>Ga0315276_10002329_pt1 | contig 17333 bp, 15 predicted proteins | sample YL17G05_0_MG_FD_204542 | JGI IMG/M metagenome (GOLD analysis project Ga0315276, IMG submission 204542) | Sediment microbial communities from Yellowstone Lake, YNP, Wyoming, USA - YL17G05_0 | ecosystem: Environmental > Aquatic > Freshwater > Lake > Sediment | place: USA: Wyoming | collected... | reverse complement strand
CTTCACAGAGTTTCATAAGAAGTTCCCCACTGAGAATCTTTTAATCGATCAGATGGAGGAGAAAGGCGTGGAGATCATCGTTGGTCTCGTCCAGGATGCAACGTTTGGTCTTTCCATCATGTGTGGGATCGGTGGAATTTTCACCGAGCTGTATAAGGATGTCTCGTTCCGTGTCGTCCCGATTGATTCCTACGATGCACGCCAGATGGTCGAGGAGCTGGCCGGCAAGAAACTTTTAGAGGGGTTCCGTGGGATGAAAGCAAACAAACAACTCGTCATTGACCTGGTATTGAAGGTCTCAAAACTGGGTGAGGAACTCATTGATCAGGTTGACCAGATGGATTTGAATCCGGTGTTTGTGTATGAGAAACGCATCTGTGTTGTGGATGCGAAACTCATCTTGAAATAAAATTATTAATGGAGTATGGTGTCATGAAAGCATCACAGAAAAACGACTATGCGGTAAAGGATATCACCCTTGCTGGGTTTGGCAGAAAGGAAATCGAGATTGCGGAAAAGGAGATGCCCGGGCTGATGGCGTTACGGGAGAAATATGGTGTGAGTAAACCGTTGAAGGGCGCGCGGATCTCCGGCAGTCTACATATGACGATTCAGACCGCGGTGCTCATTGAGACGTTACGAGAGCTGGGCGCACAAGTGCGGTGGGCGAGCTGTAATATTTTCTCGACGCAGGATCATGCTGCTGCTGCTATTGCCAAGACCGGTGTCCCGGTGTTCGCATGGAAAGGCGAAAGCCTTGCGGAGTACTGGTGGTGTACGCAGAAGGCGTTGGATTTTGGTAATGGGAAAGGACCACAATTGATTGTGGATGATGGTGGGGATGCGACCCTCATGGTGCACAAGGGATTTGAGATGGAACAGAACCCGTCGCTTTTGAAAAAAGATTATTCGAAGGAAGGCAAGGATTATGAGGAGCTGATGAAGCTTCTGAAACAAATCTATGCGAAGAATCCTACCTACTGGTCTGGTCTTGTCAAAGACATCAAAGGGGTGTCTGAGGAAACAACGACCGGTGTGCATCGGCTGTATCAGATGCTGGAAGCTAAGACTCTTTTGTTCCCCGCGTTCAACGTGAATGATTCCGTAACCAAGTCAAAGTTCGATAATCATTACGGGTGCCGGGAGAGCCTTGCGGACGGGATCAAACGCGCGACCGATGTGATGATCGCAGGGAAAACCGTTGTTGTCTGCGGGTACGGAGATGTCGGCAAAGGCTGTTGTCAGTCGATGCGCGGGTTTGGTGCTCGGGTGATTATCAACGAAATTGACCCTATATGTGCGCTTCAGGCGGTCATGGAGGGTTACGAGGTGAAGACCGTGGAGGACAGTCTAGCTGAAGGGAATATCTATGTGACTGCTACTGGGTGTAAGGATGTTATCACGACTGATCATATGAAAAAAATGAAGGATCAGGCGATCGTGTGCAACATCGGTCATTTCGACCATGAGATTGAGGTGGGCAAGCTCGATGCGTTGAAGGGTGTGAAAAAAGTCTCTATTAAGCCGCAGGTGGACAAGTATGTGTTCCCTGATGGTCATGAGATATTTGTGCTGGCGGAAGGACGTCTGGTGAACCTGGGGTGTGCGATGGGGCATCCGAGTTTTGTGATGAGCAATTCTTTTACGAACCAGATGCTGGCGCAGATAGCGTTGTGGAAAGAAAAGCACAAGATCGGGGTGTACATGCTGCCGAAGATCCTTGATGAGGAGGTCGCGCGGTTGCATCTGAGCAAGCTTGGCGTCCGGTTGACGAAACTATCTAAAGAGCAGGCTGATTATATCGGTGTCAAGGTGAACGGCCCGTACAAGTCTGAACATTATCGATACTAGCAATCTAAGGTTTTCTCTCGGAGAAATAACTAAAAAAAATAAAGGGAGAAAAAGAGGAAATGGGGGGAAATTATGAATACAGCATTTTCCTTCTTTCGATTCTTATCCATGCATCGGATAATTCATCTTCCCGATAATCGTCGATGACGTTACACATACGTATTATTATGGCTTTCATAGTATTTAATATTGTCGATTCTAATATCGACGATTGTCGAATATTTGGTTGGATGGAGACAAATACCTTAATCAAATACCATCGTATTTGCCGCAACTCATGATCACGCTCATCGGCACCGGACACGTCTTTGATCTCTCCGCAGCACTGCTCAACATCTTTGAGGAAAAAGAACCGGAGATCATCGGCGTCGAGCTCGACCCGCAACGCTATCAGGCAATCATGCTGAGGAACACCGATCCTGCCGCCTATCATGCCGCAAAAAAGAACCTGCCTCTTGTCTATAAGATGCTGGCGCAATTCCAGGAAAGCATGGCGGAGCAGTACGGCGTGAACGCGGGAGACGAAATGCTGACCGCGATTACCTATGCGCAGTCACATCAGCTGCCGGTCGCCTTCATCGATACGAACGCACAGCAGCTCTTCACTCGCATGTGGAACACGATGCCGTTTTCTGAAAAATTCAAACTTCTGTTCTCGGGCGTTGCCGGGTTCTTTGTCAGCAAGAAACGGGTCGAAGAGGAACTGAAAAAATACCAACTGAACTTCGATTCCTACATCCAGGAGATCGGTAAGAAATTCCCCACGATCAAACGAACGTTGATCGATGAGCGAAACGAGCATATGGTAGGAAGGCTCGTCACATTGCATGAGAAACATCAGAAGATCGTCGCCTGTGTCGGCGACGGGCACGTGCCTGGGATTTCCGCGCTGCTGCAGCAGAAACAGATTCCATTTGAGACAATCCGGTTACAGGACCTCCAGACAATGAAAATACAAGAAACTGATGGCTCAGCAGCTCATTTCTCAATAGATTATAAATCGATCTAAATTATTTTACCAATAAATATTTAAAATGTTATTGGATTTTAAATTCAAAGGAGGACAACATATATGAAAAGAACGTATAAGATGCTAAGCATCTTGGTTTTTGTAACGCTGTTGATACCAATGGTAACCTTGACGTCTCTCTCCGCACCAGAAAAAGAAAAAATAACATGTCGCGTCTTTATCACCTACGAGAACAATAATGCAATGGACCCCGAAGAAATTGAAAAACTTGCAACCGGTGACTGCTGGGCAACATTTTCAAAATGGACAACCCCACCAATTAATTACGTAGTAAACCCAACAAACAGTGAGGGATTCTCTCAAACCACTGTTGTGAATACTGTAAAAACCGCTGCGGAAACATGGGATGCAAAAACAAGTGTCGAGCTCTTTGGCAACACTCCCACGGTTAATACAAAAGCAAAAATAGGAGTCCGTGATGGAAAGAATGTTGTAGGTTTTGGAAATCTGCAATCTGGGATTATTGCCGCTACATACCTCTGGGGTACAAGTTCTGCGATTGTTGAATGGGACATGAAATTCAACTCCCGTCTCGTATGGGGCGATGCATCATCTAACCCAAATGTGTTTGATTTCTTAGGCATCGCATGCCATGAATATGGACATACCTTTGGTATGGATGATATCTACACAAGCTCTTGTTCCTCTGTTACCATGTATGGGTATGGAGCCCCTGGACAAACATTCCAAAGGACGTTAGAATCACCTGACATCGAAGGACTTCGCTACCTTTACGGAGCATAAGCTTCCTTTTTTTCTTTTTTTTTTATTCGGTTAAAAACGTATGAAGGAGCGTTACTGTTGACACACACGAAGGCTATTTACGCATTCTTTTTTTTCCTTTTTATTGTATCGTTGACCTCTGAAAAAATCCAAGGTCAGCCAAGTGTCATTGATATTATCCCTGGCGATCCTACACCAAAATCAACGATCACTTTTATTGCCTCTCATTTTGTCAATGAAAGCGTTGAGAACGTTACCCTGATTGTGCAAGAATGTACAAATGAAAGTTGTTATAATGAGAGTATTATCAAACCGATGATAAAAAATGATGCGAACAACTATGAAGCTATGGTTACTCTTCTTCATGATGATACAACCTATATACAATATTATGTTGAATGTACCTCTGGAGGTGTGGTAAAACAATCACCTGTTTTAGAACTAGAGGTGAAAGCTCAAAATTCTCAAAATAAAACCCCTGCGTTTGAATTTCTTTTTATCATCGTTGGAATTATTATCGCTTTTTCTCTTTTTGCGAAAAGAAAACCATGACAAAGATATGAATGCTGTGTGAAAGAGGAAAAGAATATGTGTTCTTTTCTTTATAGTGAACGTAGAAGGTATTTCGCTCTGGTTTAGGGAAAGTCTATTAATTCCTCGCTTCATAACCACGAGAATACTATCCGGGCTTGTAGCCTAGTCTGGATTGGGCGGCAGTCTCCTAAGCTGCAGATCGCAGGTTCGAATCCTATCAGGTCTGTTATTTTTTCTGCTTCTTCCGAGTTTTTACCTCTCGATACGCTACGACACCGCACACCAACGAAAGACCTGCCACGATCCAGACATTAACCGGAATCGCAATCCTGTTTGATTGGACCACTGGAGCGTTGTATGCTTGTGCTGTCGCGTAGATGGTCGCATCTGTCGCTCCCCGTTCGACGACAAAGAAACATGATTGCGTCTCTCCCGGCTGCAGAATAAGAATGAGATGCTGAGGTGGTTGAACATTCCAATCATCAGGGATATTTTCTAAACGTATCCAGGTGATAAGTGCGGTCTGTTCACCGATGTTCTTCACATCAGCGCGGATCGCGAACGTATCACCCTCGTTCGCATGTTCCCAGGATGAATCCAGGGTCACAAACAGGTCGGTTTCATCAAGAGCGACGGCTGCTGTATTTCCACTTAATACGATGAATCCAGCCGTCATCAACAGCATACATGCTAGTATTTGTTGTTTTTTTCTCATATTCTCATCACCACTTTTTCTTCCGATGGGAAATTTTTCGTAATCTTCAACCACAAAAGAAAACACACAATGACCCAGACAAAAATAAATATCTGACCAAACGTGTCATGGAAAAACATAGACGCATCTGCTGAGAAATGGTATCCGATGATGATGCCAAGGGCGATTCTGAGGATGTTACCGAAGAATATCAACGGGAGGAATAACACGGCGATGAGTCGATGCTTATAGGAGAAGTTCGGGACGAGGAAGACCGCGATAAAGAACATGGCAAACAGGATCAATCCGCAGCATTCTGAGGACAGCTCATAGATGCGGTTTACCCCTGGGAACGATACGACCAGGAACCTGCCTTCGTTGACCGTATGCAGTCCTATCGTATTGAGAAAGAACGCATCCGCGTTCGAGGTGATTTTCGGCAGCGGCTCATACGAGGGAAATCCGACGAGGAGATACCCGATGCAGAGCAGGATTAGTGACGCTCGGATCGCGATATCTACCTTGTGCCCCATTTTGTTGTCTTTAACGTACATAACGCATACACCCTCACTGGTATTAACAAAAAGATATGGCAAAATGCATACAAGGGAAACAGGAAAAACATCTTCTCACGCGTACGCAGATACGCATAGCTTCCTCTGAGGAGTGCCACACTAATCAGAATGGTCAGGTACCCAAAGAGGTAGAGCGGGCTTTCCGTGACTGATTTGATACAGACGAAGAGAAGCGATGCAAGCAGCAGGAGTGGTAATATGCTTTGCATGGAGAGATCATAGACCATGTAGATGTTCTGATATTTCCGTTTGAAGACAACACGTTTTAACGTCCAGAGCAGCTCCCGATAGAAACTCCTATTCCAGCGAGTCTGTTGCTTCAGCCATGGTGTAATCTTCTGAGGTACATACGTCCATGCTTTGGCTCTCCGCTCATAATGAACCGAATATCCCTGCTCTAGGATGAGGTTGGTTAGATGCCGGTCATCACCGTACGTGCAATACTGACCGAGGAATCGCTGTGAGATATAGGACTCTTTTACGTTTTGTATGATGGTGTTGCGGTATGCTGCGAGCGGGCCTGAGCAGCACAGCACGGTGCCAAACAGGCTCTGTGCTGCTCGTTCCTGGTTAAACGCGGTCCAGTACCGGGCGTCGATGAGTGTGCTTAAAAAATTCTGTTTGATCGCCCGTACATCACCGGTGACTGCGCCAACCTTAGGGTCCGCAAAGAGGAGAACTAGATGAGCGACACTATCTGAAGCTAGTACCGTGTCACTATCGATGGTCACCATGATGTCTACAGAGTCTCCGAAGAAATCAAATGCGAATTTCTGCGCATACCGTTTGCCGTTATTTTTTTCAAACTCATGGATGTACAGATGGGGGACATTGGAAAATTTTTCCCTGATGTGATTAATTCCTCGTTTGTCTTTGCTGCCGTCATCAATGACGATCACCGATAAAGCAGCGTCGTACTTTTGAGAGAGCGCAGATTGGACACACCGTTCTAGGTCTGCTGGTTCTTCATTGTACGTCGGGATGATAATTGCAACACTGTGAAGGAAATATGCAGACTTCCTTTGTTGGCGAACCGCCGATGAATCAATCCGTTCATCTTGCTTGACTGAGTTGAGGTAATCACGGTGACCGAAATTGATTTGAGCGAAAAGATGGGTCAGTGTTAACAAACCGTACCAGTTCAGAATCTCAAACACGCGCAATCACCTCGCATCGTTCTTCTGGGCTCGTAAACCATACACTCCCCACTTAGACAGCTAAAGAAAAGAAGGAATAAAAGCTTATATCCTTAAAAAATCTATCAAAACAATGAAATACTAGTTATAATTTACATGTTTGGTGAAAAATGAATACATTGGACATCAAAGACCGTCGGATACTCTATCAACTTGACATCAACTCCCGCCAATCGTTATCCCAGATCGGAAAAAAAGTAAGATTGCGAAAAGACATCGTCGCCTATCGGATAAAACGCATGCAACAAGAAGGAATCATCACGAGTTTCTGGACGCTAGTAGATTCCTACAAACTCGGCTACATCGTCTTCCGATTCTACCTCGTCTACCAATATGTCACCCCAGAGATTAAAAACAAAATCATCGACTATCTCGTCAAAGATAAACGAACCTGGGTCGTCGAATCCATCATAGGAAAATACGACCTCGGCGTGTTCATCTGGGTGAAAAACATCAAAGATTTTTACCAATTCTGGGAAAAACTCCTTGACGCCTACGGTGATTACTTTGCGGATAAAATATTCTCCATTTACGTCCAGGTGTACTCATACCCCTGCAGCTATCTACTCCCGGACGAATACAAAGAATCGGATCGATTAAAATATGAGATCACCGGTGGTGGACCTGAAGTCGAAATCGACAAATACGACTTATCTCTGCTGAACCTTCTTGTAGAAAACACACGGATCTCCCTTGTCGACATCGCCAAGCAGCTGCACAGCTCAACACAAATGGCGAACAACCGGTTAAAAAAACTTGTTAAAAACAATGTGATACAAGCATTTAGAGTAGGCGTTGACATCTCAAAATTCGGGCTAAAACCATTCAAAGTAGATATCCATCTCCAAGAACACATACAACGAAAACCAATCATGGAATACATCAAACACCATCCGAACTTGGTTTTCATCAGCACCTCGGCGGGTGTCTCAGACCTCGAACTTGAATTTGACCTGGAGGATTCAGATAAAGTCCACCAGATCCTCGAACACATCAAACAGAGATTTCCCAATGCGATACGGAAATACGACTATATCGGCATCGAGCAAAACCATAAACTACGGTGCCTCCCGGAAGTATAAGGACCAAGAACAATTTGACGAGATGCGGGTAAGATATGCTTCTTACAGGACACATTCTCTTATTATATAATTATAATAGTATTTTTTTCATTCTGTAATTTTTCCACATAAAATATTTAAAGTATGACCGAGAGAATACATGATGGGAAAAGGAAAATAGAGAGGCGGAGAGTGGTAAAAATGGAGGTATACATCATTGGAGCAATGACATTGGGTGCTTTGTATCCGTTCTTTCGATCTATGCTTACTTAGCATCTAATCTTCCTCTTCCTCAATTTTTTTTTCGTAGGTACCGGTCAATTTAAACCAGATGAATTTAAAAAGAATTGAGAGAAACAATATTAATTCCTCAGTTCATGTCCTCATCAGCCTTCTGTGGGCCTGTAGCCTAGCCTGGATTGGGCGGCAGTCTCCTAAGCTGCAGATCGCGGGTTCGAATCCCGCCAGGTCCGTTTAAATAAAAAAATTTCTGTTATCTTGTTGAACTGAACTTTTAAGGTTATTATCTCCATTTTTTTTGAACTCCCTTTCAGATTGTTGGACAACATCGTTTTTATTAATAATCTGTTGTTATGGTTTTTTACACGTAGAGGGAGATTCGCAATGAAAGCAGTTGTGTATGAGAAATATGGTTCACCAGAGGTCCTTCACCTAAAAGAAGTTGAAAAACCAACTCCTAAGGATAATGAAGTGTTGATTAACGTCTATGCAACAACAGTTCATGTGGGTGATACACGGATGAGGAGTTTCAGGGTTCCTCTGAAATATTGGTTGCCCATGAGATTGTTTCTCGGTATAACAAAACCAAAGAGAACCATTCTTGGTATGGAACTGTCTGGGGTTATTGAAGCACTGGGAAAAGATGTTACGCGGTTTAAAAAAGGTGATGAGGTTTTTGGGTTAACTGGTTTTGATTTTGGCGGTTATGCTGAATATACATGTATAGGAGCAGATGGTGGTGATGAAAATAAAGGTATGATTGCTTTGAAACCATCTAATTTATCTTTTGAGGAGGCTGCCGCTGTTCCTGCAGGGGCGTTAACAGCTTTAGCACATATGAGAAAAGTAAATATCACAAAAGGACAAAAAATATTGATTTATGGTGCTTCAGGAAGTGTGGGGACGTATGCTGTACAGATTGCAAACTATTTTGGTGCAGAAGTAACCGGGGTTTGTAGTACCTCCAATGTTGCTCTTGTAAAATCTCTTGGCGCTACTACAGTTATCGATTATACAACAGAGGATTTTACCAAGCGTGGTGAGGTCTATGATGTTGTTTTTGATGCGGTTTTTAAGGCTCCGAAGTCACGTTGTAAAAAGGTGCTGAAGGAAAATGGTGTCTATGATTCTTCTCACATGAAAGTACCAAAGCAAAAAATCGAAGATTTAACTTTTCTTAAAAATCTTATTGAGAAGAACAGGTTAAAACCTGTTATCGATCAGGTTTATCCGTTGGAGCAAATTGTAAACGCTCATCGTTATGTTGATAAAGGACATAAGAAAGGAAACGTGACAATTACAGTACATCATGGGTGATGCAATACGGATAAAACAATACAATTCTGGGACAAGCAAGCAACAATTTATGATTAATCTAAAGAGCAGTTTGAACCAGCATCTAAAATAATTTTAAAGAAACATATTTTTATCAGGGAAGATTTTGGTTTGGGAATAAAGATAAACCCAGTGATCAAGACGTGGCTGATGCAAAGAAGTTTGCACAAAATATGATGAAATAATTGTATTTCATTACTATCAGGTTTTATTTTTCTTTTAGAAATTTTTGAACCATATCTCGTTTTGCCCATAGTCCACAGCTACCATCTGAGCTATGGAGTTGGGCATGGTTTTCACGTATTTTTCTTAGAAAATCAGAGTTTAATGCATCTTTTAATGACACGTTTCTAAGATTCATATCAGAGTATGGCGCAAAAGGGCAGGGTTCCACATCTCCCTCGGCGCTTATATGGATAAATCCTTTTCCAGCACCAAGACATCCTCCGATTTCATCTTCATCACCTGGTACTTCTATGAATAATGCTGGCCATTTTTTTCTGAAAGATCGTATTATATCCATTATTTTTTCTCTTTGAGATGCTGTTACCATTAAATGTTCTGTATTTGGTTTTATAGGGTTGTATTCTAAAAATAGGAAGAATTTGCATCCTGTATCTATCAATCTTTGAATAAAATCTTGACTCGTAATTGTATTATAGTTTTTGCTTGTCAACGTTAATGAAGTTCCAAAAAATAGTGTTTGTTTTTTTAGCTTATTCATGATGTTTTCAAGTCTATTGTATACACCTTTACCGCGTACGTCATCTGTTTCTTCCTCGCAGCCTTCCAGGCTTATCAGAGGTACAATGTTTTTCTGTTTTTTTATAGTCTTAATCATATCCTCGTTTAGAAGTAAGCCATTTGTAAATATGAGAAATATCATATCTGGGTAGTTTTTGGTTATTTCAAAGAATTTTTTTCGCATAAAGGGTTCTCCACCTGCTATTACAGCAAATGATATTCCCAGCTCATGCGCTTGTTTTACGATATCTCCAAGTTCCTCATCTGTTAATTCTTCTTTTGCAGCGGGTCGGATTGTTTTTTCATAGCAACCCTTGCAGTGTAGATTGCATTTATGTGTGATACTAAAAAGCATTATCGGTGGCACAGGTTTATCTTGTTGCTGCCATTTCTCTCTTGTTTTGGCGGCTTTTTTCTGCCATCTATAAGTTTTATAGAAGAATAAAGCCTGGGATGGATGTCTCAGGCTGACTTTAATGAAATCTTTGAAAAATATTTTTAATGTATCATTTAAGACAAAACGGAAGTCAGTGTTTTCCTTTTTCATTGTTTCAGGGTGATTCTGATAGGTTTATTAAATGTTTTCAAAATAGACTATAGAGTAATTTCATGGCTATTGAGTTAAAATAATAAAGAAAAAGAAAAGTTTTAATGAGATAGAACTTGCTAAAACAAAACTTTGATAATTTTGTAAAAGTTCACATGGAACTTTTCCTGTTGGGTTGTTCCCCACCCGCCAGGTCCGTACATTTTTACAACTTCTGACTGGAAAAGATTCGGTTCGATAATATGGATCTTTTCTGCAAGCATGCAAAGCATTTGAAGCTTAGTGACGCTTTTAATTTTTTATTGATTCTCTTTACAATTATTATCTGATATAAATTTTCGCCCAATCGGTTTCCCCCCAAGAACTCCACATACACTTCGCTAGTATGCATGGATGGTCATTTACCTTGCTCTCTAAGCGAAATGTCGCGGTAAAGATTGCAGGTGATCCCCACCAACCCTCTACGGGGGGTGCACCCCACTCTACACCAGGGTCTCTGCCGTCATTGGATTGTCCGAAATTCGCTCCAACGGCCATAGGGGGATCATATGCCACAACATCACCGTTGGCTCCCTGGAAAATAAATTGGAATCCTGGCACGCCTACGTGGGGTCCATCACCGATTGGCTCAAGGGTACATATGGCTGTTGCTGTGATATCCTTGCCGGTTTCCCATTCATTTGAGGAAGCGGTAAGGTTAATGGTTATTTTATAACTATACGACGATCCGTATATGTAGTCAACGTACGTTTTGTCTTCATACCCTGTAAGATTAATTTGTTTCGAATTCGCTCCAGCTGAAACAACACAATAAGCCTGCCCCGTTACAAACTCGTTTCCGTTACCATCGAGAGCCTTTACTTGAATTGTTGGCGTTCCAGATGCAGGAAACACGACGTCGTCAAGATCCTCGATGATAAGACTACTTGAACTCACACTATAACTTTTAGATGCCAAGCGTATGCCCGCACCACTCATCAGAGTCACGCTAACAGAATGAGCTTCGTTAGGAATGCCTGTAACAGTAATCTTGTCAAACCAAGCGGGGAAATAATACGAAAACGAAATGTCATCAGATGAGGGATCTGGATAAATATCAAAATTAACTTTGAGAAATGACGATGATTCAGATGGCGGATGGGTAGGGATAAGACCCCGAACAGGGTTACCAGGATCCCTTATGTCATATGATTTTACTACGGAATGGTTCACGTACGCATCATAGACCCGTACATCATGCTCAAGCATATTTTGAACCATGGCGAGCATGTTTCCATCGGCATGAGATGCTTTTACGCTGTTATCCCATCCTAAAAAAATCTTCGCACCCTTCTCAAGATACATTTCATTGAAAAAACTACCAAAGCAGGTGGCAAAACTCATATAACTCGAGGGAAGCGTCCCAACTTTTTGACGGAGGAAATCAGCTCGAATATAGGTATCGTAAATATATCGTGATGAGTTTCCCCGACCCGCTCTGTACTCGTGAGCTATTACGAGTGTCTTTTCATCTTTCCATTGCTGCAGTTGCGGGTTGTTAAGAAATGAAGCATTATCCGCATAACAAAACTGCAGATACAAATTGTCCTCTTCAAAAGTCTTATGTGCCTTTATCGCACCATGGCCAGTAAATAATATAATACCATACTTGCCAAGATTAAAATAATCCTCAGGGGTGAGTAGGTTACAATCAAAATTAGCATCCTCGGGATTTTTCTTGACTAATTTTAAGGTGATGTCCTCATCGGTCCATCCATGTGCTTTGAACAGGCTGATGCATGCATCGGTTGGTTGTTCATCAAATTCCCAATAACAAGGAGCGAGCACCAGTACTTTCTTTGATGTACAGGTTGTTTTATTTTTCGCACCAACAACGATGAGATCATAATTTATTTTTCCAGGGAAATTTCCAGAATTATATCCTGATGTTTCAGGGGGAACCGTATCAAAATATACGGTATTTCTCGCGAGATAATCATCAGACTGAACCTCACCGTTCACTGGATAACTGAACCCTGTTCCTTGGATGGGTATTTCGTCTAATTCAAAGGTGTCAACCATGGCGAAATCACCATCAGAAAACGTGACAAAAATAGTAGATCCATCCAACCCTAGATCAGCTTCTTTGACACCAACAATCTCGTTATTCAAAGTATCCAGAAGCTGCGCTCGTGCATCCGAAGCATTCATGTTGTTTCGTAAAACATCATAGTCTTCATATGCGGTATTTAAAATATCACTATCAACCGCACTGAAAACAGGGTAGCTAACGGGTACATTCTGATTACCATTACTATTCTGATTATTGGTTGTACATCCCGTGAACAGTTCTGCATTAATCATGATTAAAACCAGTACCACTCCGGTTATCATTGAGTGTTTTTTTTTCAGAATCATACTTATTTGCCTTCCTTCGAATTTTGATTTGTAAACCATAATTAATTTATATGTTCATTGGATATTTTTTTAAATACGGAGTTAGAACGCTCTATGACAATTTCTTAGTTTTGAGAAAGATGTGGATTGGGCGGCAGTCTCCTAAGCTGCAGATTGCGGGTTCGAATCCCGTCAGGTCCGCTTTCGTTTTCCTCTGGAAAATCGTTTTAACCAATCAGGTCTCCGTTAATAATATCCTGCCTTTTTTGATACTATTATTCTTACAATAATTTGATTTTTTAACAATTTTTGGACTAATTTTTAATTTTGAACAAGATTTAAAGGAGAAATTTTTAATAAGGAAATTAAATAATTCATTACTATGAAGAAAATACTTGTTTTATTATGTATAGGAATTTTTATTGGTAGTGGATTTAGCGGAAGCGCAATTACCAATAATGATACAGAATGTTGGGGAGTTGTAGTCGTTGCTTTAGATCAATCACAACAACCCTATATCTATGACGCATTACTCCGATCATCAAATTGGGACACAGATCATTTAAAAATTCTTTGGAAGGAAAATGCAACAAGAGAAGCAATATTTTCATCTCTCGAATGGTTATCTGACAATGCTGACGAGGGGGATATCGTCTTGTTTTCGGTAGATATGCATGGAACCTATTCCAATGGGAGTTATGGAATATGGCCATGGGATGGATATGAAAATGGAATGATCACTGTTGACGAACTCGATGTAAAATGTGATAACATTACAGCAAAGGGAATCTGTTTAATTTTAGATTGCTGTTTAGCTGGAAATTTTGTAAATCCTAATGGTAATTTGCTCTGTAAATCTGCTCTGAAAAAAGACAGATTTCAGAAATCCGTATCTGCAGGATTGGAAGGCAACAATCGAGTAGTAATCATGGGAACAATGCCCAATGGACTGGGAGCCCATTGGGTTGACTATGATGCGACTGGAGAAATAAAATCCGATATCTCACCCTCCTCCACTCTCTCAAAAGCATTATCAAATAAATATGACGAAAATCAGGATGGTTCTACCTCAGCAGAAGAGTGTTTTCGGTATTTGAAAAAAGACTATCGTAAATACGCCCTTATGGCTTTTCTCAATATTCCTCTCCAAATATCTATGTATTTAATATATGGATATATAATCAAACCTTTTCCGACTCTTTATGATTCCTATAATGGTGAACTTCCACTTGTTCAGTAAGAATTGAAATATGAAAATTTAAGTATTTTGCTTAAACATCTATCGTGCAAGATATGGTGTATGTTACTTATTTCTTTGAAAAATCTCTTTTTCCTACTTTTAAATAAAATCGATAGAACTGAATTACCACGATGACAGCAAATAGTCCCATCGTCATCACCGCCCATGGAATCACATACGTCACCTGTTCAACAACCGCATACATTCCAAAGATAATCAATGAAGCGAGGTAGAGGACGACTACAATAAGGGTGTACCTCGATTGTTTTTCTCCGCCTATGTAGATTTGACTTTTCTTTATGATTTGAAGATAGATGCTGTAGAGCACAAAGGTTACTGCACTGATTTCTATCCATCCTTCGTAATTCCATAGAGGAATACCATAATAGTGTCCTCCATATGACCAACTCCAAGCACCCATTGCGACCATGGTGGGGTCAATAATTAAATCCAAGGCTGCCATGATCAAGCCAGCGATAATTCCCATTCCAACAATTTTTAAAAACCATTGCAGGGAGAAATCCTCTTTGGACTCAGGAGAGGTCCTCAGCCTGTTGAAAATGATATTTGTCATAGTGAAAGCACAGTAAAGAGTGAGTGCCCAGACAAGCGGTATGACATACGGGACTTTGCCAAAGAACTTCGGCCCTAAGAGAGTACTATACTGAGATGTACACTCTACCAACCCACCAAAACCCAATGCATCAGTGTATTCATAGAGGAGAGGTATGCTATAAGCAATCAAAAAAAAGACGAGCAACTCACGAGGTCCTAAGGTTTTCCATCCGTGAATAACGACAATGATGAAAAAAAGCAGTACGACACTCAGTATGACTCCCGTGCTCGAGATAGGGATGGCAAGGATGTAACACAGTAGAAAACAAACTCCAATCAGAGCGAGTAGCACCATCATGATTCCATTTGAATCAAACTTTCGCATCAGATCACCCGAATAATCTCATGAATATCGAATTTGTCATATGCATAAAGCTATATTTATGTCATAATGTTATGTGTCCATTAGAAATATCATGAAAAAACTAGTTTTCATCCTGGCGATATCGTTCCTCATAGGCATAGGATGCATCCTCATCGGTTTTTTTTATCAAAACAATATTGTTTTTCATGGAGTATTAATCGTGGGAATCTGTATTCTCTTAGGAGCAGCAGTAAAAACCATGGATAATCTCATCGATGAAGTCAAAATGAAACCCTATCGACTCTGGATCGTGCCGCTTGCTCTCTTTATACCGAGCTCTATGGCGTACCTTGCATTCACAGAAGGGCCAGTCATCGGCATGGTGATCGGTACCGTCATAGGATTGATAATAACCGGAAAAATAGATCATCTCGCGTACATCGCAAGCATCATTTTATTTATCCTACTCGTTTTTTTCGCCTCTGTTTTGCACATAATCACAATAGAAGTCACAACGTTTTACATCATTCCCGTCGCTGCCGCAGGCTCGTTCCTGGATGAATTTGGGCATGACCATTGGAAAAGCAACAAAAAAAGCATCACCTTCATCTTTAAACACAGGTTCTTCCTTAAGATGTTCGCCTTTTTCGGTGTCATACTCGGTTTCGCTCAACCTATTCATTTCATAGGGTTTCTCTGCTTTGATATTTTTTATGATCTTATAGATACAGCAGGTCAATATGATGCTATCGGAATAGAGCTCATGTCACATGAGGTCTCAAGCGGGATGAAATGAAAGGAGTCACCGATGTTTGATCCACTTGTTAAAACATTGGCCACGTGGTATTCCAAACACTGTTCGTTGTGTGGTAGTACTCGTATTGAAGCGGTATTACACAATTTTAACGAGAAAATATCCTGTCAAGAGTGCAGGTGCCACCTTGCTTTTGGAAGCATCATGTTCAAAACATTAATGGTGTATCTGAAAATGGATAGGAGCGAACTGAGTGATGTATCTTCTGATAAAGAGGCGATGACGTCAATCAATGCACTATTCCGCAGCGTAGGAAAACACGGACGTACAGCAATCGAAATCGGTATACCAATTTATGCCGTATTTGACATCACTAACAGATGTAATCTGAGCTGTATCCATTGCTATTCCTCAGAACAACAAGGGGAGCTAAAAACAACTGATGTGTATCATGTGCTCGACATGCTCTCTATAGCGGGCATAGGAACGATCGATTTTGGAGGAGGAGAGCCACTCTTAAGAAAAGATATCTTTGATATCCTGTCGTATTCAAAACAATTAGGATTCTATACATCGATTTCAACCAATGGGGTACTGCTCGATGAAAACTGTGTAAAACGCTTAAAAACACTGAACATAGATCACGTATGCATTAGCCTTGATGGTGCAAAACCAGAAATACATGACCATATCCGTCATGCAAAAGGAGCCTATGAAAAAACAATCAAAGGTATCAAAAACTGTGTCAACGCAGGTATCACCACCCAGATATCAACTGTGGTTATGAACAGCAACATCAATGAATTAAGAGACCTATACACTCTCTTAGAGTCGCTTCATGTCGATGGATGGTATGTCTATGATTTCGTTCCCGCTGGACGAGGAAAAGGTCTGCAACAGCAGGTTCTGACCCCAGAACAACGCAAGCATCTTTTTGAATATCTCCAAGACATCGCGCCTTCAAGCAAGATGGCGCTGAAACCCTATCCATATTTAATCACTCTCAACTCTGCATGTGGAACCGATACATATTTTTATAAAAAATATGGGCGACTCACAGAGTTTTTCAAGGGGTGTTTATCAGCACGATGGGTCTGTCATATTTCAAGTAATGGAGACGTACATCCTTGTCATCTTTTGCCGCATGTCCTTGGAAATCTCACACAAGAATCCTTCGAAGATATCTGGTTCAACAAAAATAACCCTGTTCTCAAAGAACTACGGGACAGACGATTATTAAAAGGGACCTGTGGGAAATGCACCTCTCGAGATGTCTGTGGTGGTTGCAGGGCGCAAGCATTCTGGAAAACAGATGATTATCTTGAAGGCGATCGCTGCTGGGTTAAAGATTAAATGCCTTCAATGAAAAATTTTTTCAAGCGAAGTTGATGGAACAACTCAATCGGATTCATCACTTCGCCAAAAGTAAAAACACCTGTTTCCTTGACCTTGTTTTTTAATAAAAAGTCAACCCCCTGGGCGATAACAGATGCTGTTGCGGTAAATGTATCAGG
>Ga0315276_10002327_pt1 | contig 17347 bp, 15 predicted proteins | sample YL17G05_0_MG_FD_204542 | JGI IMG/M metagenome (GOLD analysis project Ga0315276, IMG submission 204542) | Sediment microbial communities from Yellowstone Lake, YNP, Wyoming, USA - YL17G05_0 | ecosystem: Environmental > Aquatic > Freshwater > Lake > Sediment | place: USA: Wyoming | collected... | reverse complement strand
ACGTCCACGCAGTCGAGGATACGGTCGGACACTTCGGTCACCGTGGAGGAGGGAGATTCGGTAATGCCTCCGCCCTGGCGCAGTGCCGTGATCATCGGACTTTTTTGTCCCTTGCTGCGATATTGGCGCAGGACCACACCTCGGCTACGGCCGATGGCCACCACGCGACCAGGGGTGAGAAAGTGAAAACGCGCTGCGACCTCTGGTGGTTCGTGCCTCCTGACGGGTACACGGTGCGATTTCTGCCTACGGACCTGGTCGAAGGTCTGCCATTCTGTGATCCAGTCGGTGCAGATGCGCGGCCCGAACGGTCCCATCTGATCGCGCAGATCGTCCAACTTGCGTTCCAGGATTTCCGCGCGCTGGTTGAGCTGAAATTGTGCAAAGCTTTTGGCGAGAATCGGTTGGATTTGGTCCAGGGGATGGGCTTTCAAGAGGTTCAGGACCATCGGATAGCTGATGACGAATTGGCTGTTGATCGCTTCGGGATGGCCGGTGAAGCCTTTTGTCAGCACGGTCAGATCGATGTAGGGCGAGGGGGTGACGATGGCGAAGCCTACGAGATCTTTTCCGCGTCGTCCCGCGCGACCGGCAATCTGCTGGACCTCGCCAATCGTCAAGTCCATAAAGTCGCGTGACTTGCGAATGCTGGATTGCGTGATGATGACGGTTCGCGCAGGGAAATCGACCCCGGCGGCCAGTGTCGTCGTGGCGAAGACGGCATCGAGGCAGCCATGACGCATCAGTTCCTCAACGGCGATCTTCCACGAGGGCAGATGGCCTGCGTGATGCGCGGCCACGCCGATGCGCTGGACCGTCGGAATGAGCGGGTGCTCGGCAATACTGGGATACTGGGCGATCACCTTTTCCAGCACCGCGGCGATCGCCTGCTGACGAGGCGGCGGAAGGAGGATGTGGCTATGGTCGAAGGCCTGCATCGCTTCATCGCACGCACGGCGCGACGTAAGGAACACGATGGCAGGGGTCAAGTGCTTTTCGCGAAGGGCGACAATCAGATCAACCGGATGAATCGAGGGAGGCATGCAGTTTCATTCCCTTTGAAATCACAACTAAGCCGGATTCGGTGACAGTAAATCGCTGAGCGTCGGCCACTCGGTCGTATCCGATTTCCGACTTGGGCGGGATGATGACATCCTTGTCGATGATGGCACGTCTGATCCGACTCTCTTCGCCGATGACGACGTTTTCCATGACGATCGATTCACGCACATCCGCATGATCCTGCACACGGACGTTCGGTGAGAGCACTGAGTTTTGTACCCGTCCGCCCGAGACGATGCAGCCGCCGCAGACGATGGAATCCAGGGCCACGCCCATTCTGCCGCCCTGATAGTCTTGTGCGAAGACGAATTTGGCCGGTGGAAATTGCCCTTGATAAGTTCGAATCGGCCAGTGCTGGTCGTAGAGATTGAAGAGGGGATCCACCGTGATGAGGTCCATGTTCGCTTCCCAGTACGCGTCCAAAGTGCCGATGTCCCGCCAATACTTCACGTCTTTATTGTTCTCGTCGACAAACTTGAAGGCATAGACACGTTGATCGCGAATCAACCGCGGAATGATATTCTTCCCGAAGTCGTGACTCCCCCCCTCATGGGCGTCGGCCATCAAGTGCTCGCGGAGGACTTTGGTGCGAAACAGGTAAATGCCCATCGAGGCAAAGGCCTTGGTCGGGTCGTTGGGGATCGACTGCGGGTGAGCCGGCTTCTCTTCAAAGTTCGTAACCCGGAAATCCTCATCGACACTCATCACGCCGAATCGATGGGCCTCTTCGATCGGAATATCGATCGCGCCGACCACGGCGTCTGCGCCTTTGGCGAGCAGCCAATGGAACATCTCTAGGTAGTTCATTTTGTAGATATGATCGCCGGCCAGGATGAGCACATAGTCCGGCTGTTCGTTGTCGAGCAGGAAAAGGTTTTGATAGACCGCGTCGGCGGTGCCTTGGTACCATTCTTCGCTGATCCGCTGCTGGGGTGGAATTGAGGCGATGAATTCACCGAGTTCGGAGTTGAGGATGTTCCAGCCCGTGCGGATGTGACGGTCGAGCGAGTGGGATTTGTACTGGATGAGGACGGCGACTTTGCGAAGCCCAGAGTTGAGGCAATTGCTAAGGGTGAAATCGATAATGCGATATTTCCCGCCAAAGGGAACAGCCGGCTTGGCCCGATGTTCTGTGAGGGGATGGAGACGTTCGCCCTTCCCGCCAGCCAGTACCATGGTGAAAATGTTCTGCATTGCGGGGAATTGTAGCAGGACGCTGAGGAAATAGAAAGAAAGCAGATTCGTTGACATCGCGAGGATCTGAGATGATACTACTCGAGGTAGCCGAGGAATATGTGTGAGTATTCGATCAAAGGAGTGAGCATGAAGCGGGATGTATTGGTCACGTCGCTCGTGAGACAGAAGTCGGTCCTGAAGTCGGTCCAGAAGCCGGCAGCGGATCGCAGTAAAGATGCGCTGTCGCGGTTAGAACATCTTGAAAGCCAAATGGCTAAGTTGTCCGAGTTGGTCCGCGAGCATGCGGAGGATGTCGATCGATTGGTGCGCATCGTGGCCGAGGATCGCGATGTCATTCGGCGACAGTTGTTGCTCAAGCATCACGAGCAAGTTCGGGTCCGTAAACATCTCCGTGACTCAAATTCTAAGGTAGGACTCGACTTCTGAGCCTATGTCTGGCGATCTCCTGTAGCGGATCCCTCCCCGCGAGTCCACTCTTGCAGGATCGTGAACAAGCCCGCCCGCAGCCACATCCCATGCCGCGTGATGCGCGAGACAGGCGAGATAGGCGTGTGGTGCAGTTCGGAGTTCTGGGTTCGAAGTTCCAAAAACCTCGAACTTCTGACCTCGAACCTCCATCCGTCTCGCTCGTCCCGCCAGTCTTGCTAGGCTATCCGCTGGCTAGTGCTCTCGGTGCACTAGCCGTTCGGTCCGGCGCTATTCAAATGGATCGAGATGGTTGACCAACCAACTAGCATCGAGATCACATCATTGGTAAAGCAACATGGCGCCACGTTGGCCGTCGACCATGTGTCGTTGACCGTGCACCGTGGGGAATTCTTTTCGCTCCTCGGTCCCAGCGGGGCAGGGAAGACGTCTGTCTTGCGTATGATCGCAGGATTCGAAACGCCGGATGAGGGGACCATTCGAATCGATGGCCGCTCGATGGAGGCGGTTCCCCCGAACCGTCGCCCCGTGAACCTCGTATTCCAATCCTATGCCCTTTTCCCCCATTTGACGGTCGCGGAGAACGTCGCGTTCGGTCCCCGAATGCAAGGGGCTCCGCGCGGTGAGATCATGTCCCGCGTCCGTGTCGCGTTAGACATGGTGAAGCTCTCGTCAAAAGAGGAACGTTTGCCGGCCCAGTTGTCCGGAGGGGAACAACAGCGCGTGGCGCTGGCCCGCGCATTGGTGAATAGGCCGACTGTTCTCTTGCTGGACGAGCCACTCTCGGCGTTGGATCAACAACTCCGGCAGGAGATGCAGGTCGAGCTGAAATCTATTCAGGAACGAGCCGGCTGTACGTTCGTATGCGTCACACACCATCAGGAAGAAGCCCTGACCATGTCGGACCGTGTGGCGGTCATGCATCAGGGACGTGTCTTGCAGATCGGAAGTCCACAGGATGTCTATGAGTCGCCGACCTCGGCGTTTGTGGCCCGGTTTATCGGGGTCTCGAATGAGCTGCGCGGCATCGTTCGACGCATCGACGGGGAGCGAGTGTTGGTGCAGTCTCCGGATCTCCTTGGAGAGGTTCAGATTGTCCTGCCAGGTCATACTACTCTCCAAGAGGGGAGTGCGGTGACGGTTCTGCTGAGACCGGAGCGGCTTCGCCTCTCGACGGTGGTACAGGGCCTGAGCGGCGAACAGAGCCTGGCCGCCTCCGTTGACAAGGTGCTCTACAGTGGAAGCGATCGCCGCTATCTGGTGCGGCTCGGTGAGCGTCTGGTCTGGAACGTGCGCGTTCCGAACGACGAGTCCGGTCGAATCGGGCTCGTGTGCGGCGATGCCGTGTACGTGCGCTGGCAGATCTCCGATGCCGTGGTGTTGAGCGAATGAAGATCTCTTCTCATGCTAGATGGGCGCTCTTCTCGGGGCGAGCGATGTCTTGGTGGCTCCTTGGGCCAGGTCTGCTCTGGATGGGGCTCTTGTGTTTTGTGCCTCTATGCCTCATCGTCGTGATTAGCTTCGCTGGCCGTGGAACCTATGGCGGGATTGTCTGGTCGTTCAGCTTGACGAACTATCTCGATCTTCTCCACCCTCTCTACGCCCGTATTCTTGGCCAATCGATCCTCCTGGCAGCGGGGACAACTCTGCTCTGCCTGATCATGGGGTTCCCCTTGGCCTATTATATCGCGCGGGCGGCACCGAGGCGACAAGGGATCTGGTTGCTGCTGGTGATGATTCCGTTCTGGACGAACTTCCTCGTTCGAACCTATGCCTGGATGTTTATCCTGCGCACTGAAGGGCTGCTCAATACCCTGTTGCTGAAGCTGGGATTGATTGCCACTCCGATCGAGCTGCTCTACTCCAATACCGCCGTCGTGATCGGGCTAATCTACGGCTATCTGCCCTTTATGGTGTTGCCGCTCTATGTGGCGCTCGAACGGGTGGATCGGACGTTGGTCGAGGCGGCGTGGGATCTCTACGCAACGCGCTGGGCGGTGTTATTTCGGATCATTCTGCCGCTGGCCAGGCCAGGGATCTTGGCCGGCTGTCTCCTCGTATTCATTCCTTCACTGGGGGCGTTTCTCACGCCTGATCTCCTCGGTGGTGCCAGAAGCATGATGATCGGGAACCTCATTCAGCATGAATTTCTGGTCGCACGGGATTGGCCATTGGGCGCCGCCATCTCCTGTGTGTTGATGCTGTTCGTGGTGGGCATGATGGGCTGGTCGCTTCGCGTCGCGAAACTACTCTCCCAACAGGAGCATGAGTTATGAAACAGGCGGATGGCTGGTTGTGGCGATTGAGCCTGGCGAATCTGCTGTTCCTCTATGGACCGATCGCGGTGCTGATCCTTTTCTCATTCAATGCGTCGCGTCTTTCGGCAACCTGGCAAGGCTGGTCGTTGCAATGGTATCGCGCCTTGTGGGCGAACCAAGCACTGCTCGCTGCTACGGCGAACAGCCTGTTGGTGGCGACGGTCTCGACGCTGCTCGCGCTGCTGCTTGGCGTTGGTCTCGCGGTGGGGCTGGAAGGTCTGCCTGGGCGACGGCAGCACCAGATCGAACAGGCAATGCTACTGCCGCTGGTGATTCCTGAAGTCATGATGGGGGTCTCGCTGTTGTTGTTCTTCGTGCTACTACACATACCACTCAGCCTCACGACGGTGATTGTGGGCCATACGTTGTTCAACGTGCCGGTCGTGATGATCATCGTGCGAGCGCGCCTCAGGAAGTTGGATCCACGGCTGTTGGAAGTCGCGGCGGATCTGGGGGCCTCCTACTGGGATGCTCTGCGTTATGTGACGATCCCGTTACTCAGGCCGGCCATTGTCGGGGCGGCGCTCATGGCCTTTACCATCTCGCTCGACGACTTCATTGTCACCTTCTTTACCGCCGGTCCTGGGGCGACGACGTTGCCGCTGAAAGTCTATTCGATGATTAAATCCGGCATGTCGCCCGAGATCAACGCTTTGTCAGCGCTGTTCGTGGTCTTGTCCATGGGATTGATCGGGCTCTCTCTCTTGTTACAACGACGATAGGATACGCATGCGCTCCAAATGGATTGGGCTTTCACTGTGCCTGCTGATGTTCCTGTTCTTCGGAAATGCGGCCTGCCAACGGCCCTCCGGGGATGCGGGACAGAAGACGCTCCACTATTTCACCTGGTCTGATTATGTCGGTCCCGAGCTGCTGGCTGAGTTCGAACGACGCCATGGGGTGCGAGTCGTCGTGGATACGTTCAGTAGCAACGAAGAGTTGTTGGCGAAGCTTCAGGGCGGGGCCACAGGCTACGATGTCACGGTGCCGTCGGACTTCATGGCGGCGATCATGATTCAGCAGGGACTGATTGCGGAGCTCGATCTCACGGCGCTGCCCAATACTGCCACGTTGGAAGACCATCTCCAGCACCTTCCGTTCGATCCGACGCACCGGTACGCGATCCCCTATCTCTGGGGTACGGTCGGGATCGGGTATGACTCAGCCGTCGTCTCGCCGCCGCCGGACAGTTGGGCCGTGCTGTGGGATCCCCGCTATACAGGAAAGATCAGCATGTTGAACGATCAACGAGAAGTGTTCGGGGCGGTCCTTCGGTCGATGGGGGCCTCCATGAATACGAAGGATCCAGTGCTGATTGAGGCGGCGAAAGCTCGATTGCTGGTGCAGAAACCACTGGTGAAGGCCTATGCCAGCGAGCACTACGACCAGCTCCTTGCGTCAGGCGATGTGGTGTTGGCGCATGGGTGGGGAGGGCCGGTTGCGCGGGCGATGAGGGATCGGCCGTCGATCCGCTATGTGGTGCCGAAAGAAGGCGGCACTTTATGGGCGGACTGTCTGGTCGTACTCAAGTCCTCTCCAAGGAAAGAGCTGGCGACGCAGTTCATCAATTACCTATTGGATCCACATGTGGCGGCTCGTACAGCAGAACGGCTGCTCTTTGCCTCGGCCAACAAAGCGGCCAGGCCCTTCGTGCCCTCACGCATTTTGGACAATCCAGCCATCTATCCACCGATAGATCTGCTTCCTCGACTGGAATGGATGACCGATGTGGGCGAGGCGCTACGGATGTATGACCGCGCTTGGACAGAGCTGAAAATGCACTAGCTGGCTGATTGGGATGCCGCTATTTCGCCCGCCAGACGATGGCTCGAGACGTCACCCCGCCCACATTGAGTCTGCCAAGATATCCTCATCGCCCAGGGACGAGCTTTTTCCTGGGCGCCGTTCCCTCTTTACCTATAGAGAGTCTTTGTAGCGAGGCCTCCTAAGTGCTGATTTATCAAGAGGTTCTTTGCATCGGCTTGCATACATTGTATAATGCAAATTCGGTTGAGGGGATGGCGCTGTAATTTGGACTCAATCCCTCACCCATGATGCAATTTGTAGGGGGGACTGTTTGTGCTGGTGGATCGACGATTGCGTACCATTTGCTACATCATAGTTCTCGGCGTACTGAGCGTTTCCGCATATCCCTCCAGCGCGGCCTCGCCTTCTCCGGTTCCTGAACAGGCCACTGCGGTATCGAAGGCTCTTCGTCTCAGTGTGAACGACGCGCTGGCGCTGTTCATCAGTCAAAACCTTGATGTGCTCATCGCCAAGTATGGGATTGAGTATAGTAAGGGCCAGCAGATCACCGCGGCGCTCTTTCCCAATCCGGTGGCTACGATCGGAACGGTCGCCTCGTTTACACAAGGGCGGACGTTATCGAGCAGTGGGGCGCTTTCCGGCCAACTCCAGCAGTTGTTCGAATTGGCAGGAAAACGCGGATACCGGATTGAAAGTGCCGGGTATGGCAGCCAGTCGGCGGAAGCGGCGTTTGAAGACGCCGTGCGCCAATTGGGGTTCACCGTCAAGGACACGTATTACCGTATCCAGTTGGCTCAGCGGCGCCTGACCTTGGCCGAAGAGAATCGAGACCGTTTCGTTCGCATCCTCGATATCAATACGATTCGGTTTAAGAAGGGGTACATTGCGGAAGTCGACCTCATTCGCATCAGATTGCAGATGGTCGACTTTCAATCACAGGTGATTCAAGCGTTGCAGGAAGGGGAAACGGCTCGCGGAGATCTTCGGCAGCTCTTGCGACTGTCGCCGAAAACAACGCTGGAATTGACGACGGATTTAGATTTTCGGCGCATCGATCCCGACATCAGCAAGTTACGTATGGTCGCGCTCGATCTTCGCCCCGATATCAAGGCGAAGCGGTTTACCTATTCGCAACGTGAGTCCGATCTCAAGCTCGCAAAGGCCTATCGCATCCCAGACGTGACCATCGGGGCCGGGTATGCCATTCAGGGCCCCCAGGGGCCGGATAATCCCCAGCAGTGGGGGCTCAATTTGGGGCTGCCGTTGCCATTGTTTAATCGGAATCAGGGTGGTATCCGACAGGCTGAGGTTGCAGTGCAGACCGCCGAGGCCGACGTGAATAAGACCGTCAATCTAGTTGAAAATGAAGTGGAGGTCGCCTATCGCAACCTGCTCCAGAGTCGACGATTGGTCGAAGCCTATGTGGGTGGGGTGTTGGAAGATGCCCGCTCAACTGTTACGATTGTCGAACGGGCCTATGAACGGGGCGGCGCGACGATTCTTGATTTGCTTGATGCTGCTCGCACCTCGCGGATGATTCAGCAAAACTATATCGAAGCCTTGTTTAACTATCAGCATAATCTCTTCCAGTTAGAAAGCGCCGTGGGGCAGGAGATCTCCTCATGAAGGTAGCAGCCCAGGCTAGGGCAATGGTTATGGACGTTCTGTCTTTGATCGTGACCTTGTTCCTATTGTCCTCCTGCGGGAGAGGAGAGCAACCTGCCGTCTCCAATGCCGCTATCCCTTCCCCCCAGATAGCTGGATTAGCCGCGGAATCGCATCCGCGGGTGGAAACGGCTCTCGTCGAAGTCGGGTCAGGTGCCCATGACCTCACGTTGTCCGGAAAGGTCGCCTACGGGGAAGATCGCTATTCCAGAATTTCCTCTCCACTCCAAGGGCGGGTCCTCGAGGTACGGGCGCATTTGGGCGAACGTGTGCAGGCAGGCAGTGTTCTGTTGGTGTTGGACAGCCAGGAAATTGCCCAAGCCTATTCGGAATACGTCAAGGAAGATTCTGATCTTCAATACGCGACCCGCGCCCGTGATTTGGCCAAGGACCTGTACGAGAATAAAGCGCTGCCGTTGAAGGACCTCAAGCAAGCGGAGAACGAATTGATCAAGGCGCGCGCGGAATACCGCCGTGCGAAAGAACGGTTGTTGTCGTTGCGGGTTCCTGCACAGGAACTGGAGAAGCCGCTCGAACGACAAAAAATCACGTCGCGATTCGAGATGAAGAGTCCCTTGACCGGGATTGTTGTGGAACGGAACGTGACGCCAGGACAGTCGATCGGGGGAGACTCCAACCAGGTATTGTTCACGGTGGCCGACCTCGATATGCTGCAGGTGGTGGCGGATGTGTATGAGCGGGATCTTGCGTTGGTGAAAGAGGGGCAGTTTGCAAAGGTCAGCGTGGAAGCCTACCCTGACGTGAGTTTCCCCGCGACCGTTGCCACCATCGGCGACGTGGTAGACCCGACGTCGAGAACCATTAAGTTGCGTGCTTGGGTCAATAACAAGGATCATCGACTGAAGCCCGAAATGTTTGCGCGCCTCCATATCCAGGTTGGAGAGTCCACGCCGCTCTTGGTGATTCCTCGTGAAGCGGTGCTCGAAGCGGATGGGAAACAGTTTGTGTACATTGTCGAAGGTGCCAACCAGTATGTTAAACGGGAAGTTAAAGTGAGCACGATTTCACCGGATCAGGTGCGTGTCTTGGAAGGCCTGACATCGGGACAACGCATCGTGACCAAAGGCGCGGTCTTGATCAAGGGGCAGGAAGTCAAGGGTTAGTGCTCCACGTGGTGGTCATCCTTCTTCGAATTGGAATCTAATCGCACCCCATGATAGCCAGAATTGTCGAACTCTCTCTGGTCCAGCGGGTCATGGTCTGCATTCTTGGCTTTCTCCTCCTGTTTGGTGGGCTCTACGCCTTTCATATCCTTGATATCGTCGCCTATCCCGATCCCTCGCCGCCGATGGTCGAGCTGATCACTCAGTACCCCGGGTGGTCGGCCGAAGAGATTGAACGTCAAATCACGATTCCAATTGAAGTCGCACTTAATGGCATGCCGGGCCTCACAGATATCCGCTCACTCTCCATCTTTGGGCTGAGCGACATCAAGATCTATTTTGATTTCGATTCAGAGATCTTTCGCGACCGTCAGGAGGTACTGAATCGGCTGAACTCGGTGCAATTGCCTCCCGGGGCGGCGCCGTCGCTGTCTCCATGGTGGGCGATTGCCGAAATCTACCGGTATGAACTCACGGGGGCCGGCGAGACCACGCTCACGGATTTGAAAACGATTCAGGACTGGCAGGTTCGTCGGGAGTTCCGACGCATTCCCGGAGTCATCGACGTCACCGCGTTCGGGGGAACGACCAAGGAGTATCACGTCGATATCGATCCGGGACGGTTGATCAGCTACGGCGTCAATCTGTCGCAGGTCATGTCCGCCTTGACCAATAGTAATGCCAATGTCGGAGGCAATTATCTGACCATCGGCGCGCAGAACTATAATATCCGTGGACTGGGCCTTATCAACGGCATCGCGGATATTGAAAATGTGATGGTGGCCGAAAAAGACGGGACACCGATTTTCGTCAAGACTCTTGGGAAAGTCGCAGTGGGTCCTCGGGTTCGATTGGGTAAGGTTGGCATCGATGATCGCGACGATGTCGTCGAAGGCGTCATTCTGCTCCAGCGCGGGTACAAGGCGCTCAATGTCCTTAATAAGGTTCGAGGAAAGGTTGAGGACCTCAATGCCTGGAAGTTGCCGGCCGGCGTCAAGATCAAGACCTTCTACGATCGTACGGCCTTAATTCATACAACGGTGGAGACGGTCACGGACATTCTCATCAGCGGCATGGTCTTGGTGTTTGTCATTTTATTCGTGTTCCTGGGGCATTTGCGCGCCGCCCTGATTGTGGCCTTAACCATCCCGCTGTCCTTGTTGTTTACGTTTGGAATGATGGTCTCTATCGGGCAATCGGCGAATTTGATCTCGCTCGGGTCCATCGATTTCGGCATTATCGTAGATGCCACGCTGATTATGGTGGAAAGCATCTTCTTCCATCTGGCGCATGGGAAGACCCATGGCTTGACGGTCCACCAACAGATTGTGCGGGCTGCCCGACAGGTGGGACAGCCGATCTTCTACTCCACGGCGATTATCGTGGTGGCGTTCATTCCGCTCTTTACGATGACAGGGGTGCCAGGGAAGATCTTCGCGCCCATGTCCATCACCTATGGGTTTGCCTTGGTGGGTGCGCTCTTGATGGCCTTTACGTTGGCTCCCGTGCTGTGTTCCTTCTTACTCAAGGGCACGATCAGTGAGGACGATACGATGATCGTGCGGGGAGTCCGTCGTTTCTACAACAGCATCCTGGATTGGGCGTTAGATCATCGGACTGTTGTCGTTGGTGCCTGCGTCGGGCTTCTGGCGGTGACCTTCGTGGCCCTGAAGTCGATCGGAGGGGAGTTCATGCCGGCGCTGGAAGAGGGGAATCTCTGGGTTCGCGCCACGATGCCCGTGGATATTTCCTTCGATCAGGCGGCGCGGTTGACGAGCGAGATTCGTCGGTTGTTCCGCGAGTCTCCAGAAGTCACCACAATTGTGTCACAGTTGGGTCGTCCGGACGACGGCACCGATCCGACGAGCTTCTTCAATGCCGAGTTCCTGGCCAATCTCAAACCGGAGAAGGAATGGCGTCCCGGCTTGAGTAAAGATGCACTGATCGAAGAGATCGAGGGGCGGCTGAAAGACATTCCTGGAATCATCTTCAATTTTTCGCAGGTGATCCAGGACAATGTGGAAGAAGCCATGTCGGGGGTGAAGGGAGAGAACTCCATCAAACTGTTCGGGGCCAATCTGAAGACCATGGAGGCGAAGGCCACCGAGATCGAGCGCGTCATGCAGCAGATTAAAGGCGTGAAAGATCTGGGAATCTTCCGCCTCGTGGGGCAGCCGAATCTGTTGATCCAGGTCGATCGTGAGGCGAGCGCACGCTATGGCCTTCAAGTGGCGGATGTAAATGCCGTGGTGCAGGCTGCGGTTGGGGGGCAAGCTGTCACGCAGGTGTATGAAGGGGAACGGTTGTTCGATCTCGTCGTCCGGTTTCTTCCTGAGTTTCGACAGGATGTCGACGCGATCGGTAATATCCTGGTCAGTACCCCTGATGGGGCACGCATTCCCTTGAAGCAGGTGGCCTCGATCACGACACAGACCGGTGCCTTCATCATTTATCGTGAGAACAACGAGCGCTATATTCCGATCAAGTTCAGTGTGCGGGATCGTGACCTCCAAAGTACCGTGGAAGAGGCCCAGGCTCGCCTGGCCAAGGAGGTGAGTCTTCCCGAGCGGTATCGCATGGAATGGGCGGGTCAATACGATCAGCTCAAAGAAGAGCAACAACGATTGGCGATGGTGGTTCCGATCAGTTTAGTGATCATTTTGTTTCTCTTGTACACCACCTTTGATTCGATCAAGAACGCCCTCCTGGTCTTGAGCACCGTCCCCTTTGCATTGGTGGGAGGCGCGCTCTCGCTCGTGGTTACTCACACGAACTTCAGTATCTCAGCTGCGGTTGGCGTCATTTCGACGCTCGGGGTGGCGATCCTGGGAGGGGTGTTATTGATCTCCCGGATTGAAGATTTCCGGCGCACGGGGTTGACCCTTCGGGAGGCCGTTCGGAAGGGGGCCGATGTGCAGATGCGTCCGATTCTCATGGCGACGTTGGGTGCAGCCATCGGCTTGTTGCCGGCCGCGCTCGCGACAGGCATTGGATCGCAGGCACAGAAACCGCTCGCACGAGTGGTGGTGGGAGGAATGCTGACGGCAGCAGTGTTGATTCTGGTGGTCTTGCCGGTATTGTATGAGATTGTCCATCATCGCAGTGCGAATGATGGAGAGGGAGAAAGGGGATGACCGTGCAGCAACGATGTTCTTGTTCGCGGGTGATCGTCCTGGTGGCGGTGATGTTGGGAATGGCACAGACCCTGTGGGCCGAGCCAGGAGAGAAAGGATGGGCTATCCCGGTTCAGGTGCCCTACGAGGCGCCTCCGAAGGGACAGGATCTGCCAGCTGAATCCGTCCCGCAGAATACGAAACCGTTGACGGCCGAAGAGGTCCAGAGGGCGGAAGCCCTCCTGCCATTGTTGGAAGGCAAACAAGAGTTCTGGGCGATGGGGGAATTCGTGCATCTCGGCGAACCGGCCGTGCCGGTGTTGATCAAAGGCCTGTCCATGCCGAGCCCGCGCATTCGCTACAACGTCATTGAAACGATTTCGATGTTGAATGCGGCATCGGCTGTTCCGGCACTCGTCACAGCAGCCAAGGAGCCGAACGAAATCCCGCGGGTGCGGGAACATGCATTGCGGGTGGCCGTTCGATTGGATGCGGCCAAAGCCGTGGGCGCGATCGATGTGATGGCCAAAGATCAGAATTCGTCGATTCGGAAAGCCGCCGCGTTCGAGGCTCGGTATGTCAGAGAGAAGACGGTCATACCGGTTCTGATCGGGATGGTTGCCGATGAGGAACGTTTTGTGGCCCTCTCAGCGGTGCAGTCGCTCTGGATTCTGACCCGACATGAAACGGAGTTCCACGATTGGGAGACGTCGAGCAAACAAGACCGTCAAGAGTGGACGACCGAGTGGTTGGAATGGTGGAACAGCCAGAAGGATAGCTTCGAAATGCCAGATCCGAAGCGGCCTGCACGTAACCGACAGTAGCGCGCGAATCGCGAGACGCGCGAGAAACGCGCGACTCGGATAGATTGGATTTCCCTCCCTCGTTTCGCTTGTCCCGCCTTTCCCGCACGTCTTGCCAGTCTCGCGCAGCTATGCTGTGCCTTGCGAGGGTGAAAAACCCTGTGTTATATTTTGTGAGCCCGCCCGTTCGTCTCATTACTCGATAGAAGGACTATAGGTAGGTTTCATGGCCATTCTCCCGATTGCAAAGCTCGGTAACCCGATCCTCCGTCAGGTGGCGGCGAAGGTGGACCCTCGCGACATTCGCACGAAAGAACTGCAGCGTTTCATCGACGACCTCTTTGAAACCATGTTGGATGAGCCTGGCATTGGGTTGGCATCGCCCCAGGTGTCTCGCTCGATCCAATTGGTTGTGATGGGTTGTGAGGGTGAGGACGGATTTCCCAACACTGTCCTCATCAATCCTAAGATCGTCTTCTATGGTCCGCAGCAAGAGGAAAACTGGGAAGGCTGTCTGAGTGTTGACGGGTTGCGAGGCAAAGTTACGAGGCCGGCAGTCGTGAGAGTTCAGGCGCTGGATCGTGATGGTAAATCGTTGGATTTTGAAGCGACCGGTCTCTATGCGGTCTGTATCCAGCACGAGATGGATCACCTGATCGGTAAACTGTTCTTGGATCGGATGTCTGATATGTCGACGCTCACGCAACTCGCTGAATTTGATCAGTACTGGCGACACGATTCCTCCCCCGCCATTTAACCAGGACTATTCATGAATACCTGCTATGTTGTCCGATCCTTTTGCCCGGCGGGGCTTTTCCGTTCGGTCTCCTCGACGGACTGCAAGTACATCTGCGTCGACCTCACTTGCGAGAAGCCCTGGCGGGCTTCGGTCTCAAACGCCTCGCAACGGCATTCATGAATAATCCTGGTTAACCCGCCGTGAAGGTTCTGCGCTTGTGAAAACCCTGCTTCGAGTGCTCCAGTATCTCAGCCCACACCGTTCAATGGTGGTCGGCACCTTCCTGTTTGCCGGGTTGGCGACCGCGTTCGAATTAATTCCTCCGTGGCTGATCAAAGTGATTATCGATGACGTAATTCAGGCGGGTCAGACCCAGCTCCTGTCATGGGTATTTCTCGGGCTCTGTGCCGCCTATGTGCTGCGGAATCTGTGCGGGTCGATGCGGATCAGGCTGAACAATGGGCTGGAGCAGCAAGTTGTCCATGACCTGCACGTCCAGGTGTTCTCCGCGCTCCAGCGATTATCGATCAGTTTCTATGAGAATCGTCCGACGGGCGAGATCATGTCACGGGTGCTGAACGATACCGAGCACATGCAACGCATCTTCGTTGACGGGCTCGAAGAGATCATTACGGCTGGGCTGACGCTGATCGGGATCATGATCGTGCTGTTCATGCTCAATTGGAAACTGGCTCTATTGGCGCTCGTGCCGATTCCTCTCTTGGTGGTGGGAGCGGCACTGTTCACCAAACGCATCCATGGGCACTATCGCACGATTCGAAAGGGATCGGCCGAACTGAATGCCCTCCTGCAAGACGTGCTGGCCGGTATCAGGGAAACGATGGGCTTCAATCGTCAGCCCTATGAGCAGGACAGATTTGGCCAGAAGAGTGATCGTTGTCGTCAAGAGACATTGAAGGCCATGTACCTCTGGTCCTTCTACTCCCCGGGAATGATGCTGATCGGGAGTCTTGGTGGGGCCATGGTGCTTTGGTTCGGCACAGCTGAAGTCTTACAGCACCGTCTGTCCGTGGGTGAGCTCGTGATGTTCATCTCGTATCTTGCATTATTCTATGTGCCGATCAATCAGATTCACTCCGTCAATCACATGCTGCAGCATGCCTTGGCCGCAAGCGAACGGGTGTTCGAAGTGCTCGATCTCGTTCCGGATGTCAGGGACCGCCCAGACGCGCATGTGCCAGTTACTCGATTAGGAGGTGAGGTCGGCTTCCATCACGTCGGGTTTCATTATCGAGCCGATGCGCCGATTTTGACCGATGTCACGATAGCGGTCCGTGCGGGAGAACGTATCGCGCTTGTCGGCCCCAGTGGGGCAGGGAAGAGCACTACGCTGAAACTGCTGATGCGGTTTTACGATGTGACGCAGGGAGCCATTACCATCGATAGATACGATATCCGTGATCTGCCAGTCGCCTTTCTACGAAGCCAAATCGGGCTGGTCCAGCAAGAGCCATTCTTGTTCAATGGCACGGTGAGAGAGAATATTCTGTACGGTGACCTTCTGGCCGGTCAGGACGAGGTTGAGGCTGCGGCGAAGGTGGCCCGTGCGCATGACTTCATCATGTCCCTTCCTGAAGGGTACGATACCTGGATCGGGGAGCGTGGCGTGAAGCTCTCCGTCGGGCAGCGGCAGCGTGTGTCGATCGCCCGTGTGATTTTGAAGGACCCTCCGATCGTCATGTTCGATGAGGCGACGTCCAATATTGACACGGAGACCGAGGTCAAGATTCGAGAAGCGCTGGACGATCTCACGAAGGGGCGGACGACGATCATCATTGCTCATCGCCTCTCCACCATCCATGGCGTCGATCGCATCATCGTCGTGGACCACGGCCGGGTCGTTGAAGACGGGACGCACGAGACGCTCATCGGGCGGGGCGGGGTGTATGCGCGACTCTATGACGCTCAGTTTCAGGTTTAGCAGGATAGCTGTGCGTGACTCGCAGGACGAGCGAGACACGGGAGTCAGGGCTTGCGTGTCGCGCCTGTCGCGCGTTTGCTATCGGATGCCTGGCCGTTGCGGATGGATCATGCCCGCCAGCACACTAAAATTTAATTGAGGGGAGAGTAGGCCGATGGTGCTGATTTATGAAAGTGATCCGCTGGATAATGAGGACGCTCGCGGGAGATTTTATCATGTCTGCCGCGGGAAAATTGATCGGACGGAAATTCAACTTCCGGCCGGTGAGACAGTCTACGAATGTGCGGTGTGCGGAATCGATCTCGAAGCCGAAGACTTTTGGCTGGCGAGGCAGAAGGGGTCGGTGTAGGACGTCATGGCTGGGAGCGTAGGACGAAAAACGGTATCCGTATCGCGTGGGCTGATGATGCTCTGCGATACCTGCTATGACCAGGTCATGGAGGAAAAATTAACTGACGCCAGGAATTTTGTGGCAGATCACGAATCGCTCTTCGATACCATCTGTCTCGGTTGCACCGACATCAACCGGCCGCTGATTGACGACATGCTCGGCAGTTCCGAGTAGCGGAGTCGCCCCGTCTACTTGCAGGTATTTCCATCAAAGTACTTGCAGCTTGATTCTCCCGATTTCACTTTCCAGCTCTTCAACATGGGCGCTTGCCCATTCGCTCTCATTTCGACGACGAAATCCGCAAGGCCTGATATGGGGAGTTTATCCAGGTGCGGCTTGGCCGCATCGGGCACGTCGATCCAGAACACGGACCCGAGGGTGGAAATCAAGATGCGATGGTTCTCTCCATCGACACTAATAATAGGGCTGTAGAAACTCTTTTCCTCGGCAAAGCTGGGGTGAGTCATCAGGCTGAGGAGGAAGAAGCTGAAGACGAGGGAGAGAAGAGTCGTACGCATATGTGGCATGCCGAGCACTCCTTCTGTGATATCGATGAGTGCTGCATTATCGCATTCAGGCGACGGGGAAACAAACTGGAAATTCTCAAGGGGTCTGTACGGTTCTTCTGGTTGGTCTGGTCTCTCTAGTCTGTTTCATCCAGATAGACTGCATTTAGGGAGCGGTCGTGATCTGCGCGGGTGTGACCGTCCCACCTTTGATCCAGTAGCCACGAACATCCGGGTTTGACTTATCCATGAGGGAGATGAGCAGATGGGCAGGGATGGGTAGATTGATCTTGG
>Ga0315276_10002325_pt1 | contig 17353 bp, 17 predicted proteins | sample YL17G05_0_MG_FD_204542 | JGI IMG/M metagenome (GOLD analysis project Ga0315276, IMG submission 204542) | Sediment microbial communities from Yellowstone Lake, YNP, Wyoming, USA - YL17G05_0 | ecosystem: Environmental > Aquatic > Freshwater > Lake > Sediment | place: USA: Wyoming | collected... | reverse complement strand
ATGCCCATGGTGGCGATCGCCAGGCCGAATAGCGTCGCAAATAGCGCCTTGACCAGCGACCTGCCCGCCAGACTGGTCACGACGGTGAGCCCCGCCAACATCAGGGAGAAAAACTCCGGGGGGCCGAATTTGAGCGCGATCCCCGCCACCCACGGCCCGAACAGCATCAGCATGAGGGTCGCAAAGGTGCCCGCGATGAACGAACCGATCGCCGCCGCCGCCAGCGCCTGGCCCGCTCGACCCTTCTTTGCCATCTGGTATCCGTCCAGGCACGTCACCACGCTCGAAGACTCGCCCGGGGTGTTCACCAGAATCGACGTCGTCGAACCGCCGTACATCGCCCCGTAATAGATCCCCGCCATCAGGATGATGGCCGCGGTCGGCTTCAGGCTGAAGGTCAGCGGTATCAACAGCGCCACCCCCGTCATCGGGCCGATCCCCGGCAGAACGCCGATCAGCGTCCCCAGGAAAACACCGATGAAACAAAGCAGCAGGTTCATCGTCGTCCCCGCCACACTGAACCCGAGGGTCACGTTGCCCCAGAAGTTGCTTAAAAAATCCACGCCAGCCCTCCTCTATCTCACGTCAATATTCCAGAAATTTCAGTAGACCCGCAGGAAGCTGAACCCGCAGCAAAATGGTAAAAATATAGTACAGAACGAAACTCGATACTACCGCAATCACCCCGTCGCGCACCAGATGACGCCGATCCAGATAGAATACTCCTGCCATGAACATCAAAAACGTCGCTATGGCATACCCGAGAATTTCAAAGAAGAAGGCATAGAGCAGCATCAACCCCAGGATGAAACCCATCGTTTTGAGATCCGCCTTCTTCTCGATCTTCTCCTCCGCGCCGATGATCGCCGCCCGCTTCTCGATCTCCTCCTCCGACTCCTTCGCCGTCATCCCTCCGCGGAACTGCTCCCAGGCATAGATGCAAGCCAGGATCAGCATCGCAAACCCGATCGCGATCGGAAAGCCTCCCGGTCCCAACTGCTGCTTGAGAACCGGCATCGGAATGAAAAAGGCTCCCACCAGGTAGGCCGCGGAAAAAATGATCAACACAATACTGGCTATCCCTTCTTCTCTATTTTCCTTCATACGATGGCTCCCGTATGTCCCGGGACCGGAGAAATACCCCTACTCCGGGAACATGAGTCAATAACCCATAGCTTTATCCAACTGAAACGCGGATCCTGGACGTGCGAAAAAAGACCCTGAGCGCCAAAGGCGCCGAGTTTCAGCGCACTCGCACCCTACTTCGCAAAACCGAGGTCCGTCATCAATTCCTGATATGACTTTTCCTCCTCTTTGAGGAACTTCGCAAACCCATTCGCATCCTCGTACGCATCACCCCATTGGAGCTTCTCCAGGGACTCCTTCCAAGTCTTCGTCCCCACCATCGCCTTTAAGGTTTTCGCCCAGTATGCCTGCGCGTCCTTGGACATGCCCGGGGTCCCGAAAACGCCTCTCCACACTTCATAGGTGGTGTTGATCCCCAGCTCCTTGAGGGTCGGGACATCCTTTAGGGGACCACCGCGTCGCTCACCGGAGGTGATCGCCAGGGCGCGAATCGTCCCCGCCTGGATGTGCTGCAGAACCTCGCCCGTCCCACTGGAAACGAAAGCTACGTTCCCGCCCAGAAGAGTGGTCAACGCTTCGCCGCCGCCGGAGAAGGCGACGTACGACAGATCCTTCGCGTTGATCCCCGCCACCTTCGCCACCTTGCAGAACGCCAGGTGGTCCATCGAACCCGGGGAAGACCCGCCGGCAAACTTCACCGCACCGGGATTCTTTTTCACCGCAGCCATCAGATCATTGAACGTCTTGTAGGGAGAATCAGCCTTCACGATGAACACCTGATAGTCCGTGATCAACTTGGCCAGTGGCGTCAGTGTCGTATAGCTCTGGGAAAACGTCTTGTTGATCGTGTTGATGATCAACGGCGGCGAATAGACCACCAGCTCGTAATCGTCGCCCTTCTTCATGCTGATGTACGCCATCCCCACCGCACCGCCTCCACCCGGCTTGTTCAAAACCGACATGGGCTGCGGATAGAGCTTCTCGATCTCGAGGACGCGGTTTATCGTTCGGGCCATTGTATCCCAGCCGCCGCCCGGATTCGCAGGCGCCACGATCTCCAGCGGCCGAGACGGATAAGCCGCCCCTTCGCTGGAGGCGGTGAACCCGATGCAAAGCAAGAAGATCAACGCAACCATGGTGAAAGACTTCTTGAACATGTTCGTACTCCTTTCTATTGTTTGGGTTAATGAAAAACTGGCTTTGATTGGTGTCAAACATACGAATCTTGGAACGATGTCAAGCAATAAAGATCTCAAATACTTGGTGCTCTTTAAACGCTCCGCTCACCTCAACTGCTCCGAACCCCTTTTATGCCTTTTCCACCATATAGACGATATCATCCCAGGGATGCCGGTAGAGACCTGCCTTCAGTCTCTTCTGATCGAAGATGTGCCCGATGATCCCGATGCAACGGGCAAGAGCGAAGAGAGCATTCAGATACCCGATCTCCACCATCTCTTCAATCTCAATGGGAGAGAAGGAGCCGGAGGCGTTCAGAAGATCGAGGAAGGTCACTCCGACACATCCATCCACGTTCAGGATCAGGGTATTCTTCTTCTGCGTCGTAACCTTTTCCACCTCTAAGGCGTAGTCCAGGTAGGTCGTTTTCGGAAAGTGTTTAACCGCGTAGTTTTTCAGAAGCTCCACCCGCTTGTCCGGATTGTCGAGGTTCTTTATCCTGTGCCCTATGCCCGGAACGGTAATGCCGAGCTTCTTCATCTCATCCACGAAGGCTTCGGGCGCCGTCCCGGCATCACAGGCTTTCTTGAAATACCTGGCCGCGTCATCAATAGCGCCTGCAAAGCGGGGACCGATGGTCAATAGACCGGAGACCAGTGAGGAGATGACATCCTTGCCCGCCCTGGCGGTGACAATGGCATTGTGCGCGCCGGATACGGCAGGACCATGATCCGCCGATACCTTGATGATCATCTCTATGTATTCCGTGGCCCATTTCGGAAGCAGCCTCTTGAACCACAGGAGACTGATGACCTCACCGATCGTATACCCCTTTTCGATGACCTCGCTGATCTGGATCCCCGCGTAAGTCGGCTCCTCTCCCCTGTCATCCGAGATGGTGCAGATGAAGTTCGCTTCACGCCTCACCAGACCCGCCTTCTTCGCCACCCTGTAGTCTTGCGGAATCGGTGGAGGAGTCACTTCCGTCACCGGCGTCACCCTGCCTTCTGCAACCAGCCTGTCAAAGGTCTCCTTGATCTTCTGATCGAAGCCCTCGAAGGAATCGGGCACCACCGCGCCGGCCTCTCTCAAGGCCCGGTTCTTGGCATCTGCGGTCTGCTTGATGTTTCCCGCCCTGGCCCCTGCGTGACCGAACTGGACCTCGGCGGGGAAGACCTTGGCGCAGGTGCCGATGTTCCAGGCGACCAGGGGCTTCGTGATCTTTTTCGTCTTAAGGGCCTCCACCACGTCGTACTCATCGGTCCCTCCTACTTCTCCGAGCATAACGATCATCTTGATCTCGGGATTCGCCTCATACCGCATGATATGATCGATGAAGGTACTTCCGGGGTAACAATCGCCGCCGATGGCAACCCCCTCATAGACGCCGTCGGTGTTCAGGGCAATAATGCTGTTGAGTTCGTTGGAAAGACCGCCCGACTTGGATACATAGGCAACGTGCCCAGGCCGATAGAGTCGGGACTCAATGATATTGTCGAGCGCACCTCCCGTGTTTCCAATTCTGAAGGCTCCCGCTGCAATACCCCCTACCGTGGCCGGACCAATGATCCATTTCCCTTTCTTCTTTGCCAGGATTGCCAGTTCCCGGGAATACTGCTCGGGAATGCCCTCGGCAATCACTGCGATGGTCCGGAGGGTCTCTGTTTCAAGGGCCTCTTTCGTGGTGGGATAGGCGGACCGGAAGGAAGAGAAGTTCACCATGACGTCCGCATCCGGATGTTTTTCCACGACCTGATTCAGAGTCCTGTACATGGGGATGAGCGTCTCCTCGCTCCCGTAGAAACATTTGTGCCATCCATCCCGGGTCGGATTGACGATCACAGCAACGCTCGGCTTCTCCCGGCGGCAGATGTAATCGAAATCCATCATCCTCTGGATGGCGTCTTCCTGCATGCCGTACACAACCGCCCGGGTCTCCCTGTCAAACAAAATGTAATCTTTTCTCGCCGTCATTTTTTATTTCTCCTCCAGCCCCATGCTCACGATCCGGGTCATATGCATCTCAGGACCGTGAACCTCAATGGGAATCCCCAATTCTTTTCCAAGCTCCCTGATCTTGGCAAGACCTTCCCTCCAGTTCGGTCCTCCTCTCCGCAGATAAATCCTGGCGCCAACGGCTTTGAGCTTGTCCCTGTATTCCCTTAGAGCCTGGACAATTCCGGTCAGCGTATTGGCCACATCCGTGAAGTTGGCAATTCCGCCGCCCACGATAAGGATCTTCGGCTTCCCTTCCGGATCCTTCTCTCGAGTGAAGAGGTCAAGGACCGTCCTGGCATATTTATAGGTGAACTCCGTCGATGGATTTCCGCTGTATTCTCCATAGTTCGCAAGATCTTTTGCGAATCCCAGATCTACAATCGTGTCGGCGTACACAACGCTTGCGCCGCCACCGGCATTCAGGGTCCAGACCCTCGCCTTCGGGTTGAGAATGGTCAGCTTCAACGAGGCGCCGGTCCCTTCATCCAGCTCTTTGATGTAGATTTCTTCCGGAAAAGGCTCCCGTCCGAAGGGCGGGGGAAAGGAAACGGCACACCACTTTTTCCCACATAGATAGGAGGCCGTATCGTCGAGCCTTGCCTTCGTATCCAAAGGCACTACGTTGTTTCCGTTCACCGCCAGGGGGTTGAACTCCAGGAAGGTGAAATGGAGATCCGCATAGAGTTTAAAAATTCCCCTGATGAAGGGGGAGAAGAACGCTTTCTCTGCGCCCGACAGGCTGTCTGGAAGCTTCCCGGCCACATCCACGTCGTCGACGCTGGTCCCGACCGGCACCGGAATCGATACCACCTTCTCCCAGTTCTCCTCGATGTCCACTCCGCCCGAGGGGGAAAAGTAAATGGTGTCTGCCGCCCGATCCGATTTGATCGCCAGATAGTACTCCACTTTCTGCGGCAGAAACGGCTCAATGATGAATTGTCTCAACACGCCCGTTACCTGGCCGATGGTGACGGGTTTGTTTATCCGCTCCAGAACCCATTTTTTTACGGTCTCGAAATCTGCATCCAGGAGAATCAACCCGTGCTTTCCCCGTTTCCCTATCAGTTGGTCCGGCTTTACGGCGAGCCTCCCACTCTGCAGCCAACCGTTCTCGGTCTTCAATTGATCCCAGTCCGAGCCCGGGGTCACCTGCACAGCCTTTCCAGCATATACTACTATGTCGCCAAAGTAGTCCCCCCACCGTTCTTGCAGAATCTTTTTGGCATCGTATTCCCTTATCGCTTTTTGAGCCATCTATTACACCTCCAGCGGACCTATTTCAGCCTGTGAGAGCTTTGAATTTTCAAAGTTTGGTTAGGGTTCCATTGTCTGCCCGATTTTTCAAAAAATCAGGACTTGGTCGAGGGTATTACCGAAACTTTTCTGTTATGGCAAAACCGTTCACCTCAAAATGGTCAGTTACGAGAGCTGTTTCATGGCTGGTCCACCCGTTGCTCTGCATCCGGGCAGACCTCTCCCTATATTTACACCATTCCAAGAATTCTACCCCCTCGGAACAGATTGAAGGCCATCTGCCGGAAGAGAGCATCCAGGATGTTTTTGACAATCCTGGTAAACCGGGCGTGAAACGCATGTCGTAGCAACTTCCTTTCCGGCTCATGGACGCCCTCATCCCGAACCGGTCAAGCAACAAGGTATATTCCTGGGCGCAATACTGGCTCCCCCGATCCGAGTGGTGAATCAAACCCGCTAAGGGTCGCTTGGCGGCGTGATCCCGAAATACGTCACTGACGATATGGGTAGGGAACAGCAAGAGGCATGCCGACACCTCCAACCTTGTTTGTCAGCCTCTTCACACCGGGTGTCAGACGAAAGAGAGATATTTGAAATCCTATACCAGGCAAGAACAGCTTGACACGGTGTTTCATTTTGTTTAATCTTGTTTAAACATCAGAACATCCATGAACAGAGGCTCACGATGGAACAGGTCTTCAAGGTCGGCTTTATCAATTCCACCCAGCAACTTCTTGACTGCGCCCTTTCCGCGGCGGCGAAGCTCAATATCAACATGGCGACGTCGCTGGCGGGCCTGGATGCGGCCGTTCCCGCAGGGCTAAGGATGGAGCAGGAAGGGGTCGAGGTCATCATCAGCCGTCGCGGCACCGCTTCGCTCCTGAGAAAGAACCTGAAGATCCCGATCCTGTCGGTCCGTATCAGCTTCTCCGACATCTTTTTCAATATCCGGGACGCCAGCCTGATGGGACGAAAGATCCTCCTGACCTCATTCGGAGAAGAAAAAATCGAGGGCGCGGACCTTTTGCAGGAGTTCTTCAACGTGACCCTGATCCCCGGTGTCTTCCATGACACAAACAGCCTGGAAAAGGTCATTATCTGGGGTAAGGGGCAAGGTTGTGAAATCGTCATCGGCGGGGGAGTATCCATGTCTCTGGCCGAAAAACACGGCCTCAGAGGCGTGGAACTCAGGACAAACGAGGGCGCCATCATTTCGGCGATAGAAGATGCCCTGTCCGTTGCCGGAGCCAATCGTGAGGAACAGGAAAAGACCTTGCGATACCGGGCTATCATGGATACGACCTCCGAAGGAATAATCGCGCTGGACAAAAACGGCATCATCACCGCCATCAATCAGGCGGCTCTGCAGTTTCTGCGGTTGCCCGAGCAGATGGTCAGCAAACCGTTCACCGACTTCGATACGGGAGGTCATGTTCGCGAGGTCCTGAATTCCGGCCGCCCGCTCCTAAACAGACTGGAAAAACTCGGAGGTGAAATGTTTGTGGCCAATTACATCCCCCTCCAGGTCGGCGCCGAGGTCGTCGGTGAGGTGATCACTTTCAGGGACGTCCCCAATGTGGTACGGGCCGAAAACGAAGTGCGCCGGTCCCTCGTCAAAGGCCTTGTTGCCAAGTACACCATCGACAACTTCGTTCACTGTCATCCGGCGATGAAACAGGTCCTTGAAAAGGTCAGAAAGTTCTCGCAGGTCGATTCCACCGTCCTGATCACGGGAGAAACCGGCACAGGGAAGGAGATCCTGGCTCAGAGCATTCACACCCTCGGGCCGCGGCGCAAGGGTCCTTTTATCTCCATCAATTGTGCTGCGATACCGGATCAGCTTCTGGAAAGCGAACTCTTCGGTTATGAAGAGGGTGCGTTTACCGGCTCGAAGCATGGCGGGAAGCCCGGGCTTTTTGAACTGGCCCATAACGGCACCATCTTTCTCGACGAGGTCGGCGCCACCCCCTTGAGCGTCCAGAGCCGGCTTCTCCGGGTGTTACAGGAGCATGAGGTGATGCGGATCGGCGGGGACCGTCTGATTTCAGTTAACGTGCGCGTGATAGCCGCAACGAATCAAAACCTCTGCCTTGAAGTTCAGAAAGGACGATTCCGGGAGGATCTCTATTTCCGGCTTGACGTGATCACTGTCCATATCCCGCCTCTCAGAGAGCGGATAGAGGATCTCCCGCTTCTAGTTCAAGATCTGATTCCCCGGTGCGCCCGTAACCGCAAGGCGCAGTCCTTAACCATTCCGAAGCACCATCTCAAAAGGCTCATGGAGCTACACTGGCCGGGAAACGTGCGCCAGCTTCAGAACTTCGTCGAGAAACTGGTCATCCTTTGTGAAGACGGATACCGAGCCGATACTTTTGAGGAACTCTACGCCAACCTGCTCAACTATTCCCTGATCAGGGAACGGGAGGCTGTTCCGGAGAGGCTGCCCTTAAACCGGTATGTTCATGGCAGCCCCGGAGACGACGAGGCCAGAGCCATTCGAAAAGCACTGGAGGAATCACGGTTCAGCAGGACGCTCGCAGCCAAAAGACTGGGAGTAAGCAGAACGACCCTTTGGCGGAAACTCAGGGAAATGAGGATGAACCTCCCAAACCCCGGCAAATGATCGACTCCGGGCAATAATCGGGGTAGGGATAGGTCTCACGACCTTCGCCCTCCCACACCACCAGGGCATACGGGTCCGTACCCGGCGGTTCACAATAGTTGAGCATCGAAGGGGTTTAATATATCATTGAGTAGATAAGCCCGCTGGATTATTCCGCGGCTAGATTTCCTAAAAAGGAGAAGGACGGGCCATGAAACGGATATCTCGAGAACAAGCCAGAGTTTACACCTTCGATCGTTCCCTTCCCCCAAAGCTGCGGGTTGTTCCGGGCGAAAAATTCATCGTAGAGACCGAAGATGCATCCAGCGGCTACCTTCGAAAGGAGGGGCAATCTCCCTTGAACCGGCCCTTCATTGATGAAACCTGGCCTCCTTCGGCCAATCCAGTCGCCGGCCCCATCTACATTGAAGGAGTGCGAAAAGGGGATATGCTGGGGATCAAAATCGATGATATCCTGGTGGCCGAAGACCAGAGCTTCACCTTTTCCGCTCGCCGGGGACCGATTCATGATTCTTACAAATGGTCTCAGGCCGCGGAACCCTGGACCCGTATTCTGCAGCATGAACCGGGACCGAGCGGAACGATGAGGGATGGAAGGATACGATTCAACCAGAAGATATCCTGGCCGATTACCCCTTTCATCGGAACAATTGCGATCGCCCCGGAGCGGGAAGTAATCACCAGTATCTTCGGACAGGGGATCGGAGGGGGAAATATTGACTGCCGGGACATCAGGCCCGGCAATACTTTCTTTGTGAATTGCCAAAATGATGGGGGGCTTCTCTTCGTAGGCGATGTCCATGCCTCGCAGGGGGATACAGAATTTTCCGGAGTTGCGGCTGAAACCCGGGCGGAAGTTACCCTCGCGGTGGAGGTTATTCCCGGGAAAAAGATTCCCTACCCGCGAATCGAAACCCCCACCAGTCTGATTGCCCTTTACAATTCCCGCCCTCTCGAACACGCAGTAAGCAAAGCATTTTTCATCCTGATGGAGTGGTTGGTGGAAGAATATGGGATGAGTCAGCGGGACGCTTATCTGCAAATGTCCATCAATCCGGGAGTCAGGGTTCATGTCTACCAGATGATTCCCGATATGCCCCTCCTTTACACGACCGGAGTGGAATTTCCTAAAGAATGCCTGTAACCAGATTGAATCCTGGACTTACCGACCTCTTGGAATAGAGCATTGAGGCGATCTTCTGGGCGATCAGTGGGCCATTGCCGCCGGCGCGGTTGTTGATGATGAGATTGACCTGCACTTTGTCCTTTATGGCTTCGTTCACGATCTTTGCCGTGTCCTCGAACATCTCCGGATCCAGCATACCGCTGACCATTTTGTCAAAGGAAAATGTTTGGCTAAGGATTCCTTGTAGTTCATCCGCCTCTCCCCTCACCTTGGCAAACTGCTTCCGCAGCCGCAGCGAATAGATCCACAAGTTCACTCGGAAACTACGTCCCCCAAAAGATGAAATTACCAGAGGTTGAAAGGTTTCCATATTCATACAAATCATTTATTGAAAAAATATTGGAGATCTGGTATTTTTCGTACAGTGGCACGCCCTCCGCTATTAGAGATGAGGGGAAAATTGCCTTGGATATTTGGGATATGCCCTTCCAATTTCTATTACAGAGCAGGACCTTTCAGAAGACGGGAAGTTGCGTCTCGCTGGCCCGGAGGAGGAGTCGATGTATGCTGTTATATCCCTACGCAGAATTGCCCCACAGATACTCATGGTTGTGACGTGTATCATCATAGCGGGGGCAACGCCGCTGCTGTCTGCCCCGATGTGCCCGCAGCCCGTCGAGCTGGAGGTAATCGATCTGATCAACCAGCAGCGGCTGAGTGCCGGCCTCGCGCCTCTCGCGGCTGAAATGAGGCTTGTCGAGGCTGCCGTCCTGCACAGCGAGGACATGGCCCTTCACAACTTCTTCGATCACACCGGCTCTGACGGATCCAGTCCCTGGGATCGCTTTGCCAAGGCCGGATATTCGATGATCGCGGGGGCGGAGAACATCGCCGCTGGATACGGGACTCCCGCTGCAGTTGTTACCGGTTGGATGAACAGTTCCGGCCACAGGGCAAACATCCTGAACCGCAGCGTGAGGGACATCGGCGTCGGGTACGTTTTCTCCTCCCCTTCGCCTTACGGAAGTTACTGGACTGCCGACTTCGGGTCTTCCTCGGATGTCGGACGGATCCTCCCTGACTTCTTTGACGTAAGCCCTGAACACTGGGCGCGCAACTTCATCAGGATTTTGGCCTGCCACGAGATTGCCGTGGGCTGTGGCAACGGAAACTTCTGTCCTGAAGACCGCGTCACCAGGGCTCAGATGGCGGTGTTCCTCGTGAAGTCTCTTGCCGTCCAGCCATCAGACATATGTTCGGGTAACGTCTTCGGCGATGTAAACGCTGAAACCGTGGGCGTGGACTTTTGCAGATACATAGAAACGCTCGCGGCCCTCGGGATTACCTCCGGATGCGGGAACAACAATTACTGCCCGGGAAGCGACGTGTCCAGAGCGCAGATGGCAGTCTTTATCATCAGGGCACTCGGTGAGTCTCCGAGTGCATGCACCGGCCAGGGATTCGGCGATGTCACCGCCCAGTCAGTGGGTGAGGGATTCTGCGGCTTCATAGAGAAATTTGCCACCCTGGGGATCACTTCGGGATGCGGCAGCGCCAGGTACTGTCCCTTCGACTCCGTCACGAGGGCACAGATGGCCGTGTTTCTTTTGAGAGCCTTTTTGGCCAATTAACCTTAAAAGAGAGAGGCCGGGTCAGAAATGGCTCTGCCTTTTTTGGATAGAGTTTCCCCAAGGTTCGTGAATCTACTTCCCCGAAATTGCCAGGGGTTGAAAAGTTTCGATATTCAAATCATCCATAGAATAAATAGCTGGTGATTTAGTAGCTGCGCAACTGGCACGCAATCGCAAGCTTTGGTAGATCGGTCCACCCCCAAGATGTTGTGTTCCCCTATAACCCTGGGCCCGAGATGCGCCCCCCTCGGCAAGGCAAAAAGCTCACTTGACAAACTTTCTCACCCTGCTAAAATTCAGACAGTTTTTCTTTCCTTAACGTAAAAACGTTTTTAATTCGTAACCCTTCAGTGAAGAGGGGCGGGGTGCAAGCTTTGTTGTGGCCTGGAGGTTCGGGCGGTACGCGCCGGAAGCATCGGCCGGAAGGCCCATAGCCCCGGTGAACGGACTGAGCTTCCGCCAAAGGGGGCGGGGAGGCCTTGGCCCCCGCCCCGTCCACGAAGAAACCAGCGCCTCAGGGGTCCAATCCCGCCTTGGCGGGACCGGACCCCCAGGCCATGGAGGCCCTTTGCCTTTACGCCGAACCTTCGTCCAGAGCAAGTAACCACCCGTCACTGAAGGGTTACTTTAATTCATATTCTTGCCTAACGTAAGCCTTCTGGAGGGTGTTATGAAAAGGAGTTACCAGAAGGTGCCTATGTGAGGCTACTGGGAGATTTTTTTCCTTTGAAGCCTCTATTGTTTTGCGGCTGAGTTCACCTGTTGGACGGCAATTTCATGAGGAGGGCCGTGTGAGGCTGTCGGATGATGATCGTGAAGCGCTCCGGTATGCGAAAAAGCTTCTCGAGAATCCTAGCTTGGCTACGAAGATCACGAACGTGATCGGCATACCGATCGAGAAGGGATTCGAGCTGCTTCCAGAGAAGTGGATTGGGGTTGTAAAGCGGGCGACCAGGAAGTCATTAGAAACAGTGCTCCACTTCGCCCTGGTCACTCTTGACGATAGGCCTCAGGCAAAGTCATGGGAGATACTTCACAAGCTTGCGGTAGGCGCGACCGGCGCAGGCGGGGGGGCATTCGGCCTACCCGGCCTCTCCGTCGAGCTGCCCGTGTCGACCACTATCATGTTGCGCTCAATTGCTGATATCGCAAGGAGCGAAGGAGAACGTCTTCGGGCACCTGAGGGTAAACTCGCCTGTCTCGAGGTGTTTGCCCTTGGCGGCCGAAGCCGGAGTGACGACGCGACCGAATCAGCTTACTTCATCATGCGAGGCACTCTCTCCAAATCGGTCTCAGACGCCGTTAAGCATATAGCCGAGAAGGGCCTTACAGCGAAGGGGGCTCCGGCGATCGCGAGGTTGATTACGCAATTGGCGTCCCGTTTTGGAGTAAATGTGTCTGAGAAAGTTGCAGCGCAGGCGGTTCCCGCCATTGGCGCGGTCGGCGGTGCCGTCATTAACGTGATCTTTATCGACCACTTCCAAAACATGGCACGCGGTCACTTTATCTTGCGCAGACTGGAGCGTACTTATACGCCCGAGATTGTTCGAGAAGAGTATAACCACCTGTAAACTGGGAGGTTTCCTCTATTTCGAATGAAGTTCGATCCGAACCCAACGGAATTAACGGAGGTACGTCCCTAATCATACAGCGGACGGGTTTCGGCCGCCGCTGAGGTTAATCATTAGGCAGCACGTCGGGAGTCCAGCATGCTGATTTTAGCTTTTCTCCTCAGCCTCTCTGTCGTTGTCTTGGGGGCCCTGGGCATCGTCTCACCTATGATGCTTCTCGGCGTTGTTCGGAAGTTCGAAAGCCCCGCTGGGATTTACGCTGCGGCGGCTCTCCGCATCATGCTGGGGGTAGCGCTCTTTCTCTCGGCGCCTACCTCGCGCGTTCAAGAGGTGGTCCGCATCCTTGGTATCATCATCTTTGTGGTGGGTATCATTACGCCCTTATTCGGGATCGAGCGCTTCCGCAGGCTTCTCAATTGGTGGTCTGAGCGGGGACCTGTCTTCATGCGTGTCTGGGCTGGGTTCGCCCTCGGATTTGGTCTCTTCTTGGCATACGCCGTGATGCCCTAACTTGCGTGCTGGCTAATGCCGTTTTGAAGTTGGTTGCCCGCGGCTTTCAACCAAGATATTTCAGATTTTGCTGTCTATTTTTTGCTTGCATTTTGGAGGCCCAAAAGGGTCGATATCTAAATCATTTATGCAAAAATTTTAAAGAATTCGGAGGTTTTGATCATTGCACGATAGCTTGAATGTGGATTACTTCCTCCGGGATTACTTCCTCCGAGATTTGACAAATCTTTTCAAAAAGTGTAAGTTTCAAGCCATAATCGATTAAATATACTTTGAGGCCGGCAACCCGTTATTTATGTGGATCCATCTAATCCCCATTCCGTTTCATAGGTAAAACCCATGACATAGTTCAACTCCTTAGTCTTTAACTGACTTTAACACCGACATTAAACTTTAAAGGGGGGGGTTATGATTCCAAGAATTAAGAAAATATTATATACTACGGATCTCACCAAAAATTCCGCGTATGCTTTCCGCTATGCGGTGAATTCGGCGCAGAAGCACGACGCGGAAATTCACATCCTTCATGTGATTGAACCTATACCCTATCAAATCCAAAGTATACTTTCTCCTTATATGGAGCCGGACGAGATTCAAAAACGGGATGAAGCCAAAAAATATCTGGCCCAGCGGATCGAAGCTCGGATCGAGGAATTCGCCCGCAGGGAACTGCAGAAGGATCACGAAACTCTGAAACGCATCGCTTCGGTTCAGGTCGTGATGGGGAATCCTGCTGAAGAAATCCTCAAGAAAATGGATGAACTGAAGGCCGACATCCTGATCCTCGGCATGCACGGAAGGGATATCATCAGGCACACCTTCCTGGGTAGCGTTTCTGAAAGGATCCTTCACCGCATCCGCAAGCCCGTTTACATCATTCCTATTCCGGAGGAAGACACAGACATCTCCATGGAGGAAATCTAAGGATTGTCATACAGCGTTCCCTCCATTTAAACCCTCTCTCACAGGTGGTGGGAGAGGGCTCCAAATATTGATGACATCGTAAAAAGTTTGACCTTTCTTTTTTCCGTCATTCCGTCGCAAGCCCCGGAATCCAGTGTTTCCGGTTTAAATATACCGGCGTAGCGTACGGCTGGTATCTTGTTCGAAAGATTAGGGTTCCAAAAAATATCGTTATTCGAATCATTCCTTGAAAAAACGCTGGCACTTTGGTAGGCTTCGTTATTGGTAATCTGTTCTTCCAGAAATTCAAGCCTAACCATGAGGATCCTGCGAAAGTCCACTGAAAATCCTAAGAATCCCTTTGACAGAAATTCTCATCTAATAATAAGTAGATTCTGTAAGCCTTATTGGAGAGCTGCTCCAAGTTCAACCCTCGCCCGCTCTTGGGCAAACCTTCTGGCGGATGAAATGAAAGATTGTGTCCGGAAGGGGGAGAGAAAAAAATGAAGCTTGACGGGTATTTTTATTTCGGGAGTTACATAGAAGATTAATTGCGCAAAAGAAATACGCTGGAAATGGCTCGGAAAGTCAAGGAGTCAGTTCATTTCCATAAAAAAGAGAGGTGTTGATCCAATGAAAAACAAGATTGTGTCTGGCATGGTGGTTCTGTTGCTGACCGTGGGTTGTGCAACCATGATGAGTTTTGAAGAAAGGGAAAAGACATACGGCAAGGAGCCTCCGGTCATCACCGAGACTTATGCCTCCAAACAGATAAACCCGGTGGATACCTGGAAGGTTTACCTGAAGGCTTCCGATCCAGATGGGGACATGGAATCCATCGTGGCCACCGTCCATATGGTAGGTTCGGGGACCCACCCGATAAGCCACACCAGGATTAAGGATGGGAACCGGAAGGAATTGTCGGGTTACGTTTCCCTAAGCACCCCTTCCGACAATGCCTGGTTGAATAATCTCACGCTTACGCTGACGGTCGAGATCAAAGACCGGGCTGGACATCTCAGCAAGGCGGCGACCTTTCCTCTGAGTTTCAATAGTCGATATGTCCAGGAACCTCCTCCTCCAGGAGTCTTTCAGGAGCAATACCTTGGCCCAATCTTTATTACTTTGCGCACCTTTCACGACGATCAGGGATCCGAGGGTGGGCGCTTTTGATCGTCGTCGAAGAAATTGCCCCCCCTGCCTCTCGAACCTCCTCCTCCGGGGCGGGGTTTCTTGTCAAGTCATTTGTCCTTTTCTTTTGGGCAAGGGCACGCTACAGCAACTCACCCCAGCGAATGACTTAGAGCCACAGCTGACCGATGTCGTTAGGCTCACTTTCAACTGGTAATCTTTGACCGTCAGAGTTGTCTCAGGCTGAATACTCGTAGGTGTTATCTTCAAAGGCGCTGTACCCGGCGGCCGTTGGCTGCTCATGAACGGCCGCGGGTAAGTGCCGGGTGTTGGCAGTTGCAGAAACAGCCCTCTTCCCGGATATCCTCATCTATGATACGATAGACAGGCAGGAGGGAAAAGGAAATGACAAAAATTTCCGAGGTCAAGGTGTTACAGGAATATCGCCTGGAATTAGTATTTGATGACGGAGCACATGGGGTGGTGGATCTTTCCGGCTTAGTCGGAAAAGGCGTTTTCGCCATTTGGCGCGACCGTTGTATTTTCGAGCAGGTTCGGATCGGTTCATTTGGCGAACTTATCTGGGGCGATCAAATTGATCTCTGCCCAGATGCCTTGTATCTTAAAGCAACAGGCAAGCAACCAGAGGACGTTTTTCCCGCCTTGCGCTGCGAGTCCGCCCATGCCTGAGATCAGCCGCTTCTTCGGCATCGTCATCAAGATGTTCTTTGATGATCACAATCCCCCCCATTTCCATGCGGAGTACAGCGGTTACTTGGCTCTGATCGACATCCGCAACCTGTCCTCCTTCTCTGGCCACTTGCCGCCTCGCGTGATGGGGCTCGTTATCGAGTGGGCAACAATCCACCAAGAAGATCTCTTCGCTGACTGGGAGAGAGCGCGGGCTCAGCAGGAGTTGCAGAAGATTGCCCCGCTCGAATAGGGACAGCCAACATGGCACTCCAGCCGATCGGCCCCATTTCCGGTGGTTCTGGCGGCTGAGCTTGGGCGATGCCAGAACTTTCGATTACTGCTATCCTCTATTCCCCCAAAATTCGCCCCCGTTATGATATTATTCCCATATATTCAATTCTGTCCTGCTGAAAAAATTAAACTAACGGTGGGATTAAAGGGACAAACGTAGTTTCGTGTGCCGGCGCGCAGCTTAATTTGGAATTTAGCGCTGGGGACCTTGAAAACTGCAAGTATGATGTCCCCTATTTTCCTTCGTACCCCAAGATTTTTGGTAAAATAGCTATTGATGATACCGTAAAGAGTCACCATCAGCTTTTGAACTTCTTTTCGGGAGGAAAGATCCATGACAAAGGAAATCGAAGGATACCTTGCAATCTTGGATGATCTGCGAGGGCAAGTGAAAAAAATGCTTGAAGGACTGGACCGGGAAGCGCTCGACTGGCGCCCCCTTCCGGAAAAAGGAGATCTTTCTACGAACTCCCTGGGGGCTATCGCCACCCATCTTGCCGGTTCGGAAACATTCTGGATGAAAGAAATCATCTCCGGACAGCCCGTCCACCGCGACCGGGAGGCGGAGTTCGCGGACAAGGGGACCGGCGTAGCGGAACTGCAAGCAAGGCTGGAGGGAGCGGCCCGGGCTACAAAAGAGGTCTTGACTTCCCTACCCCCATCCCTGCTTGATGAGGAGCGAAAATTCCGAGACCGGAAGGTGACGGTGCGCTGGGCTATCCTCCATGTGATCGAACATGCCGCCACCCACCTCGGCCATATCCAGCTCACCCGGCAATTGTGGGCGAGTCAAGGAAAGAGATTCTCCCCTTAACCGTTCTCTGAAATAAAAAGTGAGGATTGCAAGGGATCGCAGGTGAGCCGATACTGAAACCCAAGTTGATCAAGAGGCAAACCTGGCTTCTGGCTGTATCGTGATCTCCCACCTTGAATCTCGTTTATCAAATTCAAGGCCACTTCCTATTTAAGCAAAAGCCATGAAAAGACTTGCTTCTCCCTTACTCTTCTTTGACAGTTGTTTTCTGATCGGTTTATATAAGTCTTTGTAATTCCACGGATTGCTCTTTGAAAATTCTGCAAAATGTTGAAAATGTGGTGCCACAGATCATGACGATTTGTTTTGATAATGTTGATTCTTAATGATATAAATGGGGTGTCATAAAGGAGACGCCCCATGTTTGCCAGAATCAAGAAATCGGGAGCCCATCAATACCTCCAAATCGTCGAGAACCGCCGGGAAGGCCCCAAAACCATCCAACGGGTCATCGCCACACTCGGCCGGATGGATCATCTTCAAGAGAGAGGGGAGATCGAAAACCTGGTCCGATCTCTTTCCCGGTTCTCGGAAAAAGTCCTT
>Ga0315276_10002324_pt1 | contig 17356 bp, 28 predicted proteins | sample YL17G05_0_MG_FD_204542 | JGI IMG/M metagenome (GOLD analysis project Ga0315276, IMG submission 204542) | Sediment microbial communities from Yellowstone Lake, YNP, Wyoming, USA - YL17G05_0 | ecosystem: Environmental > Aquatic > Freshwater > Lake > Sediment | place: USA: Wyoming | collected... | reverse complement strand
CGGCGCGGCCCACCCCCATCGCTTCGAGCGCGTCCGTAAAAACCTGCACCGTTTTGCGCACCTCATGTGCAGCTGCTTGCTGCTCCCTATGGGCTGCCATTATGGCAGGCTTGTCTGCCAGCTTGGTCGCCCGCGCCGCCGCCGCCGTAGCCAGTGCAAACCTTTGCAGGAAAACGTTTTGCATAGCAACTTCCATGCCAACCAAGCGCAAAAAACGACTGCCAATTAGACCTGCCATTTTGGCAGCGTCAAGCCCACCGATTTGGTCCTGATTCTTCTTAGCGATGTATGCAATCTTTTGCGTATTAGTACCAAGAGCGCGTGCAATAGCAGAGTTTTGCATACCTGTGCAAAGTAGGAGCGTGACGGCGTCTTGAAGGACATGGTCTGGAAGGGCGGCTCCGGGGGGCAGGTTTTGCGCCCTGCGATTTGCGGTAGCAAGGTCCGTGCCTGTCGCGCTGAATTCTGCGGGCTTTTTTGGTCGCGCCATAGGGACATCATACGGCGTGCCTGCTGGGGGAGCAAGGCTTAAATAGGCCAATCTTTCTTTTTCGTTTTTTCGAAACCATCTGGCCGGTCGGTCGTTCTAATAGGTGTTCAAAGGAACCGGAATCGGCGGATTGGCCGACCGAAACCACAGACCGAAAGGAAAACCGAACCATGACCACCAAACAGAACATCAACCAGTTTAACCTGCGCACGCGCAAGGCTTTGATTCGCTCGAAGCTCGGCGTGCAGAAGGCTGGGCACGAGACCGCCGAATTGCGCAAGTTGATTGCCAAGCTTCCGGCAAGCGCCAAGCGCGAAGTTGAGGCAGAGATTCAGCGCCGCGAGCAGGTGCTCGACCCTGCCTTCGAAGCGCTCGAATTGGTGTGGGCGACCATTTTCCCCCACCTTGAGCCCTTCTGCGACGAATCGGCGGTGCCGGACGACGAGCAATTCGTCGACGACACCACGCACAAAGACAAAGAGGAGACCATCTCGTGACCAAACAAGACCCGCCCTCAATCGAACAGCTTGAGGAATGGACAGCAGAAGGTTACTGTGAAGCAACAGACGGCTGCTGGGTTGAACCAGATGGCGAATGCGAGCATGGCTGCAAAAGTTGGCTGCTCGTGTTGGGGATGATTTGATGGCAACAATCAACATTCATGTCACCGGTCACGATACGGCGATGTGGGTAATTGAATGCGGCATGGACAAACGCCTTGCCGGTCATTCATTCAATGCCCAGCTGGATGTGGAAGATGACATCAACAGCAATCTGGCTATTGATTTCCCAAGAGAGGTCGAGGCCGGATACCCATCTTACAATGCGGCAGTTGATACGCTCCGGCCAATCGCCGCCCAATACCTTCATGTGTTGCTTGACGAGGCCGCGTCAACCATCGATGCTCTAATGGAATGCGAATCGATGATGAACAAGGACTTGGACAAGAAATGACCAAACCAATCAACATCAAACGGGAATTCAAGCCATCGCTGTCCCGCGTGACCATCGAAGTCACCGGACGGCAATGCTTTGAGCGGGCAATGGGAGACATCGACAGCTTTCAAAGGGTTGCCGGTCACCCATTCACGGCGGTCTGGAATTGCTTCAGCCATCCAGACATCACATTCACCGATCTTATGACGCACCATTTCTACGCAGAACATTACGAGGAGGCCCGCGACATGGTGTGGGCAATCCTGCACGACCTCTGCGACACCGACAAGGATTAACAATGACCAAGCGAGCGAAACATGACCTGCTGTGGACGGCTGCCTATCTGGTGGCCGTCCTGCTCGCCGGAGCGTTTGTCTGCTGGCGATTGGACATATGGGTGCACCTGCACCAAAACCTGAACCATTAAGGTTCAGAATGCCATATCACTGGAATGACAAAAAGAAGTGGCGGGTGTGGACGGTTGATTGCAATGACCGGTTTACCATTCACACCGATTGGTCTACTCGCGCCGAATGCAAGAAGTATATACTCGGTCGCTGGAACCATTGGCCGCCATTCGCTCACATATCGCAATGCTCGACAGTTGAGCGGTTTCGGAAGCTCTACTGCGAATAGGTGAGACCTGCCCGGCGATGGGCAGTAAACCACATGCCCCGTAGGTCAAGTCGTGGGCACCAAAGGAGATTCCATGTTGGTAAGAGAATTGATTCATGTGCTCAAGAAAGCACCACCGGATGCAGAGGTCAAATGCATCGAAGGGTTCGACAAGCCCGCCGTCTGGACGCTCGAAGGGACAATAGACTGCTCCGACGACGATTCAGAGATTGGCATCCACATCGAATTGGAGGCAGTATGAAGCAGGACGCACAGAGACTGCTCAAGGCGCTTTGGATTCGGGCATGCCGGTATGAACGCGTACATCCCCAATCGATGTTCGTCGTGTTCAGCACCAGCAACCCGTACAAACAGAGGTACGACAAGATCATGCGACTGGTTCAGGCCGCTCGGAGGATGTCCGCATGAGCAGCAGAATCACGGATGAGAATTGGGATGTCTTTCCTGACCCAACAAGTCGCAAGATATGTGTTGGCTACAGGGAGAGACATAACAGTACGGTTCGTCAAGTTGCAGAGTGCGACTTCGACGACCTCGAGGTTGCAGTAGCCATAGCTGCAGTCCCTAAGTTGTTGGCCGCATTGGCTTACGTGCACACTCAGGTGAATCATCTACTGGCCAGCTGTGGTCCGGTCGACACCATTAGCTATCTCAAGATGATATCGAAAGTGTCGGGGGATGCAATCAAGGAGGTCACCGGATGACTCGGAAGCAATTCGGCCAACTGCTGGCCGGCATGTGCTCCGGTGAACACCAAACGGGCAACGGCAAGTCCGTTGCCTTCGACTTGGTGCGCATCTGTTGGTCTGACGGCGCAAGCCCCGACCAATTGGACGAGTCAGTCCGGCATGTGTTCGACCACATCAAACAGAAGGGACTCAACCTTGAGTACGATGTGGATGGCGATAACTGGTCGCTGTTCTACCGCGATCTCGGCGGAGTCCGAAAGGAGCTGAGCAATGCATAAGCACCTTACCAAATGCCCCGCCGGTTGCCAGTGCGGGTTCTTTCCGATTGACGGCAAGTACCTGCGCTGCACCACCTGCGGAGGCTCTGGCGTAGTGGAGAGCTTTGAGGACACGGTAAAGCCAATCGACGGCCTGATCGACGATATCCTCATTGCCGACCTGCTCAACGAGACCACCGACCTCAAGACGCTGCATCAAGAGATGCTCAAACGACTCGAACAACGGAGGGCTAAATGAGCTACAAAGAAACCGTAACCGAACCGGATTGTCCCGAGTGCGACACCCCGATGCACTTCCGGGACGAAGACGTTCCGTTCTGGACCGACGACAACAAGATGTATATGGAAGTCAAATTCCACTGCCCCAAATGTGACTGCATTGTGACACAACGGTTCCAGTGCGTCGCCCAATTTCACGGAGGAACCAACAGGTGGTACGGAGAACCAAAACGGTAGAAGAAGCATACTGCCCGAACTGTGGCTCTCTCATGCGCTACATTACGGGCTTCAGACCAACAACCTGCGGGAGCATTAAGTGCCTCGCCAAATCAAAGGAGAAAGACAATGAAGCTGTCGCTCACCCAACTCGATGAACTCGCCAAGAAGAACGGGATCAAGGTCTCGTGGGACACTGACAGTCAGTACGATTCGCTGGTGGATGTGTCCTTCGACCAGCTGCCGGAGAAGTCGATGGCGGTATCGAGCATGATCAAGCTGATCATAGGCCGCGCCGCGGCCTCAACAATGGGGATCAAAGCATGATCACCAAGATTGAATCTGAACACCAATTCGATCTGATGCACCGAGCCGTTATCGGTGCATCGGAGATCTCAGCGGTTCTTGGACTGAACAAGTACCGCTCGGCCTTCGAGGTCTACTGCGCCAAGCGCGGACTTAGTGATCCGGTCAAGGAAAACGAGCCGATGTATTGGGGCAAGCGCCTCGAGGACATCATTCTCGATGAGTTCGAGCGCCGGACTAAGCTCCTACTCGAGCGCAACTGCTTCGCCGTCAGCGACTACACCCCGTTCCTCGGCGCTCAACTCGACGCGCTAATCTACAACCCCGACGGGACAGTCGCCGCCACGATCGATGCGAAGAATATCGGCAGGCCAATCGAATCTGAATGGGGAGAGTCACTTAGCGACGAGGTACCCGACCAGTACAACCTGCAGCTACAACAGCAGATGTACTGCACCGGCGCCGAACTCGGCTATCTGGCCGTGCTCTTTCGGGGATCTGAATACCGCACCTACGTGGTTGAGTATCGCCCCGATATGATGAAGGACATCATCGAACGCGCCAAGACGTTCTGGCAAGGTGTGCTCGATGGCGTCCCGCCTGCCCCGTCCAATAAGGAGTCGGAAGGTAAGCTGATCTCGGCGCTCTACCCGTCGCACCTCGAGGACATCGTCGAGGCCACGCCGGAGCAGGTCGCCCTCATGTCGGACCAAAAGAGTCTGAAATGGTCCATCGACGAACTCGCCAAGAAACTGACCGAGGTCGAGAACACCCTCAAATTGGCGATTGGGGCCAATCGTGGGCTCGCTGGGCAAGGCTGGAAGGCGACGTGGACCAAGACCAAAGACCGCCTGATCATTGACTGGGAGGCCGTTTCCGCCGCCCTGAACCCGCCGCTGGAACTGGTCGCAAAGAACACAACTACTAAAGAAGGCTACCGCGTGCTGCGCGTGACTGCCGACAAGGAGAAATGATGGCAAACGAAAGGGACAAGGTAGCAGTTGGTGAACTGGTGTCCTTGCCTACCAAAGAGAAACGCGTTGCCAACTTCAGAGGGCTGCTCGACAAAGCAGCCCCGTCGTTAGCAAAGGCCATGCCGAGAGGCGTTAATGTCGAACGGATGATGGCGGTCTTTTTCAACTCCGTTACCCGCAAGCCGGACCTGCTCGAGTGCAACCAGTACTCAGTTGTCCGGTGCCTCTTTCAATCGGCACAACTTGGTGTTGAGCCGGACACGCCTCTCCAACACTGCCACCTTATCAAGTACAAGAACGACTGCACCTTGCAGATGGGCTACCGAGGGCTGATCTACCTCGCCAACAACATCGCCCCGTCGACCATCCAGACCGGAATAGTCTACGACTGTGACAAGATCGAGATACGCGGAGGCACGTCGGCCTCGCTCGACCACTATCCACAACTACCTCGACCGGAAGGAGTAAAGCCAGTCGGGTACTACGCAACCATCGAGCAGGTCGGCCTGCCCCGCGCTGAGTACGAGTACATGACCAAGGACGACGTCGACAAGATTCGCCGGAAGTCCCGCGCCGCCGAATCCGGTCCATGGGTAACCGACTACGATCAAATGGCGATCAAAACAGTCTTGAAGCGACTGCTCAAGCGCCGGCCAGCATCCGCCGAGACCGGACAGCAACTCGCCAAGGCTATCGAGATCGACAATGCAGCCGAGGTCGGGGACGCCCAACCGTTCGACGATACGATTGCGGACATCCTCCGCGAGGAGCCGGACAGCAAGACCGACCGTCTTGCCGAGAAAGTGAGGACCAATGGAACAACCAAAGCCGAAGGCCAAAGAACATCGGCGCAATCGCCGACGGGAACTGTGGCAATGGAGGGCGAACTTCCGATATAGGGTGTTCGAGTTGGACCACTTCGTCTGCATCTATCCGGGTTGTGGAAAGCATTCGATATCGGCAGCCCACGTGATACCGAAGCGACCGAACGCACCACACCTTGACGATCCCAGCAACGGCGCCAGTCTCTGTATCGATCACCACGACTGGTTCGACGATGGCCACACGTTCGACGTTCAATCGGATACTGGAATCACGAAGGTACGAATGACGGGCATGCAGATCAAAGACATGGTCCTAACCTCGTATCTCGGTCGGCCAAATTATCGATGGATCGACAGCCATGCGTGGGTGAGAATGAAACTTGGGAAAGAGGCACCAGTATGCCCTACAACGTGAAGCCGGCGAATCGCTTATACATCACCTTCCGCGTCGGTCGGCAGATGTACTTTTCGTCCCGACTCGTCCAAGCGCTCGACTTGAAGCCGGGAATCCGGTTTGAGGTCAAGTTGGACTCGAAGGAGCACAAACTCCGCCTGCAGGAACTGCTTGCCGCGCCGGAGAACGGTGTGTACCACGTTCAGACGAGTATGATTGGGAATCGTCTGGCCGACGGGACGGACGGGATCATGATCGTCGACCGTGAGCTGCTTGAAGGGCTGCTGGTCCCGAAGGACCGAACACTGTGCCGGCCAGTGACAATCATCATGAACCGCAGCCCGCGCTGCATCGAATTCAACTATCCAACCGAGGAGGATTCTGAATGAACCGAATGAAAAGCGAGCCAGTTGAAGGGCTTGGAACGATACCAACAATCGTCCAGCGAGTGGAGTCGGCGTTTGATTTCCTGCAGCCTCTTGAATGTGCCGGGGAAAAGGTACTCCACTACCAACCGCGTCCGCCGGTGTACGGGTGGGCACGCAGATGCCGCGTTGCAGACTACCTTGGCCTCGCCTTCTATCATCGCTACGATACTGAAGCCCTGCACGAGCACGATCTAGAAGGCATACTGATCGAGAGCCCGCTTAGTGGCCGCGGCTTCAACGTCGCCTGCGTTTTCCATCTGTCGATCGTGTTCACGAAGATGGACGGCTGGCCATGCGTCTTGATCGACGCTGGAGGGCATGGAGTCCACGCAACAGACTCGACTACTGTATCGCATCCCGATTGCAACCTGCTCATATACAACGATGTTCTGACTGTGCCTTGGCCGAACATCACTCAAACGACAATCGACCAAGCCTCAAAGCTCTTCGGCAATACCGTCAAGTGGCCTTGGGAGTGGAAGGATGTCTCGCTTGAGAAGTACGTCCATCGCGCGAAACCGTTCGTGCTCGGCGCCCAGCGAGACACGACCGTCGGCTGGTTCTTCGAAGAGCCGGAGGCGCTGTTTGAACTGGCAGAAATGACCGGACATCTATAGACCTCATTGTCTCTCCTGCAACAACGGGGCAGATGGCTGCCCCGTTTTCTTTGAGGGAGTATGACAACGCTCAGAATGGAAAGAGATCCACTCCAAGATATCCGAAGATCTTGTCTCGTCCCCCCACCGGCAAGTAGTCGGCTCCGATCTTGAACCCGAACCCTTTGTAGATACTGCATCCGGTCTCAAGTTTGACCGCCCCGTTGCGGGCGTCAGCTCCTTCTCTGATCTCCTGAATGTAACCAAACCCCAGCGCGACGTACCACTCGAAGCTGCTCCATGTTATGTACTTCTGAGTGATATCGAACACCGCAAACGCCTGCGCCTCGGTCGAATCGTCACCATGCGTGTAGTAATATGCTGTGTGGACGTAGTTTCTGTAGCCTAAGACGACATCAGTCTTGACCGGCACGTTGAACCCGGCAAACCCGGCCGCCCGAGTTGTCGCTCCCTTCAGAAACATAGCCCCGCCACCAATCTGACCGAACAGCTTCGGCTGCGCGATTGCAACCGAGCAGGCCAGAACAGAAATCAGTAAGATGAATAATGCTTTCTTCATGTTCTCCTCAAGGTTTTGGCGGAGGCGTGAATCCCATCCGCTTGACCAACCCGTACCCGCCGAACGAACCGAGCAGTGAGGCTACGAAGCCGGCCACCGTCGGCGTGACGCCGAGTTTGTAGAAGGTCAAGATGGAAACCAGCAGACAGACCGCCGCCGTTAGTATCTTCGCAAAGTTGCCCGAGATCGTCGGGAACACCGACTTCACGACCTGAACCACGACCATGACGACCGCGACCACCGCGCCGACCTGATAGAGGCTGATACCGAAATGGCTGAGCCAAGGTAGAATTGACTCCATCTACTTTTTCCCTTTCTTTTTTTTGCCGTTCTTCTTCGGTTTCGGAACCGGATTAGGGAACCCCATCGAATCACCTCCTTACTTCTTGTGTGAACGAGTTACCGGATTTCCCGGATGCTTCGAGTTATAAATCTTCGCCGCCTTGCGCTTCGCGGCCTTGTCTGTCATCCCCTCCTCCTTGAACTTATCGCGCATGTGTTCATACGCCTTTGGCATACTGCCTCCTATGAGAATGGGTTAACTGCCTTCATGGTTGCCGGATCAAACTTGGTCGGGCGTACCTTCACATAGGCATTGTCCTTCCACGCCTGCGCCGGAGTCGTGTCGCCAGATCCACCCGAGTCGGCGCCGATGTGATAGAGCGGGCTCAGTGCGATCACGACGTGCCGAGCGGTTCCGTCCGGTCGCAGATAGAACACGAGGCACCCGCCTGTTGGGGCCGACAGCTCGTTGGCTGCGTACTTCTTCATCAACTGATCGGCCGTGAAATCTTCGTGCTCTCCGACTTCGCCGACCGACTTGAGGCACTCGAGGACGAACCCGGAGCAGTCAAAGCCGCTCGGATCGTCTCCTCCCCAAATGTACGGGGTGCCAAGATAATGCTTGGCGACCATCATGAGTATTTCAAATCTATTCATCAGAACTTCACTCTGTAACGGGTTGAATCCGGGACCGTAATCTGGTAGGTCTTACTCATCGGCAGGTCCGGTATTGCCATGAGGTACTTGGCGTTGTTGTAGCAACTCGAGTACGGGAGGTTCGCTTCAAACACGCCACTCGCGTCGGTGTACACCGTCGTGTCCCTACCCCACAGATAGCTGGTGTCACATGAGTTTCGTGAACCAGTCGGTAGGGTGAAGCGAACCATAATACCATCGGCCGGCCCGTTGATCCCGTTCAGTTGCCCCCAAACACGACAACGGTTTGTAGAGAACGAGTTATAACCCTCGAATGTGTGGGAGGCGTCGCCGGTTACTACAATCGTGTCGGGAGCGAACGTATAGCCTACCGCGAACGATCTCAGAATATATGTACCAGCATCTAACATCACTACGCACTGCCCTGAACTATTCGAAGTTGGGAGAGCAATCGTAGTCCCTACGCTATTTTTCACAGTGACCGGTATTCCTTGTACATCGACGTTAGTAGCATTATCTCTGACCGTGAGGATAATCTCCCATGCCCCTGAACCAGCAGAGGTTCCACATCCGAGCACGGCATGATTCTCGTCCATCCAGTCGGTGAACTGGGTATAACTCATGCCGCCACCGGACCCCCCTAAGTTCAGGCTATCCGGCCAACGAGGTTTACTGCCGATACCTGCCGTCCCGATCTGGAAGTCTGCCGATGTCCCGGGCGATAGAGTCATAGCAGAAATGCCGGCCTCAGTCCAACCGATAGATCGAATCCCGTCTGTCCCTCCATAAACCGACATCCCAACACCGCCTGTATTGGTAATAGTAAGGGCAGCAACAAGCGGGTTTGAATTTGTTATATTGACCGTCGAAAATTCCGCCGTTCCTCTCGTTGTCGCATTCCCGTCAAAGATCGTTTCTATGTTATCAGCGGTCGGTGCTGAACCGGAGATAGAGGCAACGTCAACACTTGGTATACCATAGACACTCATTGGGCTGACCGTCCCAAGATAACCTATAATGTCATTCGTGGTTGTGCCGCCATCAAAGAAGGCACCAGCGGCTGAAGTACCACTGTATGTATTAACTACCGATAACGCCCCGGTCAACGGCCAACTTCCGCGAATCTTCACACGGTTCAGGAATATCCGAGCTGACCCGACGGTATCACGGAACATAGCCATCAAACTATCTACCGCCGCCGCGCTCCACGGTCCAGCACCCGCCGCACCCTGATAGTCAAGGTAGTCCTGAACGGTCCAGCCCTCCGACATGACAGCGCGACGTTTGCCGTTTTCGTCGAGTAGACTGATACCAACATTGTTTGTTACATTGGTCACAGTGCCTTGTGTGCCGATGTTGTCAAAGTCGGCATCATGGTCTCCGCCAGTTGCATAAATGCCCGTCCCGCCAGTAGCCGTATGAGCGTAAAGACCGAAACCGTCAACATTTCCGAAGTATTCAACCCCGCGGTCCGCTTGCCAAAATGAACCAACAGACCCCAAAACGGCACTGCTGTAATATATCCCGGTATCTCCAACAATCTGAATGCCTCGGTGACCGCCCGACACATAAAGACCCGATTGTCCCACCGCCGTACCGCCGATATATCGACCACCAAAGAGACCAACTGCATTTAATCCAATACCAGCCGGACCATAACTATATATACCATTACCGCCGCTTGCTCCGGCTTGAGCGAGTAGACCGTGACTGTTACTACCACTCCCCCCCAGCCAATTGACTGCAGGAAGGTCTTTGGTTGAATACGGTGTTACATAGAACGGCGAAAACGTGTCAGTAGCCAACCCGACAAGCCTCAATCCTGACCAGTGGACTAAGGTGTTCGGCATGTAAGCCTTCAAGAACTTCGCCGAATCCATCCCGGCCAGTATCGAAGCAACATCGGCTCCGGCTCCGCCAGCAGTCGTGCCGCCGATGATGAACATGCGCCCGAATGTCCCGGTCACATTGTAGCCGCCAGTATCAGTTCCAAAGATGGTCGCTGCTATGTCGCCCGTTGATGCCTGATTTGCGGTATCGAGGGACACCCGCGCATAGTAGCCGAAGCTGGAATCGAATGTCGCATAGGCTCCGACAATCTTTTTCGCAAATATCGCCGTGGTGATTGCAGTTGCCTGAGTGGTTGGTAATGCCCAACCGCTTCTCAGATAGTACCCCGCCCTTGTGGTATCGTATGTGGCCGCGTTGTTCACCTTCTTTAGCCACACGGTATCGCCAATTGCCGCCATTTGAGCATTGGAAAGAGTAGCTATGCCGCCATGCGCTCTAACCCATGCGTACAGCCCCGGAGAGAAGGTAGAGTCACCAAACAGAAGCCCCAACTTGTCTCTGGCGATGAGAGAATCAAGGGTTAATTTCGCCGCGAATCGAATCAGTGAATCAGACGAAACGCAGGAATCAATAGCGAACTGCCGAATGCCCGCGAACGAGCCAAAGTAAGCAAGGCTGTCAAGCGGGTAACTGGTAACTTGTACTTGTCCATAAGTCGGCGTAGACCATACTCCGGTAAACATCGTCACTCTGATATTGAGAACCCGAACCGTCTCCCCAGCGTTTAACCGGCCAACTGAGTCTCGGAGATAGTAAGTCGTGTCACCCGCGTATGACTTGTTGGTGTCGATGTAGATAGCGGAAAAGGGATAGCTCGTATTGGTAGCCTTGTAGACCGCCGCCGTCGCTGTGGCAACCGTAACCTCCACATGAACTGAGTCCGGCTTGCGGTCAATGCCGAGCGAATCAAATGGCTTGCGAAGCGGCATCTTGATCCACTCCGTAGACTTTTTGATCGCAAAATAGTCTGCATGTGCCAGAAGCGGAAAGAGTACCGCACACAGAACGATCAGGAACATTATTCGCTTCATGGGTTACCCCTTCTTCTTCTTCAAGAGTGTGTAAGGCTGGGCTAATGCCGCCCCCGTATATGTCCGTGAAACTGTTTTCCTGAGTGACCACGTTGCGCCGGTTCGCACCCACGCGCTTGCGTACACTGTCCCGGTTTCGGTCAACGCTATAGTCTTTTTTGTCGTGTCGGTTTTACTGGCCGTGTAAGCGAATGCAAAGCGATTCGTTACCTCTGAACTGTCAGGATAGGCCGATGTAGACCAACAGAGAATCACCGAGTCGTTCGGCGTCTGTGAACTGGTGACGGTCCTGAATCGAACTGAATCACCTTCCGCCGAATAGTCGTTGTGCAGGGAGTCCAGTAGGAATGTCACCAGCGTATCACACGAGGCCGGAGCAGTAGTAATCGCAGACAGGTAGACGTGAATGCTGTCCCTTGCCGTCGTGCTGTCACACCACGCCGCCGCCATGCGAATGTTATTGTCACTCCGATATATCTTCGGTGGAGTCTGCAAGGTCCAGATGAAATCAGTATTGACGGCAGGCCTAAAGACCGTCTCGGTTCCCCACGTCGCGCCCTTGTCGGTAGACAGACGGTACATGATAGTAGCCGAATCGACGTTGGCCGTGTCGGTCCATTTGATGTAGTAGGCGATAACGGTGTCAGTGCCGTTGAGTGCCGAGATGGTAGGATCACACAGCCGACCGCCGGGGATGTTGCCCGGTAACATCAACACGCCCGCCGCCGCGTCATAGGTAACGGTGGGAGATGCACCCCCAGCCGCCGAAATATGGAAAGGCCGATAGAGCAAGGAACAGGTTGCCGCTACTACGTTCTTCTGCCAGATTACCAGTCCGAACGAGTCCTTGACCGAGCCGAGAGCGAAGTAGTGTTCACCGGAGTTGCCGAGAGCCGGAATGTCATCAGGTACTAATGCCGTCGAAAGCGTTTTGAACCCAACTGCCGTATCTGCCCAGTACAAATCTTCGTTGGCCACGTCAAATAGGGCGATACCGCCCTTGAGTTTAGTCGCCCAAGTGAACGGCACACGCGGACCACCGCCTAATTTGGTTGTCTTGCCGCGCTCGATGTAAGTTACCGTATTCGAAAATGCGCCATCCGTTTGATAGAAGTACGTGCTATCGGTTGTGCCTTCAGTCGTGACGAGAACCCCAAGTGTAGCACCGAGCGAAACCACACCAACCCTATCGCCATTATTTGTTGAGGATTCCACAATGGTACCGAGACCAAGATTGGACGTATCCGCCGCTACCCACTTGCGAATCTTAGTCGGGACTGCCCCGTCTTGTGCTCCGATCATAAAAGCCGAATCGCCAAACGCCTGTACGGTCGAATGATCGTGTATGCCCGCCGTGTTATTTCCAAACAGATCAAGGTAGGTTGTCCATGATGTACCCCAGTTGGAAGTTACGAAAGCGCGATACCGGACGGTACTTACGTGGTGCTGATACATGACGTACAGTCGTGTCGAGGCGTCCATTGCGATCTTCACGTTGATTCGGGAGAACCCTTGATCTATGGCCGATGTTGCGCCGGAGAACACGCTGTCCGCCCCAGTTGCGGTAACGTCGTACTGCGTTCCGGCCAACGAGATAGACCACATTGTCAGTAACAGCGTAAGACTTATGAGTAGCTTTTTCATTTTTTTGTCCCGAACACTTTCTTCCCCGGTTGGCTGGGGGTGACAAGGGTATCTATGTTAATAACTGTACCTATAGCCAGAGAATCCGTTGAGGCATTGCGTACTCCCGCGATAGAGAACCCAGAAAGAATCATACTAAACCAGAGGTCGGGATTCACGTATCCGTCTCGGCATGTTCTGATTTTGATTTGATCGGTTGTCGCTCCGGCAAGAATTGTCCGCGTTCCCATCTCTGACCAATAGACGCTGGTTGGGGTTACTGGCGGGTGACAGTCGATAGCCGTACCCCACGGTAATCCCCCACCTATCGTTGCGTAATTATATGTAACGTTCCCACTCAATGCTGGACTCAACGTTATACTGAAAGCCATTGAATCCCCCTCATTGGCGAAGGCATCGGCAATTCGGATGATTGTATCGATTGGTTGCTCTGGTGGGGCGGCCCCTGCCGTCGTGTCGATCAGTGACAGGATGTAAGCGCGGGTGCCACTGGTATAGAGAAACGCCGACCGGCAGGAATCGACCGTCTTGGGAATCGACTGTGATCCAGCCATAGCGATCACGCCGGTTGCTGTACCGATCTGTTGACCCGGACCCCACATCTCAGCTGGATTCGACCACTGCCGCACTACTGCCGCGTTGTTGTTCGCGGTCGCACTGAGACGCCGTGTATAAAGCAAGGTCAGCCGGTTGTGTTTCTCGTTGAGTGAGAATGCCGTGTACGCTTCGGCTCCCGGCATTTGCCAGCCCATCGTCTCTACCGTGTCCTGATACCACGTTGCCGCGCCGGGCTTCCGGTAGGCGTGAAGGATATGCGACGGGTTTGCATTGTCGGTCCAAGCCACATGATACCAGCCCAGCGTATCGGTCTGAGTTGAGATGCACCGTTGCCAGCAGGGGGTCGTCGGACTCGCGCTGTATGTCTGCGGGTCAGTCATAGTGATTGCAGATGACCACGTTGTGCCCTCATACGTCGCTGAGTAGAACCGTTGAGGATTCGACCCGTAGCTGAAGATGTTGACCCAAAGTTGATTTGCGAGATCAACCCATGCCGTACCCGCGAATATCCGGTCAATGTCGAACCTGACCTGCACATTCTGAACCATCGGAGAAGCAATCTGGCCTCGATAAGTCCACGTCAGACCGTTGTTCGCACTACTGTACCACATGATGTTGCCTGACGTGGATGCATTGCCGCCGAACCGCATAATGCCGATCATGTTGGAGCTGGTCCCTATATGCGCTCCAGTAAAGATCATGTTTATATCGTAACGGTTGCCCCATCCTGTACCGGTCCCGACCACACCGGAAGCAAGCAATGTCGGTGTTGCGCCGGAGACACGCCAGAGATTCACCCAGCAGGTATCGGAACCGACCGCTCCGCTCGGTGGAATGTAGCTCGGATTGCCACCATACGTCGCCATGCGCCGACCGAACACCCACAGCGTATCGTTGCGCAGTTCCATGTGGTTGTGATCGTAGTTCCAGACTGTGCCGTTGGTGAAAGCAGTGATCGTGCCGCTTCCCCACTGATTCACCCTATTGGTGCCGTTGCTGATGAAAACCAGCGTGTCGCCTTTGTACCATGCGACCTGCTCTCTCGGAATACCGAGCGTCGCCCATGTGGAAGCCGCGCCGTAATCTCGATTGGCAACTACGTTGTCCACCTGTGACATTGGGATATAGACGGTATCGGTAGCCGATGAAACGGTAATGCGCTTCGTCTGACTCTCGACCACTCCCAGCAAGTTTGTCCGGGTGACGGTAATCGTCTGAGGATTAAAGGCCGACGAATCGCCCGCCCGCGAGGAATACTGATAGGTCATTGCCCTTGAGACCGTACCACTTCCCCCCGTCGTGCCAAGTGACCATGACTGAAGGTAGGCGTTCTGAATGGATACGGTTGCCCCGGACAGGGGGTTCCCGTTCAGGTCGATGATCTTGACAGGCACAGTCCGTTTGATTGTAATGTTCTGAGCACCGCTACTTGTGGCCTGTCCCTGAAAATAGTATCCGACACTTGTCGGCGATGTTCCTGTGCCGTAGTAGAAATCCGTCGCCCAGTTGTCGATTGCCCCGCGATAGTCGGAGATGTTGAACGTCAACCTGTGTGGCAGCAGAGACGCGACATTTGAGTAGCAGGAATCTCCTGTCATGCGAAGATGATTACCGCCGCCGTCATATTGGCCGGTGATGTAATTCTCCTGCATCGAGTACGTCTTGTTGTTGCGGTAGACGACCGTCGGGTCCAGATACCAGCCGGATTCAAAGGCTACTGCCGCAAGTTCATAGTTGGAATTGTTGACATTGGTCACAGCGAACGTCGAGCAGGCATTGTTTTCGATGGTGACATAGTAGGGACCACCAAAAGGCGACCCAACATCGAAGCCCATCTGATACATCAGGGCTTCGCCCTTCGGCTGATAGGCCGCTCCGACCGTCTGTGTGATGTCGCCTGTCCATGCGATTGCATTATGATGAAGCCAGACACCCTTGCAATCCTGTCTGATTTTCACGCCGCAGCCATAATAGAGAGTACCGAACTCGACGTTAAGACCTTCGTGGCAACTGATCTTGTTGTAGGAAATCACAATCAGGTTGGCCTGCGTGCCATTTGCGGAAACCAGTTGAATCCCGCGCCCGCCACTGTGTGAGGTTCCCGATGTGATGACACAATTATTGATATAACTGCCCGGGCCACCATAGGTGAATTGCACGCCGTAAGCGTTGGTGCTGCTGGCTCCCGTGCCGGAGTACGTAGTGTAACGACGATTGCGGGAGTCTACTTTTATCGTGTCACCGTCGAGTTGCACCACCGTGTAACGAGCCGCGTTATTACTGTTGGCGTAGACAGCCGCATGGGCGTTGTCCTCCAAATAACTGTTGGTGATGCGGTAATGATACTCTCCCGCCAATAGGTCTAAGTCGCTCGCCTCCACTTTGATACAACAGGCCAGAAACAATTCGCGGGAACTGTAGGCATAGCAATCATTGAAGAATCGGCAGGCATTGACCCGAATCATCTTCTGACCGCCCGCCATGACGTGAGAATTGTATCCGCGTACCCGCGCTTCTTTCACACTGTCCACGAGGATATTGTAAGAGGCATAGCCCGCGTCGATGCAGAGATTATAAGCGTTCACTGTGTCAGCCCACACAAACGGTCCGTCATACCCCGCCGACACATTCGCCGGTTGATGCAGGATGTACCCGCCCTTAATCGTGATATCGTGACAATTGGAGCCGACGTCGATTCCCCGCGCCCCCGAATAGACTGATGGCCGATAGGTCGAATCGGTCCCGAAGATCACCGTATCGGTTGCCAGTAGCAGGAGCCAGTGATGCGTCGAATTAGCAAAGAGCACGCCGTTCGTCGTGCTCGTGAGTTTCGTGCCCGCAATTGTGATCGTATCCCACAACGCCGCGCTGTGACTTGTCTGATTGACAGTGTCCGGCAGAGACGAAACGACAAGTTGCCCCCCCTGCACCGCAGCGGCCAAGAGAAGAAGGACCGCAAAGGCGAAGCGTTTCACTTCAACGTATCCTTTGCCAGACTGTCAATGACAGCTTGAAGTCCCTTGGCGATAGCGTTCTGACTAACCGTATCTCTACGCTGGTATGCCTGTATGGACATGTTGAAATATACCTCTCTCAGTTTCATTCCTTGCAGCACCGACCGAGCGTCGAACGGTTCCGGTTTCGGCACGTAGTTGTTACCGACGTACCATCTTGCCCCGCTTCCAATCACAATGATAACGAGAACGACTATCGCGGCTTTTCCAATCCAGCTCATAAATCTCCTTACTTTACTACTGCCCTCTGAATTGATTCCAGCGTTTCAACAACCTTATCTATCTTTACATCTATGTTCTTCTTCCATTCGGCATCGGTCGCTCCCTGTTTCTCGAGAGCTTGTAACCGTTCCTCATGCCTTGTCAATCTTTTCCACATGGAAGACGTTGAGATTATGGCAACCGTCGAAATCAGAGTGATCGCTGCCGTAAGTGCAATTGCCAGAGTTGTACCTTCGTGCATTTCCGCTCCTATGCTGCATCTTCTTCTATTGTTTGAACGAACGACATCACGACTGTTAGTATTTCTTCGTCGTCTCGCGCTATCGCCGCTTCTCTTAGGCGTCGATCTCTCTTCAGGCGATTTTCCTCATAGATGTCATATAGCCATTGAGAACCGCTACCAGCACCGCCACCGTGCGCCGCAAGAGCGTATAAGCATCCAACATCATTTCCTGTCAGGACGAACCCGCCAACCTCGCAGGTCAGCGCGTAGGCGGTTGTTCCCGCCTCTGTCGGGTCGGACAGATGAAG
>Ga0315276_10002322_pt1 | contig 17361 bp, 12 predicted proteins | sample YL17G05_0_MG_FD_204542 | JGI IMG/M metagenome (GOLD analysis project Ga0315276, IMG submission 204542) | Sediment microbial communities from Yellowstone Lake, YNP, Wyoming, USA - YL17G05_0 | ecosystem: Environmental > Aquatic > Freshwater > Lake > Sediment | place: USA: Wyoming | collected... | reverse complement strand
AGCTCGAGGCCAAGCACGGCCGGGCGGAGCCCGGAGCCATCGAGCGCGACATGCTGGCCGCGCTGAAGTTGTCCGCGCCCCGGCCGCAGGCGTTGATCGTGCTCTCCGATGAGCACCCGGCCTATCCGCGGGCGCTCAAACAGTTGCCCGGGCACGCCATCACGCACCACTGCACACCGTCAGTGCAGGCCCGCACCGTGAACAACCCGCTCTTCCCGGTCAATCGGATGGACCTGCTCCTGCGGCACAACAGCGCCAACCACAAGCGCGAGACCATCGCGTTCTCCAAGCGTCACCAGGGCGTGGTCGAGCGGGCGGCGATCCTGCTGGCGTGGTCCAACTTCGCCAAGCCAGTCTCGGAGAACCACGATGCGGCAACTCCGGCGATGAAGCTCGGGCTCCGTCCGGGCCCGCTCGGTCCGGCGGCCCTGCTGGTGGGCCGGCGGTTCCCCTCGCAGATCACGCTGCCAGAACCATGGGAGGAGTACTACCGCGGGATGATCGACACGCCCGGGATCGCCAACCCCCGGCGGCACTCGCTCAAACTGGCGTTCTGAAATGCCGCCAGGGCCGCGGCTGGGTCGGCCACGGCCCTCGTCACCAACATTCTGCGCTCCACAACCTACATCTTGCGGCGGCTGCGGCGGTCTCCGGCGTTGATCTTCTTGCGCCGGCCGTGATCGGCCGTGTCCGTTGCGCCGCTCACCACCCGCGCAGCCGGGATGAGAGCCGACGACGCCCCGCCCCGGTGCGGCCCCGAAGAGCGGCCGGTTCCGCGGCTGCGCGAGGAGGTGTGCGAGTGCCCGCCGCGATCGGACGGCTCCGCCAGCGAGCGGCGCTTGTAGTCGAAGCCCTCGAGCGTCACGCGCGGCACCCGGATGCCGAGGAAGCGCTCGATCGCGGTCACCTCCGCGTGCTCCTCCGGGCTCATCAGCGTGAACGCGTCGCCGGTGGCGTCCATGCGCCCGGTGCGCCCGATGCGGTGGACGTAGTCCTCGGGCGTGCGGGGCACGTCGTAGTTGATGACGTGCGTGATGTCGTCCACGTCGATGCCGCGCGAGGCGATGTCGGTGGCGACCAGCACGCCGACCCGGCCGCGCTTGAAGTCGCCGAGGGCCCGCTCGCGCTGGCCCTGACTGCGGTCGCCGTGGATGACTGCCACCTCGCGGCTGCGGTTGCGCAACTGGCGCGTCAACCGGTCGGCGCCGTGCTTGGTGCGCGTGAAGACGAGCACGCTGTGCTCCGGCGAACGGCTCAGGATCTCGTCCAGCAGCGCCGGCTTGAGGTGCCGCGGCACGGGATAGAACGCCTGCTCGATGCCGGAGGCGGGGCGCGATGGCGGCGCCAGGTCGAGCCGCTTCGGGCTGCGGAGCGCCTCCCTGGCCACGCGGTTGAGCTCCGGCGGCATGGTGGCGGAGAACATCAGCGTCTGCCGCTCGCGGGGCAGGAGCGCCAGGATGCGCTGTAGGTCGGGCGCGAAGCCCATGTCCACCATGCGGTCGGCCTCGTCCAGCACCAGCACCTCGACTTCCTCGAGACTCACGCTGTGTCGTCCGTGCAGATCGAGGAGCCTGCCGGGCGTGGCGACCAGGAGCTCCACGCCCTCACGGCGCAGCAGGCGTTCCTGCGGGCCGATGGGCACGCCACCGTAGACGGCGCCGACTCGCACCCCGGTGAAGCGCGCGTAGTCCCTGCCGCAGGCATCGACCTGTTGGGCCAGTTCGCGGGTGGGGACGAGCACCAGCGCGCGCAGTGCGCGAGGTCCTTCGAGCAGGCGTACCAGGATGGGGAGCAGGAAGGCGGCGGTCTTACCGCTGCCGGTCTGCGCGGCGGCGACCAGGTCGTGTCCGGGGAGGATCAGGGGGATGGCCCGGCGCTGGATCGGGGTTGGCTCGGCGTAGCCGGCAGCGCGCACGCTCCGGGTGATGGGCTCGGGCAGCCCCAGTGATGCGAAAGGCATTCGGTCTCCTTGAAGCGGTGGTGGAACGAGTGTCTGCGAGACGGTGCGTCACGCGCGGCCCGTCGCTGAGCACTCGATGGCTCCAAGCGGGCCTGATGGCGGGCGGATCACGCCGGGGGGCTCATGGCCACGGTGGCCGGGCCCTCGAAGCAGTGGGGTGGACCATAAGCGAAGACCGCCAAGAGATGTCCTTGGCGGAATCGAACGCTGACAGCACATCCACAAGCAACCCAAGACGAGAGCAGTATCGGCACTCCGGCCACGAAACGCAAGCGGCATCGGAGCGGTGCCCGTAACCCGTTGGGGGGGCATGCCGCCGCCGTCCGGGCCGGCAGGCTGGTAATCCGGGCCGCGACTCGGCAAGATGGCGCCCATGATTCCTATGATTTCCGCCAGCGCCCGCAGAACCGAGGATGGCCCCGCGCGATGAACGCGAGCCCCGTGGACCGCATGAAGCTGACGCACTTCGCCTGGCTCTCGATCGCCGCGGCGGTCGCGACCATCGGTCTGAAAGCCGGCGCGTACTTCCTGACGGGGTCCATCGGCCTGCTCTCCGACGCGCTCGAGTCCTTCGTCAATCTCGCCGGGGCGATCATGGCCCTGACCATGCTGACCGTCGCCACCCGGCCGGCCGACGAGGACCACCCCCACGGCCACAGCAAGGCGGAGTACTTCTCGAGCGGCGTCGAGGGCTCCCTCATCATGGTCGCCGCGGCCGGCATCGCGGTGGCGGCTGTTGACCGGTTCCTCCATCCGAAGGCCCTGGAGCAGGTCGGCCTGGGGCTGGGCATCTCGGTCGTCGCCTCGCTCTTGAACCTGGGGGTCGCGCTGGTCCTGCGGGGGGCCGCGAAGCGCTATGACTCGATCACGCTGCAGGCTAATGCCCAACACCTGCTGACCGATGTCTGGACCTCCGCCGGTGTGCTCATCGGCGTGGCCGGCGTGGCGCTGACCGGCTGGCTGTGGCTGGACCCGGGGGTCGCGCTGCTGGTGGCCGCCAACATCGTCTGGACGGGTGTGCGCATCGTCCGCGACTCGGTGCTCGGGCTGATGGACACCGCCATGGTGCCTGAGGAGCGAGCCGCCGTTCAGGCCGCGTTGCAACCCCACCTGCGTGACGGCGTGGAATCCCACGCGCTGCTCACGCGCCAGGCGGGCGCGCAGCGCTTCGTCTCACTGCACGTGCTCGTGCCGGGCGCCTGGACGGTCCAGCGGGGTCACGACCTGGTGGAGCGCATCGAGGCTGACATCCGCCAGGCGGTACGCAACGTCACGGTGCTGACCCACCTGGAGTCGCTCGACGACCCCGCGTCGTGGGACGACGTGACCCTGGAACGCACGAGCGGGCCCGCCGACGAGAGGCCTCCGGCCGGCTGATCGCTCCCCGGCCCGCGCTGGCGCCGCTCAGCGGCGGCGGCCCACCCCGGCGTGCCGGGTGCGGGCGAAGTCGACGAAGCCCCGCTCCGGGTCGGTGTGGATGAGTCTCACCCGCACCCGGTCCCCGACGTCGAGCCCCGCTTGCCCCCGCTCGATGCGGCCTTCGACCGGCGGGTCGAAGATGCGCGCCCAGGTCCCCTTGGGCGAGGCGCCGGTGACGATCCCGTCGAACTCCTCGCCGATGCGCTCGCCCAGCAGGCAGGCGGCCGCGGCCTTGCGCATCAACCGCTCGACCTTCTGGGCGCCATCCTCCTTCAGCGTGCAGCTCGCGGCGAGTGCCTCGAGGGAACTGCGGGCGTACGGAACCTCGCGTTCCGCCAGCGCCGCCTTGAGCAGCCGCTGGGTGACGAGGTCCGGATAGCGCCGGTTGGGCGCGGTCGAGTGCGCGTACTCGCGCACCGCGAGGCCGAAGTGCCCCGTGACGTCCTGGCCGGGGAAGCTGGCCACGTACTCGCCGCGGCCGAGCAGCTTGATGACCGCGAGCGAGAGGTCGGGGAAGCGCAGCGGGTCCGCCGCGCGGCGCTGGACCAGGAAGTCGTTCAGGGCCTTCGAGTCGGGCTCGGGCGGCAGCTGGATCCCCTGCTCGAGGGCGATGTCCGCGATGCGCTGCCAGCGCTCCGGCGAGCGCACCACGCGGCGCACGACCGGGAAGCGGCGCGCCTCAAGGAAGCGGGCGATGGCGCCGTTGGCCGCGATCATGAAGTCCTCGACGAGATCCCTCGCGCGGTTGCGCTCGTCCGCCGCCAGGCCGCTGACCATGTCCCCGTCGAAGCGGGCGTGGACCTCGATCGTGTCCAGGTCGAGGGCCCCGTGCTCGTGGCGGCTGGTCTTGAGCCGCTGGGCGACCTGGTCCTGGAGCCGGAGGTTCTCGGCCAGTGCCGGGACGGCGCCGGCCGCCGCAGGCAGGGGGCCCCGGCCCTCGAGCCACGCGCCGACGCTCGGGTAGGCGAGTTTGGCCCGGTTGCGCACGACCGCGCGGTACACGTCGGCGGCGCCGTTCGCGCCCCCGGCGTCCACCGCCAGCTCGACGACCACTGCCAGCCGGCCGGCATCCTGGCCGAGTGAGGTGAGGTCGGTGCTCAGCCGGTCGGGCAGCATGGGGAAGTTCTGCGGCGGGGTGTAAACCGAGGTGGTGTTCGTCCCTGCGTGGGTGTCCAGCGCCGAGCCGGGCGGCACCGCGGCGCTGACGTCGGCCACCGCCACCAGGATCCGCGCCCCGCCGCCCGGGAGCCGCTCGGCCGCCGTGAGTTGGTCCAGATCGCGCGAATCGTCGTTGTCGATCGAGCACCAGGGCAGGCCGGTGAGATCACGCACGTCGGCACCCCACGGAGGGGCGGGCTCCGCGAGGGCCTGCGCCTCGGCGAGCGCCGCAGGCGCGAAATCGGGCTCGAGGCCGTACTGGAGCATCGCCCGCCGCGCCACGCGCAGGAGCAGAGTGCGGTGCTGTTCCGCCGGGCCGTTCATCGCGCGCCTCCCGCGGCCGCCGGGGGGGTGGGGTCGTCGTGCCCGGGACGCTCGACGGGCGTGACCGATCTGGCGATGTCGGGCGTCACGCCCGCGGTCGCGGTGCCCAGGCCCTGCCGCAGGACGTCGAACGCCTCCGCCGGGCTGTCCACGAAGCGGATGAGGCCCAGGTCCTCCTCGGCGATCATGCCGTGCCGCACCAGTGCCGGGAAGTCCACGATCTCCCTCCAGTATCGGTGCCCGTACAGCAGGATGAGGATCCGCCGGTCGAGCTTGTGGGTCTGCGCGAGCGTGAGCATCTCGAAGAGCTCGTCCAGCGTGCCGAATCCGCCCGGGAAGGCCACGAAAGCGCGCGCGAGGTGCGCGAACCAGAGCTTGCGCATGAAGAAGTAGTGGAACTCGAAGAGCAGCTCGCTGGTGATGTAGGGGTTCGGCCGCTGCTCGTGGGGCAGGCCGATATTGAGACCGATCGTGCGCCCGCCCGTCTCCGCCGCGCCCCGGTTCGCCGCCTCCATGATGCCGCCGCCGCCACCCGAGCAAACGAGGAAGCGCCGCGCCGGACTCCCGAGCTCCAGGGACCAGGCGGCGACGAGGCGCGCGAGCTCCCGCGCCTCGTCGTAATAGCGCCCGAGCGGCCCGCCCTCGCTCAGCCGCGCCGAGCCGAAGAACACCACGGTGTCGTGGACGTGCTGGCGCCGGAAGGCGTGCAGGGGCTCGAGGTACTCGGCCAGGATGCGCAGCGGCCGCGCCTCGTCGCTCTCGAGGAACTCCTCGTTGCGGTAGGCCAGCATCGGGTTGGCGCCCGCGGGTGGCGTCTGGTTCGATCGGGTCATGGACTCTCCTCCCTGCCGGGTGGGGCGAGCTCGCGGACTCGTGGGGTGCCATCCTATCCCCTCGAGATGCGGCTCGCATCCCGGACGGTCGCGGCTCCCCGCGATCGCGCGCTGGCTGCGGCGCGGCTGTGCTAGCCTCGGCGCTGCCAGGGCGGGCAGGCGGGACCGCCCGAGGGAGGAAGCATGTGTCGCTTTCGTCGTCTCGGATCCATCGTGCCGATGGTGATGGTCCTCCTCGGGGCGGGACGGGCCCGGGCCGCTGTCGCGGACGGCACGCAGGCGGGCTTCGTCATACACAGCGAGGCGGTCATCCACGCCGCGCCGGACTCGGTCTGCCGGGCGCTGGCCGGGCGGATCGGAGCCTGGTGGGATTGGGAGCACGCCTTCTCGGGAGGTTCGCGCAACCTCTCGCTCGACGCCACGTCCGGGGGCCGCTTCCGCGAGTCGTTGCCGGAGGGCGGTGGCGTGCGGCACCTCACCGTGGTCTTCGCTTCCCCGGGCCGGATGCTGCGACTCATCGGGGGGCTGGGGCCGCTGCAGGGGGCCGGGGTCGCGGGCAGCCTGACGTGGGGCCTTTCCCCGGCCTTGAACGGGACGAAGGTCGGGGTGGACTAGAGCGTCGGCGGCTGCTTCCCGGGGGGCCTGCCGGGCGTGGCACCGGCGGTAGGCACGGTGTTGGGCAAGCAGTTCTCGCGGCTGAAGCGCTTCGTGGAGACGGGCCGGCGGATTCGAAGTAGGCCGGCGGGGCCGCGGCCGAGCGCGGCGGGAGGTGCGTTCTGCGTGTCGCGATCACTCGGAAGGTGAGCCCGGCGATCGGTCGCTGCGAGCTTTCGTATCTCGAGCGCGAGCCGATCGACGTCGGGCTCGCGGAGCGTCAGCACCTCGCTTACGAGCGGTGCCTGGCGGACCTCGGTTGCGCGGTGACCAGTCTTCCGTCCGAGCCCGCGCTGCCCGACTCGGTGTTCGTCGAGGACACGGCGGTCGTGCTGGACGAGCTGGCCGTCGTCACACGCCCCGGCGCAGTGTCGCGCCGACCGGAGACCGCCTCCGTCGCCGCCGCCCTGGCGCCCTGGCGCCCGCTCCTCTACCTCGGCTCGCCGGGTACGCTCGACGGGGGAGACGTGCTGGTCGTGGGCCGGAGGATCTTCGTGGGCCGCTCGCTCCGCAGCGACGAGGCCGGCTGCGGGCAGTTGCGCGACCTCCTGGCACCGCGCGGCTACGCCGTCGTCCCGGTGCCGGTGCGCGGCTGCCTGCACCTCAAGTCGGCGGTGACCGCGGTGGCCGCCGACCGGCTCCTCGTCAGCCCCGCGTGGGTGGACGGGTCGGCCTTCGCCGGGCTGGGGATCATCGACGTGGACCCCGCCGAACCGCACGCGGCGAACGCGCTGCGGATCGGCGACTCGGTCGTGTTCCCCGCGGCGTTCGAGCGCACGCGCCGGCGGCTGGAGGGCGCCGGGATCCGTGTCGTGACGGTTGACGTCTCCGAGCTCGCCAGGGCAGAGGGGGCGGTGACCTGTTGCAGCCTGGTCTTCGCGGCCGCGGCCGGGGAGGCGCCGTGACACGCCTGCCGGACCGGATCGCCGCGTTCTGGCGCCGGCTCACCGAGGGACTGACGCTCCAGGAGCTGTGGTCCCAGTTCCGCAAGGAGACCGGGACGAGCTACCGGCTCTACTCGCGGGAGCTGGCGGCGAAGCTCGAGGACCAGCCGCTGAGCCGCAGCGTCCCGCGCATCCTGGGCGCGTTGTTCTGGGCGATGATCCTCAAGCTCTCGCCCACGCGGCGGCTGTTCCTGCTCGCGGCGCTGGCGTCGTTGCTGGCGCGGGGGGTGGGCGGGCCGGCCGGCCTGAGCGTGCTCGGGGCGCTGGTGCTGCTCGCGCTGCTGGCGCTCGAGCTGGCGGACCGCGTGGCGCTCAAGCGCGACCTCGAGATCGCGCGCGAAATCCAGAAGTGGCTGGTCCCGCAGTCGCCGCCCTCCGTGCCGGGCGTGGACATCGCCTTCACCACGCGGCCCGCGAACACGGTGGCTGGCGACTTCTACGACGCCTTTCTCTGCCCCGGGCCGCTGGGCGATGGCTCGCCGGCGCGCCTCGTACTCGTGGTCGCGGACGTCGCGGGCAAGGGGATGCCGGCGGCCCTGATCATGGCCACGTTCCAGTCGAGCCTCAAGACGCTGGTGCAGAAGCCCATTCCGCTGCCGGACCTGGTCTCGCGGCTGTGTCGCTATTGTTGTGAGCACAGTCTTGAGGGGCTGCGGTTCACGACCGCGGTGATCGCGGAGCTGGACCCGCTCACCGGCGCGCTCGCCTACGTCAATGCAGGGCACAACCCGCCGGCGCTGCGGCGCGCGGGCGGCACCATCGAGTGGCTGGCAACCGGAGGCCTGCCGCTGGGCGTGCAGGCGGGCCTCGCCTACGCATCGGCCACGCTGATCCTGCGGCCGGGCGACCGGCTCGTCATCTTCAGCGACGGGGTCGTGGAGGCCCAGGACCCGCGCGGACAGGAATACGGCGATGCCCGGCTGGCGGAGGTGCTGAAGGGCATCCGCGGGGAGGATGCCGCCGGGACGCTGGCGAGGCTGATGTCCTCGGTGGACTCCTTCGTCGGGACCGCCCCGCGGTCGGACGACATCACCTGCCTGGTGATGCGCTTCCGGGGCAGATAGGCAGCGGGCGCGCCCGGCGCGCCGGCGCGGACATCACGCCGGGCGCGAGGAAGTGGTTCGTGCGCACCCCCTGCGTGTAATTCCGATCGGTCGTGCGTTCCCCGAGGCCGACGCCGTCGGCGTCGTTGTCCAGGAAGACCTGGGTCTCGGCGCCGGCGCGTTGTGGCTGCAGGCTGATCAGGACGAGCAGGAGTGCGAGGCGGATGCGGTGGTCCGTGGAATCCCTTGCGGTGGGGCCCGGTGTCAGCGACGTGCCTTCGCTCGACGCGGCGGTCCGCTTTCTTCTCCTTTCCGATGAGATTGTCCAGCTTGTGGTTATGGCGATTCGAGAGAATTCGCATGAAGTGCAAGATGATCCGCGGTCTGGGTCGGGCCGCACACTGAGGCGGAAGGGTGGAAGTGCGCCGCAACGCCGGAATCACTGGCCGCGTGGTCTGCGGTGGCGCTCACGGCGGCGAGAAATGACCCGCGCGGTCCCGTGATCCCGGCCGATCCGCGCCCTACTGGAGCGAGTTGGCCCGGATGAGGTAGCATCCCCGCGTCGAGACACTCCGGCCGGAGCGTTCGAGCCCCCGCCGCTCCCTTCCTTGGAACCACCCTCCAGCCCAGAGTTGAGCCCTCCCATGACTCCCGACACGCCTCCCATCGAGTCCACCCCGCCCTCCGAACCTGAAGAAGACGCTACGGCCTCGGCCGAGTTCGCCCGGGCACTCGACGAGTTCGAGCAGGACAAGCGTTCCGCCGCCGCGGCGGCGGGTGCCGCGACGGAGATCACCGTGGGCATGAAGCTGAAGGGCAAGGTCGTTTCGGTGGGCGAGGAGCACACGCTCCTCGACTTCGGCGGCCGCAGTGAGGCCGTGGCCGAGACCCGGCACTTCCGCGCGGAGGATGGCGCGCCCAGCGTAAAGCCCGACGACGTGCTCGAGTTGTTCGTGGTCGAGGCCGGCGACCAGGTCGTGCTCGCGCCTTCGATCCGCGCCGACGCCCAAACGGCGCTGCGGCAGATGCGCGAGGCGCACGCGGCGGGCGTGCCCGTGAGCGGTCGCGTCACCGGTCTCAACTCCGGCGGGCTCGAAGTGGACCTGAGCGGTGAGCGCGCCTTCTGCCCGCTCTCGCACATCGATTCCAGCTTCTGCGCCGATCCGTCGGTCTTCGTCGGGCGCACGCTCGAGTTCCTGGTCACGTCGGTCGGCGACAGCAGGGGCAGCGTGGTGCTCTCTCGGCGGCAGCTGCTGCGCCGGGGCGAGGAGGAGCAGGCGAAGAAACTGGTGGCCTCGCTCAAGCCCGGCGACGAGCTGGATGGCACGGTGGCGCGGATCGAGGCCTTCGGCGCGTTCGTGGATCTCGGCGGCGTGGACGGGCTGGTGCACGTCTCGGAGATCCGGCACGAGCGGGTCGGGCACCCCGGTCAGGTGCTGCGCCAGGGCGAGAAGGTGCGCGTCAAGGTGCTCCGCCTGGACATCGGCAAGGATGGCAGGCAGCGCATCGCGCTCTCCATCAAGGCGACCACGCCGGATCCCTGGACCGGGATCGAGTCGCGCTACAGCCCCGGGATGCGAGTGATGGGCGTGGTCGCGCGGCTCACCGATTTCGGCGCGTTCGTCACGCTGGAGCCTGGCATCGATGGCCTGGTGCACGTCTCGGAGGCCGCGCCCCAGCGCCTCACGCACGTGAAGGAAGTGCTCACGGTCGGCCAGACCATCGAGGCGGTGGTGCTGAGCGCGGACCCGGAGAAGAAGCGCGTCTCGCTCTCGATCAAGCGGACCGCCGAGGACTGGCTGCCGCCGGCCCCGGAGGTGACCCAGGAGCGGCCGCGCGAACGCAGCGGCGAGCGTCGTGGCGGACGCGGCGGTGAACGCAGCGGCGAGCGTGGTGGCGGACGTGGCGGCGAGCGTGGTGGCGGACGCGGCGGTGAACGAAGCGGCGGACGCGGCGGTGAACGCGGCGGCGGACGCGGTGGCGAGAGTGGCGGCGGACGCGGCGGTGAGCGGAGCCGCACCCCGCAGGTGCAGCAGTTCCCGCCGCCGGCGCAACCGGGGGCGGAGCCGGAGCTGACCACGATGGCGCTCGCGCTGCGCGCGGCGATGGAGCGGGCGAAGCAGAAGCAGGAGGGCGGCAACCGCTCATAGGGTCCGCGGCCCGCGACCCGATGGACCCGTCCGCCGGGTGTGCCACGCCGCGGTGTCCCGCGCGGCGGGCGAGGGCCTGCGTGCGAATCGCCCCCGACTCTGCGATGATGCGGTGTCCGCAGGTCCTTATGAGACTATTGGGGCTCGCGCCCGCCCCTGGCGGCGAGCCTGGGAGAGGAGTACCTCATGGCAGGGAGCAAAAGACCCTCATTCCTCAAACGCCAGAAGGAACAGGCACGCCTCGCCCGCGCGGCCGAGAAACGCGAAGCGCGGCGGGTGAAGAAGCACTCCAGGGGCATGGTGATCGAGGAGCTCGAGGCCCCCGATTCGGTCGATGCGCTGGATTCTTCGGACCTGGGCGATTCGCCCTTGGAAGCCTCGGAAGAGAGCGGCGAAACCGCGCGCTGAGCGGGAGCAGGGTCCTCGCCGTCCGGTACCCCGGAGCCGCATTCACAAGGAGGTCGTACCCATGCGCAGCGGGGTCGTCCTTGCCCTCGTCGTCCTTGTCGTCCCGGCCGTGCTGCCGGCCCGCGCCCAGCCGCCGGACGCCGACCCGCCGCCCATGAATCCGCTGCTCTCCGAGTGGAAGACGCCCTTCGGCGTGCCGCCCTTCAGCGAGATCAAGCCCGAGCACTACCTGCCCGCCTTCAAGGTGGCCATCGCGCAGCAACTCGCCGAGGTCGATGCTATCGCGCAGAACCGGAAGGCGCCCACCTTCGCGAACACAATCGAGGCCCTAGAAGCCTGCGGCGGGCTGCTGGACAAGGTTAACGGGGTCTTCGGTAACCTCACGTCGGTCGAGAGCAGCGACGAGATGCAGGCGATCGACCGAGAGGTCTCGCCCATGCTGGCGGCGCACCAGGATGACATCCGGCTCAACGCGGTGCTCTTCCAACGCGTCAAGGTGGTGTGGGACTCGCGCGCGGAGCTCAGGCTCGCGCCCGACCAGGCCACGCTGCTCGAGAAGACCTGGAAGGGCTTCGTGCGCGGTGGGGCGCTGCTCGGGAAGGAGCAGCAGGAGCGTCTGCGCGCCATCAACAGCGAAGTCGCGGGTCTCGAGGTCAAGTTCGGCGACGACGTCCTCAAGCAGACCAACGCGTTCCGGCTGGTCGTGGATGCGCCGGCGGACCTGGCGGGGCTCCCCGGGCGGGTCGTGGCGGGCGCGGCCGACGCCGCGAAGGCGGCCGGGCTCGAGGGCAAGTGGGTCTTCACCCTGAAGTCGCCGAGCATCTGGCCGTTCCTGCAGTACGCCGAGAACCGCACGCTGCGCGAGCAGATCTTCAAGGCCTACATCAGCCGCTGCGACCACGATGACGAGTTCGACAACAAGGCGACGCTGGCCCGTACGGCAGCGCTGCGCGCTGAACGGGCGCAGTTGCTCGGCTACAAGAGCCACGCCGACTTCGTTCTCGATGAGAACATGGCCAGGACACCGGCCGGGGTCTACGGCCTGCTCGACCGGCTCTGGGGCCCCGCCAAGGTGGTCGCGGGCCGCGAGGCCGCGGACCTGCAGGCGGCCATCCGGGCCGACGGGAAGGACTTTACGCTCGAGCCCTGGGACTGGTGGTACTACACGGAGAAGGTGCGCAAGGCGCGCTTCGATCTGGACGAGCAGGCGGTGCGCCCCTACTTCGATCTGGACCGGGTGCGCGAGGGCGCCTTCCACGTCGCGAACCGGCTCTTCGGGGTCAGTTTCACGCCGCTGCCGGACCTCCCGGTGTACAACTCCGAGGTCAAGGCCTACGAGGTGAAGGACGCCGACGGTTCGCACCTCGCCGTCTTCTACGTGGACTACCACCCGCGCGACAGCAAGCGCGGCGGGGCATGGTCGAACCGGTATCGGGGCACCTGGGTCCGCGACGGCAAGTCGGTCCGTCCGATCGTCGTCAACTGCGGCAACTTCTCGCGCCCGGCGGGCGACGAACCCGCGTTGCTCTCGCTCGATGAGGTGAAGACCCTCTACCACGAGCTGGGACACGGCCTGAACGCTATCCTCTCGAAGATCCGTTACAACAGTCAGGGCAACGTGCCGCGCGACTTCGTCGAGCTGTGCTCGCAGATCATGGAGAACTGGGCGACCCAGCCCGAGGTGCTCAAGGTCTACGCGAAGCACCACCGGACCGGCGAGACCATCCCGGTCGAGCTGGTGGACAAGCTGAAGCAGGCCGGGAAGTTCAACCAGGGCTTCGCAACCGTCGAGTACCTGGCGGCCTCCTACCTGGACATGGACTGGCACACCCTGGCCGAGCCCAGGGAGCAGGCGGTCACCGCGTTCGAGGATTCCTCGATGGCGAAGATCGGTCTGCCGAGGGAGATCGTGGTCCGCTACCGCAGCCCGTATTTCCGGCACATCTTCTCGGGGGGCTACTCGGCGGGCTACTACTCCTACATCTGGTCCGAGGTGCTGTCGGCCGACGCCTTCGAGGCCTTCGAGGAGAAGGACATCTTCGACGCGGCCACCGCGCGCTCGTTCCGCACCAATGTCATGGAGCGGGGGGCCAGCGAGGAGCCCATGACCCTGTACCGGCGCTTCCGCGGCCGGGAGCCAGCGGTCGAGCCCCTGCTGGAGAAGCGTGGACTCAGGTAGCGGGAAGCGGCGGAGCGCACGGCGGGGACGGCCGAATCCGGTGGCCCCCGCCGGCATCGCAGAGGAACCAGCCCTTGGCCGCCGGCCCGGCCGTCCCGTGCCCCACGTCATCCCCGAAGAAGGAGGGCCGATGTCCCTCGAGATCGCGCGGGCGCTGTACGCGAGCATGCCCGGCCGCTGCGCGGAGGCCCGGAGGCGGTTCGGGTGCCCCCTGACCTTCACCGAGAAGATCCTGGTGGCCCACGCGGACGACTTCGCCGCGCAGGACTGGAGCCGGGGCCAGGCCATGCTGGCCCTGCGGCCGGACCTGGTGGCGATGCAGGATGCCACCGCCCAGATGGCGCTGCTGCAGTTCATGCAATCGGGGCGCGAGCGCGTTGCGGTCCCCAGCACGATTCACTGCGACCACCTGATCCGCGCCCGGGTCGGCGCGGCCGAGGATCTGGCGAAGGCGCTGGGCGAGAACCGCGAGGTCTACGCGTTCCTCTCGTCAGCGGCGCGCAAGTACGGCATCGGCTTCTGGAAGCCCGGCGCGGGGATCATCCACCAGGTGGTGCTCGAGAACTACGCCTTCCCGGGCGGCCTGATGATCGGGACCGACTCGCACACCCCCAACGGCGGCGGCCTCGGCATGCTCGCGGTCGGCGTGGGGGGCGCCGATGCCGGCGAGGTCATGGCCGGCCTGGCGTGGGAGGTGCTTGCCCCGAAGCTCATCGGGGTGCGGCTCCGCGGCCGGCTCTCCGGATGGGCCTCGCCCAAGGACGTCATCCTGCGGCTCTGCGGCCTGCTCACGGTCCGGGGCGGGACCAACAAGGTGCTCGAGTTCTTCGGCGAGGGCACGGCCACGATCTCCTGCACCGGCAAGGCGACCATCACGAACATGGGCGCCGAGCTTGGGGCCACGGGCTCGGTCTTTCCCTTCGACGCGAAGCTGGAGTCCTACCTGCGGCACACGGAGCGCGCGGGCCTAGCCGATCTGGCCGTCGCGAACCGCGCCCTGCTCGGTCCCGACCCCGAGGTCCTCGAGGCCCCCGAACGCTTCTACGACGAGATCGTGGACGTGGACCTCACGACGCTGGAGGCCCAGATCGTGGGCCCGCACACACCCGACCTGGCTCGTCCGGTGTCCCGCATGGGCGCCGACGCTAGGGAGCACGGCTATCCGGTCGAGCTGCGCGCCGCGCTCATCGGGTCCTGCACCAACGCGTCGTACGAGGACATGAGCCGTGCCGCGGCGGTGGCCCGCCAGGGCCTGGCCGCCGGGCTTGCGGCGCGCATCCCGCTCTACATCACGCCCGGCTCGGCCCGGATCCACGACACGATCGAGCGCGACGGCATACTCGACACCTTCCGCCGGATGGGGGCGACCGTGCTGGCCAACGCCTGCGGCCCCTGCATCGGGCAGTGGAGCCGGGCCGACGCCGTGCCCGGGCGCGCGGATTCGATCGTCTCCTCCTTCAACCGCAACTTCCCCGGGCGCAACGACGGGATGGCCGAGACCATGTCGTTCCTCGCCAGTCCCGAGATCGTCATTGCCCTGGCCTTCGCCGGGCGCCTCGACTTCGACCCGCAGAGCGGCACGCTGGAGACCGCGAGCGGGACGCCGCTGCGCTTCTCGGCGCCGCGGGGCGACGAGCACCCCGCGGGCGGCTTCGCCGAGGGTGACGCGGGCTTCGTGCCGCCCGCAGTCGCGGGAGAGCCGGTCGCGATCGAGCTCGCGCCCGACAGCGAGCGCATCCAGCTCCTCGCGCCCTTCGCGCGCTGGGACGGGGGGGACTTCGTGGAGCTCCCCGTCCTTATCAAGACGCAGGGCAAGACCACGACCGACCACATCTCGCCGGCGGGGGCGTGGCTGCGCTACCGGGGACATCTCGACAAGATCAGCGACAATCTGTTCCTCGGCGCGACGAACGCCTTCGCAGGCGAACGGGGCCGGGGGACCGACGTCCTCACCGGGGAATCGGGGCTCGGCATCGCCGAGATCGCCCGCCGCTACCAGGCGCGCGGGCTGGGCTCGGCGGTCATCGGCGACGAGAACTACGGCGAAGGCAGCAGCCGCGAGCACGCGGCCATGTCCCCGCGCCACCTCGGCGTGAAGGTGGTCGTCGCGCGCTCCTTCGCGCGCATCCACGAGACCAACCTCAAGAAGCAGGGTATCCTCCCGCTGGTCTTCGCCGACCCGGCCGACTGGGAGCGGATCGGGCGCGACGACCGCGTGAGCGTCACCGGCCTGGCGGCGCTGTCCCCCGGGCAGCCCGTCCGCGTCCGGATCCATCAGCCCGGCGGCCGGACCATCGAGCTCGAGACCCGGCACAGCCTCACCGCACGGCAGATCGAATGGTTCAGGGCCGGCTCGGCCCTGAACGCGCTCCGGCACGAATAGGGAAGGCCGAGATCCACAGATGACGACCTTCGAGAAGCTGAAGCCCCCGGCGAACGGCGTACCCGTCACCGTGGGACCAGATGGCAGGCTGCGGGTCCCGGACCGTCCCGTGCTCCTCTACATCGAGGGGGACGGCACTGGCCCCGACCTCTGGAACGCCGCGGTGCGCGTCTTCGATGCCGCGGTCGAGCGGGCCTACGGTGGCCGGCGCCGGATCGAGTGGTTCGAGGTCTTCGCGGGGGAGAAGTCGAACCAGGTCTATGGACCCGGCACCTGGCTGCCCGAGGAGACGCTGGCGGCGTTCCGCGAGTACCTCGTTGGCATCAAGGGGCCGCTCACCACGCCCGTAGGGGGCGGTATCCGCAGCATCAACGTCGCGCTGCGACAGATGCTCGACCTGTATGTCTGCCTGCGGCCGGTGCGCTGGTACCGGGGCGTGCCCTCGCCCGTGCGCAAGCCGCAGAACGTGGACATGGTGATCTTCCGCGAGAACACCGAGGACATCTACGCCGGCATCGAGTGGGAGGCCGGCACACCCGAGGTCGCGAAGGTCATCGAGTTCCTGACGGCGCAGATGGGCGTGAAGAAGATCCGTTTCCCCGGGACGTCGAGCATCGGTGTGAAGCCCGTGAGCGAGGAGGGCACGAAGCGCCTGGTGCGCGCGGCCCTGCGTTTCGCGCTCGCCCGCGGCCGCAGGAACCTGACGCTCGTGCACAAGGGCAACATCATGAAGTTCACCGAGGGCGGCTTCCGCAAGTGGGGCTACGAGGTCGCGAAGGCCGAGTTCGGCGCGCAGACCGTGTCCTGGGAGGAGTGCGGCGGGGAGCCGCCGGCCGGGAGGCTCCTCGTCAAGGATGCCATCGCCGACAGCTTCCTGCAGCAGATCCTGACGCGCCCGGGCGAGTACGACGTGGTCGCCACCACCAACCTGAACGGCGACTACATCTCGGATGCGCTCGCGGCCCAGGTCGGCGGGCTCGGGATCGCGCCGGGGGCGAACATCAACTACGACACCGGCCACGCGGTCTTCGAGGCGACCCACGGCACGGCCCCCAGGTACGCGGGGCAGGACAAGGTGAACCCCGGCTCGGTCATCCTCTCCGGCGCGATGATGCTAGACTACCTCGGCTGGGGCGAGGCCGCGCGGCTGATCGAGGCCGGGCTCGAGCGGGCGATCGAGGCCGGTGCCGTGACCTACGACCTCGCACGGCTCATGCGCGAGGAAGGGCGGAAGGACGCGCGCGAAGTGCGCTGTTCCGAGTTCGCGGCGGAGATCATCAGGAACTTCGGCGGCCCGGTTCGGGCTTAGAGGACGGGAGGCGAGACGCCATGGCGAGGACCGCTAGACTGGAGCTGGACGGGAAGACCATCGAACTGCCGGTGATCGAGGGCACCGAAGGCGAGCTCGCCGTCGACGTGCAGCAGTTGCGCGCGAAGACCGGCTACATCACCTACGACGACTCCTACTCGAACACCGGGAGCTGCCAGAGCACCATCACCTTCATCGACGGCGAGCAGGGCATCCTGCGCTATCGCGGCATTCCCATCGAGGAGATGGCCGAGACCTCGACTTTCATCGAGACGGCCTACCTGCTCGTCTTCGGAAAGCTGCCGACCGAGGCCGAGTTGCAGCGCTTCTCCGGCCTGCTCACGCGCTACGAGATGATCCACGAGGACATGAAGTTCCACTTCGAGGGCTTCCCGCACACCGGGCACCCGATGGCGGTGCTGTCCTCGATGATCAACGCGGCCGGATGCTTCATCCCCGAGCTGGCCGGCGAGTGCGACGAGGAGTGCTTCGAGCAGCAGTGCGCCCGGCTGCTCTCGCAGGTCCGCACGCTGGCCGCGTTCTCGTACCGCAAGACCATGGGCCTGCCGGCCATCTACCCGAAGAAGCACTACAAGT
>Ga0315276_10002321_pt1 | contig 17372 bp, 19 predicted proteins | sample YL17G05_0_MG_FD_204542 | JGI IMG/M metagenome (GOLD analysis project Ga0315276, IMG submission 204542) | Sediment microbial communities from Yellowstone Lake, YNP, Wyoming, USA - YL17G05_0 | ecosystem: Environmental > Aquatic > Freshwater > Lake > Sediment | place: USA: Wyoming | collected... | reverse complement strand
ACTTGATCCGGAATCCAGTCTTTTCAGCTGGATTCCCGTTTTCACGGGAATGACAACCCTTATTATCATTGTAAAGAAGTTTTAGAGACACTACACTAGTTGGTTTAAACATTTGTCTCTGAGCTTTTATCCTTCTTTCTTCCTCACTACCAATTCAACCATTACCCCCATTCCCGAAGAGAGAAGGGCTGCCAACAGGATGTACCAGTTTCCAGGAAAGGCCCATTTGAAGAAGAGAGAGAACACTCCTGCCACGATCATCATCCAAAAATGATGGGTACTCCTGATTTGAAACACAAGCAGGCAGATGAACAGGGCCGGAAGGGCAAAGGGAAGACCATACTCCGAACTTTTGATGAGGGGTCCGAAGAAGGCACCTCCAACAGATCCGCTAATCCAGGCCAGATGGGAAGTCATCTGAAGCCCGAAGAGATATTCAGGTCGATTCTCAATTTTCGACGTATTTGACATGGCGACAGCAAAAGACTCATCCGTTAGTTGAGCGGAGAGGAGACCAATCTTTCGAAGCGGATTTCTGTTGAAATAGAGAGAGATGGTCGAACTCATGAGGAGATGCCGGAGGTTAATAAAAAAAGTTGTGAGGACGATAGGGAACCAAATCATCCCCTTCAAAATCATCTCGATGGCGAGGAATTGACTCGCCCCGGCATAGACAAGGAGGCTCATTAAGGCCACCTCGAACGGATTGAGCCCTGCTTTCCGAGCCAATATACCAAAGGCCATCCCAACTGGAAGGTATCCTAAAACGATGGGAAGGGCTGCCTTGGCCCCGTCTTTGAAGCGACCCTTATCCATTAGAAAATGTTCTCCTCTCAAAGAATTGCTCAAAAGGATTCAAGGATCGCTTCAATTGCGGAATGTAGAATGCGGAATGCGGAGTTAAAAGGGATAATCCGCAATCCAAAATCCGAAATCCAAAATTATTCATAAAAATGCTCTTTGGTGCGGTTGAAATAGCCAAATTGAAGGGAAGGAAATTCTTTCTTTAGAATATCAACCATCTTGGAGATTCCCATTCCCTCTCCTCTTCCCACGACTTTGAGATAGAGGTCGGGATCGATGTTAAGGTTTCGCATTTGGATGAGATCGAGGTGAGTTTTTCTGATGAACCCAATCAATCCCTCCACTTCTTTTCCGCGATCTGTAAAGCCAGGGAAAACAAGAAGGTTGATAGAAGTATAGATGCCTTTCTCCTTTGCCCGGATCATGGAATCCACCACCTCCCGAAACGAATATCCCCTGGGTCTGTGATAGCGTCGGTAGTATTTTGGATGGGGACTGTTGAGGGTCACCCGAATGCTGTCGAGCCCTGCCTCAACTAACTTCTTCACCCGTTTCGGAAAACTTCCGTTGGTATTGAGGTTGATCGTTCCTCGATCGGTCTGTTCCCGCATTTGCCGAATCGATCTCTCTAAGACCCGCCATTGAACCAATGGCTCACCTTCACATCCCTGACCAAAACTGACAATCGCATCTTCTGCCTTTTCCAGATGAGGTAAAGCAACATCCAAAACTTCACCTGATGTGGGTACGAAACGGATTCTCTCCTGGGAAGCAGGGCAACATTCAGAAGGTTGCAGGGAGATACAGCCTATACATTCTGCGTTGCAAATCGGGGAGGTGGGTAATGGACATTCCCACCTTCGAAAAAAAACATTCTTTGCTGCAAAACAATGATATTCCAAAGCGCACTTGGCGAGTTGGTAGAAGAGGCGATTCTTTGGATTTTTTTTAAGAACGGTATGGACATTTCTTTTTAGAAGACGGTCATTCTTAAAATATTTTGGATTCCAATGGGGATCTGGGTCGATGAGTAAACCGGTGGCCCAAAACCTTCCATCTTTCCAACCCACGGAACTATAAGCCCACAGTGGAAGGGTGAAGGCGCTTGCCCTCAGTTGGGTGGCCGGAAGGAGTGTACGGATATATCCCGGCGGAAGGAAAGCGGCCACGGCTGTACAGTCAACTTCCTTCCGACCCATCCTCATCGTTTCTGACAAGATGAAGGATTTTCTCCCCTCATCCCATCCAATCGGGATCCTGCCGGGCAAAGTGAAAAGCTGACTTCCCATGGGCAGGGGGATCAGTTCAGAAGGATGCGGTAGAGCCAACCGATCTCCGGATTGACCTGCTAATTTCAGATCAGGATGATTAAAGACCTTTCCTTCTGGATTTGATAAGATGAGACTGGGGTATTCAAAACCCATAGCATGCTTAGGAAGGATACTTTCTTTCCCCTCTAGACTTTTTCAGGCAACTTCTGACATTTTTCCTCTTCAAGGCCGCCTTCAATCGATTGCCTTTGGCTCGCTTCTTCATGTCTGCCTCCGTCTTTTTTCGAATGTGGAGAGTAGAAAGTGGAGAGTGGTCTTTCCCCCTCTACTCACCCCTTACCGCCTTCCACCCTCCATCTCTATTTGACTAACCAGATTCCAGAAACAATCAGTGCAGTCCCTATCACCCTCGGAAGGGTGATTCCTTCTTTAAGGATCAACACGCTCAGGAGTGTAGTGACCAGTGGATAGCAGGCTGCAATTGGAACGATCTTAGAGGTCGCTTCCATCTTTAAGGCCATATAATAGGTCCACATCCCAAGAAGACCTGCCATTATGCCACTGGCCCCAAAAATGAGGACACTCTTCCCATCCAATTCGACCAATGCCCTGCCTTTGCCCAATAAAAAGGTAAGAATCAAAAGGCCTGCCGTCACGATCGCACTTCGTATGGTGACGCCAATGAGAGGATCGACCCTTGCCAACCCAATTTTTTCTATAATGGGTGTCGCTCCCCACAATAGAGCAGTGATGATCAATAAAAGGATAACCACCTTTACCTCCGTGATTGCTAAGATCGGCTTCGAGCGGCCTTGAGATTCTCCACCAGGGAATAGGGAAGTTTCATGCCCCCCCGGCCCACCCCGATGTCCAAACTGTTTTTATCGATCCCATGGTAATCCGTTCCCCCCGTTAGTAGGAGACCGTATCTCTCGGCAAGGATTTTATACTGGGCTACTTCCGAAACGGAGTGCTCTGGATAATAGACCTCAACCCCCTTAAGACCTTCCTCGACGAGTTGGACGAGAAGATTCTCCAATTCTGAATATCCATTCATGCCGAGTGTATTTGGATGGGCAAGGACTGCTATCCCTTTGGCTTCGTTAATAAAATGCAGCGCCTCTTTCGCTGTAAATCTAAATTTATCCACATAGGCGGGAGCTCCCTTCTTCAGAAATCGATCAAAGGCTTCCTGAAAACTTCTCACATACCCTTTTCCCAAAAGCACCTGTGCAAAGTGGGGGCGTCCAACCTGGCCTCCTCCCGAGACCTTTAGCACCTCTTCATAGGTCAAATCAATTCCAAGCCGGCTCAGTTTCTCCGCAATCTTTGGATTTCGTTCTGCCCTCGCCTTCTGGAGATATCCCAGCCTTTCATTAAGGAGCGGATGATAGATGTCAAGAAAAAACCCTAAGAGATGCATGGATCCAGGTGAATGCACCGCACTAATCTCGATCCCAGGGATCACTTCAAAACCGATCCTCTCTCCCTCTGACAACCCCTCCTCCAACCCCTCAATGGTATCATGATCGGTGATGGCAATAGCTTGAAGTCCTTTTGCTTTTGCATATCTTACGATCTCTGATGGACTCATCACCCCATCAGAAGCGGTCGTGTGGAGGTGGAGATCAACATATCCCATAGCCATTCCTTCCTAATATTCCTCGTCTAAGGGAGGAAAAGAATTCTATTCGTTTAGGTTTATATAAAAGAAGGCATCCTCAAAGTCAATCTAAAACCACTCTGTGCTACTAACCTTGAATTTCTTGAAATTTTGTTAAGCAAATCTTATCAGGATTTTCCCCCTCACCCTATCCCTCTCCCCCGCCTTCGGGGGAGAGGGGAGGGTGAGGGGGTGATTTCATTGGTTCTTTTCGGTTGCGGCTACGCTGCGCTGTGGCCTCCTAAGTTTATATCTTAACCCCAAAATCCTTTTCCCTATCAAAACTCTCCGAATTGGTCAACATTCATTTCAAGCCTTAAAAACTTCCTGGTGAAGAATCGACCAGCGAGGTACACCCTGTGTGGCGAAATAGGCGTAGGAAACCGACATAAACAATATGACGGAAGATTTTCAGCGAGCTTCATATGAATTTCTTTACAATTTATAATTGATGAAGTCGTAAAAAGTCCATATTTCTCTAATTTGTCATTCCTTCGAAAGTCCCGCGCCCCGCGGGATTATTTCAATGGGTTCTGGACTCCGGCTTTCGCCGAAGTGACGGTTTCAGGACTTTTTACGAGACCATTATAATTAATCCTATATGAATTTAGGTAAATACATCATTTATGGTATAACATATTGATATTAAAATATAATTTTCAAAATAAATAAAACTTGACAAAACTGGTTAATTTGAATATATTAAAAATGATGGTCTCGTAAAAAGTCCACATTACCCTGTTTTGTCATTCCTGCGAAAGTCCCGCGCCCCGCGGGATTATTTCAATGGGTTCTGGACTCCGGCTTTCGCCGAAGTGACGGTTTCAGGACTTTTTACGGATTCATTAGAAATAGAAAAGGAATAAATCAATTGACCTGAGTAGTAACATATAAAAACCCACTGAACCGGATAGGGTTACAGTATCCGAAGAGGGTAGTAAAATTTGCCCTTTCCATGGCTTTGGGATGGAAGGGGTTTTTTGTTCCAAGAAGAAAGGGGCTGACACCGGTGAAACAGAATAAAAGTACACGGAAAAAAAGAGAAGAGGTAAATCTTGAGCCATTGCCATCCTCATCTCTTTTTGGTGAAGGATCGACCTCAATTCCTCCAGTTCAATCCAAATCTATCAACGAGGGCGAATCGGAAGAGACATTAGAGGAATTTGAGCTCCAGACAGGGGAGAGCGAGTTAGAGACCGAAGAAAGGGAAGAATTGCAGGTTGAACAGAGCTCCCAAGAAGAAACTCTTTTCCATCCTCAGGATATTACACTGGAATATCTAAAAGGCCTCGAGAAGATCTCACTTCTTACGCCAGAGAAAGAGGTCGCATTGGCCAAGAGGATTAAGGAAGGTGAGCGTCAGGTAAAGTTCCTTGAGACAAAGACTAATCGCCTAAAGGTCCAGTTATTCCCTACTCCAAGCCCAAAAAATGGGGGCAAGCGGACGAATAACAATAACCGGCAAGGATATAATAAGCTTAAGGGAAAAAACGGAAAGAAGTTAAAACCCACCCCTTCGGAATTGAGGGAGAAAACCCTACTCTACAAGAAGACATTTAATCGATACCAACAGGCCCTCATTGATATCCGGGAGGCAAAGAATGAACTGATTCAAGCCAATCTACGGCTGGTCGTCAGTATTGCAAAGAGATATGCCAATCGAGGGCTCTCTTTCCTGGACCTGATCCAAGAGGGAAACCTCGGCCTCATGCAGGCGATGGTTAAATTCGATTATACCAAAGGATATAAATTCAGTACCTATGCTTCCTGGTGGATTAGGGCAGCCATTTTGAGGGCTTTCGCAGAGAAGTCGAGGACCATTCGTATTCCAAACTATCTATTTGAAATCAAAGGGAAATTGATGAAATCTTTTAAGGACTTGGTGAAAAAGCTGGGTCGGGAACCTACCTCCCAGGAGCTATCAAAAGACAGTGGAATCCCTTTGCATGATGTTGATAAGATCCTCAACCTTATTGAAGAACCGATTTCTCTTGATATGCCTATTGGAGAAGAGGACAGTACACTGGAAGACTTGATCCCTGATGAGAAAAACCTTTCTCCTAATGATTCCTTGCTTGAAAAGGATTTAGTCGATCAAATCCGCAAGTTGCTAGCTGGTCTTTCGCCGAGAGAAGAAAAGATTCTCCGACTACGTTTCGGAATTGGAGAAGATGGGGAATGTACTCTTGAGGAGATCGGGAGACAGTTCGGTCTCAGTCGAGAGAGGATTCGCCAAATTGAAGCAAAAGCGCTTGAGCGATTGCGAGATCCAAACCGCTATAAAGAGATCAGACAATATTTTGAGTGATTCTGGGGAAGACAAGAAGGGGGCATTAATTTTACATGCCCCCTTTTTTTCACTCTTTTTAAGAAGACTTACTCTTCGATCTGGATGGCCTCTACTGGACAGCTTTCAGCCGCCTCACGGCAAGTGTTAGTGGCATCGAGAAGGATACCAAATCTGGCATTGATGGTTCCTTTCTGTGAGGGGAGGAGGAATGGGTACCCGTTGAGCAATAACCATAGTTGAAACGTATTGCCCCCATGGACGCCATCTGGTAGCAGGCCCTCTGATTATTCTTTTCCGAGCGATCTATTTCTTACTTCGATAGGATCTCCCTTCAAAGGTAATAAACTTTCCATTCATGCTGAGACGGTCCAGGATAGCCGAGGCCGTCACAGAATCAAAGATCTTTCCCCATTGTGAGGGGACGAGGTTAGTCGTCACGAGGGTGGTGGTCACTTCGGCGCGTTTGGAGAAGATCTGGAAGATCCAATCGGCCTGTTCCTTGGTGGGAACCACATAACCCAACTCATCGAGGCAGAGGATGGGGATTTTCTCATAGTGCTCGATCAGGGTGTAAGGGCTCTTGGCTTTGGAGAGTTTGGCCGTGAGATCAAAGAGAGAGAGGAAGACGGTTTGATGGCCTTTGAGGATGGCTTCGTAACAGAGAGCCGTGGCGAGGTGAGATTTGCCGACGCCGGCAGGGCCGATGAGGACGAGATTGCAGGGGATTTTGAGCCACTGGGTTTGAACAAACTCCATGAGTTTGTCTCGGGGGATCCGGGGATTAAACGTCCAGTCGAAGTCGCTCAGTCGTTTGATTCGTTTGATGCCCGACATACGGAGCAGGTGTTGGATTCGTTTTTGTTCCCGGAGTTGAGACTCCTCGGTAAGGAAACGGAGTAAGAAGGTTTTTTCCTGATCGGAGAAACTTTCGATCTCAGAGAGCAACTTGAAGAAACGCCAGAGTTCATTCAAGGTCATCATAGTCTTTGAGAGACCTCCCTGGATAGGTGATGGTTAAGAGGTGAGGGTTCTGAGGATGGACAGGATGATCCTCACGAGATCGAGAAGGCTGTAAAAGACTCTGAAGGTAGCGGACCTTGCAGATCTTCAAACCATTGGCCTCCCGGACGGCCGAGAGGAACATGGCCTTGGAGCTTTGGGTCAAGAGCTTGAAGAGGTCATAGGCGACCTCCATCGGATTCTGCCCATCGGATTCCGCTTCTTGGAGAAAGAGGGCGACACTTTTGTCCATGGCCTTGATGAGCTCATAGATACGCTTCGCTTTAAAGTGAGGCGTGATCTGAAGGAGTCTCTCCCGATGGGTGGGATGTTCGATCTTCTGTTTTCTCTCGAAGGATCGGGGGTGGGTAGCGATCTTTCTGTCTTTGACACAGATCTCGATGTGATCGGGATAGGCGAGGATTTCGCAACCCGAGCCGGAGAAAGAGGAAGGGACCGAGTAACGGTTGGTATCCAACGCGACAAAACCGGTCTTACTGATCAAAGCCTGGACGACCCGGTAAGGCTGGTAATGAATCTGAGGTAGGGTTTTGAGTCTTTCTTCTTTGAGGGCTTCGATCGGAGCTTTGTCGGTGCTCCGATGAATCCGCCGATTTCGCTCACGACGCCAAAGAGAAAGTTTGCGGTTGGCCTCCCGAAGATCTTCACAGGGCGTGACCCGGAGGAAGTCCTTGATGTCCCTGATCACCCTTTCTACGCGTCCCTTCTCGTTGGCCCTTCCCGGTGTGCAGGGATGAATGGAGAAGCCGTAGTGTCGTGCGAAATCCAAAAATTGGGCGTTGTAAATGGTCTCAGGATTTCGTTGGAGGATCACGCTTCGAAGATTGTCATACCGGAGCCGATGGGTCATGCCTTCGATTTCTTTGAAGGCTTCGATGTGGCCCTCCAAGAAGAACTCCAGGGAGTGTCGAGGGTAGAATCGGGCAAAAAGATACCGGGAATAGGCCAGGATCAAGACAAATCCATAGAGCACACCAAAGGGAAAGGACCACTGCATCCAGTCTACCTGAGCCTCCTCGCCCGGTAAGAAATCAAGTTCATGAAACCAACGCCGTTGTTTCTTCCGAAGATCGCGGGTGTGGCGCTTGACGGTTCCATACCCTCCGAGGAATCCATAGGTCCTCAACCGCTCATAGACTTGGGTCGCTTTCAGAGAAGGGTGTTCCCGGTACCACTCCCGGACCAGCCGCTCAAAGGATTGGAAGATCGTCTCCCGAAAAGGTTTTTTCAAAGACTCCGGATGGAGAAGCCTTGAAACGCGCTTTCGGGAGATCCCCAGTTTCTCAGCGACCTGCCGCTGGCTTAACCGCTCCACCTCGTAGAGATGTCTCACTTGATTCAACATTGCAGGGTCCATGGATCCTCCTTTCGTTTTCATCTATTTTCTCTTTCTTCTCCCCGTAACCGAGGGAGGTTCAGGTAGCGATCTTCATTGGAGCATCTCCCTGATCTTTTTGAAATAGTGATGAGCCAACTCCTGCTCTTGTCTTTCCCTTTCTTCTCTGGATGGAAGAGCCAAGGGCTTCGGTGGCAGCGAAAGGACCTGATAGAGAGGAGGTTCATAGGCCAGGAGAGAACTCTTCACCAGAGCACCCCTCGCTTTACCCAGAGCCGCCAGATCAATCTTCAGAAGCGAGGCTATCCGATCATCATGATAAAAACTCAGTCCATGACGATCCGAGACAGCGATCAGAAAGAAATAGAGGAGGATCTCGATCATGGAAAGATCATGGAGGAACCCTTCGGTGACAAAGCGGTGATCGATCCAACTGAAGGAGCCTTCGATCTTTCGAACTCGGTCCGGACAAAGGAGTCTTTTGATGGCCATGGGACTGACCTCCCGGTGGAATAAGGCCATTGTCCTTCGAAGGAATCGATTTGTCCAACTGAGTTTGTATATCAAGAGGCTTTAGGCAGGGTAACGTGGATAAAACATAATTGATTTCAATGGGTTGTAAGAATGTCTCGTCTTGTATATCAAGATGGGACAGACCCAATGATTGCTCAGTTATTTCATTAATGATTTCAACAGGTTTCCTCTTTATCTTGGCTTGTATATCAAGATGAAGCTTTTCTCGTCGGTCCCGGAACCTTTGGGCATGACGATTCTCCTCGACATAGGCAGGATGGCTTTGTCTGTAGCGCTGAAGATAACCCGGATGACAATCAAGCCAGACTTTGACCCGTGGGTAATCGCCACGGCAGCAATCCGGGTTTTCCTCTCGCCATCGGGCATTTCTCTTTCCCTTTAACGTCTTCTGACAGGAAGGACGGCCACAAGTTCTCTGCCGTTGCCTTACTTTCGGATTGGGTGAAAAGAACTTATGGCAATACGGACACCGTTTCCCTCGCATCTTAGTTTCCCTTCTGCATTGGAATGACAGTAATCATACACGCCAAAGGAAGAAAAGGACCAAGAGGAATGAGAAGGAAAAGGATCTCTATTTTTCTGTGGAATTGAAGTACAGGAATGAGAAGGAGGGAATACTTAGATCGGTGCTAACACCTTACGAATCCATCACTACCATATTTGGTACCGTTTTCTTTGCCACTAACAGCAAGCATTGGCAACATTCCCTGGAACCTCATCCACCTTGACACGGGCCTTGTCATCATTCATTTCAAAGACCTCTGGGCAGGTTTCTTCGCAAAGGCCACATCCAATACAGGTTTCTTCGTCAACCACAACCTTCATCGCCTATCCTCCTTCCAATCTATCTTATCTCATTATTCACAATCGTCTTCTCTAAATCAAGTCAACCTCTGGAACCCGGGCAATGAAGGAGGTCCAAGAACAAGTTATCCATTAGGGATTGCCCTCGATTCAAAGAGCTTATGTGGTGGATGACTGGTATATCATCGCCTACGAACCCATACGGGACTCCCAGAATAAAGTCGTCGGAATGCCCTATGTGGGAATACTGAAAAGTAAATATGTTGTCCTTAAGAAGAGGGTCATCCCCCTCCTCAAGTTAGAAATACTGACCGCCGTTGCCATCTCCTCTCTTCCTTCCTTCAAAATTCTGAAAAAGGGGGGTTGTGAAGATATCCATCCGGCCAACGGAAAACAATAGTCATTTGCGACCGCATGGTCCGAGGTGTTGTGTTAGGTGTCATCCATTTTTTTCCCCTCCAGTTTCCGAGGTTGTCAAATTTTTCACATTCCTTGCCTTTTACTAAAAGGATAGACACTTTAATATTGGAAGCTGGTAATTCGCGAGGTTTATTAATTCAGATGGAAGACCCAGTGGTTCTTTGCCACAGAAAGGAAGAGGGAAATGAAAGCAATGGAAGCGAAAAGCCTAAATAGGCCAGAGGAAGTGCGGACATTTGATAAAGGGAAATTGGAACTTGTGAAAATTGGAGGGGCAACCATTGGAAGGGCAACCTTTCAGCCCGGATGGAGATGGTCTGAATCTGTCAAGCCTTTGGTAAACACGAAAAGCTGCGAAGCTCCCCATTTCCAGTATCATGTCTCGGGAACTCTAAGGATCAAAATGGACGATGGCACAGAAGTAGATTGTAAGGCGGGGGATGTGTCACTCTTGCCAACAGGACATGACGCCTGGGTTGTTGGAAATGAACCTGTTGTGGTGGTTGATTTTCAAGGGATGGTTGATTACGCAAAAGAACTTGCAAAGAAATAGTTATACTAGGCAACTCTTGAAGATCAGCTTTCAAAGGATTCAGGATAAAACTGGAACGGGGCGGCTAAATATCTGAGGATGCAAATCGTCCCAGCAGAAATTCCAGCGAAGGAATTCCTCTTATTCAAGCGCCGGAGGAGGGCAAATATAAATTTTGCCTTTGCCGGATTGTCTATCACATCTAATTTCTTAAGTGCGGTATCTCGAGTTTTCGGATGATCTGAAACCAATTGGTCTCCCAGCTCCGCACAGCCGATTAGCGAAAAACTGAGCATCACTGCAAATCATAAGAATCTTGAAACACCAGCAGACTCGTTCTTAGCCGAAAGTTTCGTTCGCTATTACCTCCTTCAAAACCTATTTTAGGTTGAGAAAAAATAACTTCATCGTAGGAGCGGCTTCCAGTCCCGCCATGGCGGGATCGCAGCAGGATGCTGCTCCTACAGTTACTGGGCACCACTAATCTCACGTAACTGAGGGATTACTTTTGAGATCTGTTGGGGTTAGACTTTTGGCATTAAGAACATGGTACTCATTCCATCCAGTTCTCAAGTTTCAACCCTTTTACTCTTTTAAAATGCTGCGTATTGTTTGTAACAAGGGTGTAGTTTAGGCTAAGAGCGGTTGATGCGATCAATAAATCTAGGTCCGCTAACCTTTCACCTCGAATCTCAAGCGATCTCTTTATTTCAGCGAAAGCTTCGATAACTGATCTTGTTATGCCTACGATAGGGAATATTTCAACGAGCCTATATACGATAGCAGCGTTCTTTTCTGGCTGAATTGACTTTTTTGCTCCGTAAAGCAATTCTCCATATGTAATGATAGATATTGCCTTCGGGATAGCCTCTTTCTCCCTAAACTTTTCTTGAACCTTCAGATTGCCTTTGATGCTATAGATGATGATGTCTGTATCAATCAAATAGGCCATGTGTTCCTCTAAATCTCTTAGATTCCTTTCTGCCTTTTCTGATAGAAGTCAGGATCTCTTGGGCACTCTCAGGTCCCTGCCAAGCTCCTATCAGTTGGAGAAATGACTCTGTTTGTTTTGTGGAATCGATACTGGGTCTGGATAGATACTCTTCGATAATATGGACCACTTCCTGGCTGAGAGAGCGATGTTGTTGTTTTGCCCTTTCCTTAAGAGCCTCATAGATTCGATTATCTATGTCTCTTACTTGGAGATTAGCCATATTCCACCTCCTGTTAACGATATACAAAATGATTTCATGAATTGTCAAGCATTACTCATGAAACCTGAAATCCCTCCCAACCTCCCTTTCCTAAAGGGAGGAATGCTTATATCCCCCTTTGTGGGTTTTGTTCGCCCCTACCACCGGACAAATCAATACCATCCAATCGAGAAAATGATAATTTCACTCGACCCCTTGAATCCCTGACCCCTCGAACCTTTTTAATTCTTCTCTTAGCCGTTTAACATCATAACCGAAATGAATCAATATCTCTTCGGTCGCCTTCAGGAGCATCTCAAGATACTTTTTGACATCATAGGTATCGTCTGGACCCACCAGTGGAAAAGGTCTCACCCTCTCTCCCTTATCCTTCGATAGGGCATCTTTGATTACATACCTGACCTTCTCCCCGGGATGGATCGGAATTCCAACATCCTCTAACTGCTGTGCAGCAAGAGCGGTCAGGCTATCCACTTTATATTCATTGGGTTCCCGAGAGATCCTCTTCCCAACGGCCAGATCCTCCTTCTTCGCCTGTCCATCCTTTAACATCAAGCCATATTCGAGGAAAAGATCTAAAATCTTGGGAATCTTCGACCGATAATCAGCCATATTTTTTGTCTCTGATAAGACCTCGATCATCCGAATTTGAGCTTTCTGAATCAGGGGAGGCATATCGCCTCGTCGGAACGATAATCCCCTTGCTTTGATCTTTCCACTTTTGAAGAGACCAAAGTAACGGTTGGCCACCGGGTTCTCCGGATTCCCTTTCGAAGGAAGAAAGGCCATCCACCGATAAACTCCCTCCAGACTCATGGCGATTCCGGTTGCTTCGCTGATCTTTCGGCAGAGTTCAAGGATTTCTTCTTCCCTCAAATCACTCTTATGAATCCAGAGGGAATCGGTGATGGCATGGAGAAGTTCGAATCCCTCTCCCTCACAGATCTCCTTGGCTTGAAGGAGTTTCTCCCTACCAAATGCAGTGACCGCCTCATGCGCCTCAATTCTTCCAAAACGAGCATTTCGATAACCTAAATATCCGAAGCACGTAACAAGCATCCACTTGAGTGCCGTCTGCTTCTGGTTATAAATTTCCGTGTCCGTGCCTGCACGCCGGAGTGCAGCGTTTCGGCACGCAGGCGTGACCGTTTTCCGTGTTCGTCCATCGTCCATCGTCCATCGTACTTCGTTAATTTCGCCTTCTGCCTTCTGTTCTCTGCCTTCCTTCATCTTTTTCTTGAGCCAGGCCCTTCTCGCTAAGATAGGCTTAAGCGTCTTGGGAATAATTCCTTCTCTTTTCTCGCAGATCGTATAGCCAGCTTCCGGAACTCTGCGATTCTGGCAGCAACCGCAGAGCACCGTCTCCGGAGAGATATTGTGGATCGCCATAATCGTTGGGTACATTGAGGCAAAGTCAATCTCTGCCACATCCTCGAAGACCCCCAGCTTGGGCTGAAAGACAAGGCCTCCTTTGTCGGCAACGAGCAGATCCCACGCCGTCTTGAATCGTTCCGGCTCCCCCTTTCTCCATGGGATGAGGATGCCATCCTGAAAGGCCCGATCGAGTTGCATCGAGGTGATGGCCGTTCCAGGAGATGTACGGGCCATCCGCTGAACTGGAATTTTAGCCAATCGTGCCAGTTCGATCACCCCTTCCATTCCCGATTCTCCATAGATGAATGAATTCCTTCGATCGATATGCCATCTCCCAAAAAAGAGATGGGTAGGGGCCCGGTAGTAGGTCCGGCCATAGGAAAAGTAAGAAAAGCCTTTTGGATTAACTTGCCTTTGAAAAGGATAAGCCTCTCGATCCCAGGGGATCGAGGTTTTCCATCTCCTCTCCAACGAAAAGAGAAGGGGTAGAAGGTAAGCATCCCCATCATCACTGAGGATCACATCAGGATCAAAATGTTTGAGGAATTTTCCAATTTCCTCAAGATCCACGCTCTCCATCTCCATCCGATACCCTTCGCACTCCAGAAGAAGAGACCTGGACACTCTATCTGCACGAAGTTCCATCACCCGAAGGTCAGGGAGGTCTTCATCGCCCGTCCACACGGGCTCAGATGGGTCGGGGTGAATCTCAAAGATTCGACCTCTTCCAGCTTCAACGAGGCATCGGCCTGTTGGAAAAAGCCCTTTCTCATAAAGGTAGGCTTGAGCCGGAGGGATGTCACAATTGTAGAAAGTGATTTTTTCTTCCCATCGAGGGAGGATTTGGGGGAGTTTGGCATAATGTTCCGAATCTCCCATCTCGATCTCCATCACTTCCACTTCATCTCCGCTCCAGAACTCCTTCTTTCTCGTCCACCTGTATCCCGTGGCCCATCGCCCTTTCTGGAGAGAGTTGAACAGGGCGAGAAGATCTTCCCTCTTCCCCTGCATATAGAATCGAGGTCGAAATGGATCTTCGAATCGGCGAAGCGAACCATCCTCATCCTTGACCCAAAGAGTCATTGAGGACTCCAGAGGATAGAGATCGAAGAGCCATCCTCGGATTTCCATGGGTATAAACGTGTCCGTGCCTGCACACCGGAGTGCAGCGTTTCGGCACGCAGGCGTGTCCGTGATTCGTGTCCGGTTTAAGTCCCCATTCCGTCATTCCCGTGCCTGTGCGCTGTAGCGCTTCGGCGCGCAAGCGTGAAAACGGGAATCCAGATGTCGTCCCCGCGAACGCAGGGAACCAGTATTTAAGGAATATGGATTCCTGCTGGAGTTTATCCCGATGAAAATCGGGGCAGGAATGACAAACTGATAAATTTTCATGGTTCGTGAGTAACCAAATGGTCTCCTTCTCTCTCCTCCATGGCCTTTAGTTTCAATCTCAATTCAACCAACACCTTCTCATGTTCGATAAGGATGGAGACCAAGATCGTCTCAAAAGGCCAGGGTCTTGAGGCATAGACCCCAGCTTGCACATGAAGCCTTGCCTCTTCGAAGAGCCGGTCGAGAAACTGTTGATCTTCTCTCCGCAGTCCCCTCCGAAACTTCCTCCATTCTTGGATCTCTTGCTCCAGAACCTGACTAAAAGGAAGGACCGTCCTTCCCATCTCTTTATCCCTTTCATTAAACTCCCTCTCCCCTTGCAAGGGGGAGAGGGTTAGGGTGAGGGGGTATCCTCGGCCAAACATGAAAGAATAACTTCTAAAACAGAGTTTCCTTCTCGCAAAACCTCATTATCCCAAAATCGTAAGATTCGGTACCCTCTTCCCTTCAAATATTCAGAACGTTTAGCATCCAACCGCATTCTATTGACATGTTGACTACCATCTACTTCAATAATGAGCTTTTTCTTTTTGCACACAAAGTCCACAATAAACAGCCCAATGGGATGTTGACGCCGAAACTTCCATCCAGCTAATTCTCGATTGCGGAGATGCTGCCACAGCCATCTTTCAGCATCGGTTAAGCTCTTTCTGAGCGCCTTAGCTTGGTATTTCATCTACTTTACCCCTCACCCTCGCCCTCTCCCCGGAAGGGGAGAGGGTATTGATATTGATACCTTTTCTTTCGAAAGTAAGAGGGATTTTTTCGTCAGCCCTTTCTCTAGAATCAGCTTTGGTCCCTGTTCCTCCAGACTTATCTTCCAGACCAGATCAGGAAATTGGAAGAGCCTTCTCGTGAGATACCTTCTCTTCGAATCCATGAATCCCCCTTTCCTCCTTTTAGCAAGGGGGGAGGAGGGAGGATTGAAGATGGGGGGTTGGAATAGGAGGAAAGGAATTCCCCTCATCGCCATCTCCTCTACCTTTCTCAGAGACCTCTCAAAGAGGGGACGAACCTCTCTTTCAGGCACATCCTCGTCTAAAAAAGTGGTGACTGGTCCTAAGAGGATGACCCATGGTCTTCGATGAAGGGAATCTAAATCCTCCTGTTCCACCCCCACCCTCACCCTCCCCCGTCGAAAGGGGGAGGGAAATAAATCCGGTAAGCCGTCCTTCTCTTGCTCGATTAGTTCAGGCAACTTCTCCCCCATCAGTGTAGCCATCTGATAGCAAGTGAAGGCCCTTGCAATTCGAATTTTTTTGAGAAGCCTCTCCGGAGGAATCAATGCCTTTCTTGCGATGGATGAGACCATATAAGGGTCGAAACGATTGGCCCCATCCAACAGGATAACATCGATCCCTTTACTGGCTATCCATCCTGCCACATAGGAAGAAATTCCTCCTACTCCCTCCCCCCAAAAAAGGATTTTTCTCGGGGAGTCAGAATGGACTTGTGGATCGGTCAAGGTCAGTTGAGACAAGATGCCATCAAGTGAAGTCCCAATGGGCAAATCCATCCGCTCACTCCTTCGGAGTACAGATTTTAGATTTCGAAATTAATAATTTCGAGTTCAGGTTTTGAGTTTGAGGTTTTTAACTTGAAACCTTAAACTCGCAAATCGAAACTCAATTTTAAATCCGCACTCCGCAATCCGCATTGTAATTAGCATTTCCTGAACACTCCAATAACTTTCCCAAGGATTTGAATTTCTCCTGATCCCTCCTCAATCTGAATCGTTTCCCAGCTCTCGTTGTCTGGCTTCAATTCGATCTTCCTTTTCTTTTTGAAGAACCGCTTCACCGTCGCTTCCTCCCCCATCAGGGTCACCACAACATCCCCATTCTCTGCCGAAGGTTGGGACCGAACGACCACATAGTCATCAGGAAGAATATAGGGTGACATACTGTCACCCTTCACCTTAAGAAGGAAAACCTCTTTCCCTCTCACCCATTCCGTAGGAAGTGGGATCGTCCCTTCCACATGCTCTACTGCTAAGGTGGGCTTTCCTGCCGCAACCCTTCCCAAGATGGGAATCTCCCGAATCAGTGGCCTCCCCTCTTTCTTTTGGTGTTCTTGATACGGTCCAGCCCGCTGGTATGGACCATATGGTTCATGTTCCTGAAAGACAAGAACCTCAAGTCCCCTGGACATCGAACTCCGCCGCTTCAAATAACCTTTCCTTTCCAATGCCTTGAGGTGATCGAAAGCCGCTCGGGGATAGATATTAAAGTGTACACCGATCTCCCTTACAGAAGGAGGATAACCTCTCTCTTTGATAAATGTTCTAACGAAGTTGAAGACCTCTCTCTGTCGGGACGTCAGTTCCATAATTCCCCCTTCAATTCAACGCCTTCATTTTACAGCCTTTGCTCCGAACTCCGAACTTGGGTTAAGAATACTATACATTTGTTTAGTTGTCAAGAGAATTTTTAGAGAACTTTGAAAAATTACTACACGCTCTCTTGGTCAGAGAGATTTCCGGACTTTTTCAGAAATCTCTTTTTTGGGGGAGAGGGGTGGGGTGAGAGTGATCAAGCTGGATATAATGAATATTAATGCGTTTGTATTAATACAAACGCATTAAATAAAATGACATCACCCCCACCCTTACCCTCCCCCCTTGAGGGCTGAGCTTTACACGCACTTGACACAGGGGGTATGAAAATCTCTTGTAATAACAACAAATTATCCCCTCCCCCTTCGATGGGGGAGGGTGAG
>Ga0315276_10002320_pt1 | contig 17373 bp, 17 predicted proteins | sample YL17G05_0_MG_FD_204542 | JGI IMG/M metagenome (GOLD analysis project Ga0315276, IMG submission 204542) | Sediment microbial communities from Yellowstone Lake, YNP, Wyoming, USA - YL17G05_0 | ecosystem: Environmental > Aquatic > Freshwater > Lake > Sediment | place: USA: Wyoming | collected... | reverse complement strand
TGAAGATGCAGGCTAAGAAAGTAGCGGTGGACCTTACTTATAATAATATACTGCCCCCCTATAAGAGAGGTCCCGGCTTCTTCCCCCCGCCCGAGGAGACCGGTGGTGTTTACCACGGGTGGGTCATCGGCATACCCAGGGGAGACATTGCGGGGACGCTCACCATCGACGGGCAGGTGATACCGGTGAAAGGTGAGGGCTATCATGACCATAATTGGGGAAACCGCAATATGGGAGACGGACTGCGTGGTTGGTCGTGGGGCAGGATGTTCGATGGAAAATATACCATCATGTATTCATGGATATTGCCCATGATAGAGGGGACTTCCAACCGGCCGGAGATCTACATGGCGCGTGATGAACAGCCAATCGTGGCGACAGCCGATATGGAATTCAAAGTAACCAAAGCCGAATATGACCCTGAAACCAAGAAGGACATCCCCATGGGGATTCTATTGAGCGGCAATCAGGGGAATATCAAGTTTAAAATAGAAATGAACAAAAAGGAGATTGTGCAGAGCGGCCTGATGCAGAAGGTGGCAGGATTGCCGCAGTACTATTTCTGGAGATTCATGGATGACTTTACCGGGGACATTGAGGGTAAAGACTTCCATGATAAGGTGACGGGTACCACGATCAGAGAATACATGCTGCTGAACATCGGGTAACTTATAACCACATATTGTAGAACTCAGGGCTTCCATTAATGCTAACGGCAATGATTGGGAGCCCTGATTATCAGTTAACCGGCCGGGGCAGGGTGCAGGTTATTTCCTGGCAGGCAGTATAAGCGTGGCGGTACCCGCGGTGGTGATCTCGCCCTTGCTATTTTCCAGCCAGATATCGCACTCTACGATATGCTGTCCGTCCTTTTCCGATTTTCCGGTGACCTTGCCCTTGCACTGCCAGGTGTCCCCGTCCTCCGGTCCCACCAGGGTCTTCATGCGCCGCGGGTAATCCATGGCCTTGAATGAGGTCTGAATCCTTTTCAGCCAGCCCTCATCCCCAACCCAGTCGGTAAGCATCTGGATAAGCCACTGGCGTTTCAGTGTGCCATGAACAATGATGCCGCCGGTCTTCATGAAATTGACTGCAAAATCGTTATCATAATGAAGCGGATTATAATCGCCGTAGGCGCCGGCCCATTTTACCAGCATCAATGTGGTAGCTACCTTGGTCAGTGAAGGGATATCCTGGCCTACACTGATATCTTCCCAGTATGTCTGCTTTTTCATCTTTGTTACTCCCTCAATGAATCGAACTTTGACGCAGTTTGGTTACAGTGTCGCCATTCTGGTTGGTCATGGTAGTCTCTATGGTGGAAATCATCATTTTGCCACCTTTCTTACCCTCTTTTTCCTCGATAGCAACGATTTCACTTGAGAATATGATGGTATCTCCCGGGCGTACCGGCAAGAAATATTCCGATTCCATTCCGGCATTGATAGCACGATAGTACCCGGCTTTGGCTATCTCTATGGCCATCTCCATAAACAGGTCATTGGAATTCATGAAAGTCTGGTCAGGCGGCCATTTTACCGGCCAGCCGAAAAAATCCGGGGGGGCGATTATACCGCCATACCTTGTGCCAGCGGCATATTCATCATCCCAGTAGAGCGGGTTTCTATCGCCTGCCGCGTCGGCGATTTTGCGTAGATCAGCACGACTGACCTCATACACTATGGGTTTGCCTTTGCGGCCAATCAGGTTCTTCAACTCGTCTGATATCATGCCATCCTCCTTATGTTAAAATTGTGAAAGTGATACGCAGGTATAAATTATACCATACAGGAGGTTATAGAAGGTGAATACATCCGGCGATTCCTTGATTACCCGGCAGATGCGGGAACAGGTAGGCAAAGAGATCAATTTCGGTTCGCCCTTTGAGGTTGAAAAAGCTGCGATACGCAACCTGGCGGAAGCAATGAATTATCTTAACCCGCTTTACCTTGATGAGAAATATGCTGTGAGCAAGGGGCACAGCAGCGTTGTCGCACCACCCGGGTTTGCATCGTATGATCTTCCCCTGGGAGCACCCCTGGGCGTGCTGCAGTTCCCATTTGAGATCGCCAGCGGCCTCCACGGAAGCGATGAATGGGAATATTTCAAGGATATCCATGCGGGGGATGTCCTGACTCCCAAAGGCAAAATTATTGACCTTATTGAAAAAGCGGGAAAAATGGGGCGGATGCTTTTTGTAGTGTCCGAAGTCACCTTCACAAACCAGCGCAGCGAGGTAGTTGCTATATACCGGCCTACCGAGATATTTATTGCCGGGCAGATAAAGTAGAGGAGTTAAACACAAATGAAGACGCAGGTATATTTCGAAGATATCGAAGCTGGAGAGGAAATCCCTCACCGTGTGGTGGAAACCCTGACTACGCGCAGCATAGTTAAATGGGCCGCGGCGGTAAAGGACTTCTATGAAATCCATTACGACAAGGATTTCGCACGGGCGGTCGGCATGCGGGATGTGATTGCACACGGCCCCAACAAATGCGCCCTGTTGAGCCGGCTGCTTTTGGAATGGATGGGTGAAGGTGGGACCCTGCATAAAATCTCCTGCACGCATAAGGCCAGCAACTTCCCGGGGGATAAACTTACCTGCAAGGGCAAGATCAAAGACAAGTACAGGAAGGACGGCCGGAATTACGTGGAATGTGAGGTCTGGGTGGAGAACCAGGATGGTATCGTGGCCGCCCCCGGGACGGCTTTAATCTCGCTTCCTGGGGGAACCTCCTGAGCAGGGCTGCCTATTAATTTCTCGGCAGCTCCTTGAGTATCTTACCCAGGCCTATATTGATTTTTCCCAGGAATAAAACTCCCTGGGCATACTTATCCATCCCCTTGTAACTGATGGTATTCCCATCTACGGTTGGCGGTGAAGTCTTTTCAATAGAGTTCAACAGTTTATCAAACAATTCCCGGTCACCCATCTCCTTGGAGACCATCATGGCACAGGCGTGGGCCATGGGATTCGAGAGGCCGTCAGGATGCTCGGCGGCATACGCATACATGCCTAAAATATCCTTAGTAAAAGTTTGCTTGTACCTGGGATAGAGCGATTCCGCAAAAGCCGGATCAATCGCATGTAAAAATGTTAGGGACCACCCATTACCATAACCTGATACCTCCTGGTCCACATAGTCGCTATGCGGGTGATAGGCGCGGGATAGCAGGCCGTATGGCTGGACAATCATACGGGATTTTACCCAGCCGAGCCAGCTATTTACCTGCCTGGAATGGTCGGTGCCGTGAAGCTTATCGTAGAGCAAAAGGCTGTAGATACCGATACTATTGCATTGTACGAAATAGTCGTCCGGTTCACAGGTAACACCGCTGTAAGGAGTAGCATCTATTTCAGCCGCTATATTGTTGGTCAGCCAGGTGAAATCCTTATCCCACTTGGTACTGCCTGAGATCAGCTGGTGCAGGCCATACATTACGTTAAGATGGCCTTTATACATAATGTTATGCTCAGCCAACGGGTCATCCCCGTAGCCGTTCTTGATCCAGTCTTCCCATACAGGCTTTTGCTTCATTTTTTGAACCATCTTGTCAATGTAATGGCCCACCGCCACGCGTTGCCCGCTTTCGATATAAGGTATGCAGGCCAGGCCATAGGTAGTAAAGGCGAGGCCATATTTCCAAAATTCCGGAGCCGTATCGTAACCTTTAAAATAAGTAGCCGGTGGATTCATGAATTCCTGGAGGGAGCGGTAGTCCATCCACTCATCGGGGGTCAGGTGCCCCGCTGCTTTCTGTGCAAAGTAGTCGGCGGTTGGTGTCTGACGCACAGGCATAAGGCCCTTTATCCCCAAACTGATGATTGCCAGGCCTACCAGGGCAGCCACGATAGTGACTGCAATTATTATACGTTTATTCTTCATGATACCTCCTTAACCCCGGTTGGCTTATAGTTACGCTCAATCAGTATAACAATAGAACCGTTACACGTACAACATCTGTAAACGCCCAAGATATATTGGACTATTGGAAGGGGATTTGTTTTCCCTGAGTCGACGGGGGTCTATCCTTTGCCAATCTCTTTTCGCATCTCCTGGTAGAGCTCCAGTTTTTTTATCTTGCCCACGGAGGTAAAGGGAAGCTGGCTGCGGAAGATAATATCCTCGGGTATCTTGTATTTAACCAGCCTGTCTTTAAGAAATGCCTTGATGCATTCGGCTGTCGGACTGGTACCGGGGTTGGGTACGATATAGGCACGCCCGACTTCTCCCATTACCGGGTCCGGGCGCCCGATTACAGCTACAAGACAAACATCGGGGTGCCGGGAGATCGCCTCCTCTATCTCGGGGGGATAGATGTTTTCTCCCCCGCGGATATACATCTCCTTCTTCCGGCCCACGATCATGAGACAGCCCTCGGCATCGAGCTTGCCCATATCCCCTGTATGGAAATAGCCCTTCTTATCAAACACCCTGGCGTCCTCATCCGGCCGCAGCCAGTAACCTTTCATCACGGCATCACCCTTTATCACGATCTCTCCCGCCTCGCCCGGAGGTAAAATGTTGTCTTCGTCATCCATAATGGCAAGCTCTATACCGGCTTGCGTAACGCCGACCGTATGTTTTAATTTCTCCTCCCCGTGTTCCAGCAGCGTGCAGGTTACAGCGCCGCTGACCTCGGTGAGGCCATAGGCATTCTGGGGCGTGACTCCCATATGCTTCTGTATGGCCGAGATCAGCTCCGAGGGACAGGGAGCACTGGATACAATGGCTATTTTGACAGAGCTCAGGTCATATTTATCTACGTTGGGATTAAGCAGTTCCAGGGCGTACATGGCAGGTACCTGGCCTATAACCGATATTTTCTCGTCCTGGATAAACTGCAGGGTTTTTATAGGATCGAATACGTCCATCATAGCCAGTTTATTGCCCGCGGCCAGGCAACTGATGACGCCCATGACCGCTCCTCCTACATGGTTGATAGGTATATTCATGAGGACCGTGTTCTCGCCCACGATATAGCATATATTGATCATCCAGCCGACATAGGAGAGCAAGTTTTTATGCGTTAACATCGCCGCCTTGGGGATGCCCGTGGTACCCGACGTATAAATAAAAATCACCGGGTCCTCAGACTGTACGGCAATCCTGGCTTCAGCCAGCGCCGGGGTTGGGTCGGCCATGAATTTATCGTAGGGGATCATACCTGGCAGTGCCTTTTCTTTTTCCAGCATGATGACGTGCTGCAATGCCGGCAATTCACTGCGCACTGCCTCCAGGTTCTTTAGCATGTTCATGTTCAGGAATCCGGCAGACATCACCAGTACTGATACCCCGGCGTTGTTGATCACGAATTTAACTTCCTGGGGAGTAAAAGTCCAGTTTACCGGTACGGTTGTAGCGCCTATCTTGGCGGCGCCGAGGTAAACGAATAGAAATTCGGGCCAGTTTGGCATGTAGATACCAACCCTGTCACCCTTCTTGACCCCGAGGTTTAGCAACCCCTGCGCCGCCCGGTCCGTTTGCCTGTCATATTCTTGCCAGGTAATACGCCTGTTATTACATACAAAGGCTTCTGAGTCGGGTTTCTCCTGTGTATGCCTGATGAATAAATCCCCGACTACCCGCACTGTAGTAGTTTCCGTTTCCAATTTCTTCCTCCTCGAATATCAGGTGACTGAATATTCCAGTCCCGTCACTACCTGCCCTGCCTCATACGGCTATTATATCAGATGCGGACGCGGTTTAGTCTATTTGACGAAGTGAGTGTAGATAGCGTAAATTGTCAGGTGGATATTTTTTCAAGGAGGCAATTAATTGTCGTATAAATATGTTCTCTACGAGAAGAAGGGTCGCATAGCTTATGTCACTATAAATCGTCCTGAAGTCATGAATTCGATCAGTCCCCCGGTCAGCGAAGAGCTGTGGGCAGTGTGGTCTGAGTTCAAAAATGACCCCGAAGCCTGGGTGGCCATTTTGACCGGGGCCGGAGAGAGGGCTTTCTCAGCCGGTAATGATCTGAAATACCAGGCGGAGCATGCCGCGGATGCCGCAGCTATGACGATAAAGAACCCCGGCGGCTTCGGCGGCACCACCGCCAATTTTGAATGCAATAAGCCGATCATAGCGGCCGTAAACGGTTTCGCTATGGGCGGTGGCCTGGAGATCGCGCTGGTATGCGATATCATAATTGCAGCCGACCATGCCAGGCTCGGTCTGCCCGAGCCAAAGGTTGGCCTTTTTGCCGCGGCAGGCGGCGTGCACAGGTTGCCCCGCATGATCGGTTTGAAGCAGGCCATGGGCATGATTTTGACCGCGAAGCCGATCTCGGCGCAGGAAGCCTACAGGATTGGGCTGGTGAACGAGGTAGTGCCCCTCAAGGACCTGATGACCACAGCAGAGCGGTGGGCCAATGATATCCTTCAATGCTCCCCGCTCTCCATCAGGGCCAGCAAGGAGTCCGTGATGAAAGGTCTGGAAATGCATGTTCTCGATGCTATGAAAGCAGAATTCCCGGCAGCCATGGCGCTCTGGACATCCGAGGACCTGATTGAAGGGCCCCTGGCATTTGCCCAGAAAAGGCCTCCCCAGTGGAAGGGCCGCTAATCAGGTAGCAAAAGAGGGGCAACTCCCTGATTTGCCCCTCTTTTTTATTGCTGTTTTCAACTGGTCGTATAACCCCGACTTACATTTTCTACAGCTAAACGCGTGATGTTCATTTGATGTACTCCTGTCTACCGAGTTTTGCTCCCTGCGGGTTAGAATTCGGCGAAAGGTTTATCCACGTTGGTCAAGGGATACTCCCCCAGGTAAACCGTTTCATTTCCCTTTATGATGCCCATGGCGCAGGGATGACCGAAGACCACATCTGATCCATAGTATTTTTTCCCGGACAACGTATATCTCCCCAGGAAACTATCAAAAGTGCCGCCCCTTATCACCTTCATCACCGCATCGGGATCGGTCGTTCCGGCTTTTTCAAGTGCTTCGAAATACTGAGCCATGCTGAGACCGGCGGAGCCGCCGTATACACCGCTGAACATCTCCTTATGATAAATCTCCTGGTACCTGTCCCACATCCTCTTCGCCATGTCCAGGTATTTAGGTGCAACGTATGTTTTCTTTAATTTCCAGGGGTAGGGATAATCATTCACTATATTTTGCATCGCTTCTACGCTACCCGCTATGCCTTTCATTATATTGAGGTCCAAACCCGGTGCCGTCATGCAGATGGGCCATTTGTATCCCATCTCCCATCTTTGCTTGGCCATTAATCCAACTTCGAGCGGGGTACCCACGCAGTAGATGACTTCTACTCCCTTTTCCGCCATCTTGGTCAGATAGGGAGTAAAATTGGTGGTTCCCTCGGGGTAATATTCGCGTACACTTTTAATGCCGAATTCCTTTAAAAGCTTCTCATCTGTGGGGGCAAACATGGCCTCAGGCGTCGCATCCCCGGACCTCATGCCGGTCCATGCCATCGTGTGATACTCAGGAAAAGCCTGCATAACGGCAATGGCCTGGTTGGTAGTCATTTCCATTACCGGGAATCCATAGAAAACATAGGATTTGTCAACCGGAAAAGGGTCCATACCGCCGACAGTCGCCATATTCAATATCACCTTTTCAGGGTTGGTGACCTGGGTAATGGCGGCAATGCCAAGGCCGAAATATCCCACAATGGCGTTGACATTATGATCGTATATCAGGTTCCTGGCGGCTGAAGCTGCAGGCGCAGGACCGTAGGCATCAAGAAAGATCATTTCTATCTTATAGGTGTCATTTCCTACTTTTAGGCCGCCGTCTTCATTGATCAGCTGGGCATACAGTTCCATGCCGGGCCTGAGATTCAGTCCCCACAAAGCCGCAGACCCGGTGAATGGCATAATGGAACCTATTTTAAGTGTTTTGACACCGGATACGGGCTGGGCAGCGGGTCCTGCGCAGGCAGTGATGGCAAGAAGGATGATAAATATAAGTATGGATACCGCCTTCACGTATTTATTAAACATTGGGGCCTCCTTACCAGCTTATTCAGTGATAGCGTGATATTGATTTTTGTGGGCGCAGTTATTTTACCGGCATAGTATCCCATGGATTGATCCTTGCAACCAGCTTAAGGGCATCAACCGGGCAGGCATACATGCAAAGGCCGCACCCGATACAACGGCTTTCATCAAGCCGCAGGTCTACGGTTTCCAGCTTGAGCGCTTCCATCTGGCAGCGCGGGACACAGTCCCCGCAGTTCACGCAGGACTCCCTGTCAATCTCGATGACGCGCCTGACTATGGCTGCCAGGCTGGGGACCGGCGCGCGCTTGATGCCTCTGAGCGTGCCGCAGTGACAGGTGCAGCAGTTGCAGAGAAAGTCCACGAAACCGCCCTGATGGTACATGGATTGATGGATAAGCCCGGCTTCTTCTGCTCGGTCAAGTACACCCCGCGCCTCAGTCTTGCTCAGCATCCTCACTATGCCGCGGTCCGCGGCGGCCTTGGCTTCCAGGCCAAAGATCATGCAGACATCTTTTGGTTTGTCACAGGGACGGTCCAGTATCTCACCGCGATGCCGGCACAGGCAGGTGCCCACGGCTATGTGCTCCGTTTTATCTATGAGCTCCAGCATATCGGCATAGCTGTGCACTACGGCTATGTGAGCGACCAGCGCCTCCAGTGTGATAATGCGTTTCCCAGGTTTAGCATCGTCTCCGGTTGCAGGCGCAGATGAAGCAAAGGCCTGGTTGACGTATTTCAGGTACTCGTGGATGAGCAGGATGATCTTGCGGTCCCGGGCGCCGGTTCCGCCTTTGAGGAATTGAAATTCCATGATGCCGGGAAGCAGGGGGAGCATTTTGTAGGTTGTTTTTACTCCCGCCTTTTCCCCCAGCATCAGCCCCTTGTCCGCCATGGATTCCAGCGATTTTTCCAGTTGAACAGGGTCCACCCTACCAATCAACCGGGATAGCTGCCTGGCCGTCATAGCCTCCAGCGGCAGTTTAACCGCCAGTTCCGCTTCTTCAGCGGTAAACAGCTCCGACATTAGGTGGTAAAAGGGCTCGCATTTCAGCGCCGGTAAAGCACCGCCGCGGGTCGTTATAACGTCAGCCAGTTCATCCAATAAAGATTTGTCCAGCATCTTCTCCCCTTTTTCCTGAGTATCAGTTTGATATAGGGAATCCGGGTTGATCTAACCCTGTAATTTCCCAAGTTGCGCAATTATCTCGTCCTTGTGCAGTCTCACATAATCACAGCTCGGTTCGTTCCCGCACTTCCGGCACTTAAAGTCATAAGCTGAATTGATAGTGCCGCAGCTTTGACAGGCATAGTGCCCGGCCATTTCCATGTACCACTTGTCATAGCCGGCCTCTTTAATCTTAGCCAGGGCTTCCCACAGTTCAAGGCGGTGCGGCATGGCCTCCTGGAAAGTCTTGATTTCGGCACAGGGATATTCGCTGCACTCACCACAGAATTCAATGCCTTTCTCACGGGCGCATTTAGCCATCTTGCATGTACGGCAATATGGTGAGAGCACCTGCGATCCACACCCTTCGCACCTGACCTGCTCGGGAGTTACACCAAAGACCTTGGCCAGCATCTCCAACCGTGCTGGATCCTCTCTTGTGCCAATGTACAGGGAGCAGGCCGGGCAGAATAGCCCGCAGACTGCGGCGTGATGTTTATCGGGTTGCATCTCAGATTTATTCAGCATATGTTTCTCCTTCCTTGATCGGTAAATCGGGATTTCCTATTTCAATTCGCCGGCAAGCGCTTTGCTGTGAACGTAAACCTGCAAGCTTGTGAGGCTATTTTAGCATAGCTACCCGCCCGGGTCTCAGTTTGATATGCTAAATCCAGGGTAAATACTCAACACTGATGCCGCAGCATTACATATTCATTAAGCGCTTCGCCCGTAACTTCGTCTGGCTCGCCGTCCACTACAATGCGGGCATGGTATTTATTTAACCGCCTGTAGTAGTTCGTTATGAATCCTCCCTTATCCGGGCCGGTTTTCATGTGCTCTATTACACTGATTATATTAAGGTGACAGGATACCTCCGCATCTGCCGATTTGCCTTGAATCAGGATGTCCGCAGGTAATGAGTTACCGCTTTCTTCGTGAAGCACTTTCCCGCTTAAATTGCCCTTTACCGAGGGGGAAGCAAATATGGTCTCGCTGGCCCGGGCTACGTATAAAGACGGTAATATGGGCAGGTCGTTGTCAAAGGGCATGAACCAACCGTAAACAAAGGTATATTTCGGATCATACATGCGTCCCCAACCCCATCCGGCAAAGCTACGGGACATCTCAACATTACCCCAGTTATGATCATGATATCCCTGCCCTTTGACCGGTATGATCTCATCACCGAGAAGCAGGTTGCCGGTCACATCGGCCCTGGGGATTGCATTTACCCAACCCTGTATGCCGTCGGCGTTGTTTTTCATCAGCCCGTCACGTGTCCATTTCCAGCCGGGCAGTACACGTTGATAAACAAGCTCAACCCCCGTGTTCTCAGCGTGTAGTGAGACTTTGTAAAGGTCTCCCTCCTGCCTGATATAGTTTTTGCCCATTACGACGTCGCATTTTTCCAAGCTGGCCCGGCAGTCTTTATAGTCGAAACCCTCCGCTCCCCTGACCCGGTCTCCATCGGGCGGATAAATATCAATGAGGATCAATGGAATATGGGAGTTCTGGTAGCTGGTGCGCCAGAAGCAGGAAAGGGTACAGGAATAGCCGTTTTCGAACACGGCATCCAGGTACCACCATTCGTAATAGTCCGGCGTGTCAAAAGGATGAAGGGCATCATCACTGTCTTCGTACTTGGATACAATTTTCCGCATTGAGAAACCTCCACTGTGGATGCTGAGGGATAATCATTATATTATAGTCTTCGTGTATCGCCTGACGAAAAATACACCACGAAATGATAACCTTCATTATATCAAAGGCGTTATATTTCCTCGTAATTAATTAACGGTTCAATTAATTGTTGAATTAATGCTGATAATACTGTAAAATCCCCCTTTGGATTCAGTGAACCATGGATATAAATATGCTCTGCATACAATACATTCGTTATTTAAACAACCGCATAATTCAACTTTATCACTAATATAACCGGGAGGAGGTTCCAGATGGATTTCAAATTCACAGCGGAGGAAGAATCATTCAGGCAGGAAGTCAAGGGCTGGTTAAAGGCAAATATACCTTCACGCTGGTTTGAGCTTGCCACAGGCTTCTGGCAGGAAACTGATGAATCCTGGAAGATCGCCAGGGAATTCCAAAAAAAGCTTGGTGTTAAGGGATGGCTCGCTCCCGCTTATCCCAAAGAATTAGGCGGAGCCGACCTGGGACATATAAAAAGGCTGATACTCGCTGAAGAACTCACCTATCACAATGCCCCGGTAGGCGTTGAGACCGAGATAACGGTTAACTGGGTAGGCATGGCTTTGCAGCATTTCGGCAATGAGCAACAAAGAAAGGACTATCTTTCCGGGGTAGCCAAAGGTGATATCGTATTCTGTCTCGGCTACAGCGAACCTAACGCCGGTTCCGATCTTGCCTCACTTCAGACCAGGGCTACGGAAAAAGGGGATGAGTACATTATAAACGGCCAAAAAATATGGTGCAGCTACGCTCATTATGCGGATTACTGCTGGCTGGCCGCTGTAACCGATCCCGATGCACCCAAGCACAGGAATATGAGCATGTTTGTTGTCGATATGAAAACCCCCGGCATCACAATCCGTCCTCTGATTAATGTCATCGGGTGTCATTCATTCAACGAAGTGTTTTTCGATGATGTGCGCATCCCAAAGGAGAACCTTGTCGGGGAGAAAAATAATGGATGGTTCCAGCTGGCTGTCGCCCTCGATTTCGAGCGGTCCGGTGTTCAAACGGCAGCAGCTAACCAGTTGCTCCTCGATTTCCTGGTCGGATACGCAAAATCCACCAAACGCAATGGCAGGTTTTTATCTGAGGACCCTATGCTGAGACATGAATTAGCTGAGATGGCGATTGAGATCGAAGTGGCCAGGATGATGTGTTACCGCATCGCCTGGATTTACAAAACGGGCGGCCACTCAAATTATGAATCTTCCATGGCCATGCTATTTGGCAGTGAGCTGTTGAGGCGTATCACGGACGTCGGCATGCGCGTGCTCGGCAAGTACGGTCAATTAATGGATGGCTCCAGGTGGGCAGTTGGTCATGCTGAGATAGCGAGAAGCTACCTGGCATCCCTGTCCATCGGTGTTGGAGGAGGAACCAACGAGATACAGAAAAACATTATTGCCATGAGGGGACTGGGATTGCCGCGAAAGTAGGCGTATTGATTTCTTAATATGGTAGGATGAGGGAACAGAATGGATTTCCGATTAACTGAAACCGAGAAGGCCTTTCAACAAAAAGCAGAGCAATTCATCCTGGCAGAGATGCCTCCCGGCTATACTGACAGGTGCCTCTACTGGCCGGGAGGATACGGGGCAATACTCGAGTTCGAAGAGCGTGATCCTGCTATAGACCGTTTTCGTGAAAGGATGGGTGAGGATGGCTGGTTGACCATGTCCTGGCCGAAAGAGCTCGGCGGCGGCGGTCATACATTCATAGAGCAGGCGCTTTTCGCCGAGCGCCTCAGCTACCACAGGGCTCCCGGAACTGATGTGACGACGCTGATTGGCGCTCCCACCATAATGCGTTTCGGCAGCGAGGAAATGAAAAAGGAGTGGATCCCCAGGATTATCAAGGGCAATCTCAGGTTCTGGCTGGCCTATAGTGAACCCAATGCCGGTTCAGATCTGGCAGCTATCCAAACGAGGGCGGTGGAAGATGGGGATGACCTGATAGTTAACGGACAGAAGATATGGAGCAGCGGTGCACACATAGCTGATTATGCGTGGATGGTTGCCAGGACGGACATGAACGTGCCGTCTCATAAAGGAACAACCCTTTTTATAGTAGATAATAAAACACCCGGCATAACAATACGCCCGTTAAAAAATATTGTTGGCTTCCACTCCTTTAACGAGGTGTTTTTCGATAACGTCCGCGTACCCAAGAAAAATATCGTCGGCGAGATGAACCTTGGCTTTCTATATCTGATGGTTGCCCTGGATTACGAGCGTCTTGCCATAGCCATTGGCGGTTTCCGCCGCCAATTTGATGAACTGGTCAAATATGTCAAGGGGACTGCCAGGAACGGGAAGCCGCTGTCAGCCAATCCCTCGGTGCGCCGGAAGCTGGCTGACCTGGCAATCGATATTGAGATAGCCTATAACTACTACTTTAAGACAGCCTGGATGATGGATGCTCACCAGATGCCGAATATTGAAGCTTCCGTACTGAAACTTTGCGCAACTCAATTAAGCCGTAAGCTTGCTAGTGTTGGGACCGAAATATTGGGAACTTATGGACAACTGGAACATGATTCTAAATATGCACCCATGCGCGGGCAGTTCTGCGTAGGATACCTTGACTCTATCTCGGCAGTTATCGGCGCCGGCACGTCCGAGATCCAGCGTAATATAATTGCACAGAGAGGGCTGGGGCTTCCTCGTAAGTAGACGCATTAGCGGTATTTTTAAATACACAAATCAGGGAGGTTAAAATGGATCTGGGTTTAACTGAAGAGCAGGAAATGTTAAGGAAATCGGCGCACGAATTCCTGGTTAAGGAGTGCCCCAAGAAGCTGGTCAGGGAACTTGATGAAAGCGACATGGGTTATTCCAAAGACCTCTGGAATAAGATGGCACAGTTAGGATGGATGGGGCTATCCTTCCCGGAGAAATACGGGGGGAATGGGGGTAGTTTTCTCGATCTAACAGTACTTCTGGATGAGATGGGCTATAACATAGTACCGGGTCCTTTCTTTTCAACAGTTGTTTTAGCAGGTTATACTCTTCTTGAAGCCGGCAACGAGGAGCAGAAAAAGGAATATCTAAGCAAGGTATGCACAGGGGACCTGATAATAACCCTCGGGCTTATAGAAGTGGATGGCACATATGATGCAGCGTCAATAGATACCACCGCAAAAGCCAAAGGGGATGGCTATATATTGAACGGCACCAAGCTTTTCGTGCCCGATGCCAACGTTGCCGATTATATACTGGTTGTAGCAAGAACTAAAAAGAGTACCAATCCGGAAGATGGGATCACCATTTTCCTGGTTGATGCGAAAAGCCCGGGAATTAAATGCACCATGCTCAAAACGATTGCACGTGATAAGCTCTGCGAACTTGTCTTTGAGAACGTCAAAATACCCAAGGGCAATATCGTAGGAACCATCGACAGGGGATGGCCCGTTATTAAATCAGTTTTGAAAAAGGCGGCCGTGGCAAAGTGTGCTGAAATGGTTGGCGGCGCCCAGGCCTCGCTGGATATGGCTGTAAATTATGCCAAGGAAAGGGTTCAGTTTAACCGTCCCATCGGCAGTTTCCAGGCCATCCAGCACTATTGCGCCAATATGGTTACCGACGTGGATGGCTCGCGCTTTATAACCTATAAAGCAGCCTGGGCAGTCAGCGAAGGGTTGCCAGCTGACAAGGAAGTATCTATGGCAAAAGCATGGACCAGCGAGGCATTCAAGCGTGTGGCCGTGCTTGCGCACCAGATTTTCGGTGCGATCGGCTTTACCATGGATCATGATATGCACCTTTACTTCCGCCGTGCCAAGGCTGCAGAGCTCGCCTATGGAGATGCTGACTTCCACAGAAACATAGTTGCCCAACAAATCGGCCTTTAGCCTTTATCAGGCGGCTGCTCGATTTAGTTTGGTGAAGCCGGTTGACAAGCTTCAAACCATCGACTATGCTAAACGTAAACATATAAGGAGGCGTATTAATGATAGGTTATTGCATGAAATGTAAAGCCAAGCGAGAGATGAAGGATGCTAAGGCCGTCAAAATGAAGAACGGCAGGCCGGCAAGCAAGGGTGTCTGCCCAAAATGCGGGACCAAGATGTACCGCATCGGCAAAGCATAGTTTAAAGGCATACCGCGCCGAAACAGGGGGCAAGTCCAATCTCGCCAACCTTACTGTTTTAAATTGCCCAGTTACAGTGGTTCATTCCAGATTATTGCTTGGTTGCGATTGAAATGGTAAATCACTGTTAAAACGCTGTTATATTTCCTGGGAGGTTGAGATGAGCAAATTCGAGGTCAGGGGCAAGAACGTACTTATCACCGGCGCGGCTTCCGGCATCGGCAGGGAATTCTCCAGCTTGTTCGCCGCGGATGGCGCCAATCTGGTGCTGGATGATCTGCCGGCAAAAAAAGAGGTATTGGCTCAATGGGCCAAAGAGCTTGCCGGTAAATACAATATCAATACCTGGTCATTTCACATCGACCTTTCCACCGAAAATGGCCCTGAGACACTTTATGCTTCAGCCAGGGAGGCGGCGGGTTCCATAGATGTGCTGATGAACGATGCCGGCACGCTGGAACATGGCAATTTCACGGATATTGATTACGCCAGGCAGGTCTTCATGGTCAAAACCAATGCTCTGGCACTATTCAAGCTGACCTGGCTGGCGCTGCAGGATATGAAAAAAGCGGGCAGCGGCAGGATAATCAACATGTCGTCTTGCTCGGCTTTTCAGCCTACCCTTTACCATGCGGCCTACGGCGCCAGCAAAGCTTTCGTACAGAGCCTTAGTGAGACTGTTAACGCTGAACTATCAGGCACCGGCATCAAGGTTTTCGCTTTCAGCCCGCCGTACACTAAAACACCACTGCTCAAGGCTGCCAACCTGCCCGAAAAGTTGCGCTGGTTCGCCATCAGCGGCCTTTGGGACCCGGCTGTTGTCGCCAAACAGGGTTATAAGGCCTTCAAGCAGGGCAAGACCATTTTTATCCCCGGGACGATGAACTGGCTGATGCACTCAGTCATCGTGCGCCTGGCGCCGCATAACCTGCTCAATATGACTTCTAAAATGATGATGAAAGGGTGAAAACGGAACTTATGCAAAATATCCATTCATCCGTATCCCCTTACCGCTGGGTTGTCCTGGGAGTTTTCATGTTGAATATTGCCATGTCCCAGATCATGTGGATGACCTTCGCTCCTATTGCCAGGGATGCGGCGGCCATCTATACCGGCGGAAATATCGACGCCATTGATTTTCTAGGCGTACTGGCCATGCTCGGCTGGATCCCCTTCTGCCTCCCCGCTGCCTGGTGCATCGACAACCTGGGACTTAAGAAGGGAGCGGGGATCGGCGTCGTACTGGTGGGCCTGTGCGGTTTTCTCCGTATCTTTGCACCGGATTACGGCTGGCTCCTGGCCTGCATGATCGGATGTGCCATTGCACAGCCGTTTGTGCTCAATGCCTTTACCAAACTGGCAGCGAACTGGTTTCCGCAGAATGAAGAGGCCCTCGCGTCGGGATTATTGACTATGTCCATGTTCATTGGCTTCGCGATCGTCATGTTCGCCACCGATTTTATCGTCGCGCATTACCGGGAGATCGGCGCGGTCAAGCAGGGCATCGATACTATCCTTTACCTGTACGGCATTCCCTCCCTGATCGGCATGATCCTGTATCTCGTATTGGTGAAGGATAAACCCGCGCTGCCGCCCAATCCCATGGCAGCCGAGAAAAAGGTCAGCATGACCGTCGGGTTAAAAACGCTTTTCAGAAACCGCGACTTTCTTTTCCTGCTGGGACTCTTTTTAATAGGCGTAGGCGCGTTTAATGCCATCCTGATCAAGATAGATTTCATATTCAAGGACCGGTCGCTTGACATCGACTCGGCCCTGGCCGCTGGCATAGTGGGCGGGCTGATGGTGATCGGCGGCCTGTGCGGGGCGGTAATCCTGTCTGCGCTATCCGACAAGTACCACAAAAGGAGGATATTCCTGATCTTGGCGGCCGGAATGGCGGTGCCGCTTTCCCTTTTACTGCAGTATCTTTCCTCGATTGTGCTTTTAGGCGTGTTCGGTTTTCTATTAGGTTTCTTCCTCATCCCGGCTATGCCGGTCGGGCTGACCTATGCAGTCGAAAAGACCCATCCGGTGCCGGAGGCTACTTCCAACGGGATTTTGATGCTGAGCGGCCAGATATTCGGTCTGCCCATCGTTTTCTTCTTCAATATGACCGCGATTGCCATACTCTTTGGGGTTGCCTTCATCATGGCGCTGCTGCTCCATGATATCAAAGCCCCCACCCCCAATTGAACGATTGAAATTCTGTACTGCACACTGTGGACAGGCAGGGCAACCATCTTCAGGGGTTAAGGCCAGAGGAGTGTTTTAGCATTGAGGTGGAGTTCTGCTATGACCGCATGCAGTATTTCACACGCCGGCCAAAACTGAAGCAGTGGCTCACCGCAGCGGGGATCAAGGTGCGCCAGGAGTGATATCCCAGGTATTTTGAGTGCGTTTCAAAAGTTCCACCACGGGATCCAGTAACCGC
>Ga0315276_10002319_pt1 | contig 17375 bp, 13 predicted proteins | sample YL17G05_0_MG_FD_204542 | JGI IMG/M metagenome (GOLD analysis project Ga0315276, IMG submission 204542) | Sediment microbial communities from Yellowstone Lake, YNP, Wyoming, USA - YL17G05_0 | ecosystem: Environmental > Aquatic > Freshwater > Lake > Sediment | place: USA: Wyoming | collected... | reverse complement strand
AATCACCCTCGGTTATCCCTTCTCTTTCCCTTCAGCTTATCCTGAGAAGAAAAACAACTTATACAACAAACCGTGAGAAATTCGGTAGGGTATTAGGTAGGATTATGTGAGGGGGGACACTAAAAAATGAGGGGATTGCTTCGTCAATATGCTTCTCTCAATAACTCCGGACTGCTTCCTGAACCATTTCAAATATCCGATGAAACATGGGCCTAGTCAGTCTGCCAGTCTGGGTATTTTGTTGGCTTGGATGGTAGGTAGTAATTAGAGTTCGGAGTTCTGAGTTAGGAGTTCTGAGAACATATTTCTTTCCATGGCCGAAAGCCAATGGCGGAACTTCGTAGCCTTTCAGCCTCAATGACTTTAAAGTTTGAACAAAAGCGATCTGACCCAATGGAATTATAACCTTCACATTTTTTAACAAATCAAGCTCCTTCAAAAAGTAGGGTCGGCAGTTCTCGATCTCCGCAGGTAGAGGCTTATTTGCTGGCGGGGCACAGCGGATCGTTGCTGTAATGTAACAGTCGGTTAGAGTAAAGCCATCGTCCCGACTTAAGGAGTTGGGTTGATTGGCAAAGCCAAATTGGTGAAGGGCTCGAAAGAGCCACTCCCCGCTTCGATCCCCTGTGAACATGCGGCCTGTCCGGTTCCCACCATTGGCTGCTGGAGCAAGCCCGACAATGAGGACTCGGGCGTTCGGGTCCCCGAAACTCGGAAGGGGGCTTGACCAGTAATCCCAATCCCGGAATCTTTTGGGTTTATGTAGAGAAACTTCCTGAAGGTAGGCAACCAGCCTCGGACATTTCTGACATCGGACCACAATATTCTGGAGTTTTCTTAATTCTACTTTTTTATTCATCCTAAACATTCTGTGAGGTAGGATACGAAATCCATCTAAACATATTTTCTTTACATTTTTCAACCCTCCCGTGATGGAAATCTCTCGTTTACTTTTTCGCCCCTCACCCAGCCCTCTCCCCTAAGAGGAGACTGTGTCGTAATCATGACGGAGGGTAGATTCTGACGGAATTCCGCCGTGGCGGGATCAGGCTCCTCAGCTTTAGAATGCGGTCGTTTAAAGTTATGGGTAATCGGCCTTCCTATAAATGGGATTCTTTTCATGGGCTTGGAAACCCGAAGCTGAGCAATGAAAGGTTTCCGCCCTGCCTTCGCCGAAGCGGCTACGCGCAGGCAGGTCTAAAGCTTCATCACCCGACCGCCTGTTCCGTGTTGAAGCGGAATTAGTTTCTCGTTGATTGCGACGGAGTCTCTAAGGGGAGAGGGCGGGGTGAGGAAAATTTGAATTTTGACAGAACCCCTATTTCTTGTTAAAAATAATTAATTATGTCTATTGCAATTAATACAAGCGGACTAAATAAAATGACAATCACCCCCACCCTCACCCTCCCCCCTTGAGGGGGAGGGGCGGGTGGGGGGTAATATGATTTAATGCGTTTGTATTAGTAAGTGATCGGATCCCGCAAAGGGCGGGAAAGGAGATGACCGATGCCGACCTACTCCCACTCCCAACTCTCCACCTACGAAACCTGTCCCCATCAATATAAGCTTGCCTACATTGAAAAAATCAAAGCCGAGACCGAAGGCATTGAGGCGTTCATGGGTTCGAGGGTTCACGATGCACTGGAGAAACTCTACCGTGACCTGATGAAGGTCAATAAACTCAATTCCCTGGAGGAGACTCTCGATTTCTACCGTCAGAGTTGGGGGAAGAACTGGAAAGAGACCGTTCAGATTATCCGGAAAGAGTACAGTGTCGAAGATTACCGCCGGCAGGGTGAAAAATGCATCACGGGTTATTATAAACGTTACTCTCCGTTCGATCAGGGAAGAACATTAGGCCTCGAAGAAAATATCTATTTCCCTCTGGAAGAGGAAAAGGGTTACTGGATTCGGGGTTTTATCGATCGATTGACACTTCTCGATCATTCGATCCTCGAAATTCACGATTACAAGACATCGAACAGACTTCCCGGCCAGAAGGAAGTGGACTCTGACCGGCAGCTCGGCTTTTATCAGATGGGAGTGGAAGGAAAATGGAAGGATATTGAAGAGGTGAAACTGGTCTGGCACTACCTTTCTTTCGATACCGAAATACAGTCTTCGAGGACACCGGAAAAGCTTCACCAGGTTCGGCAGGAGGCCTTAGAGCTCATCCAGAAGATTGAGACGGACAGGCAATTCATTCCAAAAGAAGGCCCTCTTTGCAGTTGGTGCGATTATCAAGGGCTCTGTCCAAAACGGAGACATTTGATTGCCGTGGGCAGCCTCCCGCCCAATGAATATCTTAATGAAGAAGGAGTGACCTTAGTAAACCAGTATGTTGAGTTGAAAGAGAGAAAAAGGCTCTTGAATGAAGAGATGGATGCCGAATTAGCCAAGATCGAGGAAGCCCTTTATGCTTATGCCCATAGAGAAGAGCTTGAGGCGATCTTTGGAAGCGATCATGTCGCCAAGATTAAGATCGAGGTGAAAGGAAAATATCCTTTAAAAGGAGACCCCAACCGAAAGATCTTGGATGAGATCATCAAGAAGGCAGGGAAGTGGATGGAGGTTTCGGATTTAAATCCCTGGATGCTGGCCAGACTGATCAGTCGAGGGGCTTGGCCTCCCTCTTTAGTTAAGAAGGTGAAAGAATTTTCTACCTCAGAGGAGAGCCGTTCCATCACGATTTCCAAATTGAAAGAAAGAGAGTAGTAAGTTAACAGAAATGTCAAATTTCAAATTTCAAAGTTCAAATGAAATCCAAAATTCAAATTTCCAAAAAGATTTTTGGGCATTTACTCATTTGTCATTGATTTGACATTTGGTCCCGCCTTGGCGGGATTGAAATTTGGATTTAGATAAATATTGATAACACATAGGGAGACACTTATGAACGTCCGAGTTGAAAAGGGCAAAGCAGAAAAATATCCATGTGAACTTCTTCTTCTCTTTTCTTTTGAATCCCCTGAAAGATTGGAAGGTCCCATCCAGAGTGTGGATTTGGAGTGGAAAGGGTTTATATCCGATCTCGTGAGGCAAGGTGATTTTAAAGGAGAGCTTTTCCAATACCGCCTCCTCTATACGCAGGGTGCCCTCCCTGCCAATAGGGTGATGTTGACCGGTCTGGGGAAAAGAGGGGAGTTCGATTTAGAAAAATGGAGAGGAGCTGCTTCAAAGGCCGGACAGTTCATCCGGGATTCAGGGATGAAACAATTTGTCTTTCCGATAAAGAAATTCGATGGTCTTTCAGAGGAGGAACTGGCCGAATCCTTCGTAACAGGGTTTTTGCTTGGGACCTACCAGTTCAATGAGTTTAAAACACTTGAACGGGATAAGATCAAGGAGATTGGAGAAGTGATCCTCCTTGGAGAGACGGATGAAGAAATAAAATCGCTCGGTGAGGGTCTAAGGACAGGCAGAATTATTTCAGAAGCGGTCTGCATGGCAAGGGATTTGGTTAATGGACCAAGCAATCAGATTACTCCAACTGTACTGGCTGAAAAGGCTCAGCAGATTGCAAAAGATCATGGCATGGAGGTTCAGGTATTGGAGGTAAACCAGGCAGAGGCCATGGGTATGGGGGCATTTGTTGCCGTTGCGAAGGGAAGTCAGGAGCCCGGGAAGTTCATTACCCTGGAATATAATAAAGGAAAGGGATGGGATACGATCGCCTTGGTTGGGAAGGGGATCACTTTCGACAGTGGCGGGATCTCGATTAAACCTTCGGAGAGAATGGAGCGGATGAAAGATGATATGTCAGGGGCTGCCGCCGTTTTGGCGGCCATGCAAACAGCCTCCGAACTCCAACTCCCTCTTCATCTATTAGGGATCATCCCCGCGACGGAGAATCTTCCGAGCGGAAAGGCCTATAAACCTGGAGATATTTTGAAAACCCTTTCAGGTCAGACGGTAGAAGTGATCAGCACCGACGCGGAAGGAAGGCTCGTCCTTTCAGATGCCCTAACGCATAGTCTGAGGTATCAGCCAAAGGCGATCATCGATCTGGCCACTCTGACCGGAGCTTGTGTGATTGCTCTGGGAGATTATGTCATCGGCCTTTTTGGCAATGATGAGTCTCTTTTGAAACGAATCGAAGAAGCCTCCGGGAAGACAGGGGAGAAGGTCTGGAGATTGCCCCTCTGGGACGAATACTTCGAATATCTAAAAAGCGATGTGGCGGATTTTAGGAATGTTGGAACTCGGGCAGCAGGTGCCATCATCGGGGGAATCTTTTTAAGCAAATTTGTCGAGAAGATTCCATGGGTTCATCTTGATATTGCTGGACCCGCATCGATTGATAAAGAGAGACCCTATGTTCCAAGCGGGGGGACTGGGGTTGGAGTGAGATTAGTGGTCCAATTGCTGAGGGATTGGGGGAAAAATTAAATGTCAAATGCCAAAGTTCAAATTTCAAATGAAATCCAAAATCTAACCAACGATATTTGAAATTTCCCCTCACCCTTCCCCTCTCCCCTGAGTGGAGAGGGCAGGGTGAGGGGGGACATAAGTGTTAGAGATAAATTCTCAGGCTTAAACATGTAAGAATCTACGCCTCGTCCGGGACTTCGCCCCGAAGAGGTGGCCCCTTCGGGACAGTCTTCAAATAACCCTTATTAACCTCCCCCTTTGGCAAAGGGGGATTGAGGGGGATTTACCTGATCTTAAATCCCCCCTCGCCCCCCTTTTCAAAAGGGGGGATAATGGGATTAAAGACAAATCGACATTTTTTTGTCGATATTGATGCGCTAAGCGCCTAGATATGCCATGCAAAGAAGTTTTGACATTTGAACTCGAGGTTAGGTGCCGTGAAGAACGAAATGGATGAGAGATATCCCTTCCTCATGGCTTGCCGCAGACAGCCAACAGAGTACACACCCATCTGGCTCATGCGCCAGGCGGGCCGGTATATGAAGGAGTATCGGAAACTCCGAAGGAGATTTTCCTTCCTGGAGATGTGTAAGAACTCTGAACTGGCAGCCCAAGTGACACTCCTCCCCGTTGAGCAGCTCAAGGTTGATGCCGCCATCATCTTTGCAGATATTCTGCTTCCCTTAGAACCGATGGGGATTGAATTGGAGTTTGCAAAGAGTGAAGGTCCTATCATCCACCATCCCATCCGGGAGATGAAGCAGATCGACAGCCTGCGAATCATTGAGCCAGAAGAAGATCTTCCTTTTCTCATGGAGGCGATTCGAATCGTCCGCCGCGAATTGGAAAATAAGATTCCCTTGATCGGATTTTCAGGAGGTCCTTTTACACTGGCCAGTTACATCATCGAGGGGGGCCATTCAAAAAATTACATCCTCACAAAAGGATTGATGTATCAAGACCGCATGGCATGGGATAGCTTGATGGAGAAGATTTCAGAGGTACTGATCCGATATCTCAATGCCCAGATCCACGCTGGGGCTCAAGCTCTTCAGCTATTTGATTCTTGGGTGGGATACTTGAGTCCGAGCGATTACGAGGAGTACGTTCTTCCCTATTCTAAGAAGGTCATCGATGGGGCGGATAAGAGTGTTCCGCTCATTCACTTCGCCACCTCCTCCTCAACACTTTTAGAACGGATGAAGCGGGCAGGTGGAGATGTGATCGGAGTGGATTGGCGGGTTGGTTTAAAAGAGGCATGGGCCCGTCTTGGATATGAGGTGGCCATCCAGGGAAACCTCGATCCCGTAATTCTCCTTGGTCCTGTTGATCTGATTGAGAGAGAAGTCAAGCGGATTCTTGATGAAGCAGAGGGTCGGCCTGGCCACATCTTCAACCTTGGCCATGGCATTCTCCCCAATACACCGGTCGACCATGTGGCCACTTTGGTAGAAGTGGTTCATGAGTATAGCGCAAGGTTACTTTCACTGAAAGAATAAGTTAGGACTCCCTCGCCCCTGCAAGGGGAGAGGGGAGGGTGAGGGGTGAAAAAGAATACAGAGCGAGTAAAGGCATTGCGGCACAACTTGACCGATGCTGAAAAATTTTTATGGCAACGCATGCGAAATCGAGAATTGTCTGGATTCAAGTTTCGCCGTCAACATCCAATTGGTCCATATATCGTAGACTTTGTCTGCATAGAAAAAAGGATCATCATTGAAGTGGATGGTGGTCAACATGCTGAGAATACAGAATTAGACACTCAGCGTTCGAAATATTTGCAAGAAAGAGGATATCGAATCTTAAGGTTCTGGGATAATGAGGTATTGAAAGAAGGGACAACTGTGCTGGATGTAATACTGTCATCTCTGGCAAAGGATGCCCCCTCACCCACGCCCTCTCCCCCTTGATCAGGGGAGAGGGAATAGTTTCTTGACGGTTAGGGCTGAACTGGAGGTAGCTGATGAAAGCCCTTCTCATTTTGGCCTTCGGAGGCCCCCGTTCTTTGGAGGAGGTGGAATTCTTATTGACCTGCCTCTTCAAGGGGCAAAAACCTTCTCCAGAGCAATTGGAAAGGGTCAAAGAACGTTACCGGTTGATCGGAGGTTCTTCGCCTCTGTCAGAGATTACATTAAAGCAAGCCAAAGCCCTGGAAAACAATCTGAATTCCAAAGGCTACCCATTCAAATCCTATGTGGGAATGCGTTATAGTCACCCATTGATCGAAGAGACAATGAGTGAGATCCTTCGAGATGGCATCAGAGAGGTGATTGCCATCCCCATGGCACCTTTTCGATCCCGTGCAAGCACAGGGGTTTACATTGAGGAAGTGAATCGGATACACAAAGATCTGGGAGAGGTATTGGAGATCTCTTTCGTTAAAGGATGGCATTTGTATCCCCTTTTTCTTGATGCAGTTCGGGAGAAGGTTCAAGAAGGGTTGATGGAATTCTCTTCTGAGAAGAGGAAGAAGGTTCATCTCATCTTCACTGCCCACAGCCTCCCAAAATTGATCCTTGAAAATGATCCTTACGCCAACGATATGGAGGCGAGTGTCAGAGGGGTTCTGGAAGGAATGGAGCCTCACCCATGGCGCATTGCCTTTCAGAGCAGAGGCAGTGGACCAGAAGAGTGGGCAGGTCCAGATGTGGAATCTGTTCTGATAAAGCTTTCTCAGGAAAAAGTCAAAGAGGTACTCATCATTCCAATCGGGTTTATCTCGGATCATATCGAGATCCTTTACGACATTGATATTGCTTTTCGGAAAAAGGCAGAGTCTTTAGGGATCGTACTAAAACGAACCCGTTCTCTGAATACCTCAGAACGTTTTATTGAGGCACTCGCTGCCATTGTGGAAGAGCATATACATAACTTATTCCCCTCTCCCTTGATGGGAGAGGGCGGGGGTGAGGGTGAATCCCCTCCCGCCAAGGGAGGGGAAATTATTAAGGTGAATTATTTTTAAGGTGGAAAATCAACATGAAACGGATCATTATTATTGGCGGCGGCGTTGCAGGGCTTGGTGCAGCCTATAAAGTCACTCGGGCCGCATCCGAGGGCCACGACGTTGAGTTCCTTCTGCTTGAGAAAGACCGGCGCCTCGGCGGCAAGATCCAGACGGAGATTGTGCCAGACCCGTTGGAAAAGGGCAGGTTCATCGTCGACGGCGGACCGGACTGTTTCCTCACTGAAAAGCCAGCCTGTCACCGCATCGCGAGGCTCACGGGGATCTTCAGTGACGAATTGCCGACCGACGAGTCGCGCAAGCGCACGTGGATCCTGTCACACGGTAAGCTTCACCCGCTGCCCGATGGTATCTTCATGTTCGCGCCTACGAGATTTTTACCTTTCGCCACGACCGGTCTTTTCTCGTGGCCAGGCAAGATCCGAATGGCTATGGATCTCTTCATTCCACCTAAGCAGGTTGCACCGGGCGAGTTCAACGACGAGACACTGGAGAGCTTTGTGGTCCGCCGCATGGGCCGCGAGTGCCTTGATCGCCTTGCCGAGCCGCTGGTGGGCGGCGTTCACGCGTCCGATCCCGCGCAGATGTCACTTGCAGCAACCTTCCCGCGCCTCCTGGAAATGGAGCAAAAGTATGGGTCCCTCATGAAGGGCTTCATCGCCGCCCGCAGAAAGGTCGAAGAGATGCGGCGCAAGTATCCGCTGAAACCGGGAGAGAAGCCTCGTACGTTCTTCACCTCGTTTGTGAACGGCATGCAGGAGCTCACGGACCGCATGGCCGACGTTGGGGGTCGCGAAAGGATGCGGACAGGTTTGACCGTTAGTGCGCTCCGGCGCACCCACGACGGTGCCTGGAGTGTCTTGTTCTCCGACGGTCCTAGCGTGGACGGCGATGCGGTGATCATTGCCACCGAGTCATGGGCTGCCGAGCCGCTCATGCGCCCGCACGACCAAGCCATCGCAGACGCACTTGCCAACATACCGACCTCTTCCTCAGCGACCATATCAATTGCCTTCAAGGAGAGCGAGGTCGGCTTCGATCTGAATGCATTCGGAGTTCTGTGCCCCCTCAGAGAGAGTCGTGCGCTTATGGCGGCTACTTACTCCTCCACCAAATGGCCGGGCCGCGCACCGGTCGGTAAGGTGCTACTGCGTGGTTTCGTCGGCGGTCCACACAACCAAGAGATTGTGAAACGCTCGGACGAAGAGCTCGTGCAGACAGTACTCGCCGAGTTCCGTGACATCCTGGGCATCAACCCCTTTGCAAAGCCTATATTCTCGCGCGTCTTCCGGTGGCACCTCGGCATGCCGCAATACACGCTTGGGCATCTTCAGCGTGTGGAACTGATCGAGGACCGTAGTGCACATATCCCCGGCCTCGCCCTCGCCGGCGGCTGCTACAGGGGTGTAGGCGTCCCGAATTGTATCGAGAGCGGCGAGCGGGCCGTCTCGAAGATCCTAAGTGAATGGGGCATCGACCTCGCAGAGGACCATGCCGAGGAGAAGCGGTACTACTAACTATATTCCCCTCTCCCCTTGGGGGAGAGGGAGAGGGTGAGGGGTGAAATGGAAGTATAGAAAAAGAGACCCTTTTTTCTTTTTCTTTTTTACTTTTAATCACTTGGGGTTATATTCCCCGCAGCTTGCTGCGCTTAGGATTCTCCGGGTCTCCAGGATTTTGATACCCCGCTGCTTGCGGCGGGGTTCTTCATTTGGAAAATAAATAAGGGGCTGTCAAAAAAACAGCCCCTCTTGTTGTTCAAAGGTAAATCCTACGACGATCAATTGGCTTTGATCTTTTCTAAGTCCACATCATCGAGGACGACGACCCCTTTGGCCTTCATCTCTTCGATGGCTTTTTGAGAGGTATCCGGAGCAACACCCCTGCTCAGGTTTTTGATCATGATCACTTTATATCCCCCAGCCACTCCATCCAACACGGTGGCTCTCACGCAATAATCGGTTGCGATGCCATAGACGACCAACTTTTTGATCTTATCTTTTTTCAGAAGTTTATCCAAATCGGTCTTTTGACCACCATCGTCTTGGAAGCCAGAATACCCTTCATACTGTGGATTCGTTGCAGTTTTCACGAAGGCCTTAAATAATTTCTTGTCCAAAAGAACCTCCGCTCCGGGGGTATTTTGGATACAATGGGGTGGCCACAGAACCTGATCTTTTCCGTGAACTTTGATCACCTCAAAGGCCACTTTCCCTTTATGACTAATGAAGAAAGAGACATGGTTAGCAGGATGCCAATCCTGAGTTCCAAAGATAGGGAAACCCGCTGCCTTCAGTTTCTTTGTATTCTCTTCTACGGTTTTAATATATGCCTCGTCTGTCCCATCAACCGCTAAGGAGCCATTTTTAAATTTTGTAAAGTCCACCTGAACGTCGACTACAATAACGCCGATCTTCTCTGCCTCTTTTGCCATTGTCGCACCTCCGAAAACCAGTGTGAAAAATAATACCCACATCCATATTTTCGGCCCCCGTCCCATACCCCCCCTTTTTTAATTATAAAATTTATGAACTCAAAATCACTGCTGTCCAAGAACGGTGGAATCGATTGCGACTTCAGTTGATTTCATTGGGTTTTTTGCTCAGAATTCGACTCCTTTGAAACCAGGTTTCACCGCAGAGTCGCGGAGATCGCTGAGGGAGATTTTTTCTGCTCCAATCGGGAGACGGCGATTGGAGCAGAAACTCCGTCCCTTCGGGAATAAGATCGAACCCTTTTATGGCTATGGCACCTATTGTCAGCCTTCTAATAATAGAACAGAAACCTTTTTGTTTGTCGGCATCTCCCGACAAACAAAAAATTCTTTCTCTGCGTCCTCGGCGGCTCTGCGGTGAAAATGTTATTTTGGACAAGCATGACTCAAAATTCTAAACTCCAAACTCAGAACTTATGGAGATTCAACCATCTCCCTGGCAACCTCTTCGGCCGCATTGATGATTTTCTCAATGTCCTCATCAGAATGGACGATTGATAAACCACCGCCGCCATGCATCATATAAACACCTTTTGTCAACATTCTGATTCGAAATTCGACTTCCCTTTTCTCTATATCGGTGAATTTGTGGATCGAATGAGGAGAGTCCAATATCACTCCTTTTTCGAATGGGAAATGGGTCTGAAAAAGGGAGCCGATCCCTGTGACGATGGCATCCAATCCTTCATGATGGATGGCCTCTTGGACACCTTTCCGAATTTTCTCGCCCTTGGCCTCTAAAAGAGGATAGACTTCATCCGAATGATCCTTCAAATAGTGAAGCATTGCAAATCCTGCTGCCATGGTTAGGGGATGGGAAGAGAAAGTGCCACCGCCGATCATAATCTTCTCCCACTTGTTGCCCTTCTTTTCAGGAGAGGTTTTCTCTAATATCTCCCTCTTTCCCACCAGAGCACCCACTGGTAATCCTCCACCCATAATCTTTCCCAATGTGGTCAGGTCCGGAATGATGCCAAACCTCTCCTGAGCTCCACCCAAGGCGACTCGAAAACCTGAGATCACTTCATCAAAGATCAAAAGGGCTCCCCATCTCTCGGTTTCGGAACGAAGCATTTTTAGATATTCGGCGGTGGCGGGGATGAATCCACCTTCACCAATGACGGGTTCAAGAATAATCCCTGCCAAATCCTCTTTGTTCTGTTGGATGACCTCGAGTGATTTCAAAGGATCGTTAAAAGGGATGACCTTTGTATATTGCTGGAGTTCTGGCAACAGGCCGAGGCTTTCTTCCTTTTCGTAGGGCATTTTGATGCCAAAGGAGAGGTCAGAGTTGGCTCCATGCCAGCCGCCGGCAATCTTTAAAATGGTATTTTTTCCAGTAAAGGCGCGAGCAAGCCTAACCGCATACATTGTCGCCTCTGTTCCGGAGCAACAGAATCGGACCATTTCCGCGCAAGGGATCAATTCTCGGATGAGTTCTGCCCACTCCACCTGTTTCTTAAAAAGGATACCCCAGTGGATTCCCTCTTTCAATTGTCTTTCAATCGCTTCAACCACGATCTCGGATTGATGACCCAGGATATGCGTATAGTGTCCCATCCAGAGGTCCACATATTCATTCCCGTCCACATCCCGTATTTTGGAACCCGTTGCTTCCTTAACGAAGAAAGGATAGGGCGGGAAATAATGAATGTTGTGGGAAATTCCTCCTGGCATCACCTCGCTGGCTCTTTTGAAGAGGTTTTCTGAGAGAGGTGTTTTTTGCTGATATGCATCAAAGAAATGTTTCATTCGTGTGGCTCCTAAGAGAATAAATTTTAATAGCATATTTTTAACTAAATGAAAATAGAATTGAGAGAATGGCCGGAATGCCTCAGTTATGGGAGCAAGTGGTCGATCCGACAGGAATACTTCCAAAGCTTTATGAAGCGGATCGTTGAAGACCTTATGGGCAACGTTCCTTATCGCCTAAGTCAGCCTTTTAGAAGCCATTCATCTCACGTAGAGTGCACCATGAGGTAACCGCTATAAAGCTTTTCCAGTACCCCTGCCGGATCTCCAAAAACCCCGTAACTGAGGGATTTCGAATGGCAGTAACCCCTCCGTCTCGGGTGCGATTGGATCGGGGGGTCTCCCCTCCGAAACCTTGAAAAGCGGATCTTTAGAGGGAGGGCAACCGGCGGGTAGTGCTATAGGGACCATTCTAAGGATATCTACCCCTTGACTCACCGCTCAAATGTGCCGCTTCAAGTTTTCTCTGGAGAAACCACCTCGATCCTGGCATAGGATGTCCGACCGTAACTGAGAAGGTGTGAAAAAATCCCAAGACTCACAGAGCGGGCAGGGGGATGTCGGAAAAACTGTAGAGCGACTACCTCTTTCAGGCTTAATGATAGGGATTGAAAACCATGTTAGATTGATAAGTTAAACTGACTCATGACCCATACATTTTCAAAGTCCGCATTCTACAGTTTTGGAGATATCCCTCTGGCCGGTCCACTGCCCCTAATTTTTTCACAGCTTCTGAGGGATTACGAATAGCTGTGGGCGGGCAAGGGTCTTGAGATGCGATCAGCCACGGGGAGAGGATAGGGATGCCTGCTCTCTACGGATTTTCGGCCTTCAAGGTTGACCCAGAAGACTATTTTTCAGTGCAGGATTTGGCTGAGGAAGAGCCTGGTCCGTTCGTACTCAGGATTTGCAAAAAACTCTTCTGGCGTGTTTCCTTCCACGATTTTTCCAAAGTCCATGAAAAGGACTCTGTGTGCCACACTCCTGGCAAAGCCCATTTCGTGAGTGACCACAATCATGGTCATGCCTTCCTTGGCAAGTTCGATCATGACGTCAAGCACTTCTTTGATCATCTCCGGATCAAGGGCTGAGGTGGGCTCATCAAAGAGCATGATGTTAGGATTCATACACAGACTGCGAGCAATAGCGACACGCTGCTGCTGACCGCCTGAAAGCTGTCCAGGGTATTTTCGAGCCTGTTCAGCGATATGCACTTTTTCGAGATAATACATGGCCGCTTCTTCCGCTTCTTTCTTTGGGACCTTTCTCACCCAAATAGGCCCAAGGGCCAAATTTTCAACAATCGTGAGGTGCGGAAAGAGATTGAAGTGCTGAAAGACCATGCCCACTTCAGCGCGGACCTTCTCAATGTTTTTGATGTTATTGGTCAGTTCAATGCCGTCAACAACGATCCGGCCCCGCTGATGTTCTTCCAACCGATTGATGCAACGGATCAAGGTGGATTTCCCTGAACCTGAAGGGCCGCAGATCACGATACGTTCCTGTCTGTTTACGGTGAGGTTTATGCCTTGAAGCACATGAAACTCACCAAACCACTTGTGTACATCGATGAATTCTATCATCGCCTCGTCTTGCGAATGGGTCTCGGCGTTCTTGGTCGATTCCTTGTTCATAAAAGCCTCTTTATCAAGGTTGCTAACTAAGAAATTTTAATCTACTCTCCATTGTTAATCTACCCCACCAAAGTCAATATGTCTTTCGGGATTCCCCGGGTCAGTTTCACGGGAAGATCCCTTTGCCAATGACCAATCAATTCCCCGTGGAGAGCTCCCTTTCCAGCTTCCGGCTATAGTTGGACATGGAGAAACAGCCCAAGAAGTAGAGAATAGCAATGAAGATATAGGCCTCCCGGCTGAACCCCATCCATTCAGGGTTGGAGAGCACGGACTGAGTCGTCTTGAGCAGGTCAAAGAGGGCAATGATCACCACCAGTGAGGTATCCTTGAAGGCTGAGATGAGAATGCTCACCGTGGGTGGAATGACGATCTTCAAAGCCTGGGGCAAGATGACCAGGCGCATGGTCAGGTAATAGTTCAATCCTAAGGACTCCGCCGCCTCATACTGCCCGCGGGACATAGCCTGCAATCCGCCCCTGACCACCTCTGCAATATACGCAGCGGTGAAAAGGATGATGGCCGCCTGCGCCCGGAGGATCTTATTGAAGGTGACCCCTTCCGGCAGGAAGAGAGGGAAAATGATGGAGGACAGAAAGAGGAGGCTGATCAGGGGTACGCCGCGGATCAACTCGATATAAACGATACAAAGAACTTTGACACCAGGCATCTTGGATCGTCGCCCCAGCGCCAGGATAACTCCCAAAGGGTAGGCGGCGGTAAGCCCGAAAACAGCGAGAAGAAGGGTGAGGGGCAGGCCGCCCCATTGAGTGCTTTCCACCGGCTTCAGTCCAAAAAGCCCTCCTTTCATGAGGAGGCCCATGGTGAAAAGCCCGATGATCCACGCATAGACCAAAGGTTTTTTCCAGTGGTTTCGGTCCCTGCTGTAAAAGAGGAGACCGAAAAGGATCATCATCGCGAGGAAAGGTCGCCATTGCTGTTCATAGGGATAGAAGCCGAAGAGAATAAATCGATAGTTCATGGAAATGATCGACCAGCAGGCACCGGCAGCCTGCCTGCACGCCTGACCGGTCGTATGCCATGCACTATCAATGAATGCCCAGCGAATGAAAGGAGGCACAACCTTCCATAAGAAGAAGAGGGTCACGATGGTAAGGATGGAGTTGAAGACGCCATTGAAAAGGTTGTTTTTCACCCATCCAATGGGACCAACGCTGGTTATAGGGGGCCTTACCTCTTCTGTCTGGACCGCTTGTTCCATGTCATCTCTCTACAAGGGCGACTCTCTTGTTATACCAGTTCATGAAGGCTGACGTGGACAGACTGAAAAACAGGTACACCGCCATGATAAGGGCGACTCCCTCTATGGACTGTCCCGTCTGATTCATGGTTGTGTTGGCCACAGAGACAAAATCCGGATAACCAATGGCTACGGCCAAAGAACTGTTCTTTGTCAGGTTGAGCATCTGGCTCGTCAAGGGTGGAATAATGACCCTGAGGGCTTGGGGTAGGATGACCAGGTTTAAAACGAGAGTTGGCCGGAGACCGATGGACATGGCCGCCTCTCTTTGGCCCTTGCTCACCGACTGGATTCCTGCACGGACCACCTCGGCAACAAAAGCGGCCGTATAAAGGACGAGGCCCATCAGAAGGGCAATAAACTCTGGACTTACCATCAACCCGCCCTGGAAGTTAAATCCAACGAATTTGGGGGCGTCCATCCTCATAGGGGCGCCGAAGGCCAACCAGGTGATGAAAGGCAGGCTGAAAATAATAGCGAGCCCGACACGGAAGGTAGGGAAAATCTGCCCTGTTTTTTCCTGCCGTTTTCTTGCCCATCGACGTATCAAATAAACGATCATACATGCAGCGATAAAGGCCAGAATCATGTGTTCGTGAGCGGGATGGGCCTCGGGGATGGTAAACGCTACTCCCCGGTTAGACATGAAGATCCCTGCACCCGGGCTGATGGCCTGCTGCGGAGAGGGCAGGGTTTCATAAAAGATGGCGTACCAGAAAAATAACTGCAGAAGTATAGGGATATCCTGCATGACTTCGATGTAGATGGCTGCCAGCTTTGAGAGAAGCCAGTTGGTGGAAAGCCTTGCCACTCCGATGAACGTGCCCAGGATAATGGTGATAACGACGCCTATGAAAGCGACCTTGATGGTGTTGAGGGCACCAACCAAAAGGGCACGGGCGTATGTGTTGGCCGCTGAATAGGGGATCAGAGATTCACCGACCTCAAAAGAGGACTCTTTATGGAGAAATCCAAACCCCGAGGCAATATTTTGTCTTTGGAGGTTTATCAGGGTGTTGGAGATGAGATAATAGGCCAGCAGCCCCACCATACCGAGAGTCATGAGCTGAAACAGGATGGCCCTTACCTTGGGGTTAAGCCAGAAGGGTATCTTTTCTGGTGCTGCCCTGTCCTTGAAGTCTCTCACCTTCTTTCAAAAGGTCGGTTGCTTCCTCAAGAAGTTTATTCTGACAGTCCCTGGGGGGACAAACTCTTGTGCCTCCGTCCGGTCGCCTTCCAATTGACAGTGATTCAAAAGAGGGTGCCCCGCAAACGGGGCACCCCGCATAGAGGATTATCTGAAGGGGAAGGAATACATGAGCCCACCCCTCGTCCACAAGTCGTTCAAGCCCCGCTCAAGTCTAAGAGGGGTCTTGGGCCCCACGTTGCGATCGAAGATTTCAGCGTAGTTGCCCACCTGCTTGATGAGGTTGTATGCCCACTTTTCATCGAGACCGAGAGCCTTACCATAGCCTGGGGAGACGCCGAGGAAACGCTGGATCTGGGGATCTGTGCTCTTTAACATCTCGTCCACATTCTTAGATGTAATGCCCAGTTCTTCAGCCTCAATAAGGGCCATGACCGTCCAGTTAACGATGTCATACCACTGATCGTCTCCATGACGGACCACAGGGGCAAGGGGTTCCTTGGAAATGATCTCAGGTAAAATGATGTAGTCATCAGGGTTTGGGGCCACGGAACGTATTGCGGCCAACTGGGAGGCGTCCGAGGTCAGTACGTCGCAGCGACCGGCAAAAAAGGCCTTGTTCAGCTCGGCATTGCTATCAATGACGAGCGGCTTCCATGCCATCCCGTTTTTTCGGAAGAAATCCGCCGCATTCATCTCGGTCGTTGTTCCGGGAAGGGTGCAAACGGTGGCGCCTTTCAATTGCTTGGCGCTCTTTACTCCCAGTTTCTTGGGGATCAGAAACCCCTGACCGTCATAGTAATTCACATGAGCGAAATTGAGTCCATTTGCGGTTTCACGGGTCAAGGTGATGGTGGTATTACGGCACAAGACATCCACCTCCTTTGATTGAAGAGCGGGGAGGCGCTGTACGGCAGTGAGGGCGATATATTTCACCTTGTTGGCATCGCCAAGCACCGCGGCAGCGACCGCTTTAGCCGTATCCACGTCAAGACCTTTCCACACGCCCTTTTCATCAGGCATGCTGAATCCAGCCACCCCGCCATTCACGCCCACTGAAACAACCCCTCTTGTTCGAACTTCGTCAAGGGTTCCTGCCACAGCCATACCGCCTGTCGCAAGGAGCACAAAAACCATTGCAAAGCATTTGATCACCTTCATCCCATTTTCCTCCTTTCAGGTTTAATATTTATTTCCTTGGATCGCCCAAGGGCAATTCCTGCCTTCGTCACAATAGCAGGCTTGTTTGAAGAACTATCAAACAGGCAAGAAGGACCTCCCTTCTAAAACCGTACCACATCATGGGATGACCTGGGCCTGTCCGCCAATCATATGATAAAAACTCGCTTTTCGTTGGTTGGAATATACGAAGAATGGAGTTGTATGTCAAGTAAAAAGATCAAGGTTTTTGAAAAAGTCCAGAAACCTTTGATTACGCTGATTATGGAAGGATTACACAGATTAGAAATGCATCGAAAACGAAGAAAAATCTGTGTAATCATTCTTTGAAATCTGTGCAATCAAGAGAGCGCGAAGCGGTTTTTCAGAGCTCTCGGATCAAAAGATATGGGGTGCTTTCTTAAAACGTTCGAGGGGCAGCCTGACAAAAAGAGCATAGAGTGACTTCGTCTACCTGACAGTTGCATAACTTTCGCAGGGAGGTGAGCTTCTAAGGCTTTGCAAAGCGGTCATTCATGAGATTTATGGGTAACAAGACGTTTTCACCTAAGGTGAGTTCTGGAAAGGGCTTG
>Ga0315276_10002317_pt1 | contig 17377 bp, 15 predicted proteins | sample YL17G05_0_MG_FD_204542 | JGI IMG/M metagenome (GOLD analysis project Ga0315276, IMG submission 204542) | Sediment microbial communities from Yellowstone Lake, YNP, Wyoming, USA - YL17G05_0 | ecosystem: Environmental > Aquatic > Freshwater > Lake > Sediment | place: USA: Wyoming | collected... | reverse complement strand
CGCTTGCCGTGATTGGAGCCGGTCCGGAAGACATGCTCGGCGACCGGCGTCGAACCGACGAAGCTGATCGCATCCACGCCGGGATCGGTCAGCAGCGTATCGACGGCCTCGCGATCGCCATTGACGACATTCAGCACGCCGGGGGGTGCGCCGGCTTCGGTCAGGAGTTCAGCAAGGCGCATCGGGCAGCCGGGGTCCTTCTCGGAGGGCTTCAGCACGAAGGTGTTGCCGCAGGCGATGGCGACCGGGAACATCCACATCGGCACCATCGCCGGGAAGTTGAAGGGCGTGATGCCGGCACAGACGCCGACCGGCTGGCGCAGCGACCAGCTGTCGATGCCGCGCCCGACCGCGTCGCTGTATTCGCCCTTCAGTAGCTGCGGAATGCCGCAGGCGAATTCGACGATCTCCAGGCCGCGCGTGACTTCGCCACGTGCATCCGCGAGCACCTTGCCGTGCTCGCGTGTCAGGATTCCGGCGATTTCTTCGGTGTGCTGCTCGATCAGGTCCCGGAATCGGAACAGCACGCGCGCACGGCGTAGCGCCGGCGTATCGGACCATTCCGCCAACGCTGCCCGCGCGGCGGCGATGGCTGCACGCGTCTCGCCGGCCGAGGCGAGCGCCACCTGCGTCGTCGCGACGCCAAGCGCCGGGTTGAAGACCGGCGCCGAACGCCCGGACGCGCCCGCGACCCGCCGGCCACCGATGTAATGTCCCAGATGTTCCAGTTCACCGGTCATGGTCACCGTCCACTGTCGTCATTCAGCGTCGCTACCCGCTGGATTGTCGCGCTATCGGGTGCCAGTGTCACATGGGTAAAGCCCCAAACGAACCCACGGGGTCCACTGGCCTCAGGCAGTGTCGCGGCCGGCCGGCGGCGGGTAGAAGCTCTCACCGCTCTCGGCGCGCTGCTTCAGCCAATGCGACGGCTTGAAGCGTGGTCCGTGCTTTTTCGCGAGGCGCGTGCAATCGGCCACGAAGGCAGCAATGCCGATCGTGTCGATATAGGACAGCGCGCCGCCGGACCAGGCCGGGAAACCGATTCCCAGTATGGAACCGAGATCGCCGTCGGCCGGATCCATCAACACGCCTTCCTCGACACAACGTGCGGTCTCCAGGGCCTGGATGTGCAGCAGGCGCTCCCGCACGGCTGTCACCGACGGTTGCGTCGCGGCGGGCGGCCAGTGCTGCGCCAGCCCCGGCCACAACTGCTTCGCCTGGCCTGCCGGGTAATCATAGAAGCCGCCACCCTGGCGCCGGCCCAGCCGCTTCTGCTCGACGACCATGCGTTGCAGCACTTCGTAGCTGACCGGGCGGCGGTACTTTGCGCCGAGGTCCTGCTCCGTCTGCCGGGTGACTTTCCACTGCAGGTCGAGCGTGACTTCATCGGAGACCGCCAGCGGCCCGACGGGCATGCCGGCGAGTTTCGCGGCATTCTCGATCAGCGCGGGCAGGATGCCCTCGGCCAGCATCGCCTGGCCTTCATTGACAAAGGTGCTGAACACGCGGCTGGTAAAGAAGCCCCGGCTGTCATTGACGAGAATCGGCGTCTTGCGGATCTGCCCGACGAAATCGAAGGCGCGGGCGATCGTCGTCGCGTCGGTTTTCTTGCCGACGATGATCTCGACCAGCGGCATCTTCTCGACCGGAGAGAAAAAATGCAGGCCGATGAATCGCGCCGGCCGCTTCGAGGCCTTTGCCAATCCGGTGATCGGAAGTGTCGAGGTGTTGCTCGCGAATACGCTGTCGCGGCCCAGCACGGCTTCGGCCTTTGCCGTCACTCCCGCCTTGATCTCGCGGTCCTCGAATACCGCTTCGACCACCAGCTCGCAGCCGGCGAGGTCGCCGTAGTCCGCGGTGGGCCGGATGCGGGCGAGCGTCGCCTCCATGCGCGCCTGATCGATCCGGCCGCGCTCCAGGTCCCTGGCCAGCAACTGGCGTGAATGTTCCTTGCCCTGACTGGCGCGATCCGCTGTCGTGTCCAGCAGCACGACATCGATGCCGGCCTGCGCCGAGATCTGGGCGATACCCGCGCCCATCATGCCGGCCCCGAGGATGCCGAGCTTCGCGACGCGGCTTTTCGGCACGCCGTCCGGACGGCGCGCGAGGTTGTCGGCAAGGCCCTTGTTGACGAACATCGTGCGCATCAGGTTGCGCGCCACGGGTCCCGCCAGCAGCTTGCCGAAATACCTGGATTCGATCGCGAGCCCGGCATCGATCGGCAACTGCGTGCCTTCGTAGACGGAAGACATGATCGCGACTGGCGCCGGATAGTTTCGCATCGTCGCCTTCGCAACCAGCGCGTTGCCCACCATGAAGGTCTGCGCAATCGCGGGATTCTGCATGCCCGCGCCGCCGGGCATTCGCCAGCCCTTGCGGTCCCAGGGTTGTATCGCCTCCGGCTTGCCCGCAAGCCAGGCGCGCGCGCGCGCGAGGACTTCGGCGCGCGGGGCAAGCTCGTGCACCATGCCGAGCTTCAGGGCCTCGGCAGGCCGGACGTGCCGGCCTTCGCCGATCAGGGGCAGCGCATTCGCAATGCCGATCAGTCGCGGCAGGCGCTGCGTGCCGCCGGCGCCGGGCAGCAGGCCGACCTGGACTTCCGGAAGGCCCACGACGGCCTTCGGTTCGTCGGCCAACACGCGGTAGTGGCAGGCGAGCGCCAGTTCGAAGCCGGCGCCAAGTGCCAGGCCATTGATCGCCGCAACCACGGGTTTCCCGCTGGTCTCGAGACGCCGCAAGGTCCGGCTGAAGGCGTGGCTCTGCCCGGCAGCCTCGATGGCAGTGACGCCGCGGTCGTAGGCGGTGACGAAGTGCTTGAGATCGGCACCGGCCATGAAATCGGCCTTGGCCGAGGTGAGGATCACGCACCGGATCCCGGTGTCGGTCGCAATGCGTTCGACGGCCGCGGTGAACTGTGCGATGAACTCCGGCGTCACGACATTGACCGGCTTGCCGGGGCAGTCGATCGTGAGTGTCGCGATGCCGTCGCCGTCGATCTCGATGCGAAGCGTGTCGGCCATCAGACCCTCTCGATGATCGTGGCCGTGCCCATGCCGGCGCCGATGCAAAGCGTCACGAGCGCCGTGGCAAGGCCGCGACGCTCGAGTTCGTCGAGCACGATGCCGAGCACGATCGCGCCGGTTGCGCCGAGCGGGTGGCCCATGGCGATCGCACCGCCGGCGACATTGACCCTTGCGGGGTCGAGTTGCATGTCGCGCAGGTAGCGCAGCACGACGGCCGAAAAGGCCTCGTTGATTTCCCAGAGGTCGATGTCGCCGGGCGCCATGCGCGCGCGCTTGAGGGCCTTTCTGCTCGCCGCCGCGGGACCGGTCAGCATGATTGTCGGTTCGCTGCCGATCGACGCAAACGCGCGGATCCTCGCGCGCGATTTCAGGCCGAGCTTGCGGGCCATGCCCTTCGCCCCGACCAGCACCGCGGCGGCGCCGTCGACGATGCCGCTGGAATTGCCGGCCGTATGCACATGCCGGATCGCTTCGACGGCGGGGTAACGCTGCAAGGCGACAGCATCGAAGCCGCCCTGCTCGCCGGGCACCACGAAGGCCGGCTTCAGGCCCGCGAGATCCGCGGCGGTGGTCTGTGGACGCATGTACTCGTCGCGCTCGAGCAGCACCTGGCCCAGCAGGTCACGCACCGGCACGATCGATCTCGCGAACCATCCCTGCTGCCAGGCGTGGGCAGCGCGACGCTGGCTCTCGAGCGCATAGGCGTCGAGCTGCTCGCGACTGTAGCCGTCGATCGTCGCGATCAGGTCAGCGCTGATCCCCTGCGGCACGAAGTGCAGCGGCCAGGCGACCGCCGGGTCGATCGGCCAGGCGCCTCCGTCAGCGCCCATCGGCACGCGCGACATGGACTCGACGCCTCCGCCGACGACCAGATCCGATTGCCCCGACATGACCTGCGCCGCCGCCGTATTGACGGCCTCGAGACCCGAAGCACAAAAGCGATTCAACTGCTTGCCCGGCACGTTTTCGGCGAATCCTGCGTGCAGCACCGCCGTGCGCGCAATGTCGGCACCCTGCTCGCCGACCGGCGTCACGCAACCGAGTACGACGTCGTCGAGCAGCGTCGTGTCGAGACCGGTGCGGGTCGCGAGCGCTGCAAGCGCCTGCGCTGCCAGATTGACCGGGGTCACGGTGTGCAGGGCGCCATCGGCGCGTCCGCGTCCGCGCGGCGTGCGTACATGATCGTAGATGAAGGCTTCGGTGGCCATCTGCACATCTTACCGGCACTGGCCGGGCAGATAAACGTCAGCGGTTCGGGTAAGCTCCAACGCCGATGCAGCGGCCCCGCAAGACTCGCAAGCCCGCCGACCTCGAGCATCGCGAGCCGCTCACGAGCGCGCCACTCTGGCTGCGCGCCATTGCGGCGCTGCCGCTGCCAGCCTGGTACCGGATTGCGGATCTCTTCGCCTGGCTCGCGGAGCACGTCGTGCATCACCAACGCGCGCTCGTCGACGCGCAGTTGCGGTGCTGCTTTCCGGACAAGGACCAGGCATGGATCGGGGCAACCCGGCGCAGCTTCTACCGCAATTTCGGCGACGTGACATGCGAGATCATCAAGGCCGTTTCGATCAGCGAGGACGAAATCCGCAGGCGTGTGCGGCTGGTCGATACGGGCCCGGCCAGGGCGGCGCTCGATGCGGGACAGTCGGTCCTGATCGTGACATCGCACAATTGCAACTGGGAATGGGCCCTGCTCGCATTGTCGATCGGCATGGGGCATCCGCTGGATGCCGCGTACAAACCGCTGATTGGCCGCTGGGGCGATCGGTTGTTCCTGACGATTCGCTCGCGATTCGGCGCGCGCATGATCCCCGCCGGGCGACTCCTGATCCGTGTGCTGCGTCATCGCCGGCAGGCGCGGATCGTGGCGATGGTCGCCGACCAGAATCCGGTGTCGTCCGCAGTCCGCTATTTCACGCAGTTCTTCGGTCAGGACACGGCTTTTTACCTGGGTCCGGATGCGATCGCGCGGGTCGGAAAAATGGCCGTGTACTATCTGGCCATGCGGCGTGAATCACGCGGGAACTACACCGTGACATTCGAGCCGCTGGCCGATGCCGGCGAGGAACTGGCGGAGGGCGCGATCATCGATCGCTATGCGCGGCACGTCGAGGTGCTGACGCGCGAACATCCCGCTGACTGGCTGTGGAGTTATCCACGCTGGAAGGTTCGCCGCGAGCGCGCGCCCGGCGCCGAAGCGGCGAGGGTGGAAGCGGCTTCGCGATCAGACTGAGCCACCCGCGAGCTTGCTCGCGAGGTGCCCGGCCAGGTCGCGAACAGTCGGGTAATCGAACAACTCGGACAGGTCAAGCCGGCCTGGAAACTCGCGATCGATGCGCTCATGGATCTGCACGAGTGTCAGCGAGCTCGCGCCGACTTCGAACAGATTGTCATCCGGCTCCACGCGCTTGCCCGGCAGCAGCTCATCGATGATCGCCTGGATGTGATTCTCGATCTCACTGGTTGACCGTTCGCCCGGCGCCTGTGCGGCCACGCGCAGGCGCTCGAGTTCGGCAGTTTCGGCGTCGAATTCACCGGCCAGCCAGGATTTCTCGAGTGCGACCCGCTGGATCTTGCCGCTGGTCGTCTTTGGCATCCTGCGGATCGGCACGACATTGGCGACTTCGAGCCCGGCGTGCTCATTGACGAGCCGCGCGACTTCGCGCGCGACCGGCAGGAAATCCGCAAGCGATCCACGATGCAGCACGAACAGCACCAGTCGCTCCGTGTCGGCGCCCGGCGGCCGGCAGCCGGCTGCGGCAACCTTGCCGAGTTCGAGCCCGCTTGCGCGCTGCGCGATCGCCTCGATGTCGTGCGGAAAGTAATTCTGGCCGTTGACGAAGATGATTTCCTTGGCGCGCCCGGCGATGACCAGTTCGCCGCCGTGCGAGAAGCCGAGATCGCCGGTCCGCAGCCAGCCGTCGGCGGTAAAGAGGGCCGCATTCGCTTCCGGGGCGCGGTAATAGCCGGCAGTGACATTGTCACCGCGGACCTGGATGTGACCGATGCAATCCTCGGCGACCGGCTGATCGGCGGCGTCCACGAGTCGCAATTCGGCGTAGGGGATGGCGCGGCCCACCTGCATCAGCGCGAGCGAATCCGCATCGCCTGCGGGCCTCACGTTGATCCGCTCGCCGATGCGAAGGTGGTGACGTTCGACGCACACGCTACGGTAAGGGCTGCCGGGCGCCGGGAACGTCATGGCGACCGTGGCCTCCGCGAGCCCGTAGACCGGGAACATCGCACTGCGCGAGAGGCCAGCCGGCGCCAGGCGATTCATGAACTCGTCGCACAATTCGACGCTGATCGGCTCGGCCCCATTGAAAATCAATCGTACGGCTGACAGGTCGACGCCTTCGACCTGGCGATCACCGAGCACCTTCAAGTAGTGGCGATAGCCGAAATTGGGCGAGCAAGTAATGGTCGCCTTCTCGCGCGACAGGAACGTCGTCCAGAGCAGCGGGCGCCGGATGAAAAGATCCGTCGGCATCAGGTTGATCTGCATCCGGTTCGCGAACATCACGATGAAGCAGCCGATCAGCCCCATGTCGTGAGTCAGTGGCATCCACGACACGGAAACGTCGCGGTCGTTGCACCCGGTTGCCTCGGTGACACCGCGTGCATTCGCGAGGACGTTGCGGTGCGTCAGCACCACGCCCTTGGGGTCGCTGGTCGAGCCGGAGGAATACTGGATGAAGGCGGTGTCGCCGGGTCGCGCGCTGACCGGGTCGGCCGCGCGGCCGACGTCTTCGAGGTCGTCGATCAGGAAGGCGCGTGCGCGCAACTGCTCAAATGCCGCCTGTTCGCCCTGTTCCTCGGCAAATTCGGCGAGGCGCCCGATCGCCTTGAGATCCGTATAGAGCCACGGTTGACCCAGCTGCCTGGCGACGCGCAGCAGCTTGAAGCGGTGCTCGTCGCTGATGCCAACGGCGAGCGGGACCGGGACAATACCGCCTGCGATCGCCGCCCAGAAACCGTCGACGAATGCCTCATTGTTGTTCAGGAAAATAATCAGGTGATCGCCACGCGACAGGCCGAGGCGCTGCAATCGCCTGAGGATGCCGAGCGCGCGCTCGTGCAGCTGTGCGTATGAGACCCGACGCTCGACAGTCTCGGTCTCGAGGTAGCCGATATACCGGTCCGCCTTACGGCTGGCAATCAGGAGCTCCACCAATGTTTCGGCTTCGGTCATCCGGTGGACTCGTCGGTACTGCGGGCGGTCGCGTAGACTCGTTGGCGATGATCCTACTACATTGGGCGCAGGTTCCCGCCATGCTGCCGGCGCACGTGATTGCAGCCTGGCTTGCCCGCCTGCCCGCGCAACGAAGCGCCGCGCTTGCGCGCGATCTCGACGCCGGCCGTGGCCTCGAAAACCTGACCGGCCTTGCATTACTCGCAGCTTGCGCGCAGTACATTTCACTTCCTCCACTTTCATTGCTGGGCGAGAGTGGGGGAGGAAAGCCCCGCTGGTCCGATGGTCCGGATTTCAGCATTGCGCACGCGGCTGGCTGTGCAGTCTGTGCGGTCGCACCGCCGGGCGTCGCGATCGGCGTGGATCTGGAATCCGCCGATGCCGTGGATCCGGAATCGCTGCGGCTGGTGACCTCCGCTGCCGAGCGTGCACGGATCTACGCGGGCAGCCTGAGCGCAACCGCCCTTTGGACCTGCAAGGAGGCGGTGCTCAAGGCGGCGGGCGCCGGCATCGTCGCTGCCCGGGAGGTGGAGGTCGAGGGCGCCGTGGGGCATCATGCGGGCCGCGAATACCACCTCAAGCGGCTCGATTTCGAGCGGAATCTCGTGCTCACCACCGCGACCACGGCGCCTGTGTCGAGATCCCGGATCGTGCGGGCTGCGGCTTCGACGCTGTTCGATGCGCCCCAGATTGGCAGTCGCCGGAGCAGCGCGTGAACGACCCGGATCCGCAGTTGCGGAATACGCTGTACCGGAAGGTCACGCGGGCAAGGCGGCGCCTCACCCGAACCCGGCACACGCTCTATCGCATGGGCGCGCCCATCGCCGGCGCGATCATCCGCGCCTGGTGGGCTATGACGCGTGTCATCGCGGTGCTGGGCGAAGGCAGGCTTCAGCAGGCGATTGCCCAGCACGGAGTCGTCATTCCGGTCTACTGGCATCAGCAACAGCTGCTGCCCACGAAGTACCTGCTGGCGCATCACGCGGCCGGGCTGAAGCTTGGCTTCCTGGTGAGCCCGTCGGTGGACGGCGAGATGCCAGCGATGATCGTGCAGCGGACCGGCGCCTACGCAATCCGCGGTTCGTCGAGCGCGACTGGCGCACGTGCGCTGCGCGATTACTATTTGGCGATTACCCGCGATGGCATTTCGCCTGCTATCACGCCGGACGGGCCGAGGGGACCTGCACACGAATTCAAGCCCGGTGCGATCCTGCTGTCACAACTGTCCGGCAAGCCGATCCTGCCGATGGCCTTTGCCGCGCGTCGCGCGTACCTGTTTCCGACCTGGGACAAGTTCATCCTTCCGCTGCCATTCACGACCACCGTACTCGCGATCGGCGAGCCGCGCGTCGTGCCCAAGCGATTCGACGCGAGTGGTCTCGCACAGTGGCAGGAACGGATGAGGATCGAGCTGGAAGCGCTCTACGCTGCAGCGCGGGAGGCGCTGATCAGCCGGGGTCGTGATCCTCCCATCACACGGTCGCCACCGGGGAAATAGCAGTGGTTCATAGTAAATACAGACGCTTAGCTTGCTTTCTTAATGGTTTCTGACAAAATGCGGCGCAACTGCCGGTGGGGCGGGAAGTTCCGAACCGTTAACTGGTTCCTACGGTGCGCAAATCCGTAACTGACAGACTGCCGGGAATGCAGGGGGATCCAATCCGGGTACCTACAGTGCAAGGCGAATCGTTTCCCGAGTTCACAGCTTCGGAGGTCCTGTCTCCGAAGCTATGGCAACAGCGGGCGGAACGCCCGCCGCTCGGAATTGACATCACCTGCACGAAAGTCGCAGTCGACTTTCAGAACATCAGCGCCGGCAATGCCGATGCAGTGATCCGCCAGAACCTCGACGTCCTGCGCGAGGCGACCAATACCGACGCCGTTTTTCTTGCGTTGCTCGACGGCCATGGCGAACGCATCGATTCGCTCGCAACCTCCAAGGGGCCATTCGCCCAGTGCCGGCCCGAAGTGCTGAAGGGCGAGCACCTGGAAGCGCTGCCCTGGATTCGCTCCAGGCTGGAGCATGTCCGCATTCTCGAGATCCGCGACACCGTCGGGGTGCGGCCCGAGCAGGCGAGCGATGCCGCCCGGCTTGCAGCGCTCGACATCCGCTCGCTGCTGCTGATCGCATTCGCGGTCCAGGGCACGGTCCGTGGATTCCTCGCCTTCGCCTCGTCGACGCCGCGTGACGGCTGGGACGTCAACCTGCACCTGCTGCTGAAGCTGGTCGGCACCAGTCTCGCGACCGGTCTTGAGAAGGTCTCGTTGGCCGACCGCCTGGCCGACATGCAGGAACGCCAGGACATGGCGTTGCCCTGCGCAAATGATGGCTTGTGGGACTACGACGCCCAGGGCAACCGGACCTGGTTCTCACCGCGCTGGAAAACGATGCTCGGCTTCGCCGAAGACGACGTCATCACCTCACCGGACTGGCACCGGATGGTGCATCCGGAGGATCTCGTGCGCGTTTCCGCGTCGATGCGCGATCACATCGCCGGCAAGACACCGATGTTCGAGAGCGTGCATCGACTGAAGCACACCGACGGCGAATGGCGCTGGGTCGTCGGGCGCGCGCGCGCGCGCGTCGACGATCAGGGGCGCCTGCGCCGGTTGATCGGCGTGGAGCTCGACATCACCGAGCGCAAGCTCTACGAGGAAGCACTGTTCCGCGAGAAGGAAAGTGCCCAGATCACGCTGCAGTCGATCGGCGACGGCGTGATCACCTGTGACGCGCACGGTCGTGTCGAGTACCTGAATCCGGTGGCGGAGGAACTGACGGGCTGGCGGCTCGAGGACAGCCTGGGCCGCACGATCGACGAGATTTTCAGGGCATTTCACGAGGAGACTTGCGAGCCGCTGGAGAATCCGCTTGCGGTCGCGGTGCGGCGCATCCGGTCGATCAAGTCGGTGCGGCCGATGCTGCTGATCCGCCGCGACGGCAATGAGTTGTACATCGAGAGCACTGCCTCGCCGATCCGCGACGGCAGCGGCACGGTCACCGGTGGCGTGCTCGTGTTCCACGACGTGTCGGAGTCGCGCGAGCTGAACCGGCGCTTGTCCTATCACGCGAGTCACGACGTGCTGACCGGGCTCGTGAACCGGCGCGAATTCGAGACCCGGCTCGAACGGGCGCTGAAAAGCGCCAAGGCGCGCGAGACCTCGTATGCGCTGTGCTACGTCGATATCGACCAGTTCAAGATCGTCAATGACACCTGCGGCCACAGCGCGGGCGACGCATTGCTCGGGCAGGTCGGCGCGCTCCTGAAGTCCAAGGTTCGCTGGCGCGACACGCTCGCGCGGCTGGGTGGCGATGAATTCGGCGTGCTGCTGGAGAGCTGCTCGTTGGAGGAGGCGCTGCGGACGGCCGAAACCCTGCGTGAGTCGATCCGGAACTTCCGTTATACCTGGGAGGACCGCACATTCAAGCTCAGCGCCTCGATCGGCGTCGTGCCGATCACGGCCGAAAACGAGGACGTCGCGTCGGTTCTGTCAGCCGCGGACTCCGCCTGCGGCGCGGCCAAGGAGTCGGGGCGCAACCGCGTGCACTGCTTCGAGGAAAACGACATCGACCTGATGCGGCGCCGCCGTGAGATGCAGTGGGCCGCCCGCATCAACAATGCGCTCGAGGAATCGCGCTTCGAACTGTTTCGCATGACGATCCTGCCGCTGCAGGTCGAGGACGCCGGGGAGCATTTCGAACTGCTGCTCAGGATGCGGGACGAAAGCGGCAAGATCGTCGCACCGGACCAGTTCATCGCGGCTGCCGAGCGTTATGGCATAACGCCCTCCATTGACCGCTGGGTCATCGACAGTGCGTTTCGCTGGCTTGTATCCGAGGCGGATGAGCGCCGGCGCCTGACGATGTGCTCGATTAATCTCTCCGGGCAGAGTCTCGGCGACGACAAATTCCTGCCATTCGTGATCGAGCAGTTCCACAGGAGCGGCATCGACGCCAGCAAGATCTGCTTCGAAATCACCGAGACCGCGGCGATCGCGAATTTTTCGCAGGCCAGCCGTTTCATCCAGGCGCTGAAGGAACTCGGCTGCAAGTTCGCGCTGGACGACTTCGGCACCGGACTCTCGTCGTTCGGTTACCTCAAGCATTTCCCGGTCGACTTCCTGAAGATCGACGGCAGCTTCGTCAAGGGCCTGCTGCACGACCCGATCGACCGCGAGATGGTGCGCTCAATCAACGAGATCGGTCACCTGACCGGCAAGAAGACGATCGCCGAATGGGCCGAGAATGCGGAGATCGTCGAGGTGCTGCGCGGCCTCGGCGTCGATTACGCCCAGGGCTACGGAATCTCGCAGCCGCAGCGCGTGCAACGCGCCGCGATCGCTTAGGGACTGTCCCCTCATCTACGGGGCGATTCCACTCACGGCCTAGGCGGCGTCTCTCGCCTTGATCGCCTTGTCGAGATCGTAAGTAGCCTGAAAGTTCATCCAGAGCTTCGGCGAGTTTCCCAGGACCTCGGCAAGATCGAGCGCCGCCTCAGCCGTGACGCCACGCTTGCCGCGAATCAACTCGTTGAGGCGTGCCTTCGTCCAGCCAATCTTTTCCGCAAACGCGGCCTGGCTAATGCCCAACGGCTCGAGAAACTCCTCGAGCAGGATTTCACCGGGGTGAAACGGGTTCTTCGGTTGCTTTGCCATGATTCGTTGCTCCGTCAGTGGTAGTCGACGATCTGCACGTCGAACGCGTTGCCACCGCTCCATCGGAAGACCACTCTCCAGCTTCCGCCTCGCGGCTCGATCCCGCAACCCTCTCTGGGGCGGTTGGCGCCGAATCTGATCGCTTCGACAGGAATCGCGACCATCGGCAGCGCGCACAGCGGCGTAGGGTGGCTTCGTCCATCCATCGCAGGGACGCGAGGCCATGGCGAGCGCAGTACGACGAATATGGGCGACAGGTAGAGAGAACAGACTTCACGGACTTGCCAGACCTGAACCGCCCCGGCATTCCCGGAGACTCCAGACTTTGGGAGGAAGGGCCGTCGCTATCATCCGCGCGAGCAGGACAGCGCTGGGTAATGGGTCAGACATCCCAGTTAGTGCGCCCCGGTCTTGACACCCCCAGTTGGTAGGTATAATAACCACCATGAAGAGTGATGACTTGATCCGGGAGCTGAAGAAAGCGGGCTGGACCGAGGATCGGGTATCGGGCAGTCATCATATTTTCAAGCATCCCACGATAGCGGGTCACCTTACGGTGCCGCATCCCAAAAAGGATTTGGGTAAGGGGTTGGTGCACAAGATCAGGAAACAGGCGCGATTGAAATGAAATTCACAATTGCAATTGAAGCGGGTACGAAGAAAAACGCTTTCGGCGTGGTCGTACCGGATTTGCCGGGCTGCTTCAGTGCCGGCGATACCGTCGAGGAAGCCTTCGATAAGGCGCGGGAGGCGATCGAAGCTCACTGCGAGGTCTTGGCCGAGAGCGCGAAGAAACTGCCGCAGCCCAAGCCGATGACCGCATGGCAGGCGGATCGTGAGTACAAAGGCTGGACGTGGGGGATTGTGGACGTCCCCGTCGAAAAGTATTTCGGGCCGGCCGAGAAGATCAATATCACCGTGCCCGCGTCGACGTTGCGGCGAATCGATGAATACGCGCAGAAGCACGGAGAGACGCGATCTGGTTTCTTGGTGAAGGCGGCTGAACGCGTGATGCGGTCATAGCCGTGCAGCTGCATCGACACTAACACCTGACATCGCTCACGCTCATGCCGCTCTGCGCGGATCGCGGCCAGCGTGCTGCGGCGGCACTCGGTGACTTCGCTCGGACGTGCGTATCAACCCTTTCTGATGGGCGACACGCAATCTTCCGCAGTTAGGCAGTAGCAGGGGCGCGCAAGTCTCGATTCAGGTTTCCGTACCGCTGTCCGTACAGTGACCTGTAGTTCGTGCGAAACACGATTTCGGCGCAGGTCCTGAGGAAAGCGCGGCTCACGCGCGCGACCGGCGCGACCGGCGCGGTCACGCTGATCCAGCGCTTTGGATCGGCGCTCAATCTCAACATTCACTTTCACATGCTGGTGCTCGACGGGGCCTACCTCTCGGACACCGGGGAGCCGCGGTTCCGACGTATTGCAGCGCCGCGCGCGGCGGAGCTGCAAGCACTGGTCGAGCGGCTGGCCGAGCGCATTGGCCGGTCCCTCGAGCGCCAGGGTCTGCTGGTTCGCGATGCCGAGAATGATTTCCTCGAGTTCGGCCCCGAAGCGGGCGGCACCATGGACGACCTGATCGGCCATTCGATCACCTACCGGGTGGCGGTGGGCCCGCGTGCGGGGCAGAAGGTGTTTGCGCTGCAGACCGTGCCGGCGCGGGCGGCGGAGCCGAGGCCGGGCGTCGCGCAGTGGGCGGGGTTTTCGCTGCACGCGGGCCTCGGGGTCGAAGCCGATCAGCGCGCCAAGCTCGAGCGCCTCGCCCGCTACGTGAGCCGGCCGCCGGTTGCGGTCGAGCGCCTCGCGCTGACCGCGCAGGGGCAGGTGCGTTATCGCCTGAAGACCCCGTACCGCGACGGCACCACGCACATCGTGCTCGAGCCCTTGGATTTCATCGCCCGGCTGGCGGCGCTGGTGCCGCCGCCGCGGGCGCATCTGACGCGCTATCACGGGGTGTTCGCCCCGCATGCGGCGTTGCGCGCGGCGGTGACGCCGGCGGGGCGCGGGTCGGGGGCGCACCGCCGGGCCGGCACCGCCGAGAACTCGACGCCGCGGCACGTGGCCATGACCTGGACGCGCCGGCTGCAGCGGGTATTCAATATCGAGATCGAGCAGTGCGTGCGCTGCGGCGGGGGACGACCATCGGCCGGGGAACCGCGACAAAACGATGGCCTGGCGGACACGGTCAGGGCGCGCGGCACCCGGATTCTCGCCGGCGCACCCCTGTGCACGGTCCGGCGCTACACTCGGCGTCAACCGAATGGCCGTTTATCCGTAATATCCGCGAGGTACACACGTGGGTGGGCTGAGCGTCGATGAACACGTGATCTTGTGGGCCAAGGCGATCGCGAAGTGGCTCGAGCGCGGGCTGGCGCTCGCTATTCTCGTGGGCGTCATTGCATTCGCTGTCGGCAGTGCGATCGCGCTTTCGGGCATGGACTGGCGCGACACGGCCACGTTATACGAGCTGGTCTACAGAGTCCTGCTCCTAGTCATTGGCGTCGAGCTGATCCGCACGTTGCTAACGCACGATCTAGGAGCTGTCTTGGAGCTTCTCGCTTTCGTCATCGCTCGTAAGCTGCTCAAACCTGATCTCACGGCCCTCGACATCCTTCTGAGCGTCTCCGCCTTCGCGGTCTTGTTGATCGCGCGTCGGTTCTTCCTGCGACTGCCGTCCAACGAGGCAAACGACGGCGGTGGGGGCAAGCCGGAGAGAGCCCATCAAGGAGGGGAGTAGCAGATGCTTTGGCTCTGGGCAGCATTCATCGCGTTCGTCCTGCTCATGTTGGCACTGGACTTGGGCGTCTTTCACCGCAAAGCCCACGTCGTCAGCGTCAAGGAGGCCTTCGCCTGGTCGGCCGTGTGGCTAGCCATGGGGTTGTCGTTTTCCGTGTTCGTGTACTTCGCCTACGACGGCCGGTGGTTCGGCCTTGGCACCGTGGTGGACGTGGTCGATGGGCTGACGAACGGCGGCGCAGCGGCGACGGAGAAGTACCTGACCGGCTACGTTGTCGAGAAGTCCCTCAGCGTGGACAACATCTTCGTGATCGCGATGATCTTCGGTTTCTTCGCCGTGCCGCCGCTCTACCAGCACCGCGTGCTGTTCTGGGGCATCCTCGGCGCTCTGCTCCTGCGCGGTGCGATGATTGGGGTCGGGGCGAAGCTGATCGCCGAGTTCCACTGGGTTCTGTACCTCTTTGCCGTTTTTTTGATCCTGACGGCGATCAAGATGCTCTTCCTCAACACGGATCAAACCGATCCGAACAAGAACATCGTCGTTCGGCTGACGCGCCGCTTGTTCCCGGTGACCACCAGGTTCCACGGCGAGCACTTTGTCGTTCGCGCCGGTGCACCCGCGTCGTACGAGAGTGAGGTCCCCGGTGCGCCCACGATCCCGGATGAGGTCGTGGACAAGGCTCGGCCGGGAACCCTGCTCCTAACGCCTCTGGCGCTGGCGCTCGTCATGGTCGAGACGACCGATCTGATCTTTGCCGTCGACTCGATCCCGGCCATCTTCGCCATCACCGGCGACCCGTTCTTGGTGTTCACCAGCAACGTGTTCGCGATTCTGGGTCTGCGATCGCTCTACTTCGCGCTGGCCGGCATGGTGAAGAAGTTCCGATACCTGAAGGTCTCGCTCGCACTGGTCCTGCTGGTAGTGGGCGTGAAGATGTTGCTTGCCGAATGGCTGAAGCTCGCCCTCGGGAAGCACTTCAACTTGTACTTGCTGACTGTGATCCTCTCGATCCTGGCTGCGGGCGTGGCAACATCCGTACTAGCGGAGCGACGTCGAATGAGCCGCCCAACAAGCCGATGAAGCTGACGGTCGCCTGCGGCGCCCGCAGCTTATCGGCAGGCCGTTAGGCGGCTCCCAGGGCCCATCACGATCGCAATTGACGAGCTTCACCGAAGTTCTCCGAAGGAGAAAGACATGAAGGCTTTCCACACCGACGACACCGCAGTGATCTTGATCGACCACCAAGTCGGGACGAATACCTGGGCCAGCACCACCCCGCTACCGCTGCTTCAGCGGAACGTGATCACCTTGGCGAAGTTCGCCAAGGGCACGGGGATGCCTGTAGTGCTCACCTCAAGCCAGGAGACGAACGTCAACGTTCAAGGTCCACTGATGCCCGAGCTACAAGAGATTCTCCCTGAAGCGTTTTCGGCTCGTATCAAGCGGCAAGGAGTTGTGAATGCCTGGGATGACGAGGCCTTCGCCAACGCCTGCCGCAACACTCGCCGAAAGAATTTCGTGATGGCCGGTGTGACGACCGATGTATGCATGGTCGCACCGGCTGTCAGCGCGGTCGAGGAGGGCTTCATCGTCAAGGTGGTTTGCGACGCCTGCGGCTCGACGAACCAGATTGCCGAGGAAATGTCGTGGCGCCGGATGGAGCAGGCTGGAGTCGGCCTCACGAGCACCAACGCCATCGTCGCCGAGCTGGTCAAGAACTGGGCATCGCCGGCTGGTGCGGTCGCGTTTCCACTACTGACCGCCTAACAACCGGGGCCTATCTCGCGAGCACTGAGCCGCCGCTGTTCCGACGCATTGCAGCGCCGCGCGCGGCGGAGCTGCAAGCACTGGTCGAGCGGCTGGCCCGGCGCGTCGGCCGAGCGCTCGAGCGCCAGGGTCTGCTGGTGCGGGATACCGAGAATGATTTCCTCGAGTTCGGCCCCGCGGCGGGCGGCGCCATGGACGACCTGATCGGCCACTCGATCACCTACCGGGTGGCGGTTGGCCCGCGCGCGGGGGCAGAAGGTGTTTGCACTGCAGACCGTGCCGGCGCGGGCAGTGGAGCCGAGGCCGGGCATCGCGCAGTACGCGGGGTTTTCGCTGCACGCGGGCCTCGGGGTGGAAGCGGATCAGCGCGCGAAGCTGGAACGGCTCGCTCGCTACGTGAGCCGGCCGCCGGTGTCGTGTTCGAGGCCCTGTTCGCGTTTCTAAGGGCCCTGCTGCTGCGCGAACGCCTCCTGGGCTGTCGACCAGCCCGCCAGGGGCCTGTACGCACTGCGATGAAAGTATCGTGAACAGGCCTTAGCGGCGTCGCGGTTCCATCACGATTCAAGCCCCTGCATGTCGAGGTACTCGTCGTAGGAGCCGCGGAAGTCGGCGACGCTGCCGCCGGGCTGCATCTCGAGCACACGAGTGGCGAGGCTGCCAACGAACTCGCGGTCGTGCGAGACGAAAATCAACGTGCCGGGATACTTCTCGAGGCCGATCTGCAGTGACTCGATCGTCTCCATGTCCATGTGATTCGTGGGCTCGTCCATCAACATGACGTTCGGGCGCGTCAGGATCAGCTTGCCGTAGATCATGCGGCCCTTCTCGCCGCCCGAGAGCACGGTGACAGGCTTCCTGGTTTCGTCGCCAGAGAACAGCAGGCGGCCGAGCGTCGCGCGCACGATCTGATCATCGTCCGCCTTGCCTGACCACTGCGACATCCAGGTGAACAGGTCGATTCGCTCGGCGAACTCCGCCTGCGGATCCTGCGGCATGT
>Ga0315276_10002316_pt1 | contig 17381 bp, 15 predicted proteins | sample YL17G05_0_MG_FD_204542 | JGI IMG/M metagenome (GOLD analysis project Ga0315276, IMG submission 204542) | Sediment microbial communities from Yellowstone Lake, YNP, Wyoming, USA - YL17G05_0 | ecosystem: Environmental > Aquatic > Freshwater > Lake > Sediment | place: USA: Wyoming | collected... | reverse complement strand
CAGTTCAATGTCGGGCTCGGGACCTCTGCATTCGCTAAACTGACATCGGGCCAGAACAACGTCGGGATCGGAGCAATGGTCGGCCAGAACCTTACGACCGGCTATTACAACACTTTGCTCGGCCAGTATAGCGGCGGATCTTTGTCCACGGTAAACGGCAGCGTTTTCCTTGGCTATGGATCGGGGTACTATGAGACTGCATCCGATAAGTTTTTCGTAGACAACCAGATCCGCGCAAGCGAAGCGGCTTCCCGAACAAGTTCTCTGCTTTATGGCTTGTTCAGCGCCACGCCAGCAAATCAATTCCTTACGGTCAACGGACGGCTTGGAATCAATACGAGCACGTTCGGCACCGTCAGCAAGTTGATGGTGAATGCAGCGATCACAGTAGACAACGCCGCTTGTGCGCAGATCACCGCTTGCGCAGACGCCAGGAAGCCGCTCGTCATCCAACGCTTCAGTGCAACACAAACGGCGAATCTTCTGGAGTTCCAGACAAGCACAGGCGGGGTGCGATCCTTCTTCACCGCAAGCGGGGCGCTCTCGGTCAATCCGACTGATACGGCCAATGCTGGCGCGGCTTCCTTGAACGTACAAGGCACGCAATCCATCTCGACGCTCGGCGCAGATGTGGTCACCAATGGAACATTCGCCAGCGATACCGGCTGGACGCATGACGCAAGTTGGACGCTTGCGGGCGACGGCTTTGCGGCGCATGCGGCAGGAACGGCGACAACGCTGACGCAGAATGTCACGACTGCGACCGGGCAGTCTTACGTCGCGCAAATCACCGTATCCGCCATGACGGCCGGTGCGCTGACGCTCACCGTAGGCGCATCGGCGGTATCGCAAGGAACATACGGCAACGGAACCTACTATGTCTCGTTCAAGGGCGATACGACCGGAGCCGTTGCGTTCACACTCACGCCAACATCGACATTTGACGGCAAGGTGTCCGCAGTAAGCTGCAAGATATTTTCTGCCATATCTTCCTCCGTGGAAAACATCTATGCATCGGACGGGGTGCTTTGCCAGGAAAGACGAACAGGCGGTTCAACCGATAACAGCACGTATATCGGTGTCAACGCCGGATCGCGCATCTATACCGGGGCGGCAAATAATGTTGCGCTCGGCTATAGCGCCATGCGGTACAACCTTTGCGGTTCTAGCAGCACGGCAATTGGCTATGGTGCGCTCTCCATGCATCCCTTTTCCATCTCCAACGTGGCTATCGGCGCTGGCTGCCTTCAATCCATCACGAAAGGAAATTACAATGTTTGCATCGGGCACAATGTTCTGACCGCCGCGACCGGAGCGGTATCCGGAAATATATTGATCGGCTTTGGCGTGGCTCCGTATAGCGCCACGACTGCGGGGTATAATATCGGGCTGGGCTATGCTGTTCTTAGCGCCTTGACTTCAGGTAGCCAGAACGTCGCGATTGGAATGCAAGCAGGCGTCAAGGTCAATTCCGCAAGCAACAATGTTCTGCTCGGTTACCGCACAGGATGGGAGATCACGAGTGGCGGGAATAATACGTTGCTCGGAGCCTTTGCGGGTTATTCTGGCCTATCGACTGGAACCGCCAATGTGTTCCTGGGCTATGCCGCTGGCTACTATGAGACTGGCAGCAGCAAGTTTTTCGTGGACAACCAGACCAGAACAGATGAAGCGACTTCGCGCATTAGCTCGCTTCTCTATGGCGTATTCAATGCCACGGTCGCCAGCCAATTCTTGACGATCAACGGCAAACTTGGAATCAATACAAGCACGTTTGGAACGGTCACGAAGTTGATGATCAACGCAGCGACCACGGCAGACAACGCGGCCTGCACGCAAATCAACTGCACGGCTGACGCGAATAAACCGCTCGTCATTCAACGCTTCAGCGCAACACAAACGGCGAATCTGACCGAATGGCAGAAGTCCACCGGCGCGGTGATGCTCGCCGCTGACGCTGCTGGCAATTTCATCCTTGGCGCAACGGCAGCGGGGACGAGTGCGACCAACACGCTGAAGATTGAGACCGGAACGCCGCCGGGATCTTCCCCGGTAGACGCCTTCCAGATGTATTCTGCGGATCAGGCGGCGGGCAATGCCGCGCCGCACTTCCGAACGGAATTGGGCGACGTGGTGAAACTCTACAAGCAGGCGCATATTGCGGATCCCACTGGCGGGACTCCGGACGCAGAGGCGCGAACGGCGATCAATGCCATCCTGGTTCTACTGGAGAACCTGGGATTGGCGGCGACATCGTAAGGGAGGGGAAAACATGGATCAGGCAATCAGCATCGACATGGTGGACCAGGCCGGGGGCGTGCTTGCGCGGGCCGCATCGTTGGCGCAGATGACGATGGCGGATCATCAAGCCTGCCAGCAAGCGGTCCAGATCATCGCCAAGTACGTTCAACAGGCCAAGCTGGCGCAGATCCCGGTTCCGAAGGAAGTGCCGAAGGAATAACCGATGCCCGATATCCTGGTATACGACGCGGTTCATTGGGAACAAAGCGGAACCGAACTTCGACCATTGGTGACCCCATTGCCAGTGGCAAGTGCCGCTTATGTTCGCTTTGGGGTTCCTCACTTGACCGGCCTTGGCCGGGACGTTCTGCCCGATACCGATAACGTGAAAGATGGAGTCTGGTATGGAACGGACGCTTTGGAGCTTGAAGGAACTTACGGCACTGCTACTACAATCAGTTCCTTGAATGTCAGGAACCGGATTCGGGATCGTAGTGCCCGTGCCGTCCTTCGGGTCGCGCAACGCCTCGGTTTTCAATTCGCTTTTCAACCAAATGAATCGGCTGCGCATATTGAAGGACTTTGGGCGGTTGACGTATCATCGGATGAAGTTCGGACGGTCTTTGGCGGGAATGTCGATGCCCTGAACCGGGTCATCGACATTCCCCGCCAACACCTTATCACCGGAGAACCTTTCCCGCCGGTTGCTGGCTTCAAGGTCAATTGTAGAATCATCATTGGCGGTTTGCATTATGGCGTTGACCCGAGTTATGCCACGGTTGACGTTCAAGATGCCGCAGTGATTCGGGTCGTGCTTCGTAGGTGGGAGTATATGACGGTGGAGCTTGACGGATGAGTGCTGGATCAATCACACAACGAATCCGAATGAGCCCCGGCACCATGCAGAAGGTGGCCGCCGAACGGGTGCTTGAATTGGCCGCTTATGCCAAAACCTCGTTGGCCAAGAGTGAACTTTATGCAGTTGACCGACAAGAAGCCGATCTGAAAAGCTACAACTATCGCCAGGTGGTAGAGCGGATCATCAAAGCGACTGTCGGTTATCGTCTGCGGCAAATGCTTCTGCAAAATTACCAGCGGGCGAACCTCGGGAATTGGACCCCACAGAACCGCAAACATCACAAGGGGCAAAAGAAAGCCGGTTGGTTGCGGGATATGCTGGCCAAGGTGCAGGTCTATCCCATCTACAAAGCGTCCGGCGGATTTCGACTCAGTGGTATTGGTTATCGGATGCCGGATGCGCCAGAGGATTATCACGCTGCGTCAGCTTCTTTGGGCTTTGGCTCGGTCCATACGGGGAAAGCGTTCATTGCCACCTTTGACGTTGCGACAGGAGCTTTTCAGGGCAATAAATATCGAAGTGTTCTTGGTAGTTCGGCAAAACGATCGTTGAAAAGATTCGCCGTCACAGGAAAGATCACCAAACGATCACGTACCGCAATCCAAAAAGACTACTCTACGCGATTGCAAGGCGTGGTTAGAAAAGGGGTGACGGTTTGGGAACGGCCGCGGGAGTTTGGCGAACGAACGAGGGCGGTCGGCCGAACGAACCCCGACCACGGATCAAAAACGATTTGGACAACAAGAGCCTACCCCTATTGGCTTTTAGAACCGGGACAAATTGAGGAATTGAATCGTCTTTTTTCTGATACTCTGAAAGCGGAACTCAAACAAGGGAGTTAGCCATGGCCGTGAACAGGACATTCGTGGTCAAGTCAGTAACCTTTGGCGGCGTTGCGTATGACGCGGCTACTGGCGGCCCGATCAATGTAGGGTACAACATTTCATCGGCTCCGATTGCCAGCCGAACCGGGGATGACTTCTTGCCTCGGCGGGTATCGTTGCAGGACGGCAACGTGATCGCCACGGTGGTCCTCGGCAACGCCAAGATGGCGGTAGCGCTGCGCACCATTTCCGCTTTGGTGTTTGTGGTGTCGTATAAGGAAGGTACCGAGGACATCACGATAACCTTGGCCACTATGATGCTCTACGACGTTCGCGGAAGTCAGAATCGCGCCACGCCTTCCGATTCGACCATGACGTTTATCCACGTATCCGCCGACGGCCAAGCTGCGGTTATCTCTTGAAGAGGGGGAAAAGATGCTGCTTCAACGCTACGCAAAGGCGTGGATTCGACTCCATACTGCCAACGATGTTCGGCTTTGGTCGCCGGAAGAGGTATTGGACACGTTCTGCCTTCTTCCGCAACCAACTGTCGCCCCGCGGGATTGGCTGGAGTTGCGCCAGGCGATCACGGCAGAACCTACTCCGGCGCAACCGACCCAGGAGGATATTTTCGCCGCCAACGCCGCCAACGTCGAGGGCGCGAAGCAAGACGCCAAGGTATTCCCTGGTTTCGTCACCGTGAAGGAAGCGAATGCCTGACGCATCCGGGCCGCTAATTGGTTCAGCCCCTATCGCTACCGGCGCCGGCAAGCAGTTGACCGATAGCCGGGAAGCTGTCAAACAGATGCGGGAAGAGATCCGCGAAGCTGTTCGGGATCTTGACCGGCTTTGGCAAGGGATCCAAAACAAGACCATCGGCGGGGCCGGCGGCTGGCAGATGAACTTTGACGCTCTGCATTCGGCGCAGAACCGCCTGGCCGATACGATGCAGCAACAAGAAGAGAGGGCACGGAAAGAGCCAAAACCGCCCCCACCTGGCGACCCTTCTTTTCTTGACCGCCTCGGGAATATGTATAGAGGGCGGTTCGATCCGCTTAACGCTTCCAGGACAGCTTTCCAAGCGTTGAGCGGCCAATGGACGCCTGCGGGTGAAATGGTATCCGCTGGCTATAACGTGATGCAGGCCGCCGCCGCTACCTATGCCCCGTTTGCGTTGGTTGGAGCGGCGGGTGCCGCGGCCTACTCGATCTACGCTCGGCAGACCGAAACGCAACAGACTTTTGCCGATCTGAGGAATCAACGGGCAAGTGAGCTATTGTCTTTGGTTACCGAGGACCGGATCACTGGACGCTACGGCGCCCCTTTCTTGGAAAATATGTATAAGACAAGGGAAAAAACTTTCCAACAAGAGTATGCCTTTCGGATGGAGACAGGTGGCGTTTTTACTCGGGCAAGCGCTCGGATATTTGGCGGGTTATCTGAAGCCGGGCAGAAAGCGGAACAGGCGGGATCGCAAGAAACAGAGCGTCAAGCTAATATCGCTGTTTATGGCCAGCGTTACGCTGAAGTAACTGACATAGCTAAAATGGAAGCAGAGAGTTATGAAGAATTAGAAAACAAAGCCAGGCGTCGGCTAGCCAACGCTGGTTTTTGGAGCCAGGTAGGCTGGTGGGCTGAAAGCGCAGTAGATATCGGCAACGACCCCTTTGCGAAACGAGTGCATGACGAAGCGATTGCGCTGCAAGAAAAACGCATGAAGGATTTTGTTAACGCCCGGGCTATTGAAACCAGAATGAAAACCGAAGATGCTGCCAAGGGAATAGGCTACCGAGTTGCGATCAAGAACCGCAATATCTACATGTTTGCCATGGAAGAACGGCTCTATAAGTCCGGACTTCAATGGAACTCTTTTTAAGGGCCTGCCATGGCTTTGACATTTTCGGTCACGACTCCGACCGGCGGGACTTCGACTTTTGCCAAAATGGCGATGGGTGAAGGGAAGTTTTGCGCTGGTTTTACGTTTGGCGCTCCGAATATAGAGATCATTCGACACCATATCCGTGGAGTCGCTGGCAACGTCACTGTACGTGATAAGCGAAGCGGGTTGATGTTTGTTTGCCAAATGCTATACTGCAACGCCACTGAAGCTTTGGTCTACGCTGCCGCGGCTACGGATGCTGGTTGGTGGGCTACAGAAGCCGCCACGCTTGTCGATGCTGGCGGGTATTCGTACTCAAATTGCAATATGATCCCCGGGAGTTTTCGGATCATTCGTTTTGGCTCAACGGGAGATGGAAAGTGCGAGATCCTGGCCGCGTGCCAATTTACCTGGGATAGCTAGGAGATGCCATGCAAAACGATCAGGTACTAAAAGGTTGGGGCTGGGTATTGGTGCTGTTGTTGGCCGGATTATTGGTTGCTCCGATGCTCGGATGCAAGCCTGGTATCGACGCCATCAACATCACCAAGGCCGCCGGATTTCAAGCGCCTGCGGATTTTACCCGCGGGGTTGGCGAGACTCGGTTTTTTCAATCCACAGATGGCAAGACTGTATTTTGGGAAACTCCTTTCTATAACGACACTAAGAATATAATGTTCTGTTCTGTCAGTCCGATCGTCAACGTAAGAGAAGCAGACACAATTGTTGACGGAAAAGTGGTAGCCGGCAAGATCATTTGGACAGGCAGAGATTCTAAGGGATGGAGCATTAAACCAGGAGAGCAAGGACGGATCGGCGGTAAAATCGAGATTCCAGACTCAGCTTTAAGACCGACTCTCCATTGGGAACAAGGCGGCGCCATGAGTGGCGAGTTTAAGGGTAAGATCAAATAGGAGAGTGAGAATGTCTATTGTTCCTCCGAATCCGACTCAAGGGCAAGCGCTTTTTGAGGGAACACAAGCGTTCTATACCCACGATGACGCCGCGGATAACAAGGATGGCGGCGTATACGATCATACACCAATCGAAATGTCTGCAACCGAAGCAGAATCGTGGTGCGATTGGTTCCGGTATATCAACCAACTGCTCCTGACTGGCGCAGATACGGTCAAGGTCAGGAACGAGACAGGATCGCCTCTTCCTGCGGGACCGGTTCGGATCGTTGGGTTCAATGTCGCCAACGACTGCCATTTGGTAGACCTGGCTGATGCTGATGGCGCAGCGCCGGCCGACTATATTCTTGGCGCTACGCTAGCGACAGCCACCAATGGGATCGCCTACACCGACGTTGACGTAGTTGGTTTTGATACTTCAACCAAGGCGGTTGGCGATCCGATCTATCTCTCAGCTACCGGTGGCTTCACGATCACCGCGCCCACCGGCGCCGATCAGATCCAGCAAGTGATCGGCCAGGTCAAAGTGGTTGGGGTATCCGGCACGGTTGCTTGTCATATCAATGCCCCGGCCAAGATCGGAACGTCTTGGCTTCAGGCGCAAGCGGTGACCCTGGCCAAGCTGGTCAACGCCTCGGCCCAAGGAAAGTTGCTTGGCCGGACTACCGCCAGCGCCGGCGTTTGGGAAGAGGCTGCGGTTGATGGCTCGACTATCGAGTTTCTTGCCGGCGGATCAATACGAGTCAAAGATGCCGGTATCACCTACGCAAAGATCCAAAATATATCAGCCACGGACAAACTTCTTGGACGGTTATCTTCTGGAGCGGGGGTAACGGAAGAAATCGCTTGCACGGCCGCCGGCCGGGCGCTTCTCGATGACGCTTCCGCTGCGGCTCAAGTCGCCACTCTCGGCCTTTCCAGCGCCCCCATTTGGCTCAAGATGACCAAGGCGCACACCGACCTCCAAGCCGCAGCGTTGACAAACGATATCGAAATCTTGAGCCTCCCCGCCGGGGCGGTCATCCATGCCGTGCGGATCAAGCAGTCAACCGCTTTCGCCGGCACCTTGATTTCTGCCTACACTCTGAGCGTCGGAATCGTCGGCACCTTGAACAAGTACGCCTCGGCCTTCGACGTTTTCCAGGCGGTTGCCGACACGACTTTCCAGGTCAGCAGCACGGTCGGGTCGGAGAACTACGGCGCGGCGACCAGCATCCGGCTGGCGGCCACCAGCGTTGGCGCTAATCTCGATCAATCGACGGCTGGAGCGGTGGACGTATGGATTTTGACCAGCCAGCCGTAAAGGGGACGGGATGCGATTTGGTTCCTTATGGGGCGCTGGTTTTGGCTCCCCCGACAACCACGTGCTTTTCTTTGAGCCTTCGATTGGGACGAACGGCAACTTGAGTATCCGCGCCCAAGCCGCTGCGGGATTTGGAAATGCGTTTTTCGGGGTGTACGCCAATACCAAACGGGTAGGAGTGCTTTATCTTCCCGAAGGCGAAATCGTTCGTGGTAATTTTCATGCCCCGGTTGTCAGCGCTAGTTTAGCCATCTTGCGTCACGGTACCCTTTCCGACTACCTGATGGATCGTCCAGCACGAAGTTATGAGGCTGCCACATCTAAGCGGGCTACCCTAACCTGGTCTTGGTCGCCAGAGATCCTTGGGACGCCTGATATCACCTGGCTAACAAGTTGGTCGCTTGCCGGCGTTCTCCCAAGTATGTTGACGCTTGGCCAACCGATCACCAGAGGCCAATTGACGGCAACTGTGACGATTGATGGCGCTGCGGTGACCGTTTCTGTGAGCAATGGGGGTGATCCGCTGGCTTCGGGAACAGGAACGGCCAGTTCTACTATCACTTTGACAGGAACGCTTTCCGGTGCCGTAACTGTCGGGCCTTCTCCGGTTGTCGCCTCGGCGCCTCTACTGTTCCGTTTTCCTTCCAAGATGGAAGTGCTTCGGGGGCTAACTGACCCACCGACAATTGTGGTGGCTACGATCCTATTTGATAACCTGGATATGAACCGGTGGACAGAATTAACAGACCTGGCCGCCGGAACATATCATTATCGGCTCCGGACTGTCAGCGATACGGGAGAACAAGGGGCTTCCGGGGCAAGCGTCACCGCTGTTATCCCAGGACCGCCGGGAGCGCCGACAGGTTTGCACTACCATAGCGGAAACGCTGCGGCTACAGTGATCCATTGGACAGCAAGCCCGACAGTTGGGGCGACTTATCGGTTGTACGTTCAACCGATCGCCGCCGATTTCATGGACATGAATATCTACACGGTAGTCGCCGCAGGATCCACCAGCGCAACGTTGACGGCGATTGTTGGCTATCCCGGTTCGGTTCGTATTCTTCTTCGGGCAGTCAACGGTGGGGTCGAAGAAGCAAACTTGTCATTCCTCAATTTGGAATATGATGCCTCTGGAAATTATGTACCGCCGAGGCCGAACAATCCGACTTTTGGAAACTTGGTCGTACTGTCTGGTTTAACCATATCCCTACAGGGAGCGTATACGCCCTATGGCGAAAAAGGCACGCCGACCAAACTGCAACTCTTCAGCCGTAGCCTTACCGGTTCCTACGACTTTACCGCAACGCCGGACGCAGAAGGAACCCTGGATGCCGGAACAAACGTTCGTCTTGCGTCGATTTCTAAAACGTACTTGACCGCCGGTTGGCTGTATCTTACTCTGAAAGCAGCAACCGCGGCGGGGGTGCAAAGCGAGAGCTACGCGACAGAGCATCTAGTCTATATTTCGGATGCCACGGTAGCCGCCCCGACCTTTACGGCAGAAGTTTCTAGGGGTTGATAATGCCAGCCTACGGATACATTACCGGAACTCCTAGCACAGAACTTTCTGCGGTTGTCCCGCATATTTGGGTCGGGCGCAACACTTTATATCCCTACGCTCAAGTATTGAAGTTGCAAAAAACCAAAGGCTTGACGCCAAGTGAATGCACTTTCTTGCTGTCGATGGACAAGGTAAACGACTCTCCGGTTACCCTAAATCGTTACCTCACCTTTGGAGAAAATGGCGATTGGAACGGACAACCGCAATTTGGCAGTCGTGTCGTTGTTACCGTTGATTCGACTCCAATTTTTTCCGGTCACTTGATGCGCCGGCAAGATAGCGGCCATGATGATTCGGTTATCTGGACAGCCGTTGATGACCGGGATCTTCTAGCCGGCGTTCCTGTTCGCGGCGCCTTGGTTTACGATGAAGTGGACCAGAACGTTAAGTTCTGCCCTTCATTTTCTGCAAGAACCAACCCGGACGGCGCTTGGAATTGCACGTTTGCCCAAGTGCAGATAAATCACCGGCGTTATTCTGATACAACCAATGCGGTCGAGTCTGTTCCGATTGTGGTCACCGCTCCCGTATTTACCCCCTACGCTCGGCACGTTCTCGCTTATGAATATCCGAATAAGACGTATACCGGAACCGCGGAAACGAACGGCCAAATCTGCGCTTGGACTCCTCGCCGCTGGTTGCAGTACCTTTGCGCCTTGGCCAATATCGTCCCGGCTGCCGATGGTTCTGATTACCCATTGATCAAAGGGGTTGACGCCGAAACTTGGCGCGGCATCGGCAACTGCAATATGCTTCAATGGGACTACTCCAAAATCAACAGCTTGCGCGGGGTTGATCCCGCCATCACCAACCCAAACTTTGATCCTCTTGACACCAAAATGCCGGACGTAAACTTTCAGGGTCTTGCGGTTCTTTCTGCCCTGGCTCAAACGTTAGAGGTTGTAGGAACGCATGATTTCACTCTTGGTATGATGGCTGGTCGGGAGGATAACGCCGATCGGGATATCGTTGGCGAGATTACATTCTTTCCAGTTGGCTGGAGTGGTTTCAAGTCGGATGGCCAGGCCTATCAAGTGCAATTACAGCGTGACGGCACCGTGGAAAACGCGCACACTTGCATAGATTTCGACCTTCTTATGGACGCTAGCCATACCCGCGATTGCGTTTTGGTTGAGGGTGATGTAGTAAAACTGGAAACCCGACTCCAATGTATCGTCAACGCAAATGGAACGATTGACACAGCCAATAGCACTCTCGCCCCAGCTTGGACGCTGGAGGACATCACTACGCAAGCCGGCGGTTCTGGCGTATCGCAGCAAACCGGATTCCTCCAGGTGATCCATGGAAATCCGTTGACCGACGCCTACAAAAATAACCCCGGCACCTATGCGAAATACCCCGCGGCCATCACGACCGGGAACCCGCCGATCTTCCCCAACTGGCTGACAGCCGATGGAAACGGAGGCCGCCCGCTGGCTTTCGCACATTCTCCGGAAGCGGTGGCCTTGGCCCGTCAATGCTTCCCGACAGTATTCCGCGCCTTCCGGGTCGTGACCGAAAATCTTTTGGATATCTTGCAAGGCGTGGATGACGTATTTGCAGACCCAAAAAAGTTCGCTATATTGAATTGGAAGCGTACGGTTCTTCCGACTCAACTCCAATATCAGTCTAGCGATCAAAGCGGCGGTTTGGCGCCTGGCAGCGCAGTGGAACAGATCAATTGGCTGCTATCGCGTTATCCGATTCGGGTGGAAGTTTTGTATGACGGCAAAAAGCCCGAGAGCAGAACGGCCTGGCATGATGTTGGCCAAATGACCGGGTTCTACATGACCGGGGACGGTCTGCTTTGGTGCGAAACCCTTGGCGAACGCATCTATCCAAACTACGATAGCATTATCGACCCGCGGCCACAATTCAGCGGTGGGGGTGGCGACGGTTGGAAGAATCCGGGCCAGTTTGCGCTACGATCTTTCCGCATCAATGCCGCCATTCCGTTTGACCACCGGGTGTATGGCTACAAGACCAACCCAGGGCAGTCAATTTTTGCGCCCGAGTACGTCAACGCTTTGGGCGGCCGGCGGATGCTCTACGTCGATAGCCCGTGTGGTTATAAGGAACATCACCAGAAGAACAGTTACCCTTCGGCTTTGGTAAACGATATCCCTGCCGCTGGACGGATGCTGGCCAGCGGCGACGAACGTGAACACGCGGGATACGCCGCGCAGCGGCGCCTTGCTTACTCCACTAGGGTAGCCACCAACAGCATTTGGCGCTATGCGGGCATTTGCTTGGGTGTACGAGTTGGCGATTGGGTAGAACGCATTCTGTTTTTCTCGTCTGACGGGCTATGGCAGGAACGGCCTTTCCCGATTCGCGCTCCAGTCGGCTACGTTACTTTTGATTTCCAGAACCAAAAGACCGAAGTTGGTGGGATCTACAGCAACCTTGGGGGAATGTAGAATGCCGCTCAACGCCGCGCCTGATCTTGCCATGACCCGCGGGGGCGTTCCCGCTGCCGTTCCTGGTATCGGCCCGCATCGGGATGCCTGGTTTTATATCCGTAATGACGCTAGCGAGGATTTTAGCGAGTATATGTTTGTGTCTATCGAGCGGATCAAAGACACCACGGTATCGGGCGCGGTCTACTCAGCTAAAAAGCCAACGGCAGATAGCATCCGAAATTACGCCATCACTCTTCACAAACTTCCGGTTGGCATGATCGGCCGGGCCACAATTTTTGGCGTTGATGGCGGGGTAACTCTAAAATACAAAGGCGCTGCGCCGACAGTTGGCGGAACGATTGGAACCAAGAACGGCCAGTATGAAGGCGAAGCCGGCAAGAAGGGGTGCGCTGTTCTTGGGGTTAATACGGATGAGGAGCAATGTGTTGTACGCCCTTTTGAGGAAGAGGGCGGGGTGCTTGGAGATATTTTCCGGTATTATGCGAACGTCTATGCTGGCACTCAAGTCGGTGGGGTTATCCGCTGGAATCAAGACGATCTGACCGTCCAGGGATACGCCAACAATACCACGATTGATCCGGCTCTGCATGACAACTCCAAGTTCGTCAAGAAAGATATTTTGCCCCAAGGTCTATTCCAAGGCTATAACACAACCGGCTGGACATCGGCTTGCATCCTTGGGGACGATTTGTATGTTGCCTCGGGAACGCGGTTCAACCGGGCCGGCTACGCATCTTTCCCAAATACCGACAACATCATGGACGATACTGTCGGGATCATTCTAAAATATAACCGGGGCACAGACGCTTTTGATGCTTTGTCGTTCACCGACAAGGCGCTTCGCTACTACCTTTCCACAATGCCGCTTTGGCATATGACCGCGGTAGACGGCAGCATCTACTTGTTTACCCCATTAGGTTGGCAAGACGATACCCCAACGATCTACAAAATCGGATGGTATAGACTTAATGAAGGATCTCCTTCGACCTTCACCAAGATCGGAGATGTTGGGGCGTATCCTGTTGACCCAGGTTTCTTCGGTGCTTGCGAATGGAACGGGAAATTGGTGGTTTATGGGATGTTCGCAGCGGTTGGGGATTTCCCGGTGCCGTATCTTTGTTACTATGATCCGGGGACAGCTTCTTGGGGTAGCCTCGGAACGTTCAACGGCGCCGTCCATGAGTGCTTTGTCGATGATGCCGGGGATCTTTATGCGCTTGGCGCCTTCACGACAATTGATGGTAACCCGTTTAACCGCGTGGCGAGATATTCCGAAGGCGGTTGGCAACTGATCGGCGGGGGCGTCAAAGACAATACCGGTGGCGGAAATGCCGGAACCTGTATGGGCCGAATAGCGCAAGGAAAATTGGTTTTGCTCGGTCAATTCAACGAGTGTGGGACCGATGGCCTCGGCAACAAACTGACGTTCACCATCAATCCGGCGACCAGTAAGGGGAATATCGTATCACTCGATCTTACCACCAACCAATGGGAATTGATTACGAATGCCGTCGATCAGTATGATCCGCTTGATTGCTATACTTCAATTGGGAATCTACTGAACTCAGGGATCAAGTTTCCCGATTGCGGTCGGACATGGGAAGTTGATGGCCGGGTCGTGTTTGCCGGCGGCCCATACGTTCATTCGCATAATAATTCCGACTGCACAAAGTACGGTCTTTACTATGTTGACCCTATCGCAAAGACATGGGAAAATCTTTTCCCTGACGGGCATACTTTGATCGGTTCTGGCGAAATCGGGTACGTAACCAGCCAAGCTTATGGCAGTCGGCCAAGAATACGTTCCATCGTCAAGCTATCAAAATTAGATCCTGGTGATCCGCAGTATTGGTTTATCGGTGGCGGTATCGGATTTGATTCCGTTAATAACGGGGGGATTTACGCCATGGATGGCGTACCAGGCCAACTAGGCTTGGCTTATGATGCTGGAGTTGCGCCGACTGCCTGCGCTTTCGTCCGTGGTAGGATCTACAATAGTTCTGGAGTGGCGCCTAACGACGCACAAGTAAAAGGTATTTGGATCACCGCAGCGCATAAACTTCTTTACGTAAGTTCTACCCTAGCTGCATATCGCTATCAGGGCATAGGCGCGGCAGCGAAAGCGGTTAACGGCCGGCTTTGGGACGTTTATCCGAATGATGATTTTCCTCTTGCGGCAGAATTGACGGATTACATCAAAACCACAGAACCAAGACCAGCCTGGTCAGATTACTATTTTGATACTTTTGCGACCGCTTGGGGAAACATTTGCTGGCCGATTTATGATCCTGATGACGGAACAAACGGCAAACTGCTTTTGGCCGGGGTCATATCGACCTGGAATCCGTTATCAGTGAAGCCAGCGGTTCTTATCACTCGTCCAGTTATAGACCCAATTACGCTGGTAATATCAGAATGGACTTGCGCCGATGCTTTTTCGTGGGCTGGACTTTTGCAATCTATGAGCTATTGCAAAGACGGTGGTGTATGGTACCGACATAAGCGTGGTGGAACGCTTGCGGCTATTCCTTTGCAAAGCTATTCTGGTGGTACGTGGTCAGATATAGCATCGAATTGGGCGAGTATTTCAGCCGGGGATCGAGCGTATTTCAACAATTCTCGGTGGATCTGGAGCGATAGCTACGGAACGATCTACGGACTATCGCGACTTGGTACATGGTCATGGAACTCTGCTAGCGGCTATGGCGTCATTAGAAAATTAGATACGTCCGATAAGATTACCGTCATATCTAATTTACAGGTAATCGCAGACGGTTACATCTATTTTCTTGGCCAGTATATTCCAGTTCCTTCCGATATTTATTGGGGTCAATACTTATGTCGCGTTCCCGTTAGCGGCGGGGCAGCAGAAAAACTTTTGTGGTTGGGCCACGGAGATACGTTCACTGAAGGCGCTAACGGTATGATGCCTTACGTTCAACCACTTGGCGAGTTGATGCTTATCACTTATACGCTTCAGAATAGAACGCTTCCGACTTTTGTCAGGGACATTTCAGGGAATGTTTTGCTTGGCGGTAAAGCGGCAGGAATGTTTTTATATGATCCAGCCTCGGGAGAACCGAGCGCCTTGGATGGCGTTCCTGATGGTTCCGGGATAATGTCCTTTATGATCCCGCGAAGCTACCGGCCAACGCACAACCGGATCCAACCCGACACGATCATAGACCTGCGCTAGCTGGCCAACTTCTCCATCATCACTTGCCGCAGCGCCAACTCCAAAACCCGCACGATCCGCGGCAGGCTTTCGCCTCTCTCCCATCGACTGATCGTAACGGAATCGGTGCCAAGATATTCTGCCAGTTCCACCTGGGTCATCCCAAGCTTTATTCTGGCGTCTTTGATAACCATAGCTATGGGCTTGTCGCGCATGGCCTTTCTCCTCTCTATCTCTACTATACGATACGCCTAGCCTGTTGTCAAGAGATAAGTCGATAAAGGCAAAGTCGGTGCGCGGCGTTTTCGATGGCCAGGCCAAACTCTCTTCCGACCTCATCTTCGCTATCCCAAGCTACTTGGATATCCCACTTCTTATCCCCGCCAAAATCGAAGCTGTAGACTGATGCTTTAGCCGTTCCTCGTTGATCTGGCGGCGGGCAATCGGCTAGGAAGGTGTCGAGTAGCCTTTCTGCCGCTAGTTCGCTATCCAGGATCAAATACAGGGCGAAGCTTGTGTCCACCGGAAAGTTATTTCTGATTTTCCGCGGACGATTTGCCGCACGTACCTTTCTCGCCAATCTTTCTATCGTTGATCTCATCTTCATAGGATACCATCCTGTCAAAAGCTTCCATCACTTCGGAAGCGAAAAGTTTCCTGTCGAATAGCGGGGATTTAGCCAAACGCTCCCTACAGTTCATTCGGTACTCGTTCAACGCTTTCCTGTCTCTGGCCAACTGCACCGCTTTCCAGATGAAGCCTTCTTCTGTCTCGTAGGTCATTTCCGGGTAGCCAGCGCTCACGGAAATGGAGCGGCCAAGATTCGACGCTGGAGTTTTGCCGGTCATAGATATAACTGGAACACCTGACCAGAAAGATTCGCAAGCCGTGGTTGCCGAGGCGTATGGTTGGGTGTCCAGCCAGATATCGGCTTTGCTCACTTCCAGCAGATATTCCCGATGATCCCTGGTTGGCGGGTCCATTACTACGCGATTCCGCGGGATGCCGCACTCCTCAACAATGATCTTTTCCCATAGAGCGCGAACGCCGGCGCTTTGGAAGCCATAAGCTTTTAGCCAAAGAGTCGAGTCAGGAACTTGCGCCAGGATCTTTGACCAGCGTTTAAGCGAACCGCGATTGACTTTGCCGAGGTTAGAGAAATTGCAGAATCGGATTGGCCCTTCGTGCAAATCCAAATCCGGCAGATCGTACATTGGCGTGTAGCAATGCAAGCCGTAAGGTAGGCATACTTGTTTCTCAAAACTATATTCTGTCGGCACCAACGTCCATTGATCCACTAGCCGATAGTCCATCTCCCTAATTCCGGTTGTGCCGATGTACCCAAGCCACGATACTTGGATCGGAGCGATGCGTTGGGAGAATAGTGGTAGGCGGTTATGCGCGGAATGGCCGGCCAGGTCGATTGCTATGACGACCTTCCTGCGGTCAAACTCTCTGGCGATTGTCTTGTCTTTCATCTTGCTAACGTCAAGAACCGTGTCGACCAACGAAGAAAGCTTGTCGGTTACTTTATCTCTTGGCTCGGGACCATCTATACAGAGCGTGATTCTATAGCGCTCATGGTCATAGGCGGATAGCAACGATTCAAGGAAATACGCCGCCGAGTGCTTGCGGATATCCGGGGAGATGATCGCAACCTCGATCGGTTCTCCTGGTGCCGGGCGGCGCCGTTTCCATAGCGACTTTTTTGACCGGGATCTGTCGTAGGCGAATAGCGTTCCGAATTGCCCTGCCGTGTCGTGAAGAATAGCCGGCGTTATGGCTTCGGCGTACCCGATGAAATAGATCAGATTGGAAAACGCAATCGGATCCTCGGTGCGCAGCAATAACCCTTTTTGGCATACCTCTATTGCTTCCTCGATCTTACATTGCGCCAACAGACAGGACGCCAGATTTCGGAGCGGGTCGGTTGCGTTGGGCGCCTGCAAGATGATGAGCCGCAATATATCCGCAGCCATGACAAACTCACCCATCTGCTTCAAGCAAACGGCGATATTATTAGCTATGACCAAGTTGTTAGGCTCGGATTTCTGCAACTCTAAGAACAGGTTGAGCGCAACCTCGTATTTCCGTTCACCGAACGCTACGAATGCCAGCGTCCGAAGATCGTTCGTAGCCATCATTATCCCCCATCATTTCGCAGATGCCGCATTCGTACCGGGGCATTCCGTGGCGACA
>Ga0315276_10002315_pt1 | contig 17386 bp, 10 predicted proteins | sample YL17G05_0_MG_FD_204542 | JGI IMG/M metagenome (GOLD analysis project Ga0315276, IMG submission 204542) | Sediment microbial communities from Yellowstone Lake, YNP, Wyoming, USA - YL17G05_0 | ecosystem: Environmental > Aquatic > Freshwater > Lake > Sediment | place: USA: Wyoming | collected... | reverse complement strand
TGGGGCGAAGCTACGAGACCATGGGGAGCCATGGTTACCGGACGGTTTCGCATGGCGTAAGATTCAGGGGCTCTATGATTCATAAGTTCCTCCCCATTAATTGAAGTTCCTAAAGTGTACTAAAGTTCCTAAAGTTGAAAAAAATTTGGACGCCGATGAACGCAGATTTTTAAGATGTTATACTAGATTTTTTTCCTGCGTCTATCGGCGAAAATCTGCGTCCCAATTCATTTCCTTCCCGCGGATGGAAAAATCCAAAGACCGTCTGGATATCCTTTTGGGTCAACGGCTCAACCCGACGCAGTTCTTCCGGCGAAGCTTCCTGGATTCTTTGCAGGCTGCCAAATTCCCGGAGCAAGGCTTTCCTCTTGATCTCCCCGATCCCTGGAACCTCGTCGAGGATCGTTTCCAGACCCCGTTTCCCCCGGAGCTTCCTATGGTACCTTATGGCAAAGCGATGCGCCTCGTCGCGGATTTTTTGCAGGAAGCGCAGGGAGACCGAATGGCCGGGGAGGAGGACGGGGTCTTTGACGTTCGGAAGGTAGACTTTATCCGAGGTACTTCTGGCAACTTTCCCGGGACCCCTGTCTTTATCCTTTGCCAGCCCGATGGTTGCGATATCTTGCAGGCCCAGCTCAGATAAAACAGCCAGAGCGACGTTTAATTGACCCTTGCCACCGTCCACCAGGAGAAGGTCCGGAGTTTCCTTCTCGCCGTCCAATTTACTGTACCGGCGTTTCAAAACTTCATACATCATGGCATAATCGTCGGGAAAAGAAGGACCATGAACTTTGAAATGCCGGTAATGAGCGTGGTCGGGCTCCCCATCCAGAAAACTCACCATTGACCCCACAGCCAACGTGCCGAAGAGGTTGGAGATGTCAAAGCACTCCACCCGATGCGGCAAGGTTCTCAGCCTGAGTTTCTCCTGGAGCTCTTTAAGGGTCAGGGAAAGGGTTTCCTCTTCGCTAACCCTTTTCCGGAAGGCATTCTCGGCATTCTTCCGGGCCATCTGCACCAAACGCCTCTTCCGGCCCCTTTGCGGCGAAAGGACCTCCACCTTTTCCCCCTTCTTCTCCGAGAGCCAATCCACCAGCAAAGATTCATCTTCGCTGACCAGCGGCAGGAGGATTTCCTGCGGAATATACCGGTCTTCGGCGTAATACCGCCGGACAAAGGCGGAGAGCGCCTCTTCATCCGGAAGGGTGAGGCGAGAAAAATGGAACGATTTGTTACCCACCAGCAGTCCCCGGCGGAAGAAGAGAATCTGGAATTCCCAAGTGTTTCCCTGGCGGTGGAAGGCGAATACGTCCTGGTCCATTTGCTCCTGGGAGACGGCTTTTTGTTTTTCCAGAGTTTGTTCGACCGCTTGAATCTCGTCACGAATACGCGCCGCTTCTTCGAAATGCAAGCCTTCCGAGGCGGCCATCATCCTTTCGCGCAGGAGTCTCATGAGCTGGGAGTTCTTCCCTTCCAGGAAGAGGAGGACTTCCTGGACCAGGTCGGCATATTTTTCCTCGGTGACGAGCTGGCAGCAGGGGGCGAGACATCTATGAATCTGGAAGTTCAGGCAGGGCCGGGAGCGGTTGCGGAAGTTGGCCGGGCTGCAGGTGCGCAGGGGGAAAATCCCCTGAAGGAGCGTAAGGGTTTCTTTTACGGCGGCGCTGGAGGCGAAAGGGCCGAAGTAACGGGCCCCATCCTTTTTCACCTTACGGACTAACGACAGCCTGGGAAATTCTTCGTTAAGGCTGAACTTGAGGCTGAAATAGGTCTTGTCATCCCTAAAGTTGATATTGTGCCGGGGTTTATACTTCTTGATCAGAGTGTTCTCCAGGATGAGGGCCTCTTTTTCCGTATCCGTGAGGAGGGTTTCCACCTGATGAACTTTGGGCATAAGGAAGCGCAGGGAGTAGCGGCTATCTCCGGATTTGCCGAAGTACGTCCGCACCCGGCTGCGCAGGTTCTTGGCCTTGCCCACGTACAGGACGGTTCCTTCCGGGTCCTTCATCAGGTAGACGCCGGGACTTGTCGGAAGGTCATGGATCTGTTCTTCTAAGGATTGCGGTTCCATAATGATCGTTTTGGATTTTACCTGTATTCCAGCGCGACTTTTTCCAGAGATTTTATCCGGTCCCGTATCTCTGCGGCCTTTTCAAAATCGAGTCTGGCAGCCGCCTCGCGCATTTCCTTTTTCAAACGCGAAACCTTCTTGGGGAGGTCAAAGATGGAAACGTATTCTTCGGCCTCTTCGGCCACAGCAGGAACGGTGACATAATCCGCCTCGTAAATGGAGGTCAAGATATCCGGGATGGCCTTCTTGACGGTCTCGGGTGTGATTCCATTCTTGCGATTATAGGCTTCCTGGATTTTCCGTCTCCGGTTTGTCTCCTCGAGGGCCTTCTTCATCGAGCCCGTGACGAAATCGGCATAGAGCACCACCCGTCCGGCGATATTTCGGGCGGCCCGGCCGAAGGTTTGGATCAGCGAGGTTGCCGAGCGCAGGAACCCCTCCTTATCCGCGTCCAGGATCGCTACCAGGGAAACTTCGGGCAGATCCAGTCCCTCACGCAAGAGGTTGATGCCGATGAGAACGTCGAATTTCCCCAGGCGCAAGTCACGAATGATCTCCGTGCGCTCCAGGGTCTGAACGTCCGAGTGCAGGTATTTTACCTTCAGGCCGAGGTTGGCATAATAAGAAGTGAGGTCTTCGGCCATCCGTTTGGTCAAAGTGGTAACCAGAACGCGCTCCCCTCTGGCGACGCGAGACTGGATCTCGCCCAGCAGGTCATCGACCTGGTAGCGGGCCGGTTTGACCACGACCTCAGGATCAATCAAACCGGTGGGACGGATGATCTGCTCGACGATGCGCCCTTTGGCCTTCTTCCTCTCGTAGTCAGCCGGCGTAGCCGAAACATAGATCACCTGGGGCACACGGGCCTCGAACTCCTCGAAAGAAAAAGGACGGTTGTCCAAGGCGGAGGGCAGGCGGAAGCCATACTCCACCAGCGTTTCTTTGCGCGTGCGGTCTCCCCAGTACATGCCGTTGAGCTGCGGGACGGTGATGTGGCTCTCGTCGATGAAGATCAGCGCATCTTTGGGGAAGTAGTCCAGCAGCGTGTAAGGAGGCTCTCCCGGTCGCCGGCCGTCCAGATGCCGGGAGTAATTTTCGATTCCCGTGCAATACCCCATCTCCTGGAGCATCTCGATATCAAAGTAAGTGCGCTGTTCCAACCGCTGGGCTTCGAGGAGCTTTCGCTGGGAATGCAAATCCTTCAGGCGTTCGGCCAATTCCTGCTGGATGGACTGGATGGCCGTGCGTAACCGGTCCTGGGGCGTAACGTGATGGCTTCCGGGGAAGATGGTTACGTGCCGCAGTTTGCGCAGAATTTTTCCGCGAAGCGGGTCGATCTCGGCAATGGACTCCACCAGATCTCCGAAAAACTCAACCCGAATGGCCCGATTCTCCTCATAGGCGGGAAAGATTTCCAGCACGTCTCCACGCACCCGGAAGGTTCCCCGGTGGAAATCATAGTCGTTCCTCTGGTACTGGATCTCCACCAGCCGGGCCAAGACTTCATCCCGGGAGACTTCCTTTTGATCCTCAACCAGTACGATCATTCCCTGGTAAGTCTCCGGGGAGCCCAGGCCGTAAATGCAGGAAACCGAGGCGACCACGACCGCGTCCCGGCGGGTGAGGACGGAGTGGGTGGCCGAATGGCGCATCTTGTCGATCAGGTCATTGATCGAGGCATCCTTCTCGATGTAGGTGTCTGTGCCCGGTACGTAGGCCTCCGGCTGGTAATAATCATAGTAGCTGACGAAGTACTCCGCGGCGTTTTCGGGGAAGAGACCCCGGAACTCCTGGAAGAGCTGCGCGGCCAGGGTCTTGTTGGGGGCGATGACCAGCGTGGGCTTCTGCACTTGCTCGATGACGTTGGCCATGGTGAAAGTCTTGCCGGAGCCCGTGACGCCGAGGAGGGCCTGATGGGGCAATCCCTGTTTGACCCCCTCGACAAGCTTCTGAATGGCCTGCGGCTGGTCACCCTTGGGTTTAAATTCAGAGACGATTTTGAAATCGGGCATAAAGAAGTTAAGTGACGAGATACGCGTTTAAAGTTTCTAGTTTATCTCGCGGAGCACGGGACGAAAACCCGAAATGCCTTTGGGGACTCCGCCAGGTTCCATTTGAGCCCGAAGCGTAATGATGGCTAGATCAACGGTCCCGGGAATCTTCATAAGGCTGGGAAAAGCGCTGTGGCCGGAGATCTCGGCGTAGTTGGGATTGACCGGATAAAGCCGGCCTGGATAACCGGATTTCAAAAGTGCCTGGAAGAAAGGGAAACGGCCCCCCATTACTTCCGGTGAGGCCCCCACGATGGCCACGCTGTCGGGATAAAAGAGCTTGCGGAGGTCAGAATTTCGGCGCTCAGCCGGAGGCAGAGATTGAACCATATTTCCTTATTTAGGGGATGGGGCCAATTCCCGGGCTCGCTGGCGGAACTTTCCTGCTTCTTCGGGCTTTCCCAGGGCTTCGTAGAGGGAGGCGATTTTGAAGAGGTCCTGGAGGATTCGTTCCTTAAAGCCGAGATATTCGTTCACTCGCCAGGCACGCAGGTAGTGATCCAGGGCTTTCTCTCTCTCCCCCCTGGCCTCAAAGAGCCTTCCTAGATTGGCCAGGTCCGTGGAGATGCCCACGGAATTCTCTATTTTTTTGTCCGCATCCAGTGCGCCCTGAAAGGCCTCCAGGGCTCGGGAGTAGTCTTTTTGCGATTCATACAGGGCGCCCATGTTATTCAAGTTGTCAGCGATTCCCCCGAAATGTTCGATCTTTTCGTTGAGTTTCTTCGCCCGCAAGTAACATTCGAGAGCCCGATCATCCTGCCCCAGAGCCCGGTACGCTGAACCCATATTGTTCCAGCGGATGGCCTGAGCTCTAAGATCCTCCCTTTTTTCCTCGACGGCTAAGGACTTCTGAAAAAATTCCAGGGCCGCCTGAGGTTTCCCCAGGGACAGAGTGACACTTCCGATATTGTTCAAATTCAGCGACTGGCCTTCCTGGCTGCCGATTTCTGAATTAATGGCCAGAGCACGCTGGTAGTAATCGAGAGCCCGGACATACTCCCCGGTCGATTGATAGGCTGTACCCACGTTGTTCAGACTTAGAGCGACCCCCTCCCGGTTGTCGATGGACTCATTTACCTGAAGGGACTTTTGGAAGAAGCGAAGGGCCTTGGCGTATTGTCCCTGGTGATAGAATTCCGCCCCTTTGCGGTCAAGATCAATAGCCCGGGCCCTTTGCGGGGGGATCGGCTGCGGGCCGGCGCATCCGCTCAAAGCGGCCAGCAGAGAGTTGGTGAGAAAAAGTATAAGGAGGAAAATAAAATTTATTCTTTTTGAAAGCATGGGGTAAAATGATTCCGGTTCACTTTTTATAAGATCGATGACAGTTTATCAGGTAGGGGAAAAATTATCAAGGTCTCTCCCTACGCTTCTCCGGACCGGAGGAACTTCAAAGGCTTTTTAACCGACTCCAAAGATCCCGGGCTTATTTCCTGGACCCAATTGGGGGAAGATTGAAGGGAAATATATATTGGCAGAGTGGAAAAAATTTGGAAAAAATGGAAAACTTCCTCCGTTTTTTCATTGGCATAAAAAAGGAAGTGATCTAAATCTCCCAGGATATCATAAAGTTACATAAATATTAGGCATGGTACAGATTTTGCTGAGATAAGATATTTATTGGGTGGGGGGAGCGAATTTTTAGGGGCCAGCTGCGGAAATTAGGAAGCCAAGAAAAATTGATATGACTGGCAAAAATTCCCTTGACAATAGCATGCAATTTGTTAAGAATTTACATACTCAGCTCCTACGCTTTTTCCGCGACCTCGCACGGAAAAAGTGGCTCTCGTGGGGCAGCGAAAATCCCAGAAATCCCCCCAACCCCCCTTTGTAAAAGGGGGGCGAGGGGGGATTTATCGCGAATGCGCGGGATAATTCCTTCTTACCAACATGTTGGTTTTAGTTTGGCGATAAGCGCCTATTCTGTCTTTTTTAAGGTCGAATAACCCGATCAAACCTTTAATCTTCTGGAGGAAAATATGAAAGGAAGCGGCCAGAAGGTGGTCCCGTAAGGCCCCAGGGAGATTATTATATCCCCGGGGTTTTTTTGGGGGGCCGTCTGAAAAGCGCAAAATTACTCGAGCGGGCTGGACAGAAGCGAAGGATTTATAATACCGCTCCCTCTGATTTGGATGTTCCTGAAATAAGGGCGGTCGAGGTTGATTTCTTCAGGTAGTAATCCCGGAATAACTATAAGAATAGAAATCCTTTAGAAGGAGACGAAGATGAGAAAAAGAAATTTGACTCTACTGATCATTTTATCAATGGTTATTTTTGGCTGTGCCACCCCGGGGATGGATAGCTTTAAGCTGGGGCAGGAACTTGCTAAAAATAACAGGATGGAAGAGGCCATTGCGATGTATGAAGATGCCCTCGCCAAAGAACCTAAGAATACTGAATACCAGGATATTTTAAAGAAGGCCAAAGAAAGTCTCTCCGCCCAGCACTTGGAAAAAGCGAGGTCGATTCTGGCAAAAAAACCTCTTACTTATGATCAGGTCGGGCTTTCCTATCAAGAGGCGGAGAAGGCCTTGAGGCTCACGCCTGAAAGCCGCGATGCCGTCAACCTGGTAAAACAGGTCCAATCCGAAATGGACAAAATGAGGAAGATGGCTGAAACCATGTATGCGGATGCGATTAAGGCCATCGAAAAGAATGAATGGGCGGAAGGCGTAAAAAAGTTGAGGGAACTAAATACATTTTATGCCAGATATCTCGACGCGGCTTCCAAGGTCAAGCAGGCTGAGAGCGACGGAGTTTCTTATTACCTGAAGGAGGCTGAAAAGTTTAAAAAGGATGAGGATTGGGAGAAAGTAATGAAGGCCCTTTTGTCTGCCCGGGAAATATCCCCAGACCGAGCGGAAGTAACTCTGGGATTGCAAGAGGCCCGGTTGAAGCATCACCCCGATTACTATCTCCGAAAAGCAGAGGAATATTCAACCCTAAATAATTGGGACACGGCGGTGGCGTTTGCCCGAAAAGCCACGAATATGGGCCTGTCTGCGGAGGGGAATAAAAGAGCGGCCATGATCCGGCAACAGGCGGCCAAGAGTTGGATGACCCAATGCGGCCAGAAGCTACATGAAAAGAGGCTCTACCCTGCCTATAATGATGCCTTGAAGGCCATGACTTATGACTCCTCCATTAAGAATGAGCCGGGCGCGTCAGGGGTAATAAATCAACTGCTGGCAGCCATGGCTGCGAAAGCCGCCGCTTATGATACCCAGGGATATGTGGGAAATGCCTTCACCTGGTATGAAAAAATAATGAAAATTGACCAGAACTATCAGGATGTCTTTTTCAAAGTGCAGGCGGGTAAGGACAAAATCAGGGAAAGGGTTGTCCGGAAGATTGCGATCATGGACTTCACCCCGCCTTCCGGGAATGCGGATGCTGGCAAGATCGTGACCGACAATCTGCTGGCGTATATTACGACTCACGCGGGCAGCGATGTGAAGATCCTGGCCAGGGATGTTTTAGGAGCTATTTTGAAGGAGATAGAGCTGGGACAGGCAGGGCTTTACGATATAGAGAGCGCCAAGAAAGCAGGAAAGTTAAAGGGCACAGATGTTTTTATCTTCGGCAGTGTGTTGAACTTCAACGTGGAAAAGAATGTTTCGGAAGGATACAAATCAGAGAATGTAGTGGTGGGCAAGAGAACGATACAGAATATGGCATATCAGATGTGGCTCATGAGTATTAAGGGAAAAGCACCAACCAAGGAAGAACTTATGCAGGCTCCTCCGGCCACTATCGAGGAAGAGATTCGAGAGACCGTCAAGTATAAAGTGGGCACAGAGAAAAAAAGGTCGACAGTGGGTGTCTCCTTCAGGGTGATCGACCTGGAACAAGGTGAGGTGGTTATTACAAAAACCATAAGAAAGTCGCAGGAAGTAAAGGGGGACTATTCGGAGGGCGTGGCCTTTGCGAATATCCAGTATAAATCTCTGGAAATTCTCTCGGACTCTGAACTTTTGGAAAAGGTAACCCAGGATGTGGTTGCCGAGTTGAGTTATGAGGTGATGTCCCGCTTTCAGAATCTCCAGACCCAGTATTTTAACAGCGCAGAGGGATTTAAAAAGAAAAGGGAATATGAAAGAGCCATCGAGAAGTACATGGATGCCATCCACCTGGAAGAATTGAAGAACATATCCAGTCCTCTTTCTGCGAGTGCCAGAATAGAAATAGAGGAATTGCTGAAGCGCATTGCCTCATAGGAGAAAGTCATGCGGAAGGCCATTGCTTTCTGTTCGCTCGCTTTTCTGGTATATACAACCGCCGCTCCCCTCCCTCCTGCGCACGCGGCTGTGGTAAAGCCGAAGATTGCTCTTTTCATGCTGGTTCCCAAGAATATCGAGGCCATCCCCCTGATCGATTCGATCCCCTCCCTTTTGACGATGGCGATCAGCAAATTTGATTATTTTGAGATCGTCGAGCGGAAGAAGATCGAAAGAGAAATTGAATTGGCGGGGCATAAACTTGGCAGTATCAAAATCCAGGACTTGTTTACCTTGGGGGAAAGGCTGGGATTTGATTTTTGCGTGGTTGGAGATGTATTGAAGCAAAGGGGCACGATCGAAGTGAATATAAAGATTGTAGATATCCGGGCTCAAAAAGTATCTGGCGAACAAACCTTTACCACCACCGAGGGGAGGTTGAATCTTGAGCTCAATAATCTGGTCGCCATGATTATGGAGCGGACCCGTGAGTCGTTCTCCACAGCGGTCGGACCCAAGAAAGAGGAGATCACCACAAAGCCGCCCCAGAATTTAAAGGCGAAAAGCGGAACCAAGACGATCCGGATCAGCTGGAGCTATGCTGACCCGCAGCAAGTTTCTGGTTTCAGGGTCTATAGGGCTGCGAAGGAAGAAGGTCCCTACATGGCCATCGGCACAGTTGAGCACATATTCTTTGTGGATGAAAATCCAATTTTAAAAGAGCGGGCCTTCTATAAAGTCGCCGCCGTAAATGTAAAGGGAGTGGAAGGAGGTTTCTCCGACCCAATTCAGGCATGGACCGTGGAAGGGCCCCCTCCGCCTATCTTTATAAACCTGGAAGCGGATATAAAAGCGGCTCACTTAAAATGGCAAGTACGACCCGGCTATCAAGTGGCCGGCTTTAAGGTTTACCGGAGAGAGGAGAGCGAAAAGGAAATTGGGGAAATTGCGACCATTTCCGGAAAAGATGTATCCATTACGGACCGGGGGTTAAAAGATGATACAACCTATTACTACGCTTTGACCGCTACGGATGCAAAAGGGAACGAAAGCGACCTTTCAAAAATCCTTGAGATAAAAACGCTCAAATCTCCGGATGGTCTCAAGGCGGAAGGTGGCAAAATCCGGCAGGTTCCTTTAAGCTGGATCATTTATCCCTCTGATGTTGTCGAAGGGTATATCATTTACCGGGCAGCGGATAAAACGAAAGAGTTCAGGCAAATTGTAAAGATAAAAGAAAGGAAAACAAATATTTACTCTGATAAGGAAGGGCTGGCTGACGCCACAACTTACTGGTACAGGATTTCAGCCTTTAACAAAAATGGCCAGGAGACGGATACATCGGAAGCCGTATCCGCCACTACCCGGGGGGTTCCTCCAACTCCTCAAGGGCTTACCGCAAAAAAGGGAGAGCCAAGGAGGGTCTCGCTGCAATGGGAGGCGGTAAAAAGCCCGGCGGACGAGATAAAAGGTTACTATGTTTTTCGGGGAACGGAGGAAAAAGGGGAATACAAAAATATAACAAAAATAAAAAATCCTGATACCAATTCCTTTGTAGATAGCGAGCCGCCCTTGAAGGATAATACCCGCTATTATTACAGAATCAGCTCTTATAATTCCGTGGAGGTGGCCAGCGATCTGTCAGAGCCGATCGGGGCGATCACCAAGAATACACCTGCTATGCCAGGGGGCGTCGAGGCCAAGAGTGGAGAAGTAAAACAGGTTACCCTTTTGTGGCAACCCAATGCGGAGAAAGATATTAAGGAGTATTTGGTTTTCAGGGCTGGATCAGGGGATAAAGATTTCAACAAGATCGCTTCTGTCAAGGGGGCTACGAGTTATGTGGATAAGAACCTGAAAGACGGAAGCAGATACAGTTACTTCATCAAGGCAGTGGATGGAGACAATTTGATGAGTGATCCGTCTCCCACCATAACTGCGGAAACAAAGCCGCTCCCCGCCAAGCCCACAGGGTTAACGGTCACGGAAAAAGAGGGCAAAAAATTATTGCAATGGAATGCCAACCCCGAAAAGGATGTCAAACAATACGTTGTGTACAAAAAAGGTTTCCTGGGTATGTCACAAAAAATTGCTATGGTCCAGGAAAACTCCTGGATCATCCCTGATGAAATGAAAGGGAAAATCGAACTATTTGTAATAGCGCTGGATGAGACGGGACTGGAAAGCGAGGGCTCAGAGCCGATGGTGACGGTCCTGGATAAGAAATAGGGAAAACCGATTGGGAAAGTACGATGAAATGAGAAAGGAGGAAATAGATATGGGAGTAAAATTCCATTCATTCATTTTCCTGTTAGCCATTGTATTCGCGGGAAGTGCAGTGTATGCCGGCCCCCCTGATTCCAAAGAGAAATCCTCTTCGGAGGTCGGACGGTTTCAGCTTTTTCAAGGAAATTACATCAGCATCGATCTAAAAAGGCAGCAGACTTCTTCCCATATGGCCATATTCCTGCTAGATACCAAAACGGGTGCGGTCAAAAGGTATTTAAACAAGATTGATGAGCAGGGAAGATACATAGAGACCTGGTTGCCCACAGACCTCCAGCCGGAAAAATGATCATTTGAAGAAATTTTGATAACTTTTTCTCTCTCCAGGCATCAATATCAGGCAGTAATCGTTCTTTCCTCCGGGCCGGAAGCCTGAGCCAACCGGTTTTTTGAAATAGCCCGTTTTTGGCCCTCCCTAATCCCTCCCCTTCCTTTTTTCAGGAGCCTTTGGAAAAATGTACAGAATTAATGGGTTACCCTGGAAAAGAGAGCCCCTAACCGGATTCGTCTTGCCTAACGGCGTCGAGAGAGAAGGGTTCGGCATTTGGGGCCTAATAAGTTTAAAGAATCAGTCAAAGGATGACGAATATAAAAGATCATAGTGTTATTTTTGGCACAGAAAAAGGAGGAGTGGTTTATTTATGAACTTTAAAGTCCAGGCAGAAAAGATGGGTTTGGATGAAAAAGAATACGTAGAGATTGTGGACCTGTTCATTAAAACCACCGCCGATAATTTACGTCAATTGCGGTCCGCGCTTGAGACCGGAGATATGTCAAAGATCCATCAGGAAACCCATTCTTTAAAGGGAGCTGCTCTAAACCTTGGGTTTTGGGAGATATGTGAAATCATAGAAAGAATGGCGATGAGGGTCCGGGAGAATTCCTGGCATGGCCTATCTGATGATATCGAAATGATCCAGGGAAGAATTGATCGGATCGCGGACTTATTGGGGCCAAGACTGACGGAAGATGAATCGAAGGGCACTCCGGGGGGGGACCCAATGAAAAAGAAGATCCTAGTGGTGGACAACCATCCGGTATTCCTGAAAATGATGACGACTATGCTTGAAAAAGAAGGGCATATCGTTTTGTCAGCGGTGGATGGTCTGTCCGCGTTGGCCGTTCTGCAAAACTTTACGCCCGATGTAATATTTCTCGACCTGATCATGCCGGGGATTGGGGGCGATAAACTTTGCCGGATGATTCGCAAAAATCCTAAGCTGAAGGACATCTATGTAGTTATTGTGTCCGCTGTTGCGGCGGAAGCAAGGCTAAATCATTCAGATTATGGGGCGGATGCCTGTATCGCCAAAGGGCCCTATAATACGATGTCTAAGCATATTATTGCAGCCGTGGAACAATCCGGTCAGAAGACCTCCACGCACCAGCCGGGAGCGATTATCGGACTCGAAGGTATTAATCCCCATCATATTACCCAAGAATTACTCTCCATCAAGAGTCACTTCGATGCCATCTTAAGGAGTATGACCGAAGGGATTGTGGAGATCAACCCTGAGGGCAAGATCATCTTTGCGAACCCGGCGGCCATTTCACTAATCGGCCTACCCGAAGAAAACCTTCTGGCTTCCAACTTCCTCGAACTTTTCCAGGAAGAGGATCAAAAGCGGGCTGAAGAGCTTTTTGCTAACCGGGATACCCGGTCCAGAGTAATTTCCGAAGAATCCCTGTTCAAGATGAATGCGAAGGTTATCTCTTTAGGCTCCATTCCGATTGTGGGCCAGGGGGACCAGAATTTGATCCTCCTCTTGAACGACGTGAGCGAACGCAAAAGGCTGGAGGCCCAGCTTCTCCAGGCTCAGAAGATGGAAGCCATCGGGACCTTGGCCGGGGGCATTGCCCATGATTTTAACAACCTCCTCACCATCATCCATACCCATTGCCAGCTCGCTCTTCTGGACTTCAAGGAAGGGGAGGTCCTGAGGGGAAAATTCGAAGCGATTCTAAACGCGGCCGAACGGGCAGCTTCATTGACCCGGCAGCTTCTCGTCTTCAGCAGCCGCCAGGTGATGGAAATGAAGGTGATCGACATTAACCACTTGGTTCATGACCTGGAAAAAATGTTGCGCCGGGTTCTGGGCGAGGATATTGAACTGATAACGGTATTGGATAAAAATTTGGGAAAAATTAAGGCGGATCCGGGCCAGATTGAACAAGTGGTACTTAATTTGGCCATCAATGCCAGAGACGCGATGCCCAAAGGGGGAAAACTCATTATCGAAACGGCCAACGCGGTGCTGGATGAGAATTCCCCTCATCTTCAGGTGGGGGTCGCCCCGGGTCGTTATGTCTCTTTTTCTGTGAGTGATACAGGTGTGGGGATGACTCCGGAAATCCGGGAGAAGATCTTTGAGCCCTTTTTTACGACCAAGGAAAAGGGCAAAGGAAGCGGGTTAGGTTTATCGATCGCCTACGGCATCATGAAACAGTGTGGGGGGAATATCACGGTGTACAGTGAGCCGTCCCACGGAACTATTTTTAGAATTTTCCTTCCCCAGGTGGATTTCGCTCTGGGAGAAGAAGGACAGAAGGCTCAAAAGGTGGATTTCGCTCTGGGAGAAGAAGGACAGAAGGCTCAAAAGCGGGAGCTTCTCGGGGGCAGTGAAACGATTTTGGTGGTGGAAGATGAAGGAGAGGTTCGAAAATTGGCGGTGGAAATTCTCCGCAGACAGAAATATAAGGTTTTGGAGGCGGCTCAGGGGGAAGCGGCTCTGCTCATTTGCGAAGAATATAAAGCCCCAATCCACTTATTATTAACCGATGTCGTGATGCCCGGGTTGAATGGTCCAGATCTGGCCAGACGCATGAAGTATTTGTACCCGGGATTGAAAGTTATTTTCATGTCGGGTTATTCGGACAAAGGTATTTTTCAGCGGGGGATACTCGACCCAGAAACAGGTCTGCTCCAGAAACCTTTTTCCTTAGAAAGCTTAACCGGAAAAGTGAGAGAGGTGCTGGACCATCAATCCAATTAGAGGGCTCTTGGCTCTATCCTGAAGCCCAGCTCGACACGCCTGCTGATAAAATCTATTTCTCAACACACGACTCCCTGCGAACATCGGCGGGCAGGGTCTGCATTTGCGCGGCAACGTCGAGGGATTCGTGCAGGCAAGCTCCAAACAGAAGTGGCTGGAAATCCACGGCCTCGAGCATTGGACCGAATACTACACGAGCTACGGGCGCAATTTGCAGAAACGGTTCTACGACTACTTTCTGAGGGGCATCGACAACGGCTGGGACAAGCAGCCACGCGTCGTGATTCAGGTCCGGCATCTCGACAAGTTCGTCGAGCGTGCGGAGAACCAGTGGCCCCTCGCGCGTACCCAGTGGACGAAGTTCTATCTCCATGCTGCCGACAAGACGTTCGGCCGCGAAGTCGGGGCAAAGGCAGGGCAGGCGAGCTTTCGCGCCCTGTCGGAGCAGATCACGTTCTGGGCCGAGCCGTTGAAAGGCGAAATCGAGATCACTGGCCCCGTCGCAGCGAAGCTCTTCATCTCATCGTCGACCGCGGATGCCGACATTTTCGTAACGTTGCGCGCTTTCGGTCCGAACGGACGGGAAGTGTTGTTCGCGGGCGCGGTGGACCCCAACGCGCCGCTTTCCCACGGCTGGTTGCGCGCTTCGCACCGCAAGCTGGACCCGAAGAAGAGCACCGAGTACCGGCCATGGCATGCCCACAACGAGCAGGAGCCGTTGAATCCGGGTCAGGTGGTTGAACTCGACGTCGAGATTTGGCCGACCTCGATCGTTTTGCCGAAGGGCTATCGGCTCGCCTTCACCGTGCATGGCAAGGACTACGATCACGGCCTGCCCGAGCCCATGCCGCAGATCTATGGCCGGCCGATGCGCGGCTGCTCGGTGTTCCTACATGACGATCCCGAGGATCGAGACCCAAAGCTGTATGATGGCACGACAACCGTTTTCACCGGCGGCGACCGGCGGTCACACGTGCTGTTGCCGGTGATTCCGCGGCAATCCTAACAGGGAGCCAGCCCATTTACCGGACGCGCCTTTAGGGTTCCGGCAAGGGGGGAATTAAGCATTATTATCCAGGGGAGAATGTCCGATGAAAAAAGGTGGATCAGGATAGAGTAAACTTGTGTCGTTGTCGCCAAACAAGATTCATTCGTAAACCTTGTTGTATTTCTTGGCACCCCAATAGGGAATGCGATAGAGTAAAAAAAGGGGGGCTACAGGATCCTCAAAGGTCTTGTAACCCCCCTTGCTATTACTGGTGCCGAGACCCAGAATCGAACTGGGGACACGCGGATTTTCAGTCCGCTGCTCTACCGACTGAGCTATCTCGGCATCCTGGGTACGGTCGGCAATTTTTAAGACTACAATAATTTTTCCTCACCAGTCAAGCCCTTTTTGGGAGGCATTGCGCAATCGGGTCCTCGGATTCAAGGTTGCATCGATCCATTAAATCCTTGGCTCGTTGGACCCGGCTACTCGGTCATTATTCCCGGATGACCATCGTGCCCGCGATCCAATCATGCCAGGAACGTTTGCTTCGGGTGAACCCCACCCATAAAAAACCCAGGAAAAGGGGGATCGCCGAGAGGGCGTAGACGATCGTCCGGACAAGCGCCCGGGGGAAGTTCAGGGGCGGACCGTCGATCGTAACGACCCGCAGCCCGAAGATCATCTTGCCGATCGTCTGCCCCCAGGCCCCGTGAAAGAAAGCAAAGTAAGCGATGAACAGGATAATGGCCAGCGGCAAGAGAAGGGGGAGAACGATGCGCGCCTGCTGGTAGAAAAAAAAGTCCCGTGCCCCTCCGCCGCCAATTTCCGCGGCCAAAAATCCCACCACCGTAAAGATCGCCAAAGTGAAGAGAAGAATAAGGTGATCGATGGCAAAGGCCATAGAACGGAGCCAGAATCCCCCCCTTCGCGGCCCTTCCCAAATCAGGGAGGGTTCCTCCTCTTCGATGGGCTCTTCCGTCGAGGGCTCATCGGTCAAGGAAGACCCCGGATCATAATTGGCTTGTTCCGAGTCAAAGACTACACGGGGTTCCTTCCTCAGAGGGCCCTTTCTCTTAGCGGGAGGCGGGGTCCCCTCCGACTTAGATGGCGCAAGACCCGAATCGCCAGAGGGGCTCGGCTCTTCGGCATAGAAATTCTTGAGCAGTTGCCGGAGAGCGGTCAGGTCTTGACCACAATTCGGGCAGGTGTCCACATCATCGGGAACTTGGGCCAGACAGCGCTTACATTTCATCGGAATCCCTGTTTACGTTTCTAAAGGGAATTATAGATGCGAAAGGATGATCGAGGCAAGGAAAATTTTTTCTCCTCAGCTCAAATCTCCCCGGACGAACTGGAGCAAGCTGACAATAGCGATGCCCGCAGTCTCGGCCCGCAAGATCCTGGGTCCGAGGCGGATCGGTTGGAAACCCGCCTCCCGAGCCCGGAGAGCTTCTTCGTCAGAAAATCCCCCCTCGGGACCGATCAGGGCGAAGATGGGGGAAACCGATGACGCTAAGACGTTTTTGAGCGACCCCGCCGGCTCCTTCTCCCAAAGAAGAATCTTGGTCGCGGCCTCCGGTTTCATGGCCAGCATTTCTTCGAAAGAGCGGGGAGAGTGAATTTTGGGGACCTGGGCCCGGCCGCATTGCTTGGCCGCCTCGGAAGCAATCTTTTCCCAGCGGGATTGCCTCGACCCCGCCAGTGGCGGGGCTTCCTCCCATCGGGGCACGACGTGCAAAGAATAGAAAGGGACAACCTCGGCGACCCCCAACTCCGTCGTTTTCTGGACGAGCCAGTCCAACTTGGAGGCCTTCAGCACTCCCACGCCAAGGATGATCTTTAAGGGCGATTCGGCGGCAACCGAGGAAGGTTCCCGCAAAAGGGTTAGAGAAATCTCTCGCGGGGAAAGGCGAGTGAGCGAGGCGTAATATTCCTTTCCCTCTCCATCAAAAAGGATCACCTCATCGCCGGCTTTCAGTCGGAGGACTTTGCCGATATGCCGGATTTCCCCCGGGTCCCTTATGGTCGCTTTCCAGCCCTCGATGCATTCTTTGTCAATCTTGAAACGCCGCAGCTTCATTTTCCCCCATTCTTCTTTTCCGCCCTTTGACGTAGCACGAGACAAGCCCATCCTTTTGACTCCCGGGAGCGGAGGATTTCCAACCCTTGTTCAGCAAAGGCGGAGAGGATCTCTTTTTTCTGCCCCCGGAGAAGGCCCGAGACGATCAAGGTCCCCCCGGAAGACATCCGCTTCGGGAGAAAAGGCGCTACCTGCAACAGTTCCTGGGGCAGGAGATTGGCGACAATGATATCGAAATTCCGGCGCAGGCCATCCGGAGAACCCACGCGGAAATCAATGCCGCGATTGGTGTTGTTGAGCGCAGCGTTCTTCCGGGCGCAGTCAATGGCCACCGGGTCGATGTCGATCGCCAAAACCTGCCGGACGCCCAGTTTTCGAGCGGCAATGGCCAGAATTCCGGATCCCGTTCCTACATCCAGCATGGAAGGGGAATGAAGGGAATTTCGCATGATCTCCTCCAGAGCCCGAAGGCACATCTGCGTGCTGGGATGAGTACCCGTACCAAAGGCCATCCCCGGATCGATCTCGATTACCAGCTCTCCTTTTTGCTGCGCGTATTCCTCCCAGGGCGGTTTAACAACCAGTCGGGGAGTGATCTGCAAGGGTTTGAAATTGGCTTTCCAGGTTTCGGCCCACTTCTCCTCTTTGATGACGCGGTGATGAAAAGTGAAAGAGCCTGGGTGGAGTTGACTGACAGAAC
>Ga0315276_10002314_pt1 | contig 17392 bp, 16 predicted proteins | sample YL17G05_0_MG_FD_204542 | JGI IMG/M metagenome (GOLD analysis project Ga0315276, IMG submission 204542) | Sediment microbial communities from Yellowstone Lake, YNP, Wyoming, USA - YL17G05_0 | ecosystem: Environmental > Aquatic > Freshwater > Lake > Sediment | place: USA: Wyoming | collected... | reverse complement strand
TGGATGATCGCATCAGTGAGGAGCAATTCGGTCATCAGTTCCCTTTCGTTGGTGTTCCCCGGAGTACTGGAGGAGACCCCCGGTGCGATCTGGAGAGACATCCGCTGGTTCCTTTTCACGAGCAGTGCCATTCCCCGGGATGCGGCACGGAATGCCTCCCCATCCATCTCACCCACCCGCCGTGCCGGACGGTACTCGAGAGAGCCTACCCCGATCGCGAGCCGGCAGTCCGTGCGAGTTCCGTTGATCCGTGCAGAGAGGAGGGCTGCCCGGAGGTAGAGGGCGGCCTTGAGCGCATTCTTGGCCCGGAAGATGATCCCCTGGAAGCTGTCGCCCCGGAAGATCTCAAAGGTCTCCTCTCCTGCAGGAGAATGGGGATCGATATGCCTGCGCACCTGCGAGAACGCATCCTTCAGCAGGGTATCGGTGATCATGTGCCGGGATCCTGCCGGCAGCTGCGACCAGCCAACAACATCCCCCAGGAGAACCGCGGCCATCCCTACCTTATAATATTAAGTAAAAACCTTATATTAATAGTTTATTAGGGAAATACGATTCCCCTTCTCCCATCCCCGTTTCGGTGGTGGTAATGGAAAATAGGTTTTAACCTCATAAAATGTTATTATCAGGTTTTATCCTATTCACATGAGGAAGTTCCCTGCACCCTTCGGAACAGGGATCCGCCCCGGATCCCGATTAACCTCCGGCACCCGGGCAGACAATCGCGTTCCCGGTTCGCCAGCGGGAAGACGGGGGAAGAGGGAGGGTCAGGAATGAGATGCCCGGTTATCCCTCGATCTCCACATGCCGGATCATGGACTCAAAGATCCGGCGCCCGTCCTCCGACCCCAGGACCTCCTCCGAAGCCCGTTCCGGGTGGGGCATCAGGGCGAGCACGTTCCGGTACTGCCCCAGTACCCCGGTAACGCTCTCCAGGGACCCGTTGTGGTTGGTGGCCTCCGAGACGGTGGCGTTCCCGTCGCAGAACCGGAACGCGACCCGGTGCTCGCGGTTCAGGGCGGCGAGAGTCTCCGGGGAAGCGATGAACCGCCCCTCCTTGTGGGCGATGGGGAGCCGGATCACCTCGCCTTCCCGGAACCGGGAGGTGAAGGGCGATGCAATGGTCTCCACCCGGAGGTGCACCGGCCGGCAGAGGAACTTGGGGTACGCGTTGATGGCAAAGGTCCCCTCGACCAGGCCGGCCTCGGCGCTCATCTGGGCCCCGTTGCAGATGCCCAAGACCAGCTTCCCGTCCTGCACGTGCCGGTGGATGTCCTTCATCACCGGCGTGCGGGCGGCGATGGCCCCGGCTCTCAGGTAGTCCCCGTACGAGAAACCACCGGGCAGCACCACCGCGTCGCAGGTGCGGGGGAGGCCCTCCTTGTACCAGACCAGGTCGGTGTCCACCCCCAGCACCTCCTGGAGCACGTGCCAGGTGTCCCGGTCGCAGTTGGAGCCACCGAACTGGACCACCGCGAACCTCATTTCATGACCTCGATCTCGTACCGGTGGATGACGGGGTTGGCGAGCAGCCGCTCGCACATCTCGGCGGCCCGCTTCTCTGCCTCCTTCCTGTCGGCCGCCTCCATGGTGACGAGAAAGACCCGGGCGGTGGAGAGGGCTTCCGTCGCAAAGCCCAAATTCTCCAGGGCATGCCGGATCGCCCGGGCCTCGGGGTCCAGCATGCCCCCTTTCAGGGAGATGGTGATCCGGACCCTGCACTTCACCGGGACCGCCCCCCTGCATCCCCGGTGATCCGCTCCGCCACCCGGCGGTACGCTTCCATCACGTCGCCCTTGTCGAACCGGTACACGTCCTTGTCCAGGGACTGACCGGACCCCGCATCCCACAGCCGCATCGAATCCATGCTGATCTCGTCCCCCACCATCACAACCCCTGCTTCATCCTTCCCGAACTCCAGCTTGAAGTCCACCAGCGTGATCCCCTTCCCCTTCAGGTGCTTACAGAGCAGCCGGTTCACGGAGAGCGCCATGCGCCGGATCTCCGAGAGCTCCCCCGCGGTCACGAGACCCAGGGCCATGATGATCTCGTCATTGATCATGGGGTCGTGCCGTGCATCGTCCTTGTAGTCCATGACCAGGATGGGCGGGTCCAGGGGCTGCCCCTGTTGGAAGGGGTACCGCTGGACCAGGGAACCCGCTGCCACGTTCCGGACGATCACCTCCAGCGGGATCATCGAGAGGAAACGCACCCGCATGGTAGAGAGGCTGATCATGCCCAGGTAGTGGGTCCGGATCCCCGCTTTCTCCAGCAGCTCGAAGAAGAACGCCGAGACCCGGGCATTGCAGGTCCCCTTGCCCCCCAGCACCGCCTTCTTCCCCCCGTCAAACGCGGTGATATCGTCACGGAACTCCACCACCAGCTCCTGCGGCGCGTCGGTGCGGTACACCGATTTGGCCTTTCCCTGGTACAGCAGCTCGCCCTTCTTCACGGATATCTCTCCCGGATCTGTTGCTCCAGGCGTCTGATAAGCGCTTCGATACGGCGGGGGAACCACCCCATCTCCACATACTGCGGGTAGATGCAGAGCCGCTCCCGGAGTCCCCGCGCCCCCGCGATCTCCAAGAGAGACGCCAGCTGCGGCCAGGGATGCTCCGGGTTCACGTAGTCGATGGTGAGGGGCGAGATCCCGCCCAGGTCATCGACGCCGCATGCGACCAGGTCCCGGGCATCCGCGAGATTGGGGGCGATCTGCACCGCCACGTCGTCGGGCAGGATGTCCCGGGCCAGGGAGAGGGTGACGCAGAACTCGTCAGGAGCGGGGACCGGTGCCCCCGCCATGGGGGTCCCTTCCTTGGGGCAGAAGTTCTGGACAATCACCTCCTGGATGTGGCCGTAGCGACGGTGGAGGTCCCGGATCAGCATCAGGCTCTCTTCCCGATCCTCCATCGTCTCCCCGATCCCCACCAGGATCCCGGTGGTGAAGGGGATCCGGAGCTGCCCGGCCTCCTCGATCATCCGGATCCGTACCTCCGGCTTCTTGCCCAAGGAGCGGCGGTGGGCCGGGACCCCGGCGGTTGTCTCCAGCATCAGGCCCATGGAAGCGTTCACCTCCCGCAGGAATGCCATCTCCCCCGAAGAGAGAATCCCGGCATTGGTGTGGGGGAGGATGCCCCGGTCAATCGCCGCCCCGCACATGGCATGGCAGTACTGCAGGATATCCGAATATCCCGCCGCCCGGATCATGGCGGTGAAGCCAGGTTCCTCCTCCGGCTTCTCGCCAAAGGTGAAGAGAGCCTCGGTACATCCCAGCGCGGAACCGCGCTCCAGCGTGCGGAGGACCTCACCCTCTGCCATCAGGCACCCCGGCTGCACCGGTGTCCGGAAACAGCAGTAGTCGCACCGGTTCCGGCAGACGGTGGTGAGGGGGAGGAAGACGTTCCTAGAGAAGGTGAGGGGCCGGGGGGGCATCATTGTCTTCATGTACAATCCTCCCGGAGGGTGATGAAAGTGAGGGGCCATCGTTGCCGTAGGCACGGGTCGCGGAGGGAAACCAGGAAGGTCAATGCGGTCTCCCTTTCATGGTCGAATACCATGAAGATGGATCAGTCGGGAGCCGGAGATACCGTAGAACAGGCAATCCTCTTGGGGGGTGAGACCGGGAGGGGGCTCTGCTCCCCCCCGTCACCCTCCCCCGGCGAGGATATTCATATCCTGTTGTAATCGGGGGATGAGGGACGCGCAGGGATAATCCACTTCAGATCCCGGCCTCCCCGCTCACCCGTACTCCCGCCGGAGTCCCACCCCAACCTCGCCGACCGGTGCCACCCGGGCAAGCGCGACCTTTGAATCCAGATCCGTGCAGTGGCAGGGGTGGAGCCTGCGGGGTTTCGCCTGCTCCATGAACTGAAGGATCCGGTCCAGCTCCTGCGGCGCCGGGTTCAGCAGGTGGAACCCGCCGATGATATCGGCAACCTGCTCCTGGCCGCAGACCTCCTGTGCCCGGGCAACCATGGCATCGATCCCTGCATGGGCGCATCCGGCAATCACCACAATCCCCTCCGGTGTCACGCAGGCAAGACCGGTATCATCCAGGATCCGGTCCTCCACCTCGCCCTCCGCGGTGATCAGGTACCTCTTCTTTCCCCCCGATGCGTCACGCCCCTCAGGCCGGGGGATCTCGCCCAGGAAGACCAGCCGGTCCGTCAGCCAGACCGGCTCCCGGCTGGCCTTCATGGTGAAGTGCCGGGCCAGCTCCTCGGGGCCTATCCTCATACCCACCTGGGACAGAGTACCGGTCCGGCGGGGCATGAAGGCATGGGGATGGGCCAGGAGGAGCGGGGTGTTGTACGGGATTCCTTCGATGGCTGCCAGGGTGTGCCGGTCGATCAGGTGCGGGAGCCCGCCGGTGTGGTCCATGTGGCCGTGGGAGAGGACCACGCAGTCCAGGTCCAGGAGATCGATCTCCATGAGCGCAGCGTTCTCCAGGAACAGGCCGGAGAAACCGGTATCAAACAGGATCCGCCGGTCCCCCTCTTCGATGAAGAACGAGAGGCCAGGTTCCCCGCGGAAGTACCGGTCGGTGAGGGTGTGGTTGTCCACGAGCACGGTCAGGATCATGGCGGTGCCACTGTACCACTGTGGGGCCGGCGGGGTATAAGAGAGTGGAGGTCCTTGTCCGGAGAGTTCCCGCCCAGGGACTTACCCAGAAATCGCATCCGGGCAGAACTGCATAAACTGACCGGGGGTGGGATGCGGGAGGGGAAAGAGCCTCCACCCTTCCTCCCCCATGGTGAGAGGGTGTAGTAAGGTTCCCGCCATCCCTCCGGAGCCTTGAAATGCCGATGCCTTAATGCCATCCGCCCCACCACGCGTACCCCGATGACTGTCCGGGCCCTCATCCCCTTCAAGCCGGCGAACCCCAAGTCCCGCCTCTCCGGGGTCATGAACCGGGAGGAGCGCGAGGCGTTTGCCAGGGCCATGCTCGATGACATGGTTATCGCGGTCCGCGGGGCGGGCTGCACGCCCGTGATCCTCAGCACCGCCCCGTTCCGCCATCCCGGGGCCGAGATTCTGGTGAATGCCGGCGGGCTCAACGAATCCCTCAACGAGATCCTCCCCACCCTTCCCGGCGCCACCCTGATCATCATGTCCGACCTTCCCCTCGCCGCCCCGGAGACCATCACCCGGATGCTCACCACGGGAGCGAACATCTCCGTGGTCCCGGGCAGGGGCGGGGGCACCAATGCCATCTTCCTGAAGAACCCGGCCCGGTTCCGGGCAGACTACTACGGGGGCAGCTTCCTGAAACACCTGAAGGTGGCCGAGGAGTTCGGGGCAAGCGTCGAGGTGATCGACTCCTTCCGGCTCCATACCGACGTTGACGAGGTGGAGGACCTGGTGGAGGTGCTGATCCATGGGAGGGGGAAGAGCCGGGAGTACCTCGCTTCCCTCGGGTTTGCCCTGGTCGCCGAGAACGGCCGGGTGAAGGCGGAACGGGCCGGGAAGAAACCCTGAGTCAACTCTTGCCGCATCGGGCTTGTGTTCCGCAGGTCAGACCCACAAAGAGTCTGACCTCGTGAGACGAGGATCTTCCTCGTAATCGGTCCCTCCCCACGACTTCGGGACCGTGTGGGCGGTCTGGCCCCTACCCCCAGTTTGGGGAGACTTTCTCTTCTGTTGGGGATGCGTACCAAGAAAAAAGTCTGATCCACCTATCCTCTCAGGGGGGAGGGTGGCGGGAGGGGGTCTCCCCCTTCCGTCCCCACCCCCGTGAGGATAGGCCGATCTTCGGTTTTCCCCATTGAGAACGAAAACAGGGAGATGGGGAGATGTAGGATCCCCTTATTCCTTCTTCTCCTCTCTCATCTGCCGCAGCGCAACGCCCATGAACAGGCACTCCGCCGCGTCGATGGCGGGGACACCGGAGACGTCATCGATGGGGATCCCGAGCCCCCGGACCAGGGCAGCCGGCACCGACTCATCGGTCTCCCCCATCAGGAGCACGGCGGCGGAGGCGATGTTGTCGGCCACCGCCCGCTGGGTCACATGCAGCTCCATACCGAAGAGGTCCTTCTTTCCCCGCTCGTCGATCACCGCCTGGATCCCGGCACAGCCGATGGCCACGCTGCTGCAGCCCAAGCGCATGGCATGGGTCCGGCTGTCCGCCACGATCACGCCGATCCGCACCCCGGTCCGGTCCTGGAGCGCCTTCCGGAGCCGGGCAGCGCTCCGGTCCGAATCTTCAGGAAGGGGGAGGGCTGTCCCCGGCGGGGTATTGGAGAGGTCCACCCCGGCGTTGGGGAGGAGGGTGCCGTGGACCATGGAAAGCAGGAACCCGTCGATCCCCCCCACCACTTCATCGCTCCCCTGAAGCACCACCTCCGTGACCCGGGGGTCCATCCGGTACCGGGAGGCCAGCTCCAGGGCACGGGCCGAGGGCACCACTCCCTCCAGCACCACCGCACTCCCCTCGGCGGTTGCCACCGGTGACTCGGCCACGACGATGATGTCGCCGTCCTGGATACCGGATGCCGTGCTCCTGGCAGCGGCATCGGAGAGGACTGCCGCCAGGTCGTCGCCAGACTGGATGAGGGGGGTCTTCAGGGCATGGACACAGAACGTTCGCGCCACTCCGTTCACCCCATCCTCTGCGCCACGGCCAGGACGTCGCGGGTCTCTTTCACGTCGTGGGTTCTCACCAGGGAAGCCCCCTGCTGCACCAGCAGCCCCGTGAGGGCCAGGCCTCCGGCCAGCCGCCCGGCCGGGTCGCGGCCCAGGAGGTCCCCGAGGAAGGACTTGCGGGAGACTGCGGCGAGCACCGGGCGGTCAAATTCCAGGAACTTCCGGAAGTTCCGGGAGAGGAGCCAGTCAAAGGCCGGGGTCCTGCCCGGGACCCAGAGCCCGATGGCAGGGTCCAGGATGTACTGATCGATGCCGTACCGTGCACAGCGGGCCATCACCCCTTTCAGGTTCTCCAGGGTCTCCTCAAGGGACTGCGCGTCGCCCGGGCGGCCCCGCGAGGCCATGGCAATGACAGGCAGACCGGCATCGGCCGCGAGCCGGGCATATGCCGGGTCGGCAAGGCCCCGGATGTCGTTGATGGCAGCCACGTCATGCCGCAGGCAGGCTTCCAGCACCCCGGGTACCATGGTGTCCACCGAGACCGGGATCCCGCTCCCGTCCAGTGCCGCCAGCGCCTCCTCCATCCGTGCTCTTTCCTCTGCGGACGGGAGGGAAGGGGCAGACGGACCGGTAGCACGGGCGCCGATATCGATCAGGTCTGCACCGTCACGGACCATGGCGAGGGCCTTCTCCCGGACCGCTCCGGGCGGAACATAGGATCCGGAATAGAAGGACTCCGGGCTGCAGTTGATGACCCCCATCAGCCGCACGGGGGCGCCGCCCCCCACCTGCATCCCATGGATCAGACAGGGGTGCATCTCCGCATCCGCGCTGCCCGGATGGTGTTCTCCAGGAGCGATGCGATGGTCATGGGCCCGACACCGCCCGGCACCGGCGTGATGGCGGAGGCAACCGCACTGACGGCGGCAAAGTCCACGTCGCCGCAGAGTTTTCCGTCCACAAAATTGGTTCCGACGTCCACCACCACGGCCCCCTGGCGCACCATGGGGGCGGTGATGGTGCGGGGTCGGCCCACGGCGGAGACCAGGATCTCCGCCTGCCGTGTGATGGCCGCCAGGTCCCGGGTCCGGGAGTGACAGAGGGTGACGGTGGCATCCGCGCAGGTAAGGAGCGAGGCGAGGGGCCTTCCCACCTCAATGGATCTCCCCACCACCACCGCGTTCCGGCCGGCCACCGGGATCCGGTAGTGGCCCAGCAGGGAGAGGATCCCCAGGGGGGTTGCCGGGACAAAGAGGGGGGATCCCGACATGAGCCGGCCCAGGTTGCAGGGGTGGAACCCGTCCACGTCCTTCACCGGGTCCACCGCCTCCAGCACCCGGTGGGTCTCCACCTGCGGGGGGAGGGGGAGCTGTACGAGGATGCCATCGATTTCGGCGTCCCGGTTCAGTTCCTCCACTGCCCGGATCACCTCTCCGGTGCTGGCTTCTTTCGGGAGTGTCTTCCCCACGGACCCTATCCCCACATTGCTGCAGGCCCCGTGCTTCAGGTTCACGTAGAGCCGGGAGGCGGGGTCGTCCCCGACCAGCAGTGTGGCCAGCTGCGGGGTGAGGCCGGATGAGCGGATCTCCCCCTTCAGGATCTCCAGCCGATCTGCCGCGACCTGTTTCCCGTTCAGGATCATGTCACTCGGGGTAGATGGGGAACTTCGATGCCATCGCCTGGACCTCTTCCTTCACTGAAGTCTGCCGCGCCGCATCGGTGATATCCTTCAGCACGTACGCGATCCGGTCCCCGATGAACCGCATCTCCTCCTCCTTCATCCCCCGGCTCGTCACCGCAGGGGTGCCTATCCGCAGCCCGCTGGTGACAAAGGGGCTCCGGGTCTCGCGGGGGATCGTGTTCTTGTTCACCGTAATACCGGCCCGGCCCAGGGCATTCTCTGCATCGATGCCGGTGATGCCGAGATCGGTCAGGTCAATGAGGAGCAGGTGGTTGTCGGTCCCTCCCGAGACCAGCCGCAGGCCGTTGTCCGCGAGAGTGGCAGCTACGGTCTGGCAGTTTTTCACGATCTGCCGGTTATAGTCCCGGAAGGAAGGACGGAGGGCTTCCTTGAAGCATACTGCCTTCGCAGCAATAATGTGCATCAGGGGACCGCCCTGCATGCCGGGGAAGACCGCCTTGTCCACAGCTTGGGCATAATCGGGTTCCGCCATGATGGCCCCGCCCCTCGGGCCCCGGAGGGTCTTGTGGGTGGTGGTGGTGGTGAAGTGGACCACGTTCACCGGCGATGGGTGGACCCCCGTGGCACACATGCCGGCGATGTGTGCGATGTCAGCCATGCAGTAGGCCCCCACGGATTCGGCGATCTCCATAAAGGCCTTGAAGTCAATGGTCCGGGGGTAGGCCGAGGCCCCGCAGATGATCATCTTCGGTTTTTCCTTCCGGGCGATCTCCTCGACCTGGCCGTAATCCAGCATTTCGGTGGTGGGGTCCACGCCGTAGGGCTTGACGGTGAAAAGCCGGCCCGAGAAGTTGGCCGGCGACCCGTGGGAGAGGTGGCCGCCCTGGGAGAGGGACATGGACATCAGCACGTCCTTCATCTCCATGACCGAGAAGTACACCGCCATGTTGGCCTGGGTGCCGGAGTGGGGCTGCACGTTGGCGTGCTTCGCCCCGAAGAGCTGCTTGAGCCTGTCCCGGGCCAGGTTCTCTGCCATGTCATAGAACTCGCATCCGCCATAGTACCGCTTTCCCGGGTATCCCTCGGCATACTTGTTGGTCATGATTGATCCCGTGGTCTCCAGCACTGCCCGGCTCACGATGTTCTCAGAGGCAATGAGCTCGAGGCCGTTGGTCTGGCGCTGGCGTTCCTTCTCCAGGATCTCGGCGATCTCCGGATCGACACGGGCGAGATGAGACATGTATAGAAGAGAGGGTGCCCGGATGGTATGAGCTTTTCTTACTTCCTCGCGATTTCGTTGGGGGAGAAGAGGATCGACACTATCGCCATTGCAGGTTTCCCTGCCATGAACCGCAGAATCCTCACGGGGCGTGGGACCGGGTGGGGGTAAGCCACCTCCGGTCACCATTCCTGGAGACCGGCCCTGCGGCTTCATGGCGGGAGGATGCTACGCCGTTCATGGCTTCTCCTCCGGCCGCTTCCAGGTGAGGGCGACGCTGATGCTCGCCTCGGCCCCCACCTTGGCAATGAGGGCGCCGGATTCCATGTCCAGGGTGAGCCCGAATTCCACCACCACCTGGGAGAACTCCATGGGCATCCGTTCCTTGAGTCCTCCCACCCGCCGGGATATCTCCTCTATGGTCGCCATGGCATGGTCAATCGCCTGCTCGGAAGCATCCTGCAGATCCCCGATGGTCTTTTCAGATACTGCACGCCCCACGTCCTCCCCAAAGCGTCTCTCCCGGCCTGCAACATCCCTTCCGGGCTTCGAGACGGCCCTTCCCCTGGCCTGGGCAGCCCCGAAATCGACCAGAATCGGATACTTTTGCTCCTTTCCCATACTTTCCACCGTCTCTCCCTTGGTTCATCAGATAAAAAATGTGATTGGTACATTCGCAGCATTCTGTGTTCCGCAGATACGCATGGGAAAAACGGGTCAGGAGGGCGATATCCTCTCCATGGGATGGTGACGGGAGGGGGCTAGCCCTCTCCCGCCCCAACCCGGGTGAAGATGGCACGGTTCCAAGGACCTCCCTCCGGGAACACAAAGGATATAGATGTCAAAAAGAATATTCATACAGAGTTATCGGGATAAATTCCCGCCGGACGCGGATATGTTCCCGGACGGCAGAGGGAATACCTGGAACTGGAGTGAGTGTGCATGGCAGGGGAGATGCCACCTGGCCCCGGTTCGGCTGACCGGATCGGGGAACTGGAGAAGAAGGTGCGGGAACTGGAGGCCCTGGCAAAAGGCCTCACCAACGAGCTCCTTGACCTCAAGTCCATTGTGGAGCGGATGAACAGCCGGATGGAGGAGCGCCCGAGGCCTCAGGTCGTGCGGACACCGGGATCCACGGTCACCATCCAGCCCCGGCGGGGAGGCCAGTCTCCGCAGCCGCAGGGCGAGGACCCGGAGGGCAAGGTGGTCCGGATCATGCAGGCGGACGGGACCATGAAGGAGGAGAAGCGGAAGGACTCCGACTATATTGTTGCGTCGGCCAAGGCCGCGGCACGCATCCGGGCCAAGGGGAAACCGGAACCGAGCAACAAGGAGGGCGGGAAGAACCCGCTCATCTACGCGGTGGAGGAGAACAAGGAGAAGAAGTAGATCTCCCACTCCCCCTACTCACCATCCAGGAGCGCCGGCTGCAGTGCACATCACGGAACTGGAGATTGACAACTTCAAGTCCTTCGCCAGAAAGACCACGATCCCTTTCTTCGAGAGATCCACGGTGATCTCCGGCCCCAACGGATCCGGGAAATCCAACATCATCGACGCCATCCTCTTCTGCCTTGCCCTCTCCACGTCCCGGGGCCTGCGGGCCGAGAAGCTGACGGATCTGCTCAACCTGAATACGAAGAAAAATACCGCCGAAGTGTCCCTCACCTTCTCCGACGGGACCATCATCCGCCGCCGGATCAAGCGGACCCCCAACGGCTACTACAGCTACAACTACCTGAACAACCGGCTGGTTTCCCAGGCAGAGGTCATCGACCACCTGGCCCGGGTGGGGATCAAGCCGGAGGGGTACAACGTGGTGATGCAGGGGGACATCACCAAGATCATGCAGATGTCCGACGGCGAGCGCCGGAAGATCCTGGACGAGATCGCCGGTGTTGCGGAGTTCGATGCAAAGAAGGACCAGGCGCTCCAGGAGCTGGAGGTGGTCCGGGAGCGGATCGACCGGGAGGAGGTACTGCTCCACGAGCTGGACCAGCGCCTGAAAGAACTGGCCCACGAGCGGGAACGGGCCCTGGAGTACCGCAGGTGGCAGGACGAGCTCCGGCACCTGCAGGATTGCCGGTCGGCCGCGGAGCTGCGGGAGAAGGAGCGGGAACTGGCCACCCTCCTGGAAGTGATCGGGGGCGAGGAGGGCAAGCGATCGAAAGCCCAGGACGCCCATGCCCGTGAGGAGGAGCACTCGAAGGCCCTTGCCGATGAACTGAAGGGTGTCGACGACCAGATCAGCCAGAAGAGCGGCCCGGAGTACCTGGCCCTCGTCTCCGGCATGGAGAGCGAGAAGGGCGCACTCACCGTTGCCTCCGAGAGCATCACCCGTCTCAAGCGGGAGAAGGAGGGCAACCTGGAGGAGGTGAACCGGATCTACCTGGACGCGAAACGGGCCGAGGCCAAGGTGACCGAGTGCACGGATGCGATCCGGAACCAGTCCATTGACCGGGCCAACCTGGCCATGGAGTTCCAGAAGCTGAAAGAGGCCACGGACCGGCTGAATGCCGAGATTACGGGGCGGAGCAGCAGCGCGGAGGGAGCCCGGGACGAGCTCTTCCGGCTCATGGATCAGGTGGAGGCGGCCAAGAACGCCCGGGCCGAGATCCTGCGGAAGAAGGATGCCCTCATCGAGCGATCCCGGGTCCGGACCTCAGAGAACGAACGGCTGTCGGGCAGCCTCTCCACCATCGGCAGCGAGACCGCGGCAAAGGAGCAGGCGGCCGCCGCGTGCGAGCAGGCCTTGGCAGAGGCCTCCGGCCGGAAGGAAGCGGTGGACAGGGAACTGGCCGCCATCGAGAGCGGGCTCTTCTCCCTGCGGGCCTCCTTCGAGAACCTGCAGGGGGAGATCAAGACACACGAGCGGGAGCTGATGCGCCTGGAGGCACAGGAGCAGGCCGGAGGCGAGGGCGGGGACAAGGCGCTCCGGGCAATCCTCGCCATGGACGGCATGTATGGCACCATCGGCCAGCTGGGCAGGGTGGCACCGGAGTACGCCACTGCCCTTACTGTGGCAGCCGGCGGCAAGATCCGCAGCATCGTGGTCCGGGACGATGAGGTGGCGGCGAAGGCCATCGAGTTTTTAAAGGCCCAGAAGATGGGCCGGTTCACCTTCCTGCCTCTCACCAAGCTGAAGCCCCCCTCACTGCCGGTGCTGGAGGCCGAGCCAGGCGTCATTGACTACGCGGTCAGCCTGGTCCAGTGCGACACGCAGTACGCAAAGGCCTTTGCCCTTGTCTTCGGGAACACGGTCGTCGTGGACACCCTGGCCCATGCCCGGAGGCTGATGGGCCGGTACCGGATGGTGACCCTGGAGGGAGAGCTCCTGGAGCGGGCCGGTGCCATCACCGGCGGGCATTTGAAGAAGTCGAAGGGCTTCGGGATCGACGCGGGCGAGGAGATCACCCGGCTGCGCCACGTGGTCGCCACCCTCTCCCAGGAAGCCGCGGACCTCACCGCCCAGATCCAGGAGAAGAACGGCCTCTCGGAGAAGAAGCGGGCGGAGCGGGGGGCCATCGACGAGGAGACGGCCCGGGCCCGGATCCAGGCAGAGGAGTTCCATCGGCAGGCAACGGCCCTTGCCCAGGAAGAGGAGCAGATGCGGGCCACCCTGCAGGCCATCGACACCGAGGTGAAGGCCGGGACCAGCGAGCTGGCCGACTGCGAGGCGGATCTGGAGAAGGCGGCCGGGGAGATCGCCCGGCTGAACGGCGAGACCGAGCGGCTGAAGAAGCTCCTGGACGACGCGGAACTCCCCGGCATGGTGAAGGAGCTCGAGCAGAAGCGGACGGAGGCTGCCGAGCTGGAGCGACGCCTCCGGAACAAGGACTCGGATATCAACGATGCCCAGCGGGAGAAGGTCTTTTTCACGAGCCGGGTGCAGGAGCTGCAGGCGGAACGGGAGAAGGTGCTCGGAAAGAACCGGGAGATCGACGGCCAGGTCCAGGCTGCCGAGGCGCGGATCCTCCAGGCCACCGAGAAGATCGCGGCCCTGCAGGGCGAGCTGGCCACTTTCTCCCAAGACCTGGAGGGGCTCCGGGCGGCCCGGGAGAAGGTGCTGGAGAAGGTCCGGGGGGCGGAGAAGAAGATCGGCGAGAAGGAGGCGGCCATCGAGCGGATTGCGCTCCAGATAACCGCGCTCCAGGAGCGGGAGAAGGCCATCGCTGCCGAGATCGCTGTGCTCCGGGAACGCTGCGGCGGGGTGGAGACCGACCGTACCCTGCAGCAGATCGACGAGGGGATCCGGGCCGCAGAGGCGGGCATCGCCGGGATGGGGGCCATCAACATGCTGGCCGTGGAGGAGTATGACCGGATCAGCGCCCGTGCTGCGGAACGGAAGGAGCGGAAGGAGACCCTCTCCCGGGAGCGGGCGTCCCTCATCGAGCGGATCGAGTCCTACGAGACCATGAAGTTCGAGGCCTTCATGGCGGCCTTCCGGGCCATTGATGCCAACTTCCGGGAGATCTTTGCCAGCCTGACCCGGGGGACCGGGAACCTGGTGCTGGAGAACGAGGAGGATCCCTTCCAGGGAGGCCTCACCTTCGCGGTGCAGCCACGGGACAAGAAGGTCCACCTCCTCTCTGCCCTCTCCGGGGGCGAGAAGTCCCTCACCACCCTCGCCTTCATCTTTGCCATCCAGAAGCACCTGCCTGCCCCCTTCTATGCCTTTGACGAGGTGGACATGTTCCTGGACGGGTTCAATGTGGAGCAGATCGCTGCCATGATCCAGACGTTCGCCTCCCAGGCCCAGTTCATCATCGTGTCGCTCCGGAAACCCATGATCGAGTCGGCGGACCGGATCCTGGGGGTCACGCTCCGGGAGGACAAGTCCTCGCTGGTCACCGGGGTCAGAGCCCATGGGTGAGGAACCGGTCGAGATCCTGGTGAGGATGGCAGAACGGGGGGAGATCGACCCCTGGAACATCGATATCGTGGAGGTGACGGACCGGTTCCTGCAGCAGTTGGACCAGCTCCGCCAGCGGGATCTGCGCATTTCGGGGAGGACGCTCTTCTACGCCTCGGTGCTTCTGCGGATGAAGTCCGAGCACCTGGGAGCCCCCATCGATGATGAGGGTCCGCTCGACGACGAAGGGTTCCCCGAGCCCGACGAGCCGGGCTTCGAGTCCCGGGAATACCTGGGCCCCGTCGAGCGGCTGGAGCGGGAGATCCGGCGGCGCATCGAACGCAAGCACCTGAGGACCCGGCCGGTGACGCTCTACGAGCTGATCCGGATGCTCAAGACCGCGGAGCGGGAGGAGTGCCGCAGGCGCCGGACCCGCCACGTGGTGAAGGAGCCCGAGGTCGATGTGGACGAGGTGGTGGGGGTGGCCCACGAGGAGGGGTTCCAGGCGGCATCCACCGCGGTCTGGCAGGGATGGGAAGCCCTCTCTCCCGCGCAGCAGCGCGTCTCCCTCACGGAGCTCTGTGGGGCGCTGGGGAGGAGTGTGCCGGACGTGTACATCCCCCTCCTCTTCCTGACCCTGGAAGGCCGGCTCACGATCTCCCAGCGGGAGTTCTTCGGCGAGGTCTTCATCGAACCGCCGAAGGGACCCAGGGAGGGAGAGCCGGAGCAGCCGGCAGCCAGCTGAGGGGCATTCATCACATCCATGGATGGCGTCCACCATCACTAGTGGTACGGTTTTCCTTTGGGCATTTGCGTACTGGTACGCTCCAGGGGGGGGACCTGCGGTCCCCCCCCCGCCGCGTGGGCGCCCCCCCCCATGAGGATGGAAGGATCAGCGGTTTCCTCAGGTGACCCTCCTCTCGTGGGAAAGAATGGATCACCCTATCCTTCCCGGGGGATGCCCACGCGGCGGGGGCGGAGCCCCCAAGAGCGTTCCACTCGTACCGATGATTTGAGGGTCATCATGGCTGCATCTCTCTCAGAATTCCGGTGGGACGCTCCTGGGGGGACCGTGCGGTCCCACCGCCGCGTGGGCACCCCCCCGATGAGGATAACCCTGATGTCGGACTATTCGTGAACGGTCCCCCCCGTTCAGGGAGTCACCGGAGTGATCTCTGCCGCTCACCGCAGATCCCCCGTATCCTCACGTGGGGTTGGGACCGGGAGGGGGCCTGCCCCCTCCCGTTGTCATACCCCGAGAGGTATCTCCGGATGAATGACATTCCCTCTGTGATGAGAGATTGATTTGGGGACCCCTCCCCGCCGGCCCGGTGGAAGAGCCCCTCCCGAAAAAAGAGAGGAACCCGTCCCTTCAGCTGATCTCCACGAACTTCTTTTTGAATGCCTTGCAGATGGGGCACTGGGCCGGGGCCTCGCCCAGGAAGATGTTCCCGCAGATGCTGCAGACCGATACCTTCTCGCCGGGGAGATCCCGCTTCCCGTTCACGGCATCCAGCGCCTTCTTGTAGAGGCCGGCATGGACCTCTTCCGCCATCTTCGCGTAGTTAAACGCGATCTCGGCCTCGCTCTGGCCCCCCTCAGCCTTCGCGGTGGCGATGAAGCCGGGGTACATCTCGGTGTACTCGTGGGTCTCCCCTGCCACGGCCTTCTTCAGGTTGTCTGCCGTCGTGCCCAGGGCACCCATCACCCGGAGGAGGCGGCGGGCATGGATGGCCTCGGCCTCCGACGCCGCCTTGAAAAGCCGGGCAACCGCCGGGAATCCCTCTTCCGCTGCCTTTTCCGCAAACCCTGCGTACTTCCGGTTCGCCTGAGATTCACCGGTGAACGCTGCCATCACGTTCTCGCTGGTCTTCATGCCGGAATCTGTGGGGACGTGGGAAGATAAAGATGCGGGATGCCTCCGCGGGGGTGGTGCAGGGCAACGCACAGGCCGGGAGAAGAAACCGCAGGGAGAGGAGAGCCTCGCACGGATCTGGGGAATATATTTATCCTCACGGGAAAAAGCCGGATATATGACCAGTGAGTGGAAAATAGGTCTCCTGTGTGTGCTCTGCAGCGTGCTGCTGGTTCAGGGTGCGGCAGCCGGCGGGATCTTTGATTTTCTCTTCGGTTCCCCGGCCCAGCCCGCACCCTCCACCTCCACCCCTGCAGTCTCCGGTCCTGCCCAGCCGGTGACCACGGACCTCTCGGGGGTCATCACTCTCCTGCAGAGCATCCTTGCATCCGTCACCCGGCTCGAGCAGAAGATGCCCGCGGCAGGCGCGGGGATCCAGACCGGGAACATCATGCTCTACGATAATACCGGCAATGTGGAAGCCAATGCCGACCAGGCGTCTGCCGTTGTAGCCCTTCCCCCGGGTGAATGCGATGTCGGGGTCTATGCCCAGACTTCCCTGTATGTCAGCATGGAGGAGCTAAAGGACTGGACAGGCACCAAATACGCCCGCGGTGAAGAGACAAACAAAAAGGTCTGCATCGACTCCCGGCTCTGCCGGCGCACGGTGTATCTAGATGCAGAATATCCGTTCCTGTATATTTATTTCCGGGACACCAATGACCAGAAGAGCCTGGTGGACCGGGTATTCCTTGCGTACCGGTGCAAGGTCACCGGATCCTGATCTTTTTTCCACCGTCGTCCGGGCAGCAGGGCTGCTGGCTGTTACGGTGAGCCTCCCCGGACCGAGGCCCCCAGCTCCTTTCCCTTCCGGTACGCCTCGTCCAGCAGGTCGGGCCGGGTCCGGATGTCCCGGATGGAATCCATGTCCCTGATCAGGAGCTCGCCCCAGTACCGGCAGTCGATGATATCAAAGAAGGCGGCCACCGTCATCTTCGCCCCGTCAAAGACCGTGGGAAGGTTCATCCCTGAAATCCCGATGTAGAGGCCGTTCCTCGCCTTCCGCTTCTCCTTCGGGACCAGCGGCTGCCGGCGCATATACTTGGCCATGAAGAAGACCTGGCACCGGTCCATCAGAGACTTGAGTTTCCCGGGGATCCCCATCGTCATCACGGGAGTGGCCACGATCAGGCCATCCAGGTCCCGGATCTTCGGGTAGAGGGGTGTCATCTCGTCCTC
>Ga0315276_10002312_pt1 | contig 17397 bp, 10 predicted proteins | sample YL17G05_0_MG_FD_204542 | JGI IMG/M metagenome (GOLD analysis project Ga0315276, IMG submission 204542) | Sediment microbial communities from Yellowstone Lake, YNP, Wyoming, USA - YL17G05_0 | ecosystem: Environmental > Aquatic > Freshwater > Lake > Sediment | place: USA: Wyoming | collected... | reverse complement strand
TGGAAAAGATACGCATCCGCTTCGGTATCAGTATCTTATCCCTGATACCGAAGCGGATGCGTATCTTTTCCATCTGTCCGGCCAGTTTAGCCTGCATAGGTTTCCTTATCCTCGGAGAGTTTTTCATTTATCATTCGCTCAGCGTATTCGTGCAGTTTGTTTTGCCGCTCCGCGGCCACGTTATTGATCTCCAGATATTTATCCAGGGCTTCCAGGGGCGTAAGCGATTTATTTGACCATCCGGCGCCGCGCATCCTGGCGATCCGGCCAATTTCCCTGACAATGCTTACATTATAAGCCTCTTTCAGCGCTTTAAGAATTTCCGCGTCCTTTAACAGTCCCGCAATATGCGCGGGCACAGCTATTCTCAGCCTGACTACCGCGTTGCTTAAAAGTTCAGTATTCTCTTTTATCAGGCGCAGTACGCTGCAGGTAGGATCAAGGTCCCCGTCGGCTATCTCCACCTCCAGCGTTAGAAACTTACGGGCATCGATCTTGCGAAACTCATATTTAACAGATTTGTTTGCCCCTTCATAATCTATCTCAATTTCATAAAAACCTTTCTCGTCTTTCTCATCGCCAAAGTCCAGCCGCTCCAGGCTGCCCGCATATACTACGGGGGGATTCTCGCAAAGCACCTGGTTCCTGTGCACATGCCCGAGCGCTACGTAATCGTAAACCGGGTCAGCAATGGTGCTCAGCATGACAACCGGGTCGGCACCGATGACCATGCTCTTCTCAGTGCCCGCTTTTGCGCTGGCTACAGATATGTGCGAAGCCAACACCGCCGGCCTGCCGGCATCGATACCAGAAGCTAATTCCATTAACCTGGCGGCCAGCACTTCCTGCATCTGCTCCATGACCTGGGTCACGCCCATGTTTTTCACATCATCCTTAACCAGCAGGGCGTTCCTGCGCAGCCACGGCAGGGCGGCGACTTGTATCTCCCCGCTTTTAGTAGTAATGTGCAATATGCCCGGCTTATGGGCAATATGGATGCAGCCGATATCCAGGGTCTCGAATATCTCCACCGAGTTAGCCTTGCCCGGCGAACCCGGCTGATCATGGTTGCCCACAACCAGCACAGTAGGTATCATGGCTTCAGAGAGGCGGCGTATCCGCCGGGCGAACTCCCTCTGATGGGTGGGAGACGGCTCCCTGTTTTTATAAGCATCACCGCAAAATAGCACCAGGTCAGCCCGGTTGTTTACCGCGTAGTCTATCACCTCATCCACAGCGCGCAGTTCATCAAGCACACGCGTGGATAACCCGCTTTCAGGATCTATGCTGCCATAGGTCTCCACACCTATATGCGCATCAGCAAAATGGATGATTTTCATGATCGGCTGTTCACGATATATATTATTGCTGTCACCCTGGTCCAACATCAGCTGAAGCTGGCCATAAGGTTATCCAGCAGCCCGGACACCGGAACCCTCACCTGCTGCATGCTGTCGCGCTCACGTATGGTGACCTGGTTATCCTCGAGCGATTGGAAATCTATGGTTACGCAATACGGCGTGCCGATCTCGTCCTGCCTGCGGTAGCGCCTGCCGATGCTCTGCGCATCGTCATACTGGGTCATAAAGTGCGGCCTTAGCAGCTTTGATACTACCTGCGACAGGGGCAGCAGCTTCTCGTTGCGGCTGAGCGGCAGTATGGCCACTTTCACCGGCGCTATCTCCGGGTTTATGTGCAGAACAACGCGAGTCTCTTTGTCCATTATTTCCTCATCATAGGCATCCACCAGCACCGCCAGCAGCGTGCGGTCGACGCCGGAGGACGGTTCAATCACGTAAGGCAGGTAACGCTCCCCCTTCTCTTCATCGAAGTAATCAAGGGTTTTACCGCTGTACTTGGAATGCTGCGTGAGGTCGAAATCGCCGCGGTTGGCGATACCCTCTATCTCCGACCAGCCAATGGGGAAATTATAATCCACGTCGAAGCAACCCTTGGCGTAATGGGCGAGCTCCTCCTTATCATGCTGCCTGAGCCGCAGGTTCTCCCTCTTGATGCCCAGCCCAACGTAATAATTTAGCCGTTCATTCACCCAGTAATCGAACCAGTGCTCGTCCGTCCCCGGTTTAACGAAGTACTCGATCTCCATCTGCTCAAATTCGCGCGTGCGAAAGATGAAATTGCCGGTGGTTATCTCGTTGCGAAACGATTTGCCCACCTGCGCTATACCGAAAGGCAGCTTCTTACGGGTAGTGGACTGTACGTTGTCGAAATTGACGAATTGCGCCTGCGCAGTCTCCGGCCTCAGGTACACGATATTAGCCGCGTCCTCGACCGGTCCCATGAACGTTTTGAACATAAGATTGAACATGCGCGGCTCGCTCAGCGCACCGCCGCAATTAGGGCATTTACTGAGGTCGATATCGGTGGAGCGGAACCGCTGGCGGCAATCTTTGCACTCCACCAGAGGATCGGAGAAGCCTGCCACGTGGCCGCTGGCCACCCACACCTGCGGGTGCATCATAATGCTGGCATCGATACCAACCATGTCGTCCCGTTCCTGCACAACCTTCTTCCACCAGTAGTTCTTGATGTTGCGCTTCAGCTCCACTCCCAGCGGACCGTAATCCCAGCAGCTTGCCAATCCGCCGTAAATCTCGCTGCTCTGGAATACAAAGCCCCGCCTTTTGCATAGCGAGACTATTTTCTCCATGTCAACTTTCTTAGTTTCTTCCGGCACTTTACCCTCCTGGTTGGCTTTCAAAGGATGATAGATTATACCACGTACGCCGCATAGCTACATAGGCCTTCTAGTAGCGGCAACCCTGCCCAGATTGTATAATGCTAAGGTGAGGTGGAAAACCAGATGTCCCGGATAACAGCAATCGTCCTTTCCCTATTACCCTTACCCATCGCTGTGCTTATTGCCGCACAGCCGGGCTGCAGTGCTCCGCGAAGCCAGTCCCCCGACCTTCCGCCGCCCCCCGCTCAATCGGTATTATCCCCGGGCAATAATCCACGCTTCAACACGATAATCTACGAAGGCCCCTCGGGAAGCATAAACTACAACACGGTAACTTTCAAATGGGGCAGCGGACTCTCTTCGCTTGACCCGGCCAATTTCACCTATGCAACATTCCTGCATGGATACGACAAGGACTTCACCCTTTTCCTGAAAGACACATCGCGTTCTTTCCAGGCCCTGCCCAATGGTAGTTACGTATTTTATGTAAAGGCACAGGATACCATGGGCAACATCGAACCCAATCCTCCCTCCAGTGCTTTCATTATTTCCGGCGTGGTCCCGCCACAGGCTGCGCAAAACCTGCCGTCCGTAACGGGCGGTGGGGGATACCTGCTCATCGGCAGCGACGTCAGCAGGATTGCTGTGGGCAGCGACGGCCGGACCATCTACGCCCTCGATTCCACCAACTCAAGGCTGTACCGTTCGGACTCGGCCGGGGTAGGCTGGCAGGATATCTCCGCCGCCGTAACCGGCGCCGCCCCCTGGACAGACCTGACTGTAGCTCCCGATGACACACGTTTTGTAGCCGTGGTTACCAATGGCGGACGCGAGATAAAAATATCGTCCGATTCCGGGGCGAATTTCAGTGGTACAGAGGTATCATCCATGTTGGGCGCCGGGCAGGCGGTAAGGTGCATCAGCCTGTCACCGGATTACGGCGCACCCCGCCGCGAATTAGCAGCCGGCACCTGGAGCGGCACAGGCGGTGGGAGCGTGCTCATCAATGTCCTGACCGGATTCTCGGGGGGATGGTTTGACGCCGGCATCGGCATGAGCGGTTGGCTTTCACCCGGGGGCGGTGTGGACGTCTTCGCTATAAAACACTCACCATCCTTCGCCTCGGACGGCACCATGTTGCTGGTGGCCTCGAGCGCGGCGCGCACATACCTTTACCTGGGCGCCCGCGACCTGGGCTCCCGCAGTACAACATGGAACTCTTCGACAGGTTACCCGGTGGAGATGGGACAGGTCGGCACCCCGCTTAATTACGCAGATATCGCTCCGCCGGCTGATTACAGCACATCCAACCCCTATGCCCGGCAGGTTTTCGCCAGCTGGAGCAGGAATACCACGGGGGACATATACCGTATCTCTGATTACCAGGTTTACCGTATGGGCGCTCCCGAGGCCATCTCCTCTATCGCCTATTACGGCAGCATAAGGAGCGGCAAGCTACTGGCCGGCGCCGCCAGGTGCCAGGGAGGTGGAGGCTGTTACCAGGTGCAGACCTATTTCACCGGCAACGCTGTTTCCAACTATCCGGCCTGGCAGTCCAGTCAGAAAGCCCCGACCGGTTCGCGCGCCGCCATGGTCGGCTGGTCTGCGGACGGGATAACAGCCTATGCCGGCACCAGTGGCACTGAAAGCGCTTTCTCACACAGCAATAATAACGGCAATACCTGGAACCAGTAAGCTTTAATGAATGAGTACAGGGAATACCGTCGCAAGCTGACTTCTCCCGATGCCGCCGTGGCCGGGGTTAAAAGCGGGGATATTATCGTCCACGGCGCCAGCGTAGCCGAACCGCCGGCGCTGTTAACAGCGCTGGCCGAACGGGTCAGGCGGGGAGAACTATCAAAGCTTAAAATATATTCCAGCCTGCCCATGCAGCACGCGTCCCGCACGGTTCTTTCTCCAGATCTTTCCGACTGTATCGAGTCATATTCGTGGTTTGCCACCGAGGCCGACAGGTCCCGCCATAAGGTCGGCCTGAGCTACTACGTGCCCACCTATATCCACCAGATACCAAGATTGCTGCGGGAGCACATGAAAATCGACATCATGCTCACCACGGTCTCCCCCATGGATAAATACGGCTATTTCACCTTCGGCGCCGTCAACGATTACACAGGGGCGGCCGCCCGCAATTGCCAGATGCTGATAGTGGAGGTCAACGAAAACATGCCCCGCGTGCTGGGAGACACCCTGCTGCATGTTTCAGAGGTGGACGTTATCGTGGAAAACCATGTTCCCCTGCTGGAGGTGCACGCTCCTGACCCTGGCCCCCAGGACGACATTATCGGCCGCTGCGTAGCAGAGATGATCCCGGACGGGGCCACCATCGCGCTGGGCATAGGCGGCATACCCAACTCTATCGGCCGGCATCTCCTCGGCCGCAGGGACCTGGGCATCCACAGCGGCGTTTTCACCCCCGTAATGGTCGACCTCATCGAAAAAGGCGTGGTAAATGGGAGCAAGAAGAACCTGCACCCGCGCAAGCACGTTTTTGTAGTAGCACAGGGCACCCGGCGCATGTATGATTTCATCCACAACAACCCCAGCATGGAGAGCCATCCCGCATCGTATACCGAGGACCCCGCAGTCATCGCGCGCAACGATAATATGATAGCTGTCAACACAGTAATTGAAGTGGATTTGACCGGTCAGTGCAACTCCGAACATATGGCGGGTTCCCAGTTCAGCGGCACGGGCGGGCAACTCGACTTTGTGCGCGGCGCCTACAATTCCAGGGGCGGCAGTTCTATACAGGCCTTCACTTCCACCGCGCGCAAGGGGGCAATTTCCCGTATTGTGCCGCAGTTGAAATCAGGTACGGCTGTAACCGTCCCCCGCATGGATACGCATTACCTGGTAACTGAATACGGCGCCGTTAACCTCAAAGGGAAGTCCACGCGCGACCGAGCGCTGGGCATCATCGGCCTGGCACATCCCGATTTCAGGGATAAGCTACTGAGGGCGGCGGAGGATATGTACCTGCTGTAATCCGCAGGTCGTAACGATGAGCTGTATAATGGCCGGCAGATGGATATTATAAAAACAGTCAGCAACGTCCTCGGAGTGGTTTGCATCGTCATCGGCGTACTGCTGATACCGCTGAGTATCTGGTTTCTGCAACCTGCCATCAAAAACAAGGATAGGGTGTCCCTTATTATCGCGATAATCGTCCTGGTCCTGTGCGCATTCTGTTTCATCGGGGCATACAGCATGTTCACATCTGGAATAATACAACAATTTGTATTTCCTTTGCAGCATTGAGGCAGCTATGTTAGATTGATGCCGGCTTTAACCCCTGAAATTGGATGGTTAAGGATAAGAATTATCATCAATAGCTTAACCTCAAATGATATAAATAAAAACAAATAGAAACTGTTACACTAACTCAACGATAATTTGGTTCCAGGAGGAATGCAGTGAAATCAAAGAAAGCCCGCGTACTTGTCATCTCCCTGAGCGTCATACTGGCGCTGGTACTTATTTCAGTAATCGCCTTCCAGGTTTTCTTCCGGCTGCCGCAGCCATCCTATTCAGGCACCCTTTCCATGGAAGGCCTTAAAGCTCCCGTAGAAGTAAGGACCGATGACCACGGCATACCTCACATCTTCGCGCAGAATGAGGACGACCTTTTCTTCGCCCAGGGTTTCATTACCGCCCGTGAGCGCATTTTCCAGATGGACCTCACGCGTTTGGCGGGCAGGGGCGAACTGTCCTCACTCTTCGGTGAAAGCATGGTCAAGACCGACAAATATTTCAAAACGCTGGGCTTTTACCGCGCCGCTGAATCCGAGTACAACAATATCACCCCGTTAACACGGGCAGCAGTCGACTCGTATACCCGGGGCGTCAACGCGTACCTGGACACCGTGAAGTTCCTGCCAGCCGAGTACACTATCCTGGGGGCCAGGCCGCAGGCCTGGCAGCCGGCCGACTGCATGGTCGCGGGACTGCTGATGTCCTACCGTCTCAACGCCCCGCGCGCCATCAAGCCGATCCTGTATATGATTTATAAACAGTCCGGGCCCGACATGCTCAAGGAACTGCTGCCTTACATACCGGAGGGGGCGCCCTATGTCTCATCTTCCGGCAACCAGGGACCCACTTCTGCGAAGTGCGAACTTCCCGGCCCGGAAACCACGGCAACAGGAGACAATTCCTTCAGCGAGATCGAAGCCCCCATACCGCTGCGGATGCATGCCTCCAACTGGATGATTTTTTCAGGTTCACGCACCATAACCGGCAAACCAGTCTTCACCGGCAGCCCTGACCTCGAGGCAGCAATACCCTCCCTGTTCTACCTGGTGCACCTCAAGGGAGGCGCCTACGACGTAATCGGCGGCTCGATAGCAGGTTTGCCCGGCGTCCACGCCCTCGGTTTCAACGGTCACATCGCCTGGAGCATAACCGTGGGCAACGCCGATAACCTCGATTTCTTCACGGAGAAGATCAACCCCGCCAACCCTGACCAGTATGTAACCGAGGACGGCTATAGGGATTTCCAGCTAATCAACGAAACGGTGAAGGTCAAGGGCAAAGACGGCCTCACGGATGATAAATTTAAGGTCAGGATATCACGTCACGGGCCGATAATCTCGGATATCATGAGCGAGATGCCCCCCGACTGCGCTATGCTGTGGCCCGGCCTGCAGGGCCGCGACGGAACAGTGGAAGGCCTGCTGGCGCTCAACCGCGCGACAAATTTCGACGAGTTCCGCAAGGCGGCCAGTATTGTGAACGGCGCCAGCGTACATCTCGGCTATGCCGATATCGACGGCAACATCGGCTACGAATACATAACCACCTTCCCCATCCGCAAGGTTGGGGAAAACCCCCTGCCCAGCCCTGGGGAAAAAGGTGAATACGACTGGACCGGCTACAAGCCATTTGAAGAACAGCCCTACGAACTTAACCCGCCCAAGGGGTATGTCGCGTCCTTCAACCAGATGCCGGAGGCCGGGGACTATTACGGCACTGCCTACTTCCTCTTCGAGCGCCCCTTCCGCTTCGAGGAGATGGCCACCAGCAAGGATAAATTCACCGTGGATGAGATACGCAGCATGCAAAACGACGTGGTTTCCAACGTTGCAAAACGCTGGGTACCGCAAATTCTCAAAGTCTGCGAGGGCAAAACAGAACTGACGAAATACACGGCGGTGCTCAAGGGCTGGAACTATGCCATGGACACCGGCAGCCCGCAGGCCACGCTTTTTAATTCATTCTTTACCCACCTCATCAGCAACACCTTCGAAGACCAGTTGGGCAAGAAGGTTGTGGATGAGCTGTTCAAGGACTTGCATGTTTCCATCCCCACTCAGTGGCTGATCAGGTATATGGGCGACAACGATAATAAGTTCTGGGACGATACTACTACCCAGGATATAAAGGAAACCCGCGACGATATGGTGCTCAAGAGCATGAAGGAAGCCGTGGCCGAACTCTCAGCGCGATTGGGCAACGACCCGCAGAACTGGGCCTGGGGCAAGGTCCACCTTATGACCATCAGGCACCCGCTGGGCAGCGTGCTGCCCTTCCTCAACCTGAGTCCGCTTACCTATGCCGGCGACGATTTCACCATCCACGCCGGCTGGTGGGACCGCGAGCATCCCTTTGATATGCTCAGCGGCGCCGCGATCAGGCTGGTAGTAGATATGTCCAACCTGGATACCATAACCATTATGAGCCCACCCGGTCAGTCGGGCCTTTACCTGAGCCCTTATTATAGTGATCTGGCGGAGACATGGTCCAAAGGTGGACAGGTGCCGGCGCATTACACGGACGCGAAGCAACTGAAGCAGGTGCTGATGCTGGAACCCGGGAAGGGGAAATAAGCCGGGAACCGTCACTGTGACCGGTAACAACTACTCTAAAGGCAATCTCAGCACCATCTTCGCCAGATCCCAGGCATGCTCGTAAAGGTGCAGCCCTTTGCTGAAGGCGTGTATCTCCCCATCCTCCACACCTATCTCGGCGGCCATATATTCCTTGAGGGACTGCAGGCCGCCCAGGTTGGTTGGCATGCCGCCCCACAGGTCCCAACTACGGAAGTAGAGTATAAAATGCAATGCGCCCGCCTGGACGCGAGTATCCACCAGGCGCAGGCAGGGAGGGTCGGCCTGGTAGATGCTGTCCTTGCTGCCCACGCACATGCACATCTGGTTGGTGGCGAAGCCCTTCCGGTAACGCCTGATAATCTCCTCGATCTGCGGTGAGAGAAACTCGCCGTAGGTGTACTCTTCATTCTCCTGCCGGTCGGGCGTCATCAGGTAGGACATGTATTCTTCAATGACCTCGTCAGTGGTCGGCGGGGGCACTCCGGTTGGCACGTCAGGGCTAAGCGGCCGTATGCCGGGCTTGCTGATATTGATGGCAACAAGCTCGATCTCTTTGCGGCGCACGCCCTCGAAGCTTCCCTGCTCGATCTTATATTCGCGCCCTTCAAAGAGAGCCTTTTGCAGGCACTGGTACCAGGCGTCACCCAGACTGAGGGCATCTATTACACTTAACTTCATTTTACCCGTAGCATAATAAGCAAGTGTTATAATGTATGTCAAGACAAGCTATTATGATAAAAGCCGTTTTCTTCGACTATTTCAATACGCTGGTTTATTTCGACCCGCCGCGTGAAAAACATTACGCAGACACAGCCGCGGAGTTCGGCGTCCGTATCTCGCCCACAGCTATAGCGGCAGCGCTGCCCGAGGCCGATGCATGGTGGCGCTTGGAGAACTCCAGGTCGCCAATAAAGGACAGGGAACAGGCCACCAAGTTCGATGCCTACCGCGGCTATGGCCTGCGCATACTGCGGGATGCCGAGAACAGCGTTAGCCCGGAGCAGGCCCTGCAGATGCTGGCCAGGGCTTTCTCCGTCGGGTTCAAATTCAAGAACTATGACGATTCATTGCCGGCACTCCAGGCGCTCAAAGGTAAAAATATACAGATGGGCGTTATCTCCAATATCGGTGAACAGATAGATTCCTACTTGGATAAAGCGGGATTCACAGACTATTTAACTTACAAGGTCACGTCTTTTGAGGCAGGCTGTGATAAACCGCAGCCGCAAATCTTCCAACTGGCGTTGAAAAGGGCAGGAGTAACGGCTGCAGAGACACTTTTCGTGGGCGACCAGTACGACCTGGACGTCGTGGGCGCCAGGAGCGCCGGCATCACGCCCATACTCATCGATCGCGACGGCGCCGGCGCTACTTATGACTGCATCTTAATCAAAGACCTTTCACAGGTAATCGATTACTTATAGATTGCTTCCCTGTGCTATCTTCGCCTTAACCTTTTCAAATTCCTCTTCGGTGAGCGGATATTTGCGGAAGGGTATGAAGCTTAGCAGTATCATGGCCGCCGGGAAGAGGCAGAAGATGACGCGCACACCGGTAACCAGGCTCTCCGGCTGAATGCCTTCTTTGACGAAGCCGGATAAGGCCAGCGCAAATCCCACGATAGGCGGACCCACGGAATAGGCGATCTTCTGCCCGGCCGACCACATACCGGAAAAGATACCCTCGCGCCGCAGGCCTGACTGCATCTGGTCATATTCCACCGTATCCGGCAACATGGAGAAGGGGAAAAGCTGGAAGCTGGAGAAGCCCACGCCAGCCAGGAAGATCTGCCCGTAGAACAGCCACAGCATCTCAGCGCTGGTGAAAAAGAGCGAACCCATCATCACGGTGAAAATGGCCAGCCCTATGTAGTACGACTTTATCTTGCCCAGGCGTTTGCCCACGGCCAACCAGATGGGGATAAAGATGACGCCGGTTATCATGAAGATGGGAAAGGCGATGTTCATGGCTGTCTCGGGCAGGGCCATGGCATATTTCACGTAATAGATGAAGCCGGCCATCATTACGCCGATGGCCAGGGCCTGCAGGAAGTAGCTGGACATGAGCATTTTGAAGGGATAGTTCTTTGCGGTTATCCTGACCTGTTCCTTCATGGACGGCATTTCTTTATGCGGCGGCAGCGATGGAGCATTGCGCGTGCCGAAAAAACACCACAGGCAGGAGATAACGATAGCTATGCCAAAGATGATGCCCATATTGCGGAAGCCCGCAGCGCCACCCCCGCCGGCAGTAACTATCACCATAGTCAAACCGCCGGCCAGCAGGGCGCCGATAGAGGCGAAGGACATGCGAAAAGAGGTTATGGACATGCGCTCGTTATAATCGTCGGACATCTCCGGAACCATGCTGGCGTAGGGCACGTTAACAACTGTAAAAGCTGTGCAAGCCAGCGCAAAGAGCAGCGACACCTGCAGGGCGTTGGCCAATTCAGTCTGGTAGCCCGGCGCGATGAAAAGGACGAAGAAACACAGGCCGAAGGGCACCGCTCCATAAAGCAGGTACACCCTCCTGCGCCCGAAGCGGGAGCGGGTTACATCGGAGATGGCGCCCATGATGGGGTCGGAGATAACGTCCCACAGCTTGGGAAAGAGCAGCATGGTGCCAGCCAGGGCAGGATCGACACCCAGCACATTGGTGAGGAAGAACAAGAGATACATCCCCGTAGTGACAATGAAGATGTTATTGCCGATGTCGCCAATACCGTAGCTAAACTTGATGCCCAGAGGAAGCTTCTTCCCCCTGTTGTCTGCCGGTGTAGTGTCGTTCCCCATATCCTGCCTCCTTATACTCTAATTACAGTCCCCGTAAGAATTCCGGCCTCAGCAGCGCCGGGTCTTTCTTTGCTAATATCGTATCAAGTTGCTTGAGCATCTTCAACTTATCGCCAGGCAGAGTCCCGCGGATGGCGAAATAGTTTGAAGCATGCATCGAGCTGAAAAAGCAGTTGGAAAAGGAAGCATTCTCGACCATGTAGCGCAGCTCCTGCAGTGAATCGAATGGGGTTATCATTTCGAAATCGCCCTTCTCCCATTCCTGGTACAGGGGAGTACCGGGTATCAGCGTGAGGGTCAGCGCACCGGCATAATCGGGGTCCATGCCGGTCAATATACGGGCGCTCTCCTCGGCATGCCGTTTGCTGCCCTTCACTCCACCCAGGCCCAGTATCACAGTCACCGAAAGCAGTATGCCCGCCGCCTTGACCATATGCGCAGCCTCGACCATCTCCTGGTGCGTGGCGCCTTTCTTAATACGCGCCAGTACCTCGTCGTCGCCGCTCTCCACACCCATGTAAAGAATGCCCATCTTTAAATCTTTGAGGGCCTTAAGTTCGTCCACAGTACGCCTCAAAATATCCTGCGGTGTAGCGTAGCTGGCGATTCGCTCAAGGTTGGGGAACTTACGGTTGAGGTACTGGAGCGCTTCAACCAGCTTTGCATAGGGATAAACCAGAGCATCCCCGTCCTGCAGGAAGACCTTGCGTCCGTCCCAGCGCCTTAAAATATGGTACACGATGTCAGGCTGTCCCTGCACACCCACTCGGTGAGACATATATAAAGACATGGCGTCTATTTCCAGATTGATCTCTTCCAGGTCACGGATGCCCAGGCGCGTGAAAGAATAGGCACAGAAGGCGCAGGTGTTGTTGGAGCATCCCGAGGTCAGCGGCAGGTAATAGCTGGCATGCTCGCTGGGGGGCCTTAATATCTCGGGCCTTTCAAATGCCATGTATTACTCCTTTACCCGTTAATGCAACTTTGCTACATAACTATCCGGCGGGACCTTCAGCGACCTCGCTACGGGCCCGCACTTGGCCTTAAGGCAGAAAAAAATGCGCCCTTCCGCAGGCAACTCCTCAAGCGTCTCATAATAACCCATACCCTTGGCAAAAACAAAATCGGCCCCTTCAAAGGCGCTCTTGAATTCATCCGATGCCAGGTCAAAAAGGACGCCCGGGGTAGCGGTGCCGGTTGTCATCCACTCTCCCACTTCACATACCATGCCGGCTTTTTCAATGTCCGCTATGGTGATATCGTTCTGGACGGGCCTCTCCTTGATAACATAAACCGTCCGTGCGAGTTTTCTCATCAGGTTGAGCAGGGGCATATCGAAGAACACTTCCCCGGCGTTATCGGCCAGGTAGAGGATGAATTTAGCTTTTTTGACCTTGCTTTCCAGCAGGTCCGAGTCATCGATGGCAAACCGCAGGTTTATCTCCTTTATTTCGCCCTTGACCTCATCGATAGGTCTGAAAAAATCAATGGCGTTTCCCAGCGCAGCCAGCCTCAAATATGAAACAAAATCTTCCTCATAGCTATTTTTCACCAGCTCAAATAGCTGCCGGGCCTCATCAATCTCGATATCCTTGGTTGAGCGGTAGGGATCGGGGTTATTGGACGTCAGCTTTATGACATCGTGCATAGGCGTGGCCACCTGGATAGATACAACACCCGGCTTCAGCTTCCGGTTTAAAATTCTTCCCGCCTTCTGCCTGGCCTCTTTCCTGAGTGCAAGATCGTCAGTGGCCAGAGCACAGGCCTGATCGGCCATATTTGACAGGCAGTCACGGCATTCTGTTGATATTCTCATAAATCTGGCCTCGTCATTGCGAGCGTTTCCCTTTTTGTCATTGCGAGGCCGCCGCTGCAATCTTATCGTTAGTGGTGCAATGCCCGAACTACCGCCTCGTCCTGAGTATCAATATCAATGTAACGATTACAAGCAGTGTCCCCAGGCCGATCACTCCCCAGACCCACAGTGGCGTTTCCGGGTCACCGGGCGAAGGCGCCGGCAAATCCGGCGTAGATTCCGTCCTGAAGCTGAAGGTGGCACTCCAGTCGCTGGGTATAGCCTGCCCATTAACCTCGACCGCGCGCACGCGCCAGAAATAGTTCGTATCGTAGTCAAGGGTCCCATCGTACTCATACCCGGTTGAAGAAGTATTTGCCTGTTTCAATACCTGTTTGAATTCAGAATCTTTGGACAGTATAAATTCATAGCGCGTCGCCTCCTTCCAGGGGGACCACGAGAATAGTGCCGGCCTGACCAGGCAGCTCGCGCAGCCATTATCCGGCGCCAAAAGCTGAACGCCGTAATACGGGGTATTTACGATGAAGCCTGGCTTTACGCTGAAACTGCGCGCCCCCGACCAGGGGCTTATCGCCACCTGTCCCGTAGCAGACCGGTATGACCGCACCCGCCAGAAATATGTCGCGCCCGCCTCCGGCAGCGCTGCCGGCGAAAGCCAAATGCCCGGCCTGGTCATATTGACCTCGTCCATCGTGGCTCTGATCGAACCCGTCACTGCTGCTATGCTATTTGAGTTGGAGATGGCCGGCTTGATGCGCAGTGTGAAGGCGGCATCTTTCGCCACCTGTAATTCATATACCGTTGACAGGCAGAGTTGCTCCCACGAGAGGTCGATCTGCTGGTTACGTCCCGTTACCGGGTCGGCGCCGACCAGCGCCTTATCCGCCGGGGTGCGCAGCGCAGGACCCTTCTTGGCCAGGCAATCGGTGTAGGCCCAGAGCATGCCCTGGTTGATAGGGGGATTATAACCCGGGGTTTTTAAATATTGCCCTATTTTAATATGACTCAGTATAGTGGTTATATTGTCAGAAAGGCCTATCGACCCATCCCATACTAACCCGGTTTCGTTATCAATAGCATAGAGAGTAGTATTGGTATTGGGCGAGCAGCATCCGCAGGCCTTGAGCGAAGATGGTTCCAGAGTGAAATTGACACTGCGTATAGATGGAGGCTGGAATACATTCAGGCAATCCCAGTAAATGCCCGGCTTGGGCATGCCGTTGCGCGGTTCCAGCGTACGGCATACCGCGCTATTCGAAACTGGTATGCCGAAGTTGGAAGTGGTTATATTATCGTGCGCCGCGTACAGGGCGGGCTGCCCGTTTCCCGTGAAAGCCATAACGATACCGTAATAGCCCCGCAGGTGCGGGGGGTTAGGCCCGACAGGGGGAGTTTCAGCCGACCAATCAGACCCGGTCGCGCCGTTTGAAAGATCCATCATGTCGTTATCGGTCCAGCGCGTGAAAACGGGGGCGGTGTTGCGGTAAACCGTGCCGGTCACATTATCACCGACCGCGGCATAGATAAAGCGGTTCTTTTCAAAATCGGTATCGAATATGGCATGCACCATGCCCGTAACCGGCATATAATCATGGTAGGTATGGAAATTGACGCCGCTGTCCGCCGAGTATGCTATAGGCTTGCCTTCCAGTGTGGAAATTAAATTCGCGCCTACCATGACCTTGCCGTTTCTTGCCGTGATAGTATGGGGAATAACGGTGCTGTCAGCGCCGGGCAAACTTGTTGACCAGGCTGTGCCGGTATAAACCAGCTTCTGCACCATGCCCGTTATACCTGCCACGTAAATGACCCGGCTGGAGTCAAAGGTAAAGTCTTCAACCGGGTACCTTGGAGTGACCGCCATCCAGTAATCGCCATAATCAGGGGACCAGGCCATCACGCCCCCACCACCAATTGAGGGCGCAAAGCGAGATGCCCAGGCTACTACTCCACCGTCCGAAGAATCCGTGCAAGATTGGACAGTCCGCAATATCGGCAGGTCAGTTTGAGGCACGCCGCAGCAAACGGAGGTTGTGTGCATGAAAACCCGTTCCCAATACGTGCCGATGGGTACCAAAGCCGGCAAGGGCGCGGCTACTCCTGGACTAATGGTCGAGCGCCAGACGCAATCAAATTCGTTACACCCTACTCCCACATTCCTGTGCACCGATGCCAGATACAGAGTAGTGCAGTCGGCAGATACTGCTACATCATAGAACCAGTCGATGGTGGTATCTATCAGCGAAAGCTGGTTCCAGGTATCGCCATTATTGCGGCTGATAGAGAAAGCCGATTCGTCGTTGGGAATAAGCTTAGAAATCCACTTTTTCCACCACGGGTAGCCGTGCACGTAAACCATATCCGGCCCATATACGTCAGTTAATGTTGTATTGCCGTGAGAGTGGGCACGATAATGATAGATACGCCCAGGAATTAAACCAACTGCTTGAGCTGTGAACGTACCTGGGGCAAATAACACCGGAGGTACCACCGGTAAACTGATCCCGTAACTGGTGTCAAAGCCATAGTCAATTGATACAGTGGCACCAAGTGGCAACTCGCCGTTCATCTGGACTAATACCCCCGCAAACAACGCAGTGGTAGGGTTGATGTATATTGAACTGCCCGTTGATACGGAACTGCCGTGAACAAATTCCTGTTCCTTCCCGTAGTATACATTTCCCGATGGCACTCCGACTGCTTTGGCTCTGTAATAATAAGATCTGCCTATTGTCAAAGGATTTACAATCTGTGGCGCTATCGCGCCGGAAGCAAACATGGGCACAGGGGCAGTCGTATTCACAAAATAAGGATCGTCGATTGAACCCCAATCAAAAGACACATTGATAGAGGCGTCACCGTTGAGCGTATTCAACGTTCCGTCGAATGTATCTGTAATTGCATTGACATAAAGCGGACTGCCGGTTGCTACAGTAGCAATGTGAATGTACGTAGCGTCAAGCCCGACAACCACTGCATTGGATGGACTTCCCGTCGCTTTGGCGCGAATATGGTACGCAGCACCTGAAACAAGACCTGATACAACAGCCGAAAAGCGTCCGCCTGCGGTGACAGTAGCTTCAGATGTGGATGACCCGTAAGCTGGAGTCGGCCCATATTCAAATACTACTTTGGCCGACTGATCCAATCCCAACCCAGTCAAAATACCCGTTAGTGTAGCCGTCGAAGAATCTTTGTAAGTGCCAATAAATGTTTGCACACCAAGAGTATTATGGTAATAGGTCATGTCAGACCCGTAAACGACATTGCCAGACGGATTACCCACGGCCTTTGCGCGGAAGTGATACACATTGCCGGCAATCAAGCCTGGCATCGTGGCTGAAAAATCTCCTGGGGCAACCCTGACCGGTAAAACTGGTATTGGAGGATTAGCATATGTCGTGTCTAAACCCCATTCAAGGGAAAGCGTTGCCGACGTATCATTATCAAGGCTAACAAGTGTTCCATTAAATTGAGCTGTAACAGGGTCGGAGTATCTGCCACTCATCGTTGTCACCACAAGGATATTTGTAATCATACCTGAACCGGTGGCCGCGTACCCCAAGGATCCGTTCGGGTTCCAGGCCACAAGTGCTGACCCTATTCCGGTCAGGTTGTCGCTGCATGTAACGCCACCACAGCCGCCCTGGTTACCGGCGCCGGTAGGCGGCTTAAGCGAGACATAAGCACAGGAGCCTGCGCAGATGCAAGGGGTATCCATATACACTGTAGGAACATAAGCGTAACAAGGACTTCCGAGCAACGACCCGGCAATTAATTTTCCCGTAGAATACGTGCCAAAAAATGCGATGCTGTTAATACCGGCCCTGGGTAGAAGAGTAGCGACAGTTGTATCGTCGATCCGGTAGATACCTGTCTGTACGAGGCTGACGAAAGCACGCCTCAGGGCTTGCGACTGGCCTGAAAAATCTGATGGGAGTGAAAGGTCAGCTGAAGTAAGAGTTAACAATGATTGCGATGCTATGCTGATACCTTTGTGATAGTATACCCACGAAGTGGTAGAATTGCCGAAAATATCCCTGATGCCGATATCGAAATAAGTCGTGTAATTATCAGCTAAGACTAATGCATATGTCTGGTCACCATTATAAGTAGGTGAAAATTTTACAGCATAAAAATCCATTGGATCTGATGATGGATTGGACTGCAAGCTCCATGAACCGAATATGCTACCTGCCAATATATATATATGGCCCGATCCGTTCCCACTGCGGGTGG
>Ga0315276_10002311_pt1 | contig 17404 bp, 15 predicted proteins | sample YL17G05_0_MG_FD_204542 | JGI IMG/M metagenome (GOLD analysis project Ga0315276, IMG submission 204542) | Sediment microbial communities from Yellowstone Lake, YNP, Wyoming, USA - YL17G05_0 | ecosystem: Environmental > Aquatic > Freshwater > Lake > Sediment | place: USA: Wyoming | collected... | reverse complement strand
CGGCGTACGCGCCATCAAATTCTTCCATGGATACGGGTGATGTAATCGTGATTGATCCTGAATAGATCTTGGTGGATGTTCTTTTTCTTTAGGATGCTGAAGAAAAGGGCAAAATCACTTTTCTTTGAGTATTTAGGGATGGAGACTCTGGGTTATTGCCAATACAAAGCGCAGCGCTGTATGAGGACTACAGTACTTGTCGCAGTGAGGAGGCATTTGGGTGAACTTCGTTGCTTGTGTTGTTCGTATTGCCAACGAGTCGAGACTTCGGGTCTCTAATAACCTGTTTCTGATCTTGTTACTGTCGATTTGTCTGGCCGGATGTAATGACTGTGTTCGTCTGCCTTCTGTAGAGAAGCTGGTGGAATTCGAGAATGCCGGTCCTCCACGTGCAGTGGTGGATGTAGATCGCCTTGTGAGGGCCAAGATAGGCGGTGGGCCTTACCGTGTTGTGCCGGGCGATGTGCTTGAGTTGACCATGCCGGCCATATTGCAGGTCGTCACGGCCGAGGAGTCGGACGTCTCCAAAGTGACTGCTCCTTACGTATGCAGGGTCGGTAGCGAGGGAAAAATAACACTGCCGGTAGTCGGCGAAATAGAGGTCGGGGGAAAATCGCTATCGCAGGTCGAATCAGCTGTTGTTGATGCATACTATCCTGATTATACGGTAACCAGGCCTTCGGTATTTGCCCGGGTTCTGGAGTACGAAACAGCCGAAGTCTCTATTACCGGGGCGGTTCAAAAGCCGGGGATCTATTCGCTGCGCAACGACCAGATGTCCCTTGTGGCGCTCCTTATGGAAGCCGGCGGTATAGTCGAAAAGGGAGCGGCCTTCATACGGATAATCCATACCCCTGAGGCAACGCAGAACGAGGACAGACCATCTCGGCCAGTGCCGTCAACTACAGGCAATAACGCATCCCGAGCCGAGGCTGATAGTATAATCGTTCGAGCTGCCGGAGGGCTACCCACGTCAGAAAAAGTTGAGGAGATATTGCTTGGGCCGCGCTCTGTTGGCTCCGAGCAGATAACGGTCCAATTGATGTTCCGGCAGTTGAGTAACAGTGCAAAAGGCGTGCTGTGGGTAGTGTATGACGGGAATACCCAAAAACTAACGAACGTTGATATAAACAATGAGCTGCACAGACGGACAATCGTAAGATACTTGGGCCAGAAGGATCAACGTTTCTCAACTGTTGGCCTCGAATCCGAGCTCAATTCGCTGGCGGAAGAATTCCAGACTACTATTCGTCTCAAATCCGAGTTCGCCGGGCTGAGAAAAGAGCTTCAAGTCGTTTCCGCCCTCGATAGCGCAAAGGCAACCTCCGAAAAAGCTGATCTGATTGGAGAGACTGGGAAAGACAAGACTGAGCTGGAACAAGACGCTATGTCGGATGAGGCCATATACAGACAGCTTGCCGGATCGCTCAGTTCCCAGCCCAACACGGGATACCGCGACACCCTGGGAGGGCGCACTAATGAACCGGAGCCGCTGGTTCTACCCGTCAAGGGGCTTAATGTCCCCTTTGCCGACGTTGCGCTGCGGGACGGCGACTCTGTCATAGTGGAACAAGTCGAACCGCCGCTTGTTACGGTTGTGGGTCTGGTTATCAGGCCGGGCAACTTCCCGTACCCGCCTACTGCTCAGTATAACCTCATACAGGCGCTGGGCTTTGCCGGTGGGTTCGACGCGACTGCCGAGCCCCGCTATGTTACGGTCTATCGTATGAAGCCGGACGGCACAATCGTCAACGTTACCCTCAAACTCGTGGATGGCTCGAAAATGACGGACGCCCTGAATATCGCTATAAAGCCCGGCGACATCGTTGCGGTTGAGCACACCCCCAGAACACGCAAGAATGTGTTCCTGGAAAGGGTATTTAGAATCAACTTCGGCGTTTACGTACCTTTGAGTGATTTATGGGGTAGTAGTAATACTAGATAAGGGTGATAAGAAGAACAAGAGCAAAAGGCGAGAAGTGATATGATGGCCGAAAACGAAAATCAAAAGGACATCCTGGAGAATGGCTTCAATGGGCAGATGCCGTCGGCTTTGGGTTCCATGTCTGACAGTCTGATCCAGATCATGTGGCGAAACCGCTGGGTCGTGCTCATTACCACGCTTGCAGCCCTTGTGGTAGCTTTTGCATATCTTCAAAAGGCTACACCTATTTATACCAGCACGGCAAGGATCTACGTTGAGCAGACCGGTCCTAAGATCATGAGTGAGACGGAAGAGGGGGTTATGACCCGTTCCAAGAATTACCTCTATACCCAGGCCGAGATATTGAAATCCACTCCCATACTCACTGCCGCCTTGAACACGCCGGGCACGAACATAAAACAGATGAAGATTCTTGAAAACGTTGACAATCCTATTGGCTTTCTCAAGAAGGCAGGTCTGCAGGTGGAGGTGGGCAAAAAGGACGATATTATCAGCATCTCCTCGGATTCACCCAAGCCGGCCGAGGCTGCCGAACTGGTAAACACCGTTGTAGATTCCTACATAACTTATAACGCAACCACCAAACGCAGCACCGCGGCGGAGGTTCTGAAGATCCTTCAAAGTGAAAATGTCAAACGCAACAAAGACCTTGCCGAACAGCTCAAGGCAATGATGAATTTCAAGAAGGACAATGAGGCGCTTGCACTTGAGAGCGGCCAGGGCAATGTCATACTGCAAAAGCTCGAAAGACTGTCAATAGCCTTGACAGAGGCCCAGCTTGCGGCTGTTGAGAGCAAGTCGTATGTCGAATCCATTAAGAGAATGATCACCGATCCGGCCAACCTTAGGCAGTTTGTCGAGGCTGAAAGGGCCAAAAGTCCCTATGCTTATGCAAATAGCGACGAGGCACGGCTCAAATCCAAACTGGAGGAATTGGAACGGCGGCGGGCAGACCGCCTGCGGCAGCTTACTGCCGGTCATGCGGCTGTTGTTGCGATTGATGCGGAAATAGCACGAACCAATCAACAGATCTCCAAACTCGACGAAGATTTCGCACGGGCCCAGATTGTCGTGGCGGAACAGCAGTACCTTGTCGCCAAGGAAAAAGAGGCGGAGCTCAACAGGCAGTATGAAGAGCAGCGTCAGGAGGCCCTTACGCTTACCGAGCAGGTTGCCCAGTACACGATACTGCAATCCGAGTGGGAACAGACAAAGAAGCTGTGCGACATCCTTGACGACCGAATCAAGGAGCTAAACGTAACAGAAGATGTCGGCGCCCTTAACATAAGCATACTTGAAGTTGCTCGGCCTGCCAACACGCCGTCAAAACCCCAGAAAACAAGGATTATGGCTATTGCACTGGTTCTGGGCCTGATGCTGGGCGGCGGTCTTGGCCTGGTTCGCGACTGGATGGACCAGCGGCTGCGATCTTCGGAGGAGATTTCGGCCATTCTTGGCGTGCCTATGCTGGGCGTGGTGCCTTCGATGGCGAAAAAGCAATCGGTAGTCGCTCGCGGAAAGCAGGTTGAGCTGGAACCGACCTCGGCGGTTGCTGAGGCATACAGGACTATTCGCACTGCCGTGTTCTTCAGCGTGCCCAAGGGCAAGGCCAAGACGGTGTTGGTCACATCGCCGGGCGCGGGCGATGGCAAAACCACGCTTGTCAGTAACCTGGCTATTGCAATGGCTCAGGCGGGACAACGCGTGATCGTACTTGACGCCGATTTCCGCAAGCCAACGCAGCAGAAGATCTTCGAAACACCAAAGGAACCGGGCCTGTCCAACGTATTGGCGGGTACTACGACATTAGATCAGGCTGTTCGGCCCAGTTCTGTAGCGGGCCTTGACCTGCTGCCTTGCGGCAAGGAAGTCCCGAACCCTTCAGAAATGCTTAACAGCGATGCGTTCGGCGAGATCCTAACGGAGTTGTCCGCGAGGTACGACCGCATCGTGATCGACTCGCCGCCTGTGATGCCGGTGACTGATGCGTGCATCCTCGGGGCGATATGCGACGTTACGCTCTTGGTTCTTCGCGCTGAAAAATCCACGCGCAAGACCGCTCAGCACGCCCGTGATGGGCTGCTGGGTGTTGGTGCACACATTCTTGGCGCGATTGTCAACGATGTTCCCCCCAGAAAGGGCCGGTACGGCTACTATTATTACGGTTACTACCATTACGGTCACGGATATTACGGAAGTAGGGACCGCGGGAAGGACAAGAGCAAGGGGCAGGAGGCAGAAGCTGCCGGCGCATCGGAACGCTGGACGGCGTAGGAGATTAGATGAGGCGCCAAATGAGACGGTCATTGGACAAGGAATCGACTGGCGACCAGGGTGGTCGGTTGCGGGCATCACAATATGTGGATGTCCATTGTCACTGTCTGCCCGATCTCGACGATGGTCCTTCGACCATGCCCGAAGCCGTAGCTCTGTGCCGGGCGCTTGTCAACGATGGCATAGCTGCCGTCATAGCGACGCCCCATCAGCTTGGTCGATTTGACGGCCCCTACACTGCGGCGAAAATCAGACTGGCCGTCGCGGATTTGAACCGGACACTGTCGGAACAACGCATACCATTGACGGTCCTGTCCGGCGCCGATGTGAGGGTGGACGAACGAATACCACAGCTACTCAAATCCGATTGCATACTCACCCTGGCCGACACCGGCAAGTATATTCTTCTCGAACTGCCCGACGTCGTGTTCGTGGATATAGAGCCGCTCATCGAAGAGCTTGTCGCACTTAAAGTCACACCTATTATCTCGCACCCCGAAAGGCATAATTCTCTGGCCGGACGGTCTGAGATGATCTCGAAATGGCTGGGGCATTCCGCACACCTGCAGATAACCGCCTCCAGCCTGGCGGGCTGCTTCGGCTCGCAAGTCGAGACGGCTGCGTGGCGCCTTCTAAGGTCCGGCTGGGCGAGTCTTGTAGCGACGGATTCCCATGACCTTAACGGCCGCAGGCCCCTGATGCGAGAGGCCTTCAGGCTCATAAGCACCAGGTTAAATGAGGACCTTGCCCGCCTGGTCTGTATCGAGAATCCGGCAAGAGTAGCGAAAGGCCAGGACTTACTGCCTGTCTGGCCTCCCAAGCAGCGGGAGGTGGACGGATGAGAGAGGGTAGAGCCAGTACCGATATAGGCGTTATTACGGTCGCTCCGCAAGACACATTCGATAAGATAATCGAATGGCTGATCGTATCGCTCTTAGCGTTCATGCCGCTCGCCTTCGGTGCGGTAGAGGCGTGGAGCGAGCAGGTCGTGGTAGTCCTTGCGGCGGCTATCTGTATCTGCTTCTTGCTCAAGCTTGTAGTTCGAGAAGATACACACCTTGTCTGGTCCTGGGCATACGTTCCGGCGGCATTATTCGTCCTTGTGGCGGTATTTCAATTGATTCCCTTGCCGAGCGGGCTGATAGGCGCAATTTCACCCGGTACGGCGACAATCAAGAAGGAGCTCCTCGGCGATTTGCCCAATGCCGATTCGGTGCTCTCTTCGATGACCTTGAGCTTCTATACTTGTGCTACAAAGCACGACTTGCGGTTGATACTGTCAGTGGCGGCCGTCTTTTTTGTGGTCGTGAATGTCTTGCGCACCACGGAACAGGTCAAGCGACTCTTGGCTGCTATAGCAATTGTCGGCGGCTCAATCGCCGTCCTGGCCCTCGCGCAGGACCTTTTCGGCAATGGGAAAATCTACTGGTTTGTGCCAAGCGTCGGGGGGCAAGCTTACTCAGGTCCTTTCATCAACCACAGCCACTACGGCCAATTCATGAACCTGTCCATCGGGGCTGCCCTGGGCCTTGTCCTCGTCAAAATCCATGAGGCCTTCACCGGGAGAAAGGTCACACCACCCGTCGTCTTTGAATTTATCAGTTCTCCCGCCGCCAAAATGACGTGGTTCCTCACAGGAGTCGCAGTCATTGGTGCGGCTACTATTTTCGTATCACTGACTCGCGGCGGTATGGTGGCCATGCTGATTGCCGGCGCCTTTACGACTTTAGTCGTCAGTTCAAGGGGCTCTGTCAGGGGCCGCGGCTGGGCGATGGTCTTAATGGCCCTCGGCGCGTTTATCTGCATACTCTACATAGGCTTCGATGCAGTCTATGACCGGCTTGCGACCCTTAGAGATCTGCACGAAGCCCAGTCCGGTCGTTGGCAGATAGTCAAGGATATATCGCTGGCCTGGACGAAATTCCCTGTCTTAGGAACGGGGCTGGGCACACATGAGGTCGTCTATCCGATGTTCGACCGCTCCACTATACCGGCCCTCGCGGCCCATGCAGAAAACGAGTATGCCCAGGCGGCGGAAGAGACCGGCCTGGTAGGCCTCGGAGCATTAGCAGTCTTCGGGATCATAGTCTGGGTCAATTACGTTCGTAATATCAAAAGCTCGTACATCCCCATTCGCTCGGCCGCCTACGGCCTCGGCTTCGGGCTGTCGGCGATAATGCTCCAAAGCCTGAGCGATTTTGGTCAGCATCTGCCGGCCAATGCGGTCCTTTCGGCGGTGTGTTGTGCTCTTCTGGTCGTTCTGGCCCCCGCACCTAAATGCCCGGGCGCTTCCGGCAATAACCCAAAACCGATGGAGCAAGCACGCTATACACGACCATTTAGGTGCGCGGCTTTAGTTTGCATATCGGGTGTCTGGATCTGGGCTGCGATAGGCGCCAATAACGCACGCCTGGCCGAGGCTCACTGGAAGCAGGCCCTGCTGGCAGAAGATACGTTACTTGAGCAAGGCTGGGCCGGTACAGATGAGCAATACAGGATGTTAATTTCCAGCGCACTGGCGGCATCGGAATATCAGCCGGACAATATCAAGTATCGTCACTGGCTGAACGTTTCCCGGTGGCATTCGATAAGCCGAATAACAGACCCCAATACAGGTGATGTAATGATACCGCCCGAGGCGGTGGAGTTCACTGAGCGGATCGTGGACGAGCTGCATCAGGCTCGAATCCTTTGCCCCACTTTTGGGGCAACGTATTGTGTTGTCGGCCAGCTCGAGAGGTCTGTGCTCGGGCAGCCTATTGGCGCAGGGCACATAGAAACCGGCTATCGCCTTGCACCGTGCGACCCTACAGCTTGTTACCTTGCAGGTCTTCTCGACGTGCAGGAGGGGCGTGCGGACTCGGCATTTGCCAAATTGAGCAGGACGGTGCGGCTTGACGGCAGGCTGTTCAATGATGTGGCCGTTATCTGCATCAACGATTTGAACCGTCCCGATTTGGCTGTGGCGATTGCCGGTGAGAACACCGGCTGGCTAAGCCAGGTCGCCAATATCCTAACCGATACCAAAGACGACAAACACAAGGCCCTTGCCGAGCAGGCTCGTGCCCAGGTCATCGAGCTGCTCAAGCTAAGAGCCAGGCAGCCGGATGCACCGGCCTCGGTGTTTGCATCCTTGGGCAATATTTACAGGAGAGAGAATAATAGCGAGGCGGCAATAGAACATTATCGCCGGGCGCTTGCGCTGGACTACGGCCAGGTTGGCTGGCGAATGACGCTGGCCGGGTTACTTGCGGATGCAGGCTCCGTACCCGAGGCGATTCACGAGGCCAGGATTTGCCTGCGTCTTAGTCCGCAGCTCAAAGCGGCGGAAAAGCTTATAGCGGATCTCTCGGTCCGCCCGGATGCCATTGAGCAACAAAATCCGACGCCTTAGTTGACGTAATAGACAAGTAATAGAAGACAGGTTTCGCTGAACAGTAGAATCCGGACCTTATTGCAGAAACCTCAGAGCGAGAATTGGTTATGCGTGCACCGACGGAGACAGAGTTTGCGCAGAGCTAATAGTTAAGAGTTAACTTATGCTGAAGCTATCCGAAAATCCGGCCATTCTGACACCGGGAGTCGAATCGTTGGCCGACCTTACCGGCGCCTGGTGGATCGCGCACACAAAGGCGCGATTCGAAAAGGTATTTGCCCGGGACATGTTGAGCTGCGGCATTGGTTATTTCCTGCCAATGCGGGAAAGGGTTATCTTCTCAGGGGGCCGTAAACGCCATGCAATGATGCCGCTTTTTACATCTTATGTGTTTTTCTGCGGCGAGGAAGAGGACCGGTATAAGGCGATGGCGACCAACCGTTTGTGTCAGACTATCGAGGTATTCGACCAGGATCGATTGATACGGGAGCTTACGAGGATAGAAAAGGCCCTTATCAGCAAGGCCGTAATCGACCATTATCCGCATCTTCCCGTCGGCAGCCGGTGCAGAATTACCTCCGGGCCCATGATGGGCGCCGAGGGTGTGGTCATCGAAAGAAACCATGCAAAGGCCCGCATGGTCCTTGAAGTCACTATCCTCGGCCAGGGCGCCCTGGTTGAAGTCGATGCTGACCTGTTGGAGCTATCGGAGTGAGGCCCACATACTGACAGCTAAGTTCAACCTCAACACAAAGAACACATAGACATAAATCCGCCAAGATTACTCTTTGTGCCTTTGTGCCTCGGCGGCTAATTGTGGCCCTGCCACGGCAAGGCCGCTAATCGCCAACTGCTAATCGCTACCCGCTAATTATGCGAACCTATTTATCAGTATATTCCGGCTCCGTTTTACTTGCGCTGGCGATTACACCGGTTGTAATCTGGCTCGCGCACCGACTCAACGTTGTTGATGTCCCTGGTCCGCGCAGCTCGCATTCCAAGCCTATCCCGCGTTTCGGAGGGATATCAATTTTTGTGGCGACGATGTGTCTGGTCGTACCCGTACTCTTGCTGTCAAATACTATCGGCGATACGTTCCGGAAGATTCTGCCTAAAGTTGTCGTAATTCTCTTCGCCGCCACGTTCATGTTTGCGGTGGGGTTGCTCGATGATATCAAGCACCTGCGGGCTCGGATCAAGCTTCTTGCCCAGCTCGCCGCCGCTATTGCCGTCTGTTGTGCAGGCATCCGGATAGAATCGGTGGCCGTAGCTGACCGGCTTACGCTTGACTTCGGCTGGTTCTCCTGGCCGCTGACGCTTCTTTGGATTGTGGGTATTACCAACGCAGTGAACTTCTGCGATGGACTGGACGGCTTGGCGGCCGGGATTTCGACAGTGGCTTGTGGGGTTATTGCCGTCTTCGCCGTTCAGAGCGGCCAGGTTGTTATGGCGGTCCTGATGCTCGCCCTGCTCGGAAGTTTGAGCGGCTTTTTGCTTTTTAACTTTAATCCGGCAAGGGTATTCATGGGTGACTGCGGGAGCTTGTTCTTAGGCTTCACGATTGCCGCTTCGAGCATAATGTGTGCGAGCAAGTCTTCGGCCCTTGTCGGCCTTGCCCTGCCGGTTCTGGCCTTGGGAATACCTATCTTCGACACGCTCTTTTCTATGCTCCGGCGGTTCCTGCAGCGCCGATCAATATTCGCCCCGGACCGCAGCCACTTTCATCACAGGCTGCTCGATCTCGGCCTCAATCAAAGGCACGTCGTGATTGCAGCTTATGGCGTAACGCTGCTTATTACAGGTCTTGGAATGTTTATGATGGTCACCCGCGATATCAGTTCTCTGGTGATTTTCTTCTGCATCATACTGCTGCTGCTCCTGACGTTCCATGTTGTCGGGTCAGTCCGTTTGCGAGAGACTGTCGCCGGCCTGCAGAAGAAATACGCCCTATCTCAGCACCGCAGGGAAGAGAGGATAGGTTTTGAGGACGCTCAACTTCATTTTCGCGATGCCTGCACGTTTGACCAGTGGTGGTCGGCGGTCTGCGAAGGTGCAGAACGGATGGATTTTGCCTGGGTTTCGTTGAAGACCAGCGATAAAGATGGAACAGTTCGGACCGTGGTTTGGCGGATAGACGATGCTCTGCGGGACCTATCCGCCGAAAGGATGGCGGATAAATCTGATGTCATTATTGTCAATATCCCGGTCCGGAATCGCCATACTGCCGAACCGATGGAGTTTGAGATAGCTGTTTTGGTCAATGGCTCTCTCGAATCCGCCGGCCACAGGGCTACGCTGTTCAGTCGCTTACTCGATGAGCACAGTATCATCAGCGGGTAGCGTACAGCGGTTAGTTTGGAGGCTCAATCAGCGAAAACCATCGGCGAATATTGGTCGGCTGGAATTTAATTGCAGCTCTTGAAGAACCGCGTTATAATCAGGCTCTGTAAGTGTGTAAGAGTGGAATCAGGGCATATTTGCCGATAGGTACAAAAGTTATACCGGATCGATTGGCAAAAACTAAGAACAGAAAAACTGAGGTTGATGTTATGCGTTCCGCACCAAAGTTGAATCCCGAGTATGTAATAGACGTCAACGGCAATAAAAAAGCCGTCATATTGTCCATTGAGGAGTATGAAGAGCTTATCGAAGATCTGCAGGATTTGGCAGTTGTTGCTGAGAGGCGGGAAGAGCCAGTTATACCTCATGCAGATGTCATGGAAGAGTTAAAGCAGAATGGCTACCTATCAAATTGAATGGAAAACGTCGGCCCTGCGGGAGATCTAAATAACATTCGCACGAATTACAATATATGAGTCCTAAATAGTATCTCATGGAGTTGAGCATGAGTACGATAAGCATAGATGACGGAAAGCTGAGGGGCTTGCTCAAAGAGGCCCTCATTGAGGTCTTGGAAGAGAAACCCGAGTTGCTTCGGGATATGCTTGCCGAGGCCATCGAAGAGATCGGTCTGACCCAGGCGATCAGGGAAGGCGAGGACACAGCAGTGGTCGGCAGGGATGCCGTCTTGAAGGCGCTGGCAACCTCAAGAAGCTAAGGGGCGGCAAGAATTACTATCGGATACGAATCGGGCACTATCGCATTGGTATTATAGTAGAGGGCCAGACTGTAAGCTTCATTCGTTGCCTGCACCGGCGGGAAATCTACCGATATCTGCCATAAGGGAACCTCTAAGAATACGTTTTTCGCTTCGAGCTGCCAAGTAGCCAAAATCAGTATCCGCAGTTACAATGAAATTGAAAGTAATAATTCACGAAGCAGAAGAAGGTGGCTATTGGGCGGAAGTTCCCGCAATTCCCGGATGTGCGACTCAGGGAGATACTTTCGATGAATTGCTGCGCAATATCTATGAAGCGGTTGAGGGATGTCTTTCTGTCGAGTGATACACTGGGCAAAGGGGTAGTTTGAGTGCGGTAGTGTGGCAGTGGGATATTTGGATTGCATGTTTTAAGGCGATTTGTTACAATTGTTCCTGTAAGAGTAGAATCAGAGCATTTTCGCTGATATATAGCAGAGTACGGAAGAACTGAGGACAGTAATATGAAATTTGTTATCACCCTATTCCAGGACGAAGATGGCGTGTTTATTGCGGAATGTCCGTCCATCCCCGGCTGCATAAGTCAGGGTAAGACAGAACTGGAAGCGGAGACCAATATTCGGGAAGCAATCAAGGAATGTCTAGAGGTGCGCGAGGAAAAGGGCATGCCTCTTACTGTGAGCACCCGCCAGGTCGAGGTTGCCGTCTAATGCCAGCCGTGCCGGTCTTGAGGCCCAGAGAGGTTGTGAAAACATTTGAGAAACTTGGGAATCTGACTGATGACTATTGACTTGGTTTGAATTGAGGTGCAATTATGGGATTAACATTTATCGAAGCTACCGTAACCGGCCCCTCCGGCAAGCAAAGACAGCTTCAGTTCATGGTTGACAGTGGTGCGAGTTATACTCTATTGCCGGAAGACGTATGGCGGGACTTGAACCTTAAACCGAAAAGAAAAGTAACCTTTACGCTTGCAGATGGTGCTCATATAGAGCGATACGTATCGGAATGTCACATTGCTCTGGAAGACGTCGATGGACATACACCTGTCATTCTTGGCGAGTCGGATGACGATCCTTTGCTTGGAATTGTAACATTGGAAAATCTTGGCTTAATACTCGATCCCTTCAAGCGAACACTGCGGGCCATGCAAATGAGATTGACTTAATGACGGTATGACAGTATCACTGTTTTCCTAAAAGCTTTGAAGGGATGATCTAAGAGGTTAGCTAACTCGTTGCTCATCCCCATGGGACAGGTATCTTTCGCAGAATGGCTTGCGCCACGTGTAGATGGGTCGCTATTCGTATTTTTGATTTCTCCTTTTGCATTACTCTTCGTGCCCTTCGTGTCCTTCGTGGTGAGGCATGTTTTCTTCTGATCCCTGTTTCCTGTATTCTTCAGTTACTATCCGCTTAACGCTAAACGCTAAAAAAATGTCTAATCTGAATTCTGAAACGATTGAAGCAGGAGATAATCAATTATGGAAAAGGTAGACGGTTGGGTCCAGCCCTTGGTTCGCCGTGACATGCGTTTGAATGCATTGGTTAGAGAACATGGCTTTGCGCGGTGTGTGTGTTCCTTTCTATACTACTCGATTGTCACCCGTCTGCCCGATACTCCCATGCCAGGCTGTCGCTTCGGCAACTGGATGCGTCGCACGCTCGCAAAACGAATGCTTAAGCGATTCGGTCGTGGTTCGAGAATACACGCGAGGGTACGTTTTAGTTCCGGGGCCGACCTTGAGCTCGGTAACAACTGCAGACTGAGTCGCGGAACATGGATATTGGGACCGGTAGTTATGGGCGACGACGTACAGATAGCCGCGGATGTGACTATAATAGCCTACAACCAGGGACACGACGTGGGAAAGCCTGTGGGTCAGCAACGGTCTTTGCCGCCTGCCCCAGTTGTTATTGGAGATGATGTCTGGATAGGCACGCGGGCGATTATCCTACCTGGAGTAAGGGTTGGAAACCATGCTATTATCGGCGCTGGCGCTGTCGTGACCAAGAATGTGGGCGACTGGACAATTGTGGCGGGCAATCCGGCAAAACTAATTCGCGACCGACGTGTTCCCAAGGAACAAGATGAGAATCGCCAGTAAAATAAAGGAGCAACCTTGGCTTCAGATACCACAACTGAATTTGAAGAAACAACTACTGGTAGCATCGACACGCCATTCGCTGGTCTATCATCGCCGGAACTGAAGTCTCACACGCCATCGCATGGTGTTCTGGGCAAGACCTTGCGGTGGATCAAGCTCGATGGTCTCGTGATATTGTTTGACCAGGGTTGCTGTAGCATTACCACGTTCTTGTGCGGTGTGTTCGTGGCCCGTGCTTGTAGCAAAGATGAATATGCCCTTTACGTCCTCGGATTCACCCTGCTTATGGTTGTGCAACTTGTTCAGCACAGCATCGTTTCTATTCCCTTCACTGTCCACAGTCCACAAATGGATCTGGCCAGATCCGCCAGTTACTTTGGCAGCAAGGTTATACATCAAGCGACGCTCTCCACCGTTACAATCGCTGGGTTGGTGGGAACTGCGGTATTGCTCCATATGATTCGATTGAACAGCCATATGACTGGTATGCTGCTCGGCTTGTCCGTCGGCGTTTTTGGCTTGCTGATGCGGGACTTCATGAGATATATCCTTCTTGCCCGGCTCCAAATATGGAGCAGTCTGCTAATGGGTTTGATGGCGAACTTTGCCACCCTAATCGGGTTGTATTGGGCATACTCGTCCGGGCGTCTCTCCGCCGCTTTCGCATATATCATAGTAGGCTTCAGTTCCGCATTGCCCGCGATGCTGGCCGTCATCTCGCGACGTCGCGAGGTTATGATCCAGAGGTCGCAAGTTGTAAGAGATCTTAAACGGGACTGGCGCTTTGGAAGGTGGCTACTTATATCGTACGTGGCCAATAGTTTTGGGGTACAGAGCATGCCTTGGCTTCTGCTTCTCTTTTACGGTAGCGAGAGTGTTGCCATAATGGGTGTATTGATTGCAATTACAGGTTTTATTAGGCCAATAGTGATAGGAGCTGATGCGTACTTGGTGCCCAAGCTGGCCAACCGATTGAAGGATGGCGGGCTACGATCAGCAACCAAGGCAGGCACAGTGGCATTTGCAGCAATGGGTGGTGCTATGCTCGCATATGTACTTTCGATGGCACTCTGGGGCGAGGCATTAGTCGGTGTTTTTTATACGGAACGCTATCAGGGACACGCGGGTTCTCTCGTTTTCATGGCCGTTGCCATGGGCCTCATAGGTACCAATATTCCATTAAGAGCTTTACTTAGGGTAACAAACCGTCCAAAAGCAGAGTCTTTTGCCAGTGTGTGTGGCTCGCTTGTCATGATTCTTGCGGGCTTATCCCTTGTACCATGGTGTGGAATTCTCGGAGCCAGCATCGCAATAAGTATTGGAAACTTGGCCTTTGTTTGTATTAACAAGCTGGCAATTTCACGAGTAACCAAGTAGGAGGGTACATCGTCGTATCATTTGTCAGATGGACAGAGTTAGATTATTTGCAGACACCATTATACCAGCGAGATTCCTCCAAGAAGAACTGATCTGGGAAACTCCGAAAGGAACGAAGATTTACACTGCTAAAAATGGCAACAAGCAATGTGATCCGAAGACTCTGTTTTTGAAAATGAGAGATGCAAATCATCCAGAAAAAAATGGCATTCTTAGGGAATATCAGAGTCTTCAGTTACTGCAATCTTCGCTTGGCAAAAACGAGCTTAGGAACACCGTACCACAACCTTTGGACTTTGACTCGGAAATCAACTGTTTTGCAATGACTGGACTGGATGGCATCTCTGTGCAAAAGGGAGTTTATTTCCGGCTTATAACAGGGCTTAATGTCAACAGATTGCTCCCGATGGCGGGGGCAATCGGTGAGTGGATTGGACGTTTTCAGTGCGCTACGAAGCGAACTTCTCGGGTAAATATCAGTAGCGAACTCCATACGGTCCTATCTAAATTGGCCCTTTGTCCTGGTCTGTCGGATAATGCAACAAAGATGTTTGAATCAGCAATTAAGGATGCTATTGATCGCTCGAGTTCGACAAATGCCGTGTTTTGCCATGGCGATTTCGCGCTGAGAAATGTTTTGTTTACAGAGGATGGCAGAGTTGCTGTTCTCGACTGGGAACATATGTACATCGGTCACCCCTTGGCTGACCCTGTTTGGCTCGTCTCCAATATACTTCTTTCCACAAGGTATTTGGCCCGCTTGGGCACCATCATGCCCATTGTGCGAGAGTTTCTTGGGTCCTGGCGAAATCGTACTAAAGATATTGGGGTGCCGGTTGAGACAGTAGTTGGTCTGTTTGTTGCGGGTCTGGTCAATCGCATGTTCCAACTCAGGACGAAGACCGACATCATTCTCAAAAAACGTGTTCTTGCACACTTCTCCAGATTGGGACTATGTCTATTGCAGGAATGGCACCAGACAAAATTATTCCAGTAACAAGGTACCGGCAAGAATGGGTTGCTTATGACCAGTAACGAAAAGACAGAGAGAGTAAAGACTGACTGGTTCACGAAGAGCGATTCCTATGTTCAGAGATCTCGGCGAATGAGTTGCACAGTGCGCGCCACGGTCGAGGCTTTTGTGCGGCTCGCCAAGATCGAGCCCGGCGATAAGTTGATAGAGCTGGGCTGTGGGCACGGGAGAGCTGCGGAGGCGTTGGCAAACGTGATAGCAGATCTTGAGTACACGGGTGTGGATTTTACCCAAGCACTCCTTGACAAGTTCACATTAACCGGGAGTAGCCTGATCAAGGAGATATCATTAGTCTGCGCGGACATTAGCCAGATGCCTTTTGGCGAGAACGAATTCGACGTAGCCGTCAGCACAAGGGTGTTTCAGTACCTACCGGATCCAGTTGCCGGCTTGACTGAGGCAAAACGTGTTTTGCGAAAAGGCGGTCGTGCAGTAGTCGCAGTGCCCAACGCGTTGAATCCAATTCAGGCATTGACATACCGAAACCGTCTTTACTCACCAAGAGATGTGGCAAGATGGTTCCAGAAGTGCGGTTTCCGCGACATACGTGCGGAGAGTTGCATCTTTTCACCGTATGCCTCTTCGTGGAACTCTTGGTTATGCGCGCTTGAGCTTTTGCGAAAGGTTCCTGGCTTGAGATCTGTGGGAGGGGCAGCAATCGCCGTCGGCACTAAATAGCCATAAGTGGGAATGCCTCTCAACTGCTACATCCCTCGAGGGATCATTAGCGATCTTGAGTCCTGCCCTATTTGTGAGGTCAAGTGATACCATACAAGCATATACAGTCTTTACACCCCTATACTAGGCCTCCTTCGTATCGGAGTGTGGGTATGTACATCCTTATCGCATATTTAGTTTGGGGCGTCATTGGAAAGTCGAATGCGTCATTTTCGGCCGGGTTTTGGCGTTACTACCAGATTGGCAACGTTTTGTTTTCTTCCATATTGATTGTTTTCATCATTGCCTCAATGCGTATGGGGATAAACCCTCATAGACCAGCACGGTCTGTGTCTCATGTCCTGGTTGTACTTGGCGTGTTTCTCGCATGGGGGACAGTATGTTGCGCTGCCCAGGAGGTATTCTTCGCGAATTTCGTATGTTTTGCTATCTACGCGACCATGATTCTGGCTTTGTTCGTCGTACCCTATGTATTTATCGACGGTTCGTCGTTGAAGCGATTCCTAGACATCATTACAGTATTCGTCTGCCTTGGAACGCTCAGTTCCTTGGTGGTTGGCCTAATAGGCCTACCGGATGTGTGGCCTCAGGACCGACTTGCCGGAATCTACGAGTGTCCAATCACATGTACGAATATGAGTGTTATTGGTCTCATGCTTCTCCTTGTATATGCTGTACGTCCTGTCGGGAACAGACTTCTGAGGACTGTTGTCGTCGGCATGATCGTTGTGTCTGTGTGGGTTGTGATTCTCACACGAACTCGTGGTGGCTACGTGTGTCTTTTGCTGGCTCCGACGTGTTTTGCAGTTCATCACCTGCATCAGCGGCGTAAAGATTTAGCCCCGGCCGCACTTAAAGTGCTGTTTGGTGGAGCCGTTCTTGTGGGAGGAGTCCTTTTGGCACTTAGTATGCGTCCAGAGCTTGTAGGTGATATACGTCGCTATGCGCGAGTTGACATACCTATAGAGGAAGTTGTGCAGGCGAGGACAAATTGGTGGAATCCCGAACGTCATCTCAGATTGGGCAATGTGTTCGGCAAAGGTTTTCTGGCGACATATGACTGGAGAGGCCCAAGCGACTCTGAAAGTGGCTACGACCGAGATAGAAATCCGCATAACACGTTCATCACCTGTGCACTATGCTACGGCGTTCCTGGACTCTCAATCTTTGCGGCATTTATGCTCTGTTTGCTTTACTTGTTTTGGGCGCGCAGTGGTGTTCTCGCCGCCTTGGGGTTTACAGTGCTGGTTTACAGCATAGCAAGAAGCATGGGATCCAATCATCTTCTGGGTTTCGGGTTACCCATGGATAGGTTTTCCTGGTTGCTGATGGGTATTTCGCTCCATTTCGCTGGCATACCTCGAACCAGCAGACAAGTATGCACACGGCACGCGAGGTGGCTGCGACAGCAGGTGTCACCTGGAATTGCTCGAACGGAAGGGAACTCTATTGCTGATCACTGTGGCAATAGGGCTTTGCGTGTCACAACAAGTCCCAGAATAGAAAAGGCACATGAGAAGTGACAGCTTCGGTATTTATTCAAACGTTAAACGAAG
>Ga0315276_10002310_pt1 | contig 17408 bp, 15 predicted proteins | sample YL17G05_0_MG_FD_204542 | JGI IMG/M metagenome (GOLD analysis project Ga0315276, IMG submission 204542) | Sediment microbial communities from Yellowstone Lake, YNP, Wyoming, USA - YL17G05_0 | ecosystem: Environmental > Aquatic > Freshwater > Lake > Sediment | place: USA: Wyoming | collected... | reverse complement strand
CCAAATCCAATTGTATGCCTGACAAGTATGTTCGCAAGCGTATTCAGTTTAGTATAGCTTAAACTTATCTTCTTGCTCTCAGCAAGTTCCTGCAATAAATCTCTTGAAACATTAAAAAAAACTTGTCTTGTCCTGTCAACGTCAGTAAATTCCTCTGCCTTAGGCCTATGCTCAATCAGCACATTTCTGGCTAAATTCAAAAGAAGATGATGCTCCTCATCAAGTGAATATTCAGGGGGCATCAGATGATAAATATATTTTGGCTCATCCTTCTTCTTCAAAATGGTTACAATAGACTTGTCATAACCCGATGCAATTTCATACTGCTCAACAATCTCTGCATCATCAGGCAAAGTTGCCACTAATCTAGTGAAAGTAAAATTAGGAATAATATCCGGCCTGAAAAAATTCTGATATGCTGTTCTGTCCCCAAAAACATAATTCTCAGAATACTGCGCGCTTTCCCTGATAATTCTGGTTTGCTCCATCAGAATTTGAATTTTCTCAAGCATTCTTATATAGCTCAAATCGCATGTTTTGCAATTTTGTCTTGCAACCTCCAGCTCCTGCCTCGCCTCTCTTACAAACCTCTTAACCTCATGATAAGCTGCAAGTATATCCTGTTTTATCAAAAAAGAAAGATAAGTCATATTCTCATGTCTTTTTCCCAAACACTGCTGGCAAAAAGCAATCTTCTCTGTAGAAAGAATTTTCTCCTGCTTAGTGAGATAAATATATAGTTGCGCAATCTCAAGAAGATATGAAATTTGCGAAAAATCATAGTTATAATTTCTCTGCTGCACAAAAACTATCCTAGAAACATTCGGGCTCTCAATCAGCGAATCAATAGCCCTGTTCATCACTTCCTTGGAATCCGCAATGCTCGGCACAGACATTGCCCCAAGACAATTAACATACATAACGCTCTCCCCTGCTTCCCTCATAATTTCATAAGCGTAAAGCTGTGTTCCCTGTTTGAATAACATGTTAGTTGATTTTCTTCCCCTTTTATATAACTTTTAGAATAAAACAAGTTCAAATATCTTCCGGTTCGGAAGAACGGAAGAGTCAGAAATTCTCAAATTTCTGAATCTTTCTATACGAGTAAAATACCCTATAACAAACCATCTTATTAAACCATAAAAGTTAAGATTAACATTAATTAAATTTAAATGAGAGCATATTTAGCTGTATTATTCATGCATCAAATCAACATCTAGAAATAAAAAGATATAAAAACACGATTTACTGAATATAATCAACAAAAGAGGAAAAATCTGCAACAATGGCGCAAGAACAATATCCAGATTACATAACTCCATTACTCAGTGAGTTCAATACAAAACTGCGCGATTTGGAGGAAAAACAAAGATTGCTTAAAGACAGAGTTCTCCTCATAGGCATGAATCTTGTTGAAATGCGGGAAGAAGTTGGAAAAGATTTAACAGATTTGAAAATCCAGTCAGAGCAGTCAAAACAAGATATTTTAAAAATGCGTGAAACCTTGCAAAGAATGGCGGAAGAGATTGAAAATCGCGCAAGAAGAAGTGAAATAGAATTAATAAAAAGGCAGTTTAAAATCTTCGAGCCCCTGAAATTGGCAAGATTAGAAGACGTGGAAAATATGATAAATGATAAGTTAAAAAAACAGGTGTAACATGGCCCTCATAGAATCAGTAAAACAAATGCAGCAACAAGGATTGTCTGATGCAGAAATCTCGCAAAAATTGCAGGAGCAGGGAGCCAATCCAAAAGAAATTGAGGACGCAATAAACCAGGCTAAAATAAAAGCAGCAATTTTTGATAGTTCCAATTACGAACAAACAGGACAAGACTCCGTAATAGGCAACAATAAAATGCAGCCAAGCATAAATTCCCAGCCCTCTGCTCAAGAAGTTCAAGCCCCCCAGCAGCAGGAGTATTATTACACTCCCGAACAATACCCTCAGCAAGAATACTACCAGCCCCCGCAGCAAGGGGCTTCTCCAGAAACCATCTCAGAAATAGCAGAGCAGATAGTTGTTGAAAAAATTTCAGAAATAAAAAAAACAACAAGTAACTTGATTGATTTCAAGACAATTATTGAAGCCAAAGTTTCATCAATAGATTCCAGATTGAAAAAAATAGAATCAACAATTGAAAAGCTCCAGTCATCAATCATTGGCAAAGTGGGAGATTTCGGGCAGGCAATTGAAGATATTAAAAATGAGATGTATGGCATGGAAGAATCATTCTCAAAAGTAATCAACCCTTTGGTTGAAAAAGGCAGACAGCCTATTCCAAGAACAGGAAAGCAAGAGCAAAAAATAGAGCAAATTGAAGAAGAAAGTAATCTAAGTTCAAGAGAAGACACTCAAGAAAATCCAGAACAAAGAAGAAAACAAAAATCAAAAGACGGTTTTGAAAATTTTCTGAGATGATTTTATATTTTAATTCTAAGCATTCGCATAAAAAGATTAATTTGCCTATAAAGGATTTGATAATCTCTTCCTCCCTCTATGAAAGTTAAGGTTATCATTAATTTAATTCTTAATAGAAATTAGCGTTTAATATATTCTCTTGTTTATTTCTCCAATTTCCTAGTCACAACAAAAGTTGCAATGCCCCCAAAAACAACAAGCCATAAAGCCCCAGAAATCTGCTCATCCTGAATCCAGTGTTTTATGCTTATGTAATCCCCATTGCTTGCAACATCAAAAGAGTTGTAGCCTTGATAAATAAATGCAATTGCCAATAAACCAATAAATACCCATATAAGCCAGGGCTTGGCAATATCATCTGCCTTTCCCAGCCCTAAAGCAGCCAGAAAAACAACAAAGAATAATGCAACAACTAAGACTGCAAACCATGGAGTAACTGCTTCAACATATCCTCTCACCTCAACAACTGAAATAAATATCAGGCTTAAAACAAGCCCCACAATAGCCTGAATAGGCTTGCTCTCCCCAAGAATTTTAGATTTCTGCAGTATTGCGAACACAATTACAAATAAAAGCACAAAACTGAATATCGGGTTAAAATACGAAATTGCTGATAGGTCTATCATTTTTTTCCTTTGTTTTTTACTGTTTTTATTACCATTTAACAGTAACAACCCTTTATAAATATTTCGATTCGTTTAGCTTTGCACATAAATAATATTCTGCGCATAATTGAAGCCGTCTTACACATTCAAGTTTAAAAGAAATTGTGATAATTTTCGCAATCTTTTATTCTGGATAAGAAATTTCCAGAAGGCGGGTATCTTTAACAGCAGTATAGTCTTTCAATTTGCACATCCATTCTAATTCCTTCCCCTCTGGAACTTTAACGACATCAGTATCATAATGTCTGTCTGCATATACGCTTGCCGCAAAATTCATCTCAAAGTCTTGTCTTTCATTTTCTGTTACTCCTTCTTTAAAATCTATGAGAACCTCTCCCTTAACATACTCTCCAGGAACCGTTGTCTCGTTCATACATTTTTCATATTGATTATCTTCTTTTCCAATCATTATTTCCTTAGAAAAAAATGGAGAAGTCTTATTCCACCAGGAATACATATTTATTGTGTAATTTCTGTCACTTAATATCAAGTTGATTTCGACAAAGTCAGCGCCTATTACTGCAATACACCCTCCTCCGCTATGGCTTATATCTTCAGGAATCACATCTATCGTAAAGTTATCTTTGGTTATAGTGTAATTTACGCTATTGCAAGGAGAAGGCTTACTAAACTTTTGTCTGATTACCGCCCTATGCCCTTTAATTTCTATGAAATACGGCTCGTTTGTAAACCTTGAGTCAACCGTTGAAACGTTAAAAGAAAATTCAGTTTCTTCAGGTTCTTTTCTTTCTCCCGCAAAATAACTCTTAAAATAAATGTTAATTATTATTATTCCAGCTATTAATAAAATTAAAATTACAATCCAAATTGCTTTGTTTTTCATTTCTTGCTCGTCTCCATTATTTCTTCTTTACCATTTTCAGATTTTTTCTTAAATCTTAGAACATCAATGATTATATAAGTTTGTGGAGCTTTATGTATATTTCCAACTAATAAGTACTTGTTGTAGTTATCGTCAAGAAGTCTTAAGTTGTCTTTTAGATTAATTTCTTTTCCTAGATTCTTTCTCATAAACTCATAACATCCCCATTCAGAAATGCTTTGCCTGTGAACTTTATTTTTACATGCACAGTTGCTATCACATTCATAAATTAAGTAGGGTTTATATTTATAATCGCTTTGATTTATTATTGTAAATGGCTCATCTAAATCTTCTGCCTCTCCGAGCGTCAGTTGCTTTATAGTTTTATCTCTTTTTTGTTCTAATTCAAAATCTTTAATTCTGGGCTTGATTATCCCAAAACTCTTTTTCTGCTCTATTAAATCACTAAGTGCGCTAAACCCTATGGATTTAATCAATTCTTCTCTTTTATCTTCAGGATATTTATCCTTACTTGTCTTAAGCCACTTATCTAATTTTTTCCAGTCTTCTTTGGAATTTTTTATTTTCCAAGTATTCTCTCTGTGGTCAGTGTTGCTTTTTTCAACCTCGACATCAAAAATATCCCATTTTCTCAACCAACCCAATGGCACGGGATAAATTCTGACCAAGTTTTTATCATCTAGGGAATAGGCACAAACACAGATAGATTGTCTTCCATCTTTTAATTGATTTGGAGCCCCTTGTCCAATTACAACCAAATTTTTTAAAAGAACCATCTTTATAGATGATTAACCTTCCACCCTCTAAGTTTTAACTCTTCTGCAATAATGCTCCGATGACAAACCTTAAAATCTTTTTCAAAACACAACAGAACAGTTTTTTTTCTTCGTGCTCGACCTTCAATATCTGAAATGCTCTCTAAAACATCGGCGTCCTTAATATGCTTTTTGTATTCTTCAAAAAATCTCTTATAATCCCAGTCTTGATGTAGCTGGTATCTTAGTTCTTTTGGGGAGCCTAATTCGGGTATATGCTTGTAGATTATTCCGGCCTTCTTTAATTCCCCGCTAAGTATCCCTTTTGAAAAGCCATTTTTCCGGCTTAAAGCGATTTCTCTAACATCAATTAGCTGTTGAATGTTACTATCTTTTAACTTCTTTATGAATTGTTCTATGCTTAGACCCTCGTAACCAATAGTAAAGATAGCATCATTCTCTAAGAACCATGTTGTCTCGCCCCCTTTCTTTATTCTTTTTAATCCAATATCTTCTTCCATTTTCCTTACCCAAACATTATTTGGAGCTTTCTGAGAGTAATTTAGCTTGTCTCTTATTTGCGACCAATTTAAGCCTGCAGGATGTCGTTCTAATATATTTTTTATAGAGTTCTTAAAGCTTTCATATATAGGCTCTTCTTTTTTTCTCTGAATATCAGTATTTGTTGCAGGTCTTATGTAAAGTAAATCTCCTTTTAATTCATCTATAAGCTCAATTCCTTCTTTCCATCCTAGATTCTTAACTCTATCTTGAGGAATTATCACAACCCACTTGTAGTATTTTTCCTCACCTTTTTTTCTAACAACTTGTCTTTGTAATTTCATCTGATTTATGAGGTACCACTAATATAAAAACTTATTGGTACCACTACTGGAATATATATTTTGTGGTACCAATGCTCATGTTTAAATACTGTGGTACCACAAATAATGAAAACTCAAAACCTCGCAGAGTTCAATTTTAATGAAAACTTCAGCTTAGCAAAAAAACCTAACCCCTAACTTCCCCCCGCTAAACTTTAAAGAAAAACCATCTAAAGAATCCTATTTCCCAGCCTTATTCGAAAGCGAAACAGCGACAATAACTCCCACTAATAAAAGTAAAAAGATAATCAATCCGGCATACTGGTCCCACCACCATCTCCAATTTCCCCCGCCGTAAAAGCTCCAGTCAGACAAACTGGAGAATAACACAAACAAAAACACTAATCCCCCCAATCCAAAGAATATCCAAGGATACGCATTTTTCCCCTTGGTAGAATCTGCTAAGAAAGCCCCAGCTAAAATCATCGCAACAAGCACAATGCTCAAAGCAACACCAAATCTCGGAAATATCGTCTGAAAAAATGTAGAAACAAAACCCATCTGCAAAGATAACAATCCAACAGCAAGCGCAAGAATAACGCTCGCTCCCCGATTATCTTGGAACATTTTTATCTGGGCAAGAATAGCATAAACCAAAGCAAATATCAGCAGAAATGGAAGCGCATATGCAAAAAACCCAAAGTTCTCAAGGTTATTAAGAAAATCTCCAAAATTAAATCCTACACCCCCAACAAGCATTGCCCAATTCATATTGAAAAAAGCAAAAGGTTATTTAAATATCTTTCTATTCGAAAGAACAGAAGAGTCAGAAATTTTCAAATTTCTGAACCTTTCTATTTGTAAGAACAGAAAATTAATGTTAATTCTCAGTTAATTTGTGATAGAATTTTACATTTAATCAGCATCAACAACAATCAATAAGCCTTTGTTTCAAATTAATTCTAATTTTAAGAAACCTAACTTTTCTTCCCACTAGTAGCCAGCACAACTGCCAAAGCCGCAGCAATAACAGCAACCATAATCAAAGTTGAAACCCAGCTTCCCCCGCCGCTGAAAAAACTAAGAAACTTGCTCCAATAATCAGTAACAACAAGAACAGCAACAATTAATATCAAAAATACTATAATTCCCCCAGCTATTTTCATCCCCTTGCCAATCACTAATCCCCCCCCATCATTAAAAACAAATCCCAACATTAAATAAAACACAAGTATAATCACTAAAACAACGCTAACAACAGGTATCAAATCAAGTATAATCCCAACAGCCTGAGCAAACCCCAAGAAAATTAAAGCAATAACCAAAGAAATAATCGCATTAATCTGCCTTTTCCCATCCCCAAGAAGCTTAGTCTTGTCAAGAACAGCAAAAACCAGAACAAATACGAGCAAAAATGGAAGAATTACCTCGCTAAACAGCGGATTCGTAAATATCGTTTCTAATGGCATTTTCTTGGTTTATATCGTTTAATTTTGAATTGGGGAATGACACCGGCATTTTTCAATTTGGTATTTCCCCCTTTTTATTTTCCAGTATAATTTATTCAAATGGAACAATATTCTTAAAATTTATTCCCCCCTTTAGTTGTCTATCGAATCTCAATCAAATTCAATCCCTCTTTTACATTGATTCGTCAGTAGTTTCAATCTCATCCACGCTTCCCACAGGGATTGCAGATTTTGATATTACAACAACATCGCCTATTGCCTTAACAAACTGATGCGGCACAATAACTCCTCTGGCTCCTCCGAGGAAACTCCCTGCAATCTTAGCTACATGGATTCTCCACCCATCAATTTTGTTTTCAACCAGGTTAACTTCCTCAATTTCTCCAAAAAAATCTCCAGCATCGGTATATACTCTCTTTCCGAGCACTTCGCTTATTTTCTTTATTTTTAACATTTTCCCTCCTTTGCATATCTTTAGGTAATAGTTTCTTGCTTTTTTGCTTTATATAGTTTTCTATAATCGAGTAATAGTATTAAAAACAGCAGTTTCTATTTTTATAATTCAACGAGAGTATAGTTGAGGACTTAAATCTTTCCCCAGTTTGCCCTCAAGTTTCTGCTTTCTATAATTCAATGATAGTATCGAAAACAGCAGTTTCTATCTTCAAGAGCTCAATAATGTGCTTAAAATAATTAAAAAATCAATGAAAGTATGCCCTTCAAGCGCTTAAAACTTTAAAAAAGAGATTAGATTAAGATAAGGATTTAACATTACTTCAAAAAGATAAATTTAAAAGAAACAAAATACTGACACTCCTATGAAAACAATCGAAATAGCGCAAGGATACAAATCCTTGTTTAATATTAAACTATGAAAACAATCGAAATAGTCCACGTTCTTCTCGCAGCAGTTGTCTCAGCGTTCGTGGTGCAATTCAGAAATCTCAGCCCAGAAACATTTGCTCTTGCCTTTCTTTTCTTCATAGTAATTTTCATTTTTAGCATAGGCGCTAAAAAAATTATGGCGAACTTTCTTCAGTCAGACATAGAAACAAAAATCTGGCATTTCCAAAGATGGGGATGGTATGAAAGAAGTTATCTAAAAACCCCCTTGCCAATCGGCTTGCTTCTCCCATTTTTTTTAATAATTTTAACTTTAGGGAGAGTTCCATGGCTCGCAACAACTCAGACAGAAGTAATAGCCTCAAAAGCCAGAGTTGCAAAAATGCGCGGAATTTACAGATATTCCGAAATGACTGATGGAGATATAGCATGGATAACTGCCGCCGGAACATTTGCCTGCTTTTTCCTCGCAATTATAGCTTATTTAGTTAATCTTCCTGACTTAAGCAGATATGCCGTGTTATTTGCGGCATTCAACATGATTCCGCTCGGAAACCTGGACGGAACAAAAATATTCTTCGGCAGTATAATTTTATGGTTTGTCCTCGCAGCCATCTCCCTGTTAGGGATAGGATATGTTTTTATGTTAGTATAAACTTCCTGAAGACATAAACAATTTAATAATCTAAAACCTATCAAAGTTAACATTAATGCTAATTTAATTTATCCTAGAACAGTTGGCGTTTAATAGGCTCATCAAAATTAACTGTTAACCCTATCAACCATAGATTTTACTGTTAATTTAGTTTGTCATCAACAAAACAAGCAAATTCCAGTTAATTTTAATAAAGATAGTATAGTTTTATATATTCTCCCTGCTTTTTCCATAAATGCTCCTAAACATAACTCCAAGAAAATATCAGCAGGAAATTCTAGAAACCTGCAAGGAAAAGTCCTGCCTTGTAGTTCTTCCAACCGGAATCGGTAAATGCATGGACTATTCCGAGCCCCTGCTTTTTTCAGATGGTTCAATAAAAGAAATAGGCAGATATTTCGAAGAAGAGTTGAAGGAAGGAGAAATAGTGATAAACAAGCACAGTCATATTTCAGTCATGCCAAAAAATATCCGAGAAGCAACCTCCTTAAATGAAAAAATGAAATTAGAAAAACAGAGAATAATAGCAGTTCATAAAATCAAGGCAGATGTGCCTCTTTTAAAAATAAAAACATACGCTGGAGCTGAAATAATAGTCACGCCAGAACACCCGCTTTTGACATTAAATGAAAATCTTGAATGGAAAAGAGCAGATAATTTTAGTCTTAACGAAGCAATAGCTACCCCCTCCATGCTGCCAGAACCAAGCGGAAATAGAAAAATAAATCTAATCAGCGTTTTCAGCAATGTAAATACCAACATGAACTGTTCCATTGGCTTAAAAAAGAGCGGGAATGGTAAAATTGACGCAAAAGAATTACCACTCAAGGAAATAATCAATAAAAAAATCAGCGCAAAGGAGTTAATAAAAAATATTAAATACTTTAAGATGAGAGGAGGTAGGGCAGACCAAACTCCAATAAAAAAAATAGAGAGTTTTTCTCCTGAGCTTCTCTATTGGGCGGGGCTTGTGATTGGTGAGGGGGGCATGTATGGAGGAATAAGATTTTACAATGAAGATAAAACCCTGTTAAGATTATTCAAGAAAATATCTCTGAAAGTATTTGGAATTAAAGCAAAAAAAATAAAGGGGGGCTTAAAACTCTCTTCAACAGCACTATACTTCTTTGTAAGAAACCTATTCGACCTGAAATCAGGTCAGCATTCAAGAGATAAAACAATAAGTGACTACATTATGCGATTAAACAACAAATGTGTCTCAGAGCTGATTTCAGGGTTATATGATGCCGAAGGAAGCGTAAGAAAAGATGGATTAATCGAATTTATTACTGCCAGTAAAGAGATAGCTAGTAGGTTATGCTTTCTTTTAACAAGATTTGGAATAAAGCCCAGAATAAGAGAGAAAATAGCATGTGCAACGAATTCGGCTAAACCAGTAAAAAGAGTTTATTATAGAGTTAATATTGAAGGAACAAAAGATGCAACTATTTTTTACAATCAGATAGGATTTAAACATAAGGGAAAAAAGATAAAATTAGAAAAATTCATTAGAAGAGGTCTAATTTACAACCCTAATTTTAATCTAATCCCCATATCCGGAAAGGTTATCCGAAAAATAAGAGAATCGCTCAAACTCTCTAGCACAAAATGGAAAGATTTTGAAATCCCTGGAATAGATACTTATGAAAGAGGCGAAAGAAATTTTTCACACGAGACTCTCAGAAAAACTATCGCAGGATTTAAAAAATCCAAAACATTTACAAAGGAATTAAACAACAAGATAAAATTCTTGGGAAACCTGCTTGATAGCAATATTTATTGGGATAAAATTAGAAGTATTGAGAAAATAAAAAAAGACTGGGTTTATGACATCACTTTAGAAAAAAATTTTAATTTCATAGCAGGAAGAAATGGGGGCGTATTTGCCCACAATACGCTTATCGCATTAATGCTCACAATTGAAAGAATGAAAAAGTTTCCCGAAAGCAAAGTTTTATTTCTCGCCCCAACACGCCCCCTGGCCGAACAGCATTTAGCTTATTTTAAAAAACACCTTCCAGAACTCTGGGCAACAATGGAGCTGTTCACAGGAAAAACAGAAGCAAAAAAGCGGGAAGAACTTTGGCAAAATGCGGACATTGTTTTTAGTACTCCGCAATGTTTGGAAAATGATGTAAAAAACAATTTGTATAACTTAGAAGATGTCTCCTTGCTGATTGAAGATGAGGCGCATCGTTGCATAAAAAACTATTCTTACACATATGTTGCAAAAAGATATCAGGAGCAAGCAAAAAATCCTCGAGTTTTAGGACTAACAGCATCTCCCGGAAGTGAAAAAGCAAAAATAAAACAAATTCTAGAAAACCTAGACATAGAAGCAGTTGAAATCAGAACGCGAGAATCCGAGGATGTAAAAGAATACCTTCAGGAGTTAACCTTTGAAATAGTTAAGCTGGATTTCCCAGAAGAGTTTGCAGAAATAAGAGAGTTGTTAAAAAAAATTCACGATAAAAAAATTATAGAGTTGCAGAATAGAAAGCTGTTATTCATGCCCCCTACAAAAAAATTCCTTCTTGAAACCCAGCATAAAATAATGCGTTCAATCGCTTCAGGAAATAAAAATTTTAATCTTCTTCTCGGAGCGAGCGCATGCGCAACAGCAATAAAACTTCAGCATGCCATGGAGCTTCTTGAAACCCAAACCCTTTCAAGTTTTCAGGCGTATTTGCAAAATCTGTACGACCAAGCCGCAAGAAAAGAATCCAGAGCAGTTCAGCAGTTAGTAGCAACTCCTGAATTTTCTCAAGCCTGCATAAAAACTCAGGAGTTAATCTCAAAAAAGATAGAGCATCCAAAGCTCGCAAAGTTAAAAGAAATAATCGCGCGCGAGTTGTCAGCAAATCCAAGATTAAAAGTAATCGTCTTCGCCCAATTCAGAGAAACATTATTAAAAATATCCAAAACTCTTAATGAGATTCCAAATATTAACGCAAGAATGTTTGTAGGGCAGGCAATGAAAACAAACAAAAAAGGCGAAATCACAGGATTATCCCAGAGAGAGCAGCATGAAATTCTTCAGGAGTTTACCCTCGGAAAAATTAATGTTCTCTGCGCCTCAAGCATCGGAGAAGAAGGCTTGGACATAATTGAAGTAAGCAATGTGATATTTTATGAGCCAATTCCCTCTGAAATACGGACTATTCAAAGGCGGGGGCGTACAGCTAGGCTAATGAAAGGAAAATTAACAATTCTCATGACAAAAAAAACCAGAGATGAGGCATATTACTGGAGCGCATTTAATAAAGAAAAGAAAATGCGCAAAGCAATATCCGATATTCAAAAGGATTTTAATAAATCAGATGACAAAAAAGAAGAAAGTAAAGAGAATGAAGAAGAAAATGAAATTGAAGACGAAGATAAGCTTGATGAAGATATTAAAGATAAACAGGAGAAGTTATTGTAACATGAAACGGCTAAAATGTTTATATTTAGATGTCCTGTCAATTCCCGGGCTATTCATGAGCAAAAAAGGAAATGCCCAATGGCATCTGAAGCGCGTCTGCCCAAGATGCCCGAAATGGAGAAAAGAACTGAGAGCAATAAATTCTAAAAATTGCTGGTGGGAATCTAATTGGAAAATAAAGAATTATAACATTCCAAAAACATTCGGTATTGTAAACAAGATGGCCCAATACTTCTTTTTAAAAACAAATCTTTCTAAATTTAACTAAAAATGTCAGAAATAATCAATATATTTTCAAATGAGAAAATTGAGAAAGAAGAAACTCAAAACCTGAAGATAATTGCAGACCACAGGGAAAAAAACTCTTTGGTTATCGCCGAATTGATTCATTCCGGAGTTAAAGTAAATTTTGAGCAGCTTGAAGTCTCAGATTTTTTGGTAAACAACATTGCAATCGAGAGGAAAACAGTTTCAGATTTTATCTCAAGCATGATTAGCAAAAGATTATCTCAACAACTTCAGAACATGCAGCAATATGAATCAAAATTATTGCTAATAGAGGGAATAGACGAACAGCATCTATACAATGACCATGAACCAGGAATCAATCCAAATGCAATCCGCGGCTTCCTATTGGACATTCTTCTGAAATATAAAATCCCGATAATATTCACAAAAGACTGCAAAGATACAGCAAACTTTCTTTTAGTTTTAGCAAAAAAGCCCTCAGAAACAAGCGAAAGTTTGCGCGCAAAGCGTGTTTCTAAAACAGTCGAAGAACAGAAGCAGTTTGTTTTAGAAGGCTTCCCGGGAATAGGCGCAAAAACCGCAAAAAAACTTCTTAAAGAATATGGAAGCATAAAAAATGTAATTAATTCAACAGAAGATGAACTAAATCACTCAATAGGCAAAAAATCGGAAAGTTTCAGAAAGCTAGTAGAATAGTTAACCCTTCTGAGAAAGGGTTAGAAATGTGTCCGCATTGAAAGTTTCAGAAAACTTCTGGAATAATTTTGCGATATTTTTCTGACATTAATTTATCCTTGTTTAAGTGAAAATTTCTCGAGCTGTTTATAAGATAAAATTCCCTAACTGGAAACTTAAGATTCTGTGTCTTAATCTTCCCAAGCTCTTCTAAAAACAATTTCTTATCCTTAACAAGCTTAACTACACAAAACCCTAATTGTTCCCCTCTAATAAGTTAGTGGCTACACTCACTCATAATAGCGCTTATTTTCCTCATCTTCGTAGCCACTAACTTCACTCAACAATTAGGAGTAATTATTTAAGGCACAAGGTACTTAACTCTTGCAATTGTCAGGTGAGGCATTAATCTTTTTTCAATTCTTAAATTTCCTCAATTCCTGCTTCTTTTTCCTGGATAAGTATAATCTTATTGTCATAATTACAGCAGTTAGAAGTAGAATTGCCAAGAAAGCAATCAAAAGATTTAGCGTAATCGGCTGTCTTAATAACTCAAAAACCTCGCTGCTCGAAGCGCTTATATTTCCATAAGAAACCCTTGAATAAAATATATACTTCCCATTTGCTAAATTAGGCGCATTCATGCTTCTATTAATGCTAAGCTCTTTTTCTATTGCAATGCTTTCATCTTTATAATCTATAATATCCCCGTCTAAATTCCGTATAGCAGTGTAAAGAACAGCGTCTATATGCTTCAAATCCCCCATGTTAATTATCCTAATCGTTGCTTTTACTTTTTCTCCAGGTCTTACAACCTTGTTTAAGATTTCTGTTTTAATGTCAAATAAAGGGTTTCTTTCTTTTACTTCAAGAATAATGCTGACTGCTTTCTTAATTCCGGCTCCGCTGACAATTATTTTTCCAAGATATAAATCCGCCACCTCATCTTCTTTCGCAGCAAAGTCAATTCCAATCGTCTTGCTCTCTCCAGCTTTTAAAATAAATCCTTCATTGCTTAAAATTACAAACCTCTCTAATTTAAAAACCTCAAGGAGAATATTTATTTCAGTGTTTCCCGTGTTGTTTATTGCTAAATATTCTTTTGCATTTTCCCCCTGCTTTATTGAAACCTTGATTAAATCCTTGTCAAGCGTAAAATTTTGCACGCCTCCGCCTCCCCCGCCCCCACCGCCACCGGAAGAAACAGGAGTTTCATTCACTTCAACAGGAGTTTCCTCAGCGCTGTAATTTGTAAAACTAGTTACAGTAAATGTTAATCTCCCAGAAGAATAGTGAATTTCCTGGCATATAGAATCAGGACAAACAGTTCCATTTCTCATTATTCTCGGATTATTAAAAGTTAGATTATACAAATAAATCACAGCCTGCTTTTCCAAGCTCGTAAGTTTATCAGTATCAATCTCTATGTAATCATGTGAAATATTAACATTGCTGTCTAAGTCAACATTCCAATTTACGCTATCCTGAGTCAAATCAATGCTTTCCTGAAAAATAACTTTCCCATATTCTGTTCTTTCTAAAGTCATCTCATGAATGTCTCTAAGCTGGTTGTTGTCCATGCTTGAGAAGTTTGTTGTTTCGCCGTCAAAGGAACTGAAGTTTACAATAATTCTTTGCTCAACACTCACTCTTGAAGGAGCGCTTAAAGCAGAACTAACAAGTTTAGCTCCAAAAAACAGCAGACAAATTCCAAAAAAAACAGCAGCCAGCATCAACCCCTTTTTCAAATTCATAGAGATATCATCAAAGAAGGTTATTTAAAAATTTCCATAGGAGATTTTTAAGCCGCAAAAATCCATAAAAGATTTTTAATGTTTAATTATTTCTTTCCCTTTAATCTATTCATCTCTTCCTTAAGATTCTGCAACTTTTCTTTTTTTCTCTCAGATTCAGGTTTTCTATATTTCCTGAATAAGATTATAATAATTGCAACTAATGCAATCAATGCGAGAACAATATAAACCAGGCTAAAATCTCTCCCATGAGCATTGCAAACTATCCTAAGTCTTAATGGAGCAGAAACAGACATGGTTGTTGCAGATCCTCCAGAGCCAGATATTTCCGTATTCCCTGGAACAGATTTCACTAAAACCTCGCCATCATAAGCTATCTGCTCTTCTTTGCATTCTTGCTTGCATATCACCCCTCCAACAAGGCAATCTTTAGAGTACACCTGCGGAACTTTAAAACAGAATTTAATAGGAATTGCAGAAGCGCTCGGAGTATTTGCAGGAACAAGCTTTGTTTCAGCTTCCTGAGAAGTTAATAAATTTTTAAGATTCTCAGGCAGTTCTATCTGAACATTAGAATCTTCTGACCACGGATTATAAACACTGTAAGTAAGGCATGTTTTTTCTCCCTCATCAACTAAGAATGATTCCTGCGCCCATTTTATCCCCACTCCAGCCGAAACAAGACTAATAGAAAACACAGACAAAACAAATGCAATCATCACCAAGATTATCACCCCTTTAATTTTCATATTAACTGCAACTCCCCCCCGTTGCAACACCCTCAAAAGATACAGAGTTATTATATGTTCCCGTTGCCTGCGCAGCAGGAATATTCAACCAATATCTATAATAATTCGGTGTTCCCGCCGCAATATTTATTCCAGATTTAACGTTGCTGGTTGTTAATGAAACATTATTTGCAATTACAGGAACCGTTGAACTGGAAGAAGTTGCGTTAGAGTAAGTTTCATTTCCTATCCCTATAACATCAGATCCAGCGTTCTTCATGCCCGCATTTGCTTTAATGCAGAAATCAACAGCAGTGTTTGAATCAGTTGAAACATTAATAAAAAAAGTCGAAGCAGAACTCGCCCCATCGTAATTATGGCTTGCGCTGACATTGAGCGCAGGCAATGTATCCACACTTCCAAACAAAATCCCTGACTGAAGATTTGTTGACATTGCGATAGACAAATAACTCACAATAGTAACATTAGAAACCGTGCTTCCAGAAGTTACATGCCCTGTTAATTTTGAGTTTCCAATAAAAAGCATTGCAATTGAAAAAATTAAAATTATGCCAAAAACCAAAAGCAACACATCTTCTCTTTTCATATAATCAATATAATATAGGGATATATAAATCTTGTGGCGATTATATTATTATTATCAGGCATTTCCACATCAACAATGCTCTAACTCTGAGAAAAATGCAGCAAGGATTTACAATGTGATTAAAATCAATTAAAACAATAAACAAAATAAAATTTGCAGAGTTAATGTTAATAAAAGTTAATGTTAATCATTAATTTAATTTATTTATAACATGTCTGCGTTTAATAGTCTTTCTTAAGTACACTGCGCCCTAAACAATACCGCTTAATTATTGCGCAAAATTAGTGGCTGCAAATGTATGAGTAAGATATTCGTATTTATGAATAAATGCAACCGCTAATTTATTGGGAGGGAATAATTAAGGTTTTGTGTTCTTAAGCGATTAATCCCGCAGCAATTATCCAGGAGTTTGCCCGTGGGAAACAGCCTTAAACAAGAGAGTGTTGTTATAATTCCCAGGAGCCTGCGCAGAAGGCGCATTTAGGAAAAACTTAAGATAAACAACGCCCCCGTTTCCTATGCCGTCCCCGATTTTATTGTCAGCATAATTTGTTGTTAAGCTTGATTTCGTGGCAGAAGGAACTGAGCTGTCACTTGAACTGTTGCTGTACGTTTCATTTCCCAATCCAATAACGTCATTTCCAGAAGTCATCAGATTGTTGTTGGCTTTTACATATAAATCAACAGTCCCCCCCTCAGTGGAAATATTTATCCAAAACCCTGTTGCCCCTTCAGCATTATTTCCATCAGCAGACTGATTAAACATAGGAAGAGAAACAACATTCCAGCTCACAGGCAGTGTCAAATCAGGAGATAAATCAATTGCAAATGCCGTTGCTCCTGATATGATTGAAACATTCCAGCTGTTAGTGATATTAGATATGCTCATATTTGAAGTAAGATTTGCAAAAGCAAAAAAGTTGTAAGTAGTATCAGCATCTCCAGTTGCATTCACCCAGAATGTAACAAGTTGCGATTGTCCTGCGCTCAATGTCATATTAAATGGATTGCTCACATTTGTATAAAATGGCACTGCTCCTGCTGTTGTGTTCATGATTGTTCCATTTGAAGATAATGTTAAATTCACCCCTCCGCAATTTCCAGCAGTACAAGAAACATTCAATGTAACATTAAATATAGTATTCTGAGTAATGCTGACATTTCCAGCCGGATAAGTTACACTCAAGCCAATAACAGGAGTTACATTAATTGCAAAAGTAACAGATTCAGTATAATTTTTATTTCCAGTTGTATCATTGCAATACGCATTTATAACATAACTATTTCCTGATGAAACAGCCAATGTTGAATTAAACCCAGTGTTAGAAGCATTTGCAGTCATTGTGCTGTTGGCTGCTCCTGCATTTGATGAAAACTCGCAATAACCCGCCTCATTCAATGTAAAGTTCACATTTATTCTAGTAGTTGAATAAGCATAAGTCTGATTCAATGGAGATGTTATTGTTACAGAAGGAGCAATAACATCAACTAAATCC
>Ga0315276_10002308_pt1 | contig 17410 bp, 7 predicted proteins | sample YL17G05_0_MG_FD_204542 | JGI IMG/M metagenome (GOLD analysis project Ga0315276, IMG submission 204542) | Sediment microbial communities from Yellowstone Lake, YNP, Wyoming, USA - YL17G05_0 | ecosystem: Environmental > Aquatic > Freshwater > Lake > Sediment | place: USA: Wyoming | collected... | reverse complement strand
AATCCCATCGCTGTTCAGATAGAATTGCCCGCTGAGGGCCGGCCAGGAAGCCGAAAATCGCGCCTGCTCCAGCGACATGCGGACGTAGCAGGGATCGGGGTCGTTCCACCACACGCGGCCATTGAGAAAATAGAGCCGCGAGCCGCGGAGCGGACCGGTGCTGATTCCGTTCCAGCCCGCTCCGTTGTCGGGACCGATGCGCATCGAATCCACCAGGCCGATCGACCCGCCCAGGGTCCGCATGTTCTGGGCCACGTTGCAGCCGGAGAAGAAGACGTCCGGCCCGGCCGCCTCGCGCAGCAGCTTCAAGCCGTCGCGGTAGACCTCGATGTTGGTCTTCGACGGATCGTGGAAGGGGGCGTTGTTGCCGATCCCGTCGTCGCCGTAGCCGTCGTTGACATACATTATCCCGGTGGCAGAGCCGGTCCAGAGGCCGTCCATCTTGAAGTAGTCGTAGCCCCAGGAGCGGATGGTCTTGACCAGCCCGACCAGGTGCGCGCGGACCTCGGGGTGCGTGAGGTCCAGCGAGGTGCCGCCCCAGTAGTTGTTGTACGGTGTGCCATCGGACCGCTTCACGAACCAATGCTGGCGGTCCTTGTATTCGGGATCCTGGAAGTTGCGGGCGAAGGGCAGAAACCAGATGCCGGGCGTGAGGCCGAGTTGTTTGATCTTCTCGGCCACCGGCTGCATGCCGTGCGGGTAGGGGCCGTCGGGTTTCACGCGATCGAAGCCGCGGGCCGGGCCCTCGAAGGAGCGGCCGTCCTGCCAGCCGTCGTCGATCTGCACGAAGGAAAACCCGAAGGGCTTCAGCTCCCGCGCCGCGACTTCCGCCAGCTTGACGATGTCCTTCTCGTTGCTCGCCCCGCCGCAGTACCAAGTGCAATGTCCGGCGACCTGCGGGCGGAGCTTGATCCGGTGCTGGCGGGCCAGCGCGTCGGCGTATTGTTCTTCGCCGAGCCGCGCGTCGTCAAAGACGCCGACGGCGAGCGTTTCCAGTTGGGCCGTCGCACCGGCAGGGATGCGCAGGTGGCCGTACTCGAGCTGCGCCTTGAACCCGACCTTTCCGTCCTTAACGTTGGAAAACACCACGCCGCTGCCGCGCTCCTGGGTGAGCCAGCCGGTCACCATGCCGCGGCGCGTGGCAGGGTCCGCGCAAGTTAGAAACAGATAGCTGCCCGGATTCGCATTCGGCGCCAACAGGCCGCCGGTGCCCAGCGTGCGCAGCTCGGCGGCGGGTTTGCCGAGGTCGAGCATGAATACGGCGGGAACCGCCTTGCGCACGTCCAGCATCTCCTTGCCGCCGTTGTGACGTTCCGTGCGGACCAGGACAAACGGGAGTTCGGCGTACAGTTCCAGCGCGGCGACGCCGTCGGCCTGCGTTACGACGATCTTCTTTCCCGCGCCGAACACCGGGTCGTTGGCTGCCGCGACCGCCGCCTTGGTGGCCTTGCCTTCCAGCCGTCCGTCCGTTAGAAACACCTTGCCACCCGGTTTCTCGGCAACAGTGAACGACCCGGCAGCGTCGTCATACGTCATGCTCAGCGTCTCGTTCTCGATCGTCTGCGTTGCCGCCGAGGCACGATTTCCGGCGCCGAGGGTGACAAGAAGGCCGAGCGCGGCCAAGCGGAAGGCGAGACCGCAGGTCGGCACGGGAAGATGACCCTCTGCGGAAAGCAGGGCCGGATGGCGGATGCATTTCGCCTTGGATTTGGCGAGAAACACCGGTCTCATGGTTTCATTTCCTTTGCGTTTAGGGTTACTTTCCCGCATGGGAGAAGGCGCGTGCGGGGACTTCCTCGAAACGCGCGCCAGGAGCACTGGCGGTCACCCACTGCTTGATGTCGCCTTTCCCGAAGACCTGGCCGAACGTCACGACCGCGCCCTTGGCCAGCTGGCCAGCCGGGGGGGCGTAACGTGACCTTGGTTACCGGTGCGGCTGGGGCGGCCGAGGCCGACAGGGCCAGGAAGCACACCAGCACGAACACCGACTTCGGACAGTTGCTCATCTCAGCCTCCCATGGGAGAACCGGCCTTTCCGTGCGGCCCGAATGAGCCCGGCCACTTCTTCACTCCGTCGACCGTGGCACAACCAGCCCGGCACGCGTGCCGACCGTCGCTGCTCGCAGGGCGCCCTCCTTGGCAAGCAACCGACGACCTGCCCGGCCTCGGCTAATCGGTCCGACAGTTGGTCTCGCCAGCGATGCATCTTATTGGCGTCGTCCACGGCCGTCCAGGAATCGCTGACGATAGCGCGCCTGCGGTCAGCGGCGCCGCCATAGCGCGTCTTTGCCGTGCCGCTTCATCAGCAGGGCCACGGTTGTGGGCTTCGTCGCCTGGTACAATCCTGAGCGGTACCGCGCGGTGGCACGGACACCAGCCAGGAAAGACAAGCCCGGATGTCCCAGATCGAAGGTGAGTTTCTGTATTGCGCTCCCGGGTTCCTCCATGAGACCCCACGGTCGACCCACGGCCTCCAAGGCCATCGGCCAAGTCCGTCCTGCCTCACAGAGTTCTTCCGGGGGTGCCGCACTCTTACTCCGCCCCGCCACCCGCCGCGGTTTTGCTCCGCCCTTTACACGCTGGAGCCGCCCGCGAAAGGCGAGGTCGTTTCGACGCCTTATCTCGGCGGCTTACACCACCTCTACACGCGGGCGGCGTGACGGAATCCGAGTTGTCTCCAACCCGTTCCGAGAGGATTCTCTGCGCCGAGTTGGCAAAAACGGTCCCTTTGTGCTGGTCGGCGAGCCGATCGCCGCTGTGAATTGGTGCAAAGGCGACGCCGCACAACAGCGGAAGCTCAAGGCCCCACAGGTTTCGACGCCGATGGAGTTTTTAGTAAGGACACATGGCCACATCGGAATGATCCGGTCCGCGGCACAGCAAGACGTCTCCAGTTCGTCCTGCCCATTCCCGTGAAGGCCGACGTGATCGTGCGGGGCGGCCGGGCGTCTGTCGGAAGCTTACGGCGCGATCTCCCTGGTGAACTCTGCCTCGACGTTCTCAAAGAACAAGCCCTGGAACTGGCCGGGCTGAAGCTCGCCCAGCGTGACCTCGACCGTGTGCTTCGCGTCGGGCTTCAGGGCGGAGACGTCGGCGTAGAAGCCGACGAAGGTTCGCTTGCGGGCGACGGGGTAGATGGCGCTGTAGGCCTTCTTCACCTCCACCGGCTTGCCGTCGATGGTCATGCCGACCGCCATCTCGTCGTCGGGGTCGGCGATGTGCGCGTAGAGCAGGAGGCGGTCGGACCCCAGCCAGGTGCAGAGCAGGTCGTCCGGCGTGTAGGAAACGGGCCAGGCCTTGCGGCGCTGGGCCAACTGGGCCAGGAGCCGCTGGGGAATCGTGAATTCCGCCGAGAACGTCTTGCCAGCGAAGGCGGGGTCGTACGTCCCGACCTGGTGGCAGTGGGCGAAGGGGGCGCCGGCGAACGAGACGCCCAGGCCGACCACGTCCTCCTGCCGGCTGAAGTCGCCCCGGTCGGCCCCGTTGACGCGGAGGGATTTCACCGCCGAATCCTTGGGCAGCAGGACGGCCAACTCCACCTTCGTGCCGACCTCGCCGGCCACGTCGGCCAGGACCAGGCGATCTCCGTCCCGCTTGGCCTGGCCGGTCGCGTTGAGCAGGGCCGGCCGCTGGATCTGGGCGGCGGGCACGATCTCCAGCACCATCGCCTGCGGGCCCTTGATGGGCAGGTCGACGCGGTCGCCCCGGTTCCACACGCCGGTCCTGGGTTTGCCCAGCAGCCGGCCCTCGCGCGGGTAGAGCTCGCGCAGCACGAACGGGCCGCCCTCGGTCAGGCCGATCGTGGCGTCCAGGGCGAACGACGCGCCGAGATCGCGGTAGTTGGGATTGAAGAGGAACACGAACCCGCGGTCGCCCAGCACGGCGGCCGTGCCGTCCACCCGGCCCAGCATGGGCGGGCCGATGATCGGACGCAGGCGGCGCAGGACCTGCACGTTGCGGTCGGTCCACTCCATCCAGCCTCGCAGCCACTGCTGGTCTTCCGGGCGGAAGCTCTTGAACTCCGCCTCGTCCCGCGCGGGCAGCAGGTCCACCACGTGGTTGAGCGGGGCCGTGCCGATGGACGAGAGCACCGAGTACCGCCAGCCCAGCAGGTCCCAGTCGCGGGTGCGGAAGGCCCGGTCGCGGATGCACCGGTCCTTGTCGTCGTTGCGGGGCGTCTGGTGGGTCATGTAGCCGGGGACGAGGTCCAGCGGCGTGAACTGCTCCATGCGATAGTACCAGGTGGCCCAGCGCTGGCGGTCGCCCGAGCAGCGGTCGAAGTGCAGGTCGGGGAAGTTCTCGAAGCTGCCCGGCTGCTCATCGTTGGTGGTCGGGTGGGGGTACGTGCCGCCCAGCCAGGTCCACGGGCCGAACCACTGGTACTGCTGCCGGCCGTCAATCACGACCTCCGGGATACGGCGGCGAAGCTCTTCCAGGATGCGGCGGCAGCCGTACCACTGGGCGTACTTGCTGGAGGCCTTGTCGTAGGCGATCCACCAGTGGTCGAACGAGTACCCGCTGATGCCCGTACGCTTCTGGAAGGTCACCAGCGTGTCCACGAACCAGTCCTGGAAGCTCCGCACGCCTGTGTCGGCCCCGACATAGCCGCCCGTCTTGCCCTGGCACCACTGCGTCCATTCCGGGTTCTGCTTGAAGCCCAGCGTGGGATAGGCGTAGGCCATGAGCTTGACGTTCTTGGACTTGGCGTAGTCGAGCATCTCCTGGACGGTGGGGGGGACGGAGTCCTTGGCGGGGTCCCACTCGCCGCGGCGGATCTTCTGGCCCAGCCCCAGCCACAGGACGTTCTCCCACGACCAGGCGTCGGCATTGTCCTTCCGCAGGGCGACGGCGCTGTTTTCGGGGGTGAAGAGCACGTGCTCGCACCCGACGGCCGCCGCCTGGTCGATGATCCGCTTGTACTCGGCCCGTCCCTCGGGTGTGGCCACGTCGATCTGGTAGTCGTTCTCGCACCAGGGGATGTGGACCTTGACGCTCCTGGTCGGCGGACGCATCACGAACGCTTGGACGCACCGCGTGAGCGAGTCGGTCTCCGCCCCGTCGAGGGCGGGCTTGCCTTCGAAGGCCTTGGCCGGGTCGGGGACGTACTTCCACTCGGCCGGGCCGCGGAGGGGCAAGGCCGCGCCGCTCAGGGCGTGCAGGCCGATGCACGCGCGGTCGGATTCGAAGGGCCCGTACGGCGCCCGCCATGCCATCTCGGGCAGGTAGGCCATGGAGAACTGCTTGTCCTTCCGCTCCCACTTCATGAACGGGTTCTGCAGGACCAGGAACGCGCCGAATCGTGGCGGCTTGTCGGCGTCGCCCTCCGCGACCCGCAGGAAGACGCCGCGGCTGGCGTTGGCAATCTTGTGTTCGCCGGCCACGCCCGGGGTCAGTTGGGCCCGGATCGCCTCCACCGCGTCCACCTTCACCTCCTGCCCGGCCGGCAGGGCCAGCACGAACCGCTTGGCAATGAAGTGCCAGGCCGGCTTGAGCTCGTACACGACCTGGAGCGTTCTGCCCCCGCCCGCGTCGTAGATGAAGACCACGCTCTCGGGCGTCGCCTGAAGATCCAGCCGCTTCAGGCCCGGTACGGCCAGCGCCTGCCCGTCGATCGTGATCGAGCCGCTCTCGCCGGCCAGGTCGATCTGGCCGCCGCCGGCCAAGGTCAGGCGCACCAAGGCACCGTCCTCGAACCGGGCCGACAGGACCCCGTTGTCCAACGACGCCGTCTGGGCTGGCGCCACCGCCGCGAACACCGCAATGGATACGGCCGCGATGGCCACCGTGAACCGATGTTGCATGACTCGTGTCCTTCCTGTAAGGGTGACGGGTTGGGATTATCGCACGACGGGCCGGTGCGGGGAAACACTATTCGATGACCGGCCAGCCAGGGAAGACGGCGCTGCCAGTGCCCATTGGCCTCAAGCGGTGCGATACGTTTGACCTCCGGGGCGCTGACGGGATCGACACGAACGCGCGAAATGGCTTGCCCTGGGGCGGTTAGCAGCCTATAGAGGAATGAGCTTTCGCCCGGCTACAATCGAGGGGGCCCGCAAACCGCTGGGCCGCCTCATAATCAGGAGACGAAGGATGAGCAGTAGATTATCTTATGTTTCGTGTGTGGTCTTGGCTGTTGGCGCGGCCTCGGCCGGCATCGGGCAGGCTGCGGACGTGCCTGCGCCCGACGAACCGATGAGCGTCTGGTTCGACAGGCCGGGCAGGACGTTCCACGAGTCCTGCGTGCTGGGCAATGGCCGTCTCGGCGCCATGGATCTGGGCGGGGTTCCCAGGGATCGCATCGTGCTCAACGAGTCCTCGCTCTGGTCCGGCGGCCCTTATGACGGCAACAACTACGCGGCTTACAAATGCCTGCCTGAAGTACGGGCAAAACTGTTGGCCGGTGACATTTCCGGGGCCTGGGGCGCGCTAAACCAGGCTTTTCGATATGCCGATGGCGTAAGCGGGTGGGGCGACATCGACCAGTTCGGCTGTTACCAGACGCTCGGAGATCTGGTGGTGAGTTTCGGCAGCCAGGCGCCGGAGCCGAAGGTCTCTTCTCCCAGCGGTCACGAGAACGGTGACGGGAAAACGATCGCGAACTGCGTGGATGGCGATAGCGGGACGAAGTGGTGCGTGGACAAGGCGGGCAAGGCGGTGATCTGGCAGATCGAGTTGATCAAGGAGAAGGCTGTCGCCTCCTATGCGTTGACCAGTGCCGACGACGTGCCGAGTCGCGACCCGCAGGTGTGGGTGCTCGAGGGATCGGCGGACGGCAAGGCATGGACCGAACTGGACCGCCGCAGTCCGGGCAAACCCTTCGAGCGTCGTCACCAGACCAAGACCTTCGACATCGCGAAGCCGGCCGCCTTCCGTCTCTATCGCTTCACGTTCACTCCGCAAGAGGCGTACTTCCAGGTGGCGGAGATCGCCTTGTCCGGCCTTGACGCGGCAGCCCCCGCGCCTGCGCCCGGCGGCTACCGCCGCGATCTCAATCTGATGACCGGAGTGGCGACCACGCGGTACGTGCAGGACGGCGTCGCGTTCACGCGCGAGCTGGTGGTTTCCAAGCCGGACGAGGTCATTGCCCTGAGACTGAAGGCCGACAAACCGGGCGCGCTTTCGTTCATCGCCGCGCTTGCGCGCAAGCAGGACGCGACGGCCCGCGCCGAAGGCAACGTTCACCGGATAGAAGGCCGGCTGCGGTTCAACAAGCCGGGGGGCGGCGGGCAGGGCATGCGCTACTTGGCATTACTGGGTGCGAACGTGAAGGGCGGCAGGGTTTCCGCGACGGAGCGGGGGGTGGCCGTGGAAGGCGCCGACGACGTCACGCTCATTGTGTCCGCCGGCACGGACTGGACCCACAGGGAATTCGCAAGTCTCGTGCGCCGGCGTCTCGATGCCGCGCTGGCCAAGCCGTTCGACGCCATTCGGGACGGCGCCGCGGCCGATCATCGCCGGTACATGGGGCGTGTGGAGCTGACCCTTCCGGAAGGGCCGAACTCCAAGCGGCCCACACCGGACCGCGTGAAGGCGCAGGAGGGTTCTCCGGATCCATCGCTCGCGGCTCTGTACTTCCAGTTTGGGCGCCACCTGGTCGTCTCCGGTTCGCGGCCCGACTCGCAGCTGCCGACCAATTTGCAGGGCATCTGGGCTGAGGAATATGACACGCCGTGGCACGGTGATTTCCACAGCAACATCAACCTTCAGATGAATTACTGGCCGGTCGAAACGGCCAACCTGTCCGACTGCCATCTGCCGCTGTTGCGGTTCATCCGGAACATGGTCCCGGAAGGTCAGAAGACGGCCAAGGCTTACTTCAATGCGCCAGGCTGGATGGCCAATCACACGCAGAACCCGTGGTATGACACCGCGCCGAGCTTCCTGCCTGCCTGCATCGGGCCGACCTGCGGGGCCTGGCTGGCGCAGCACATCTGGCTGCATTATGCGTTCACCCAGGACAAAGCGTACCTGCGGGAGTACTATCCGATTTTGCGCGGGGCCAGCGAGTTCATGCAAGCCGTGCTGGTTGAGAATCCGAAGACCCGCGAGCTGGTGGTCCTGCCCTCCAACTCGCCGGAGAACAGCTATGCCTACACCGACAAGAGCGGCAGGAAGCAAAGCACCGCGTTGTGTGTGGGCTCGACCTTTGACCAGCAGATCACCCGCGAGCTCCTGAAGAACACGGCAGCCGCCGCGCGTCTTCTGGGTATGGACGAGGCGTTTGCCAAGAGTCTGGATGCCACCCGCGCCCGGCTCGCGCCCACGCGCGTGAATGCCGATGGCCGTATCATGGAATGGCAGGAGGATTTCGAGGAGACGGAGATCAACCACCGCCACTGCTCGCATCTCTGGGGGTTGTGTCCCGGCAGCGAGATCAGTCCTGCAACACCGGAGCTCTACAAGGGCGCGCGTCTTTCGCTGGAGCGGCGCGGCGACGCCTCCACCGGCTGGTCCATGGCATGGAAAGCCAACTTCTGGGCGCGCCTGCATGACGGCGACCGCGCCAACAAGCTTCTCGCCATGCTGATCGGCCGCGGAGCGCCGAACCTGTTCTGTCTCCATGCTCCGTTCCAGATCGACGGCAATTTCGGCGGCTGCGCGGCCGTGCCCGAGATGCTGCTCCAGAGCCAGGAAACCACGACTGACGGCGAGCCCGTGCTCGAACTCCTGCCGGCGTTGCCGGCGTCATGGCACACCGGCAAGGTGAGTGGACTCCGCGCCCGCGGCAATTTCCAGGTGGACATGGAATGGAAGGACGGGAAGGTCGCCACCTACCGCATCGCTTCCGCCGAGCCGCGCGAAGTCAAAGTCCGCCTGAACGGCCAGACAACAACCGTGAAAGCCGAGAAGCCCTGAGCGTGTCCCGGAAGACCCTGGGGGAGCATTGCCGCAATACACCTCTACGACGAGGGCTCTGGCAGGAAGGGAGGAATAGCGTCCCCTGTGCTCGTCCACCGATTCTTGCGCCCACCGCCTGGCGGCGTAACCTCTTTCTTTTCCATCACTTATGGCAGCCTCCGCGGTGTCCGATCCCAACTTCTTTTCGGAGGCTGACCGGCCCGAGAACCGCCGTTGTCCGAACCTGCTTTCCACCAATCACTGGGGCCGCCACGTCAAGTCCGCTCCGCTCCACGTCGTCTCCCTGGCGGGGCTCACCTGTGTCCTCGCGTGGGGCTCGGCCTTGTCTCCCTGAAACCTTATCACATCTTGCCATCTCATTAAGCCGCCGCCAAGGCGGGTTTGCCGGACGGATACGGCCGTGTTACGCCCTTGGGGCCACCACAAAGATGGACCGCACCGGTTCGAGGCGCAGCCGAATTCTCGTGACATCCTGACCGCCCCGGGTCACGTAGGAGTATTCCGCCGGCGCGGTCCGGCCCGTGTGGGGGTCCCAGAGCTGCGGCGTGAGCTTGCCGCGCAGTCGGACGTGCGTGACCACGTCGTTATCGGAGGAATTCGCGATGAAGTAGACATCCCGGCCCTCGACCTCTTTGTGGATGTAAGAAAGGCTGCCTCCCCTGAGAGCCGGGTCGTCCTCGAATTCCACGTCACCGACGGCCAAGGCATCGTCGAGCATGGCCTTGAGCGCCGCCGCCGTGGGCTGCTCTGCAAAGTAGGCCTTTCCGCCTTTGGCGCCGGCGTGGACGCGGAAGCCCCCGGGCTTGGCGGCCAGGTTGCGCCCCTGCCCATCGTAAACCTCGAACTCAACGATCGAAACGCTGTCCGAGGCAATGGCGTCGATCATGAGCCTGACCCGCGAAGCCGTCACGGGCCCGAACGTGTCGGTCTTCTGCGATCCGATCCGGTCTCCCTTCACGCCGTCCACCCACTTGGCGCCGTCCCAATACTGGACCCGGTAGGACGTGGCCCGGTCGAACGCCTCCCGGATGACCGTCTTGGCGAACGTCTTGTCGGCCCCGAAGTCGACTTCGAGCCACGGCCCTCCCTTGGTCCCGTCCGCGGCGTTCCAGCGGGTGCCGAGGTCGCCATCCACGGCATGGCGCGGCTCATAGCCGCCGGCCTGCCACTGGCTGGACGCGCTCGCCTTCGGATAGCCGTTCTCCTCTCGCGCCGTCGGACCGAAAATCTCCAGGACAGCCTGACGGACCTCGGCGTCCTTGCCCAACTCCGCGGAGCTCTCGGGCAGTCGCGTCGTCGCGATGATCTTTCCGCCCTCGTCGTAGAACTGCTTGAGCTTGCGCAAGCTGCTCCAGTGGATCGTCCGGGAGCCGGGAACCACGAAGACCTTGTACCGCTCCCGGTTGATCTTGTTGTCGAGCCGGATCTCCGCGCCTTCAACCGTGCACTTCTCCTCCAGGACCTCCGGGTGCACAAAGGTGAAGTCGCGCCGGACCTGCAAGGCGAGCCGCTCGCCGATGTCCATGTAGTCGGCTTCCCGGGGGATGACGCCGCCCTGGTAGGGCTCCCCGACGCCGAAGTAGTACCCCGCCTGCAACGTCGCGATCGGATACAGGACACCGATGTCGGCGACGTGCCGGCCGCCTTGGAGCAGGCGTTGCAGCCGCCCCACGTAGCGGTTGTACTCCGGCAGGTGCGGACCGTAGGTGGCATCCCTCCCGGAGAGTTCCGGCGGAAACGCGGGGCGCGAAGGATCGTACCAGACCGCGTGCGGCACCATCAGGTTGATCCCCTTGGCGAACTGGTCCATCGCCTCCCTGTACAGGTTCGCCACCGGCAGGTTGTCCATGGCCCCGTAGCACTCCGTCACCACCAGCGGACGATCGTAGTTGCAGGCGGCCGAGCTGATGACTTTGTAAGCCTTCGACGCGCGGCCGTACGCAAAGACCTGGTCAATGCCGGGGATCGCCTGGTGCTTGAAGGCCTTCATGAGGTCCCCGCACAGGCCCACCGGATTGACGATCTCCTCCTGGTCCACGTGGCCGGTCAGCTTGATCTTGTGCTCGGCGCACCAGTCATCCAGCACTTTCGGGAAGCCCGTGGCGTACAGCTCCGCCCGCAGGCCGAACAAGGCGTTCCTGGCGGCCGGGGTCTCCGGACCGATATCGAACCAGAGCGCGGGGTAGTAGATCGCCGGATCGAAGCCGTACTTCGCCCGGAACCGTTCGTTGAAGGCCGGCGTCCACGCCCGGCCTCCCTGGATCCAGTGGAACGTCGGCTCGTCGTAAAACGCGCTGTCGATCGTCGTGCCGAAATGGTCGGAGAGCTTGTCGTAGTACTTCTGGTACGTCAGCTCCACGAATCGCTTGACCGCTTCGGGGTCGAGGTAGTCCACCAGCCCCCGGGCGCCGTCGCGCACGCACGTGAACAGCATGACCTTCCAGGAGCCGTCCGGCACGTCCCAGACGACCTTGCCTTCACGCACGTGGGCGCTGATGTCCCTGCGGTCCTTGCCATCCGGACGCATCGCCACGGCGCCCATGAACGTGCCGCCAGGCACGTCGCGGGTGAGCCGGGTCGGGCCGGCGACGTCGATGGCCGTCATGTCCAGGCGCTTGCCGAGCGCCTCGGGATACTTCCTGGCCAACTCGCCCCCGGCGGAACCGCTTGGAAACCAGAACTCGTCGTACAGGCAGCACTTCATCCCCAGCTCGGCCGCCTTGTCCACGGCTTCCTTGTACCGGTCCAGATACGCGGGCGACATGAACGCGGGCGACATGTCGGGCGTCGGCAGAATCCCCACCCCGCCGTAGCCGCTCGCCCTGCAACCTTCCAGAATGCTCCGGGTCTTCTCGGCGCTCAGCGGCCCGTTCCAGAACCAGAGCGGCCGGGACTTGCACCGCCGCGGAGGATCCGTGAAGTCGCGCTGGATATCCGCCCACGCACCTGGTTCCTCCGCCCGGGCTGCTCCCGCCAGCCCGAACGCCGCCAGGGTGAGGATCAACGATGAGCCTCGAATGGTCTTTCTCATACCTGTTCCTGGAGCACTGGTTCCGCAGGGCCCTGGCAACGGCCTCAGGATCTCGCCGACGCCGTCTCGGCCGCCACGATCCGCACGGGGCCGAGCAGGCCGGAAGACCGCTGCGTTTGTGTGTTCTCCTTCAGGCGTACGTCTTCAGCGCCAATGGCACAATGAGTCCGTCGGCGAAAGTGAGGGCTTCTCAGTCCGGCCAGGCTGCTCCAGTCCCGGCATTCCATGGTTCAGGCGCCGGCGACGCGCCAGCGTCTTCTGTGCCAGAGAGCAGGTTACCTGAGGCCCCGGCCGTGGGCTACCGGCCTTCAACCTGCCACTCCAGGATGCCACCCGACCACTCCGGCTGCAACCGGACCTCGATCCGAAGCGCCGTTGTCTCGACCGGCTCGAAGGTCACCCTGTTGAACTGGTCCGGCTTGACGCCGAACTCCGAGGCCCCCTGCACCGGCTTCCACGCTTGCGCGTCCCGATAGAGTAGCCGCCAAGCCTGCGGCACCCGGCAGTGCCGCTTGATCCGCGTCTCGTCCCACCAGTAGATCCCGACAGCCGACACCCTGCGCGGCTTGTCAAAGTCGTACTGCACCCACTCGTTCGTGCCGCGGTGATCCCACCAGGTGAAACGTGGGATGCTCTCATCAGCCGAGTCCTTCGGCTCGACACCATCGTTCATGGCAACGATGCCGTCGGTGGGGTTACAGTGCGAGGCCGAGGGTGTGGCTTCGCCGGCGACGGTGGGCGGCGGCATCGGCTCGGCCAGGTCCGGGGTCTCCGGCACCCATACCATCATCGCGCCCGGCTGGCGGTTCGTGTTGGCGTAGTAGGGGATGGCGGCGAAGTCGGTACTCCGGAGATCCGTGCGCTTGTCGGCCGCCAGGTACAGGGGCCGCCCGGCAGTTTCCCGCACGCGCAGCACCGCTCCGCCCGTGATCACCGTTACGCCCCCGAGAAGGCCCTGCCTATGCTCGGCCGTAAGCCGCACGTCCGGCGGAATCGCCAGGTGTCGGACTCGCCGCCCATTGTCAGCCTCCTCCAGACAATAGATGACAGGGCCGCGGGCCAGCGCCGCTCGCCCCACATCGGCTTGGACGTTCGGATGGGCCTTGATGCGCCGCACGGGCATCGGCATGTCCAGGTCGACCACATCGCCCTTCTTCCAAGCGCGGCGGATACAGGCGTAGCCGCGGACCACCTCAGGATTCGCGATCTTCTGGCCGTTCGTCGTGAGAGTGGCGCCGTCGCACCACGAAGGAATCCGAAGGTACAGGGCAAACTCGGTCTCTTCTGCCGGTTCGACGGTGATGCGGACGTTACCCTCCCAGGGATACCGCGTCTTCTGTGTGAGCACGACCTTGCCGCCTGCCAACGCCACGGTCGCGCGGCTGCCGGCAAAGAGGTTCACGTAGATGCCGTCGCGGTCGGTGGCGTAGACGTAGCCTGGCATTGCGGCCATGATCTTCAGGAACATCGGCGGGCAGCACGGGCACTCGTGCCAGGCCCATCGCGTGCGCCGACGGTCGGCCTCGAGCGGATTCTGGTAGAAGTACGTGTCGCCCTTCAGGCTCGTGCCGGCGAGGGCGCCGTTGAGAAGGACGCGTTCGAGTTCGTCGGCGTACCGGGCGTCAGCGAACGCCAGGTTCATGTTATGGTGGAAGAACCCGGCACCGATGGCCGCGCAGGTCTCGAGGTAGGCGCTATTGGGGAGGACGTAGTCCGGCCCGAACCCCTCGTATCCGGCCACCGCTCCGACGCCGCCGGTCACGTGCATGCGCCGCTGCACCATGTTATCCCAGAGGCGGCGGGCCGCCTGGTAATAATCGTCGCGATGGTTCACTCCCGCCGCCGCCACCAGGCCTGTGAAGAGGAGCGTGGCTCGAACGGCGTGGCCCTCGACCGTCGGTTGCCGGAGGACCGGCATGTGGTCCTGCCCGTAACTTCCGAAATCGACCCGCCCTTCGTGGTTGCCGCGGTTCTCGATCCAGAACTCGACCAGTTTCAGGTACCGCGCCTCGTCGACGGCGAAGGGCAGCCCGGCCTTGAGTTCGGGATGCTCCTTCAGGAGCAGGTGCAGCTTGACCATCGCCTCCTCGCCGATCGAGTGGCCCGGCACGACGTTCTTCTTCGGCGGCGGTCCCATCACGTCGCACATGTGGTTGGCGAGTTTCATCGCCGTCACGAGGAGGCGTGTCTTGCCCGTCGCCCGCCAGTAGTGGACCGCCGCCTCGACCATGGCGCCGGCGTTATAGACGTCGTGTTGGGCATTGTCGTTGCCGCCGTTCAGGCCCCAGCGGTGCGTCGGCTCCATGAGTTGCGTGTGCGTGTTGAGGTAGCCGTCGGGGTCCCTGGCGGCGGCTGCGGCAATCCGCTCCATGTAGCCGTCGAGCCGCTTCTCGAGCCCTGGATCGGGGTGGGCTGCCAGGAAGTCGGCGCTCCCGCGGATCATCTCGTAGATGAGGCCGTCATACCACTGGGGCCCCGCGTGGCCGCCCGTCTTACCGTCGCGGACCCTGTCGAAATTGTTCATCGCCCCGCCGCGGTCGTTCTCAAACTTCGTGAAGCAGTCCGCCAGGGTGACTTCCTGCCAGACCTTCCGCTTGGGCGACCAGAACTCATCGTCGATTGTGACCTGCTGAACCGGGACGGGAACAAGGGGATGAGGACCGGCGTCTCCGGCCATGGCGGCGCCTCCTGACATGCCGACGAGGACCAAGGCCGCGACGACCTCTCGAACGGGGCTGCTCTCGCGGATCATGGGCACTCCGTCCATTGGCGTGTACCGGATGACCGTTCATCCATAGCCATTGCGGGCGCTTGACAGCGATTGGCCTCGCCGTTTGGGCTCCAAGAAGGCCGGTTCCGCGCACGCCTGCCGATGACGCGGCACGCACCCGTGCCCATCGACCGCCGACGGGCACAACGCCGCGAACGCCGCCGGCGTCATTCAATTCAACGAACTGTGCGGTCGGTGGTGATTGTAATCCAGTCTCCACCGTTCCGCCACGTACTTCGCCTCCTCCAGACTCAGGAACAGTTCCAGGTTCAGCGGCTCATCCTGCCGCGTCCCGTTGAACGATTCGATGTACCCGTTCTGCCACGGGCTCCCCGGCTTGATGTAGAGCGTCTGAACGCCCACCCGCGACAGCCACTCGACTCCTTCCTCCCCGAAAACGGTCCCAGGTGTAACATATTCCCTGGACCACTTTTCGGGGGGCAGGTCAGCCCGTGCGCAGACGTGAGCAGCCGACTCCGCAAGCGCAGCAATTTCAAGACAGATGGGTGGTTCTGAGGCTTTCTTCCAGGCCGGTACAGGCGTCGCCCTGTTCAACTCCCGCGAATCACGCGACGAATCGGAACCCTCCCCAGAACGCCGCCCTGATGTGAAGGGGTACATAGCGGGCCCCCGCTACCACGTCGTTCACAATTGGCTCCGGAATGCGGTAGGTGATCTCGACCTCCAAGCGTTCCGGGGCCAGTTTCATTTCCTCGACGCACTTCCTCAGCAACTGCTTCTTCTCGACCGGTTTGCCATGCGCAAAGAGCCTCCCGACCTGTTCCCGATAGGCCATCACCGTTCCAACGTCAATCTGCGGCGGCCGCGTGGACGCCGCAGCATGCGTCGCCAAGCGTTCGCGCTCCGCAGCCAGTTCATGCAGCCGCCCGTTTGCCCACTGGGCATCTCCAAGGCCTTCCTCAACCGCCCGGCGGATATGGGCGATCTTTGCCTCCACCTGCTTCAACTGCTCCGCGGCCTCGGGATTGTGCCCCGTGGCTTCTTTCCAGAGCCGCCGTAGCTCTTCATTGACCCGCCGCGTGAAGCCCTTCGGGTCCACGCACACGGACATCATCCCTTCGAGACCTCGGACCGCCTCGGCCTCGACCTCTTCCTGCGGCACATAGACACCCGCGCCGCATCCCATCCCCCGCCGGTACGGCTGGCTACCGCAGACGTAGTAGCGGCCCTTGCTGGTCCTGAACCCGATCATGTTGCTGCCGCAGCGTCCGCACTTAAACAGGCCACCGCTCAGCAGGTAAGACGAGGTCCGGCTCCTGCGGCACCCGGCCGTCGAATCGGCGGTTCTCATCATGGCGATGGCGCCGGGCGGCCGCAATGGCTTTCGCCTCCTCCCCGGTGATGACCGCCGGGTGCGCGTTGGGCACAATCACCCATTCTGAACGAGGCCGCTCCCGGCCGCGCTTCGTGTGGACATTCCAGACACCGTAACCGCAGTATTCGAGCAGCACATGCCGCTGAAGGAGAGCGTTCCAGGTGGACGTGCCCCAATACTGCTTCCTTCGACCGGGGAGTTCGTGCTCGTTGCAGAAGTCCCGCAGTTGGTCGAGCGTGGCCCCCTTGCCAGCCAACTCCACCAGACAATGGCGAGCCCACTCGTGAACTGGCCGTCCCGCAACAACCGTCTCATCCTTCACCCAGATGCTCTTGAATCCGGGCCGGCCCCCCTTGTCAGTTCCCCTCGTCAGGCGTTCGCTCCGGTATCCCCAGAGCGGCTGGCCACCGTTCTTGTAGCACCACCCGGTCTCGGGGTCTTGCGTCTGCACGTTGGCCCGGCATCCTTTGCGGGTGTGAAACGCCACCTCGCGGGAGTAGGCCTCGTTCTTGGCGAACGTACACGGCTCCGCGGCCCGGTGGTCTGCCCGCGCTGGCGGTGCTCTGAGCGGCAGGGGATCGCGTGCGCTGCGCCCGGGCGCGGCAGGATGTTCAGGCGGTCTCGGCGGCCTGGTGGTCGGGCGCCGCGGCCCGCGTGGGCCGGATCGCCCGGATCAGGCGTTGGGCGTCCTCGACGATCATGTAGAGGCAGGGCACCAGCAGTAGAGAGATGAGGCTGCCAAACAGGATGCCATACCCCAGCGACAGGGCCATGGGGATCATGAACCGGGCCTGGCGCGAGGTCTCGAAGATCATCGGCGCCAGGCCGCCGAACGTCGTCAGCGTGGTCAGCAGGATGGGCCGGAAGCGGCGGATGCCCGCCTGGCTGATGGCCTTGGCCGGCCCCACCCCCTGCTTCCGGAGGCCGTTGGCGTAGTCGATCATCACCAGCGAAGTGTTGACGACCACCCCGGCCAGCGCCACGATGCCCATCATGCTCATGACGCTCAGATCGTAGCCCATGAGGATGTGCCCCAGCACGGCGCCGACGATGCCGAACGGAATGGCCACCATCACGATGAGCGGCTGGACGTAACTGCTGAAGGGGATGGCCAGGAGGACGTAGATCCCCAGCAGCGCCATGACAAGGCCAAGGTAAAGGCTCTGCATGCTCTCGCGCATGTCGGCCTGGCGGCCCTCGTAGCCGTACCCCAGGCCGGGGTAGTCGCGCATGAGGCGCGGCAGGATGTCGGAGGAGAGGGCGGCCTCGACCTTGCTGGTTTCGCCAATGGGCTCGACGTTGGCCGTCACGGTGACGGTCCGGCGGGCCTCGCGGCGGGTGATGGTCGTGTAGGCCCGGCCGCGCTCCACCTGGGCCACCTGCCGCAGGGGCACGTCGCGGCCGGCGGGGGTCC
>Ga0315276_10002307_pt1 | contig 17410 bp, 12 predicted proteins | sample YL17G05_0_MG_FD_204542 | JGI IMG/M metagenome (GOLD analysis project Ga0315276, IMG submission 204542) | Sediment microbial communities from Yellowstone Lake, YNP, Wyoming, USA - YL17G05_0 | ecosystem: Environmental > Aquatic > Freshwater > Lake > Sediment | place: USA: Wyoming | collected... | reverse complement strand
ACGTCGCGAAGTTCGGGCTGCCGCGCCGGTCGTTCGAAGACGTCATCGACGGCGTCGGGATGGATCTGGACAGCCGGCGCTACGCCACGTTCGACGACCTGCGCGACTACTGCCTGCGCGTCGCGTCCGCCGTCGGCCTCATCTGCCTGGACATTTTCGGCGCCAGGGACGAAGGCAGCCGGCAGTACGCGATCGACCTCGGCATCGCGCTGCAACTGACCAACATCCTCCGCGACCTCGGCCGCGACCTCGCCGGCGGGCGGCTCTATCTTCCCCTCGAAGATCTTGCGCGCTTCGGCGTCACCGAAGACGACCTGCGCGCCGGGGTCGTGACCGCGCCAATCAGGGCCCTGCTCGACTTCGAGTCCAGGCGCGCGCGCGAGTTCTACTCTCGGGCCGCGGCCGAGCTGCCGAAGGCCGACGCGCGCCGCCTCGTCGCCGCGCGCATCATGAGCGCGATCTACTTCGACCTGCTGGAACGCATCGAGCGCAGCGACTACGGCGTGTTCGGCGAGACGATCCGCTCGCCGCGCTGGCGCAAGCTGCTCGTCGCCGGCCGCACGTGGTGCGTGGCGAAGGCCGGCTTGTGACGTCTCCCGACGTCATCGTCATCGGCGCCGGCGTGGCCGGCCTTGCTGCCGCGACATCGCTGGCCGGCAGGGGGGCGCGCGTAGGCGTCGTCGAGGCGCGGCCATCCCTTGGCGGCCGCGCGGGCTCGTACACCGACCCGGCGACGGGCGAGGTGGTGGACAACGGCCAGCACATCCTGATGGGGTGCTACCGCGAGTCGTTCGCGTTCCTTCGTCGCATCGGCGCCGCAGGCTACGTGAAAGTACAGCCGTCGCTCGAGGTGCCGTTCGTCGACACGGCCGGCCGTCGGACGACACTTGCTTGCCCGCCGCTGCCGTCGCCGTATCACCTGCTCGGCGGCATCATCGAATGGGACGCGCTTTCGTGGCGTGACAGGCTGTCAGTCACCCGCTTGGGCCCGGTGATTCGCACGGCGCGGCGGCACCTGGAAGGCAGGACGACCAACGTGGCCGCCTCGCCGGAGGAGACCGTCGAGAACTGGCTCATCCGCAACGGGCAGACCGCGCGCATCCGCGAGATGCTGTGGAATCCTCTTGCGCTGGCTGCGCTCAACCAGCCGCCGTCCGAGGCGGCGGCGCCGCCGTTTGTGCGTGTGCTGGCCGAGATGTTCGGCCCGGACCCGTCCGCGTCATCCATCGCGCTGCCGGTCTTACCGTTGTCCGAGACGTATACGGAGCCGGCGCGGCGCTACATCGAAGAGCGCGGCGGGGACGTGCGGACCAATGCGCGAGTGCGGGTGATCGTGGAGCACGGGCGCGTCGTCGGTGTCCGGGTGCGCGATCGCGAGCTCATCAGCGCGCCCGCCGTCGTGTCGTCGGTGCCCTGGTTCGCGCTGGCCGACCTGTTCGACCAGGTGCCGGCGCCGATCGCTGGCGTCGTTTGCGCCGCGTCCCAGATGGGCGCCTATCCGATTGTGACCGTGAACCTGTGGCTGGACCGGCCCGTGATGAGCACCCCGTTCCTCGGGCTGCCTGATCGGAACATGCAGTGGGTGTTCGATCGGCAGGCGATCGCGGCGGCGGCCGCCCCCCACCTGTCGCTCGTGTCGAGCGGCGCGGCGGAGATGGTCGCGTTGTCGAACGCCGTCATCACCGCCATTGCGTGGCGGGAGCTTCGCGAGGCGGTGCCAGCCGCGCGGCTCGCATCTGTCACGCGGGCCACCGTCGTGCGCGAGCGGCGCGCCACCTTCTCGCTGGCGCCGGGCCAACCCGCACGTCCGTCGAACGCCACGACGCTTGCCGGCTTCGTGCTCGCCGGCGATTGGACCGATACGGGACTCCCGGGTACGATTGAGAGCGCGGCGCTGAGCGGACACCGGGCCGCCGACCTGATCCCATAGATCGCAAGTGGGGTCAGCGTCGACATTCGTGGATCGGCGTCGAAGTCGGCTCTGACCCCACTTGATGTCGACTCTGACCCCAGTCGAATTGAGTCCTGAGTCCCGAGTTCCGAATATGACGTCCGTCATCATCCACTACCAGGAAATCGCGCTGAAGGGGCGCAACCGGCCGTACTTCATCAGCAAGCTGGTGAGGAACGTGCGCCGCCAGACCGCGGACCTGGGCGTGAAAGACGTGCGGGCGCTGATGGGGCGGATCGAAGTCGTGCTCGGGCCGGAGACGAAATATGAGCTGGTCGAGGAGCGTCTGCGGCGCGTGTTCGGCATCGCCAACTTCTCCAAGGCCGGCCGAGCGACGCTCGATCTCGACGCCATCGCCGAGGCCATCCTGACCGACCTCGAGGGCCACCACCCGGCGAACTTCCGGGTGAACGCGAAGCGCGGCAACAAGAGCTTCCCGATGACGTCGCCCGAGATCGAGCGGGAGATTGGCTCGCGCATCCAGGAGCGGTACCACTGGCCGGTCAAGCTCGACCACCCGGAGTTCAGCGTCAACGTCGAGCTGCTCAACCGCCAGGCGTTCTACTCGTTCGGGAAGCAGAGAGGCGCCGGCGGCATGCCCACCGGCGTGAGCGGCCGCGTGGCCTGCCTGCTGTCGGGCGGCATCGACTCGCCCGTGGCAGCCTACCGCCTCGCGAAACGCGGGTGCTCGGTGGTGCCGATCCACTTCCACAGCTACCCGTTCGTCACGCGCGCGTCGCAGGAGAAGGTGCGAGAGATCGCCGGGGTCCTGTCGACCTACCAGATGCGCACGAACCTGCGTCTCGTGCCGTTCGGCGAGCTGCAGCGCCAGATCGTGCTCAGCGTGCCCGCGCCGATGCGCGTCGTCATCTACCGGCGGTTCATGCTGCGCATCGCCGAGCGCCTGGCTCGCGACGCGCGCGCGAAGGCGCTGGTCACCGGCGAGGCCATCGGCCAGGTGGCGTCGCAAACGCTCGAGAACCTCACCGTCATCGCCGCCGCGACGACGATGCCCGTGCTGAGGCCGCTCATCGGGATGGACAAGGACGAGATCATCGCCGAGGCGATCAAGATCGGCACCTACGATATCTCGATCATTCCCGACCAGGACTGCTGCCAGCTCTTCACGCCGCGCAGCCCCGAGACCCACGCCCGGATGTGGCAAGTGGTCGCGGCCGAGTCGAAGCTGCCCGTCGACGAGATGGTGAAGGCCGCCGTCGACGGCACCGTCATCGAGGAATTCCGCTTCCCCGCAGGATCTACGGACGCGGAATAGGGGGACGGGGCGCATTTCCCGCACGGTCAACGGGGGAAATGCGCCCCGTCCCCGGTTTCCCGCAACCGGCCCGTCTTCGGCCATAATGGGCGCGCCTTTCCGGACCCACCCGTCTCCAGTCGGAGGTTTGATCATGCGGCGATTGCTTCCCTGGCGGATTCCCGCCCTGTTCGTCTGTCTCGTTGTCGTCGCCCACGTGGCGGTGTCGGCCCAGGCGCCGGCCGCCGCCAAGCGTCCGCTCGGCTACAAGGACGTCGACTACTGGCACGCCGTTCAGGGAACCCGGCTCTCGGCCGACGGCCAGTGGCTCGCCTACAGCGTGACCTCGCAGGCCGAGGACGGCGAACTCATCCTGCGCAACGTGGCGAGTGGCCAGGAGTTCAAGCACCCACGCGGCACGGGCGCGCAGTTCACGCAGGACGGCAGATTCGCCGTCTTTACGATTGCGCAGCCGAAGGCTGAGGAAGAGAAGGAGCGGCTGAGCGAAGCCGCGCCGGGCCAGGCTGCTGGCGAAGGCCGCGCGGCAGGCGGCGCAGCGTCGGGCCGCGGCGGACAGGCGGCGCGCAATCAGCCGCGCACGGGCCTGGGGATCATGTCGCTTTCCGACGGCAAGGTGACCGTGATCGAAAAGGTCGGGAGCTTCCAGCTGCCCGAGGAATCCTCCCCGTGGCTCGCCTACTACAAGGGCGTCGGCGGAACAGGCGGCGGTGGCCGCGGCGGGGCAGGCGGCCGCGGTGCGGGCGGGCGTGGCGGCGCGGGTGGCCGCGGAGGAGCAGCCCCTTCGACAGGCTCAGGGCAGGGTGCGCCGGCGGCAGCGGCAGCTCCGGCGCCAGCAGGCGGCCGTGGTGCAGCCCCTTCGACAGGCTCGGGCCAGGGCGGCACGAACGAGAAGCGCAAGGACAACGGGTCCGACCTCATCCTCCGCAATCTCGCTACCTCGGAAGACATCGCGATTCCCGACGTCGTCGAGTACAGCTTCGATACGAAGGGCGCATGGCTCGCGTACGCTACATCCTCGAGCGACGCGGCAAAGGACGGCGCGTTCCTGCGTCATCTCCCGGATGGGGCGGTGACGACGCTGATGGCCGGGAAAGGGCACTACAAGAGCCTGGCGTTCGACGAGGCGGGGCAGCAGGTCGCGTTCCTGAGCGACAAGGCGGAGTACGAGAAGCCCGTGTCGCCGTACCGCATCTACTACTGGAACGCGGCGGGTACGGCGAAGACACCCGCGGCGGGCGTGCAGAACCCCGGAGCCGCGAAGGGCGCGGCGAAGCCGGCGGCTCCGGCGAGCGGCACCACGCCCGTGGCCGAGAAGGCGGCGCCGGCCGCGCAGAAACCCGCGACTCCGGCATCGACGGCGTCTGCAGCCGCGCCCGCGGCCCAGGCGCCCGCGGCGCCCGTGATTCCGGAAGGGGCCGCGGGCGAGCTCGTGTCGGCCGCGACGCCGGGCATGATGGCGGGCATGGTAGTCGCCGACTCGTACGGCCCGCGCTTCTCGCGCGACGGCGCGCGTCTGTTCCTGGCGATGGGCAAGCCGCCCGCGCCGCCAGCTGATCCGAACGACAAGACTCCGGCGCCCACCAACGTCGATCTCTGGTATTCGAAGGACCCGCTCATCCAGCCGATGCAGAAAGTCCGCGTCGAGCAGGAGCGGTCGCGCAGCTTCCGCGCGGTCGTACACCTGGCGGATCGCAAGCTCGTCCAGTTGGCGGCGCCGGAGTTGCCGACGGTGAACCAGGGCGAGGACGCGGCTCGCGCGATCGGCACGTCCGACCTGAAGTACCGCATGGAGATCTCCTGGGACCAGACATACAACGACGTCTATCTCGTGGATCTGAAGACCGGCAAGCCGCAGCAGATCCTGGAGCACTGGGGCAGCGCCGGCACGGCGTTGTCGCCCGGCGGGAAGTACGTGCTCTACTTCGACGAGCGCATCGGGCACTGGTTCACGTACCGGATCGCCGATGGCGTCCGCACGAACCTCACCGACAAGCTCGGCGTCCGTTTCCAGCAGGACAACGATGTTCCCGACCTGCCCGGGCCGTACGGCACGGGCGGCTGGACGGCGAACGACCAGTCGGTGCTGCTCAACGACGAGTTCGACATCTGGGAGATCAAGCCCGACGGAACGTCGCCCCGGATGGTGACCAACGGTGAGGGGCGCAAGCAGGGCCTCATCCTGCGCTATCGCTCGCTCGATCCCGACGAGCGCTTCGTCGCGGCGACAAAGCCACTATTGCTGACCGCCACCAACGACGTTACGCGCGCGACCGGGTTCTACCGCGTGCCGCTCACCGGCACGGCGGCGCCCGAGAAGCTGGTGATGATGGACAAGGCGTTCGGCCCGCCCACCAAGGCCGCGAAGGCCGACGTCGTCGTCTTCACGATGTCGCGGTTCGAGGAGTTCCCGGATCTGTGGGTGAGCGACACGAGCTTCCGCGATCCGAAGAAGGTGTCGAATGCGAATCCGCAGCAGGCGGAGTTCGTCTGGGGCCGCTCGGAGATCATCGACTACACCAATGCCGACGGGAAACGCCTGCGGGCCATCCTGACCAGGCCGGACAACTTCGACCCGTCGAAGAAGTACCCGCTGATGGTCTACATCTACGAGGAGCTGACGCAGGGGCTGCACAGTTACCCCGCGCCGAATGTCGGCACCAGCATCAACGTCACGCGCTACGTCAGCAACGGGTACGTCCTGCTGCGCCCCGACATCACCTACGCGACGGGCTACCCGGGCGAGAGCTCGGAGAAGTGCGTCATCCCGGCGGTGCAGACGGTGGTGGCGATGGGCTTCATCGACCCGAAGCGCATCGGCATCCAGGGGCATTCGTGGGGCGGGTATCAGATCACGCACCTCATTACGCGCACCGACATGTTCGCGGCGGTCGAGGCCGGCGCGTCGGTGTCGAACATGATCAGCGCGTACGGCGGGATCCGGTGGGGCACGGGCATGGTGCGGCAGTTCCAGTACGAGAAGACGCAGAGCCGCATCGGGGCGCCGCCGTGGGACGCGCCGCTGCAGTTCATCGAGAACTCGCCCATCTTCTGGGTGAAGAAGATCAACACGCCGTATCTCACCATCCACAACGACGGCGACGACGCGGTGCCGTGGTATCAGGGGATCGAGTTCAACATGGCGCTGCGGCGGCTGGGCAAGGAAGCCTACATGTTCAACTACAACGGCGAGCCGCACGGGTTGCGCAACCGCGACAACATGAAGAACTGGACCGTCCACATGGACGAGTTCTTCGACCACTACCTGCTGGGCAAGCCGCGGCCGGAGTGGATGGACAAGGGCGTGTCCTTCCTGGAGCGCGGCAGGCGCGACGTCGCGCCGATGTTCAAGCGGTAGGACTATGGCTTCTTCAGAATCTCCGTGCCCGACGTGGTCATCCCGCACACGTTTCCGCTGTAGGTCAGCTTGACCGTGTCGAGCGACTGCGGGATCGCGACCGCCGAGATCGCAAACGTGCAACTCGGGATGGTGGGGCTGCTGCCCGTGCCGCTCACCGTGATGTTCGCCGTGATGCCTTCCAGTTTGCCCTCGGCTGAGCCCTTCAGGGCCAGGCCGCCGGCGCAGACCGCCGAGAACGTGCCGGTCGCGCTCGTGGTGGTCATCGTCGTGATCTGCCACTCGAAATTGCCGCATTCGCCCGGGTTGAACGACGACGTCGCCTTCTGGGTCGTCGAGGCCCACGCGCCGGTGTTCAACACGTTCGACACCTGGCCGGACGGCGAAGAGGGGCTCGAGCTGGGCGACAGGGGCGTCGTCGTTTCGTGCTTCACGTCCACGCACGCACTTGTGATCACCGCCAGGGCCAGCGCCAGGACGGTGGTTCCGACAAACAGCTTCGTTTTCATGGTTTCCTCTACGCGCCCGCCCTGCGCGGGTCGGCTGCGTCATGCCTGGCCAGCCGCATCGGCGGCCGGCTCCCAAAGTACGCTCCAAGCGCTTCGTGTGTGCTGTCGAACGCCAGACTATTCCACGGTATCGTATCGACCGAGAAAACTCCAACCTCCAGGCTCTCGTCGTCGGCCACCGTCAGATTGCCGCCGACCGCCGTGGCGCCGAACACGACGACGACCGTCGTGTGGCCCGGATAGGAGTGAATACTCACCAGGCCGTCGAGCGTGACGTCCAGCCCGCACTCCTCCCGAGCCTCGCGAACTGCGGCTTCCTCGAGCTGCTCGCCCCGATCCACGTAGCCCCCGGGAAACACCCAGCGCCCGTATCCCGGGTCGATGGCCCGCCGGCAGAGCACGATTTCGTAATCGCTCACGCGGATTATCGTGCCCACCGCGATCTTCGGATCGAGGTAAAACACGAATCCACAGGCCATACAGACCAGCCGCGGCTGGTCGCCGGCCTTGATCAGCCGGCTTTCGAACTCTCCCGCGCAGCGGGGGCAGAACCGGAACGGGCCGCTGTTGCCCTGTTCAATCATGATCGCTCTGCAGGAATCATACCGGAACCTGAAAACCTCTCCCGGAGTAGTTTCCGACGTACCAATAAAGCCACTCCGGGGGAGGTCTTCGACCCGCCTGCTATAATCAGAGTTTATGTCCATCTTGAAAATCTCGCGGATGGGGCACCCTGTCCTGCGCAAGAAGGTGAAACCGGTCCCGGTGTCCGAGATCAAGACGCCGCTCATCCAGCGTCTCATCGACGACATGATGCAGACGATGGTGGAGTATCACGGGATCGGCCTGGCGGCGCCGCAGGTGCACGAGGAACTGCGTCTGTTCGTGGCGCAGGTGGTGACGGACCGCGACCAGGACGAGGCCGAGGAGGCCGAGGACGCCGAACCGCGCCCGCCGACGCTGATGGTGCTCATCAACCCGGAGATTACGCCAGTCGGCCGCCACGTGGTTGAGGACTGGGAAGGCTGCCTGAGCATCCCCGACCTGCGCGGGCTGGTGCCGCGCCACCGCGACATCAAGGTCCGCGCCCACGATCGCACGGGCAAGCTCGTCGATATCCAGGCCAGCGGGTTCATGGCGCGGATCATCCAGCACGAGACCGACCACCTCGACGGCGTGCTGTTCCTCGATCGGATGAAATCGCTCGACAGTCTGAGTTTCCTCGACGAGTACGCGAGGTATCACGCGTAGATGGCGCCAGCGCAGTCGACCCGCTCTCCGCTCGTCATCGTCTTCGTCACGGTCTTCATCGACCTGCTGGGGTTCGGGATCATCATCCCGTTGCTGCCGTTCTACGCGGAGACGTTCGGGGCGCACGCCTTCACGGTGGCGATGCTCTCGACGTCGTTCTCGCTGATGCAGTTCATCTTCGCGCCGATCTGGGGGCGGCTCTCGGACCGGATCGGGCGGCGGCCGATCATCGTGTTCGGCCTGCTGGGGTCGTGCCTTTCGTATCTCGCGTTCGGGCTGGCCACGAGCCTCACGGCGCTTTTCGCCGCACGGATCTTCGCCGGGATCGCCGGGGCGAACATCCCGACGGCGCAGGCCGTGGTCGCCGACATCACCACGCCGGAGAACCGCGCCAAGGGCATGGGCATGATCGGCGCGGCATTCGGCATGGGGTTCATCTTCGGGCCGGCGATCGGCGGGTTCCTGAGCCGTTACGGCTACGCAACGCCGGCGTTCTTCGCCTCGGCGCTCTCGCTCGCGAACTTCACCGCGGCGTGGTTCCTGCTGCCGGAGACTCTCAAGCCGGAGCACCGCGCCATCGCACGCGTGGGCCGCATCGACGCCCTGCGCGCGGCGCTGGCCCGGCCGCACCTGCCGCTGCTCCTGCTCATCGGCTTTCTGGTCGTGGCGGCCTTCTCGGGGTTCGAGAACACGTTCGCGCTCTTCGCGGAGCGGCAATACGGGTTCCACGCCTCGACCATCGGCTACATCTTCGCGTTCGTGGGCGTCGTGCTCGTCATCGTGCAGGGCTTCCTCGTCGGCAAGACCGTCAAGAAACTGGGCGAGCACCACATCGTGCCCATCTCGCTCGCCATCGTCGCCATCGGCCTGCTGATGATTCCGGGCACGCACTCGATTCCCGCGCTGCTTGCGGCGAATGCGGTTCTCGCCATCGGCATGGGTTTCAACAACCCGTCGCTGCTGGCGCTCATCTCGCGCTATACCTCCGCGGGAGACCAGGGCGGCGTGCTCGGCCTGACGCAGTCGCTCAACAGCCTGGCGCGGATTGTCGGGCCGATGTGGGCCGGCTTCGCGTTCGACCACATCGGCATCGGCGCGCCGTACGTCAGTTCGGCGGCTGTGATGGGCATCGCCTGCGCGCTCGCGGTGACCGCACTGTGGCGCTCGCGCACGGATGCGGCGTAGGGAAGTAGTCAGTAGCCAGTAGTCAGTAGACAGAATTCAGAAGAGAGAAGCAGACAGACACTGTTGCTGCTGTGACAGTCGTGGAAGCCCGCTTCCGCCTACGCGCGGAGCGCTCCGGCGAGACTCGCCGAAGCCTTGGCGAAGGCGGTCAGCCGGCTCCTGGGGGTCACACCCACGGCGCCTGCAGCCCCAGCCGCTCGAGCTTCTCCTCGAGTTCGCGCCCCTCGAGGTTCGGCGTGAGCCGGCCGTCATCGCCGCGGCTCAGCAAGCCGCCCTCGTCTGCCAGTGCGAGCGCGCGTTCGCGGTTGCCAGAGGCGAGCGCCTCCAGAATCGTGCGCTCGATGCGCGAGAGCCTCGTCCCGCCCCGCCGATAATCGAGAAACGCCTCCCAGGTCAGTGGCACCCACGCCGCCACGATCCGGTCGCCGATGACGTTGGCGTACGCGCGGATCTCCTCCTGCGCGCGCTCGTCCATCCGCAGGTCCAGGAAGTGCAGCAGGTTCCGGAGGTCAATCTTCCAGTAGGCCTCGGTGTAGGTGGACAGAGGCAGGTCCTTTCGCGCCTGCTCGCGGGCGACACCGGCCGCAAGCCGCGCGTCATAGATATCGCGCGCCTGCCGCTGAAGCCCGCTTTCCTCCTCCGACAGCCGCGTGCCCTGCTCCAGCGGCAGAAACCCGCTGCTGCCCTGGCGGTTGCCCGTCGACTGCAGGCGCCACGCCGCGGGGGCGGTCCGTTGCGCGGCGGCAATCGCCTCGGAATAGCGGGTAGAGTACTCGTTCACGCTCGCGGTGCGATGCCGAATCCACTGCCGCCACACGTCCATCGGCACGCGCACGTGCAGCTTGATCTCGCACATCTCGAACGGCGTGGTGTGCGCGTGGCGCATCAGGTAGCGGAGCAGGCCGCGATCTTCGTGCCGGCGCTTGGTACCCTTGCCGTACGACGTTCGCGCCGCCTGCACGATCGCCGAGTCATCGCCCATGTAGTCGACGACCCGCACGAAACCCTCGTCGAGCACCCGGATGGCCTCGCCAAGCAGGGCGTCGAGTGCGGGAACCATCGGCCGGCCGAGCTTCTCGGCGCGCAGAGGATCGTCTGTGTGCGGCATCTACGCGATTATACGCCGCCGCACTTGGCGTATGATGACGCCATGCCATCCGTCATGATTTTCGGCAAGGACACCTGACCCTACACCAGCGACGCCCGTGAGGCGTACGCCCGGCGCGGCTTCGCCGTCGACTACGTCAACGTGAAGAAGAACGCCGCCGACCTTCAGCGCATGCTGTCGTTCAGCAAGGGAAGCCGCGACGTGCCCGTCATCGTCGAGGACGGCAAGGTGACGATCGGGTACGGGGGCAGTTGAGGCGTGTAACAACAGACGGTTGCGCAACCTGCGTGAGCGGCTACGCCGCGGGAACGGGTTGCGAGACTGGCTGCTGGTGCCGCCGTGCGCGGCACACAACACTTGACACTCGACGCCGCATTCAACCTGGCCCCATGTCCCAATCCCACCCGCGCCCGCCGCTGCCCTGGCTCCAGCGTTACTCGACGCCGGTGCACATCCTGATCACGCTCGGCCTGTACGTCCAGATGGCGCTGCTCGCCGGCGTGGCCAGCGCGCCAGGCGTCTACGCGGCGCTGCTCGCCTGGCCGGCCACCGCCTCGTGGGCCCTGCCGCTACGCGCGTTCGCCGGCTGCTGCCTGGCGTGGGGCGTGTACTTCTCGTACACGATCTGCGTCATCTTCGTCGCCGGCGCGTTTCGGGTCCTCACCCGCGCACGGAGTCCCCTCGGCACGTTCTCGTTCCACTCGCTGCAGGCCATCCGATGGGCCAGCTACAACGCCATCGGGCTGCTCGTCCGCTACACCTGCGTGAACTTCATCCGCGTGACGCCCTTCCTCCCGCTCTTCCACCGCATGATGGGCATGAAGATCGGGCGGCGCGTCCTGATCAATACCACGATCATCGCCGACTGCAACCTGATCGAAATCGGCGACGACACCTTGATCGGCGGCGACGCGCAGGTTGTCGCGCACGCGGCGGAGGGCGGCAGGCTCGTGACGGCACCCATCAAGATCGGGAGCCGCGTCACAGTCGGCCTGATGGCGGTGGTCTTTCCGGGAGTCACGATCGGCGACGATGCGGTAATTGCCGCGTGCGCGGTGCTGCCGAAGGGCACGACAGTCGGTCCCGGCGAGATCTGGGCCGGCGTGCCGGCACGAAAGATCGGCGAGGTGAGCAGCCGTCTATAGCTCCAGCCCGCGCTGCCCGTCCGGGCCCCTCCGCCGCCGGGGCCGAGCGACGGCCGGATCGGGCTCTACGGACAGGCGTGAGTTGTGGAGCCACATCGACACCGCCTGGACCGCGCCGATCGATGGCTGCGCGTTGCAGGCGGCCTTCAGCTGATCGATCTCCCAGCGCCCTCGACGCTTCCTGATGCTGAGCGTGCACCGCTGCGGCGCGAGCACCCGGTAGAACGCGAGCGTGCCGAGGGCCGCCTGGCTCATGTAGTCGGCCGCGCAGTTCTTCTGGAGTCGACCTTCCTCGACGAGCATCGCGGGCGTCGTGATGGGCACGATCGTCGGAGTCCCCGGCACCGGCGGACTGAGGCAGCCCCCTGAGCCCCCGGGTCGTCCGGGAACCATGACGATCCGCCGCCTCGCCTCCACGACGTCCTCGCGTCCGGTGATCGCGGCAAGTGCCTGCGCGGCCTCGCGCTGGCGTGCGGTACGGTCGATCAGGGCCAGGTCCTGCTGCACCCGCGCGTGTTCCTGTTCGATGCGGCCGACGGCCGCGAAGCGCGGAAGGGCGCAGGTCGGCCGGACGAGGCCCCAGAGACGCACGACCTCCGAAAGCCTCCGCGCGTGCTCGTCCGCTTCGGCTTCGTCCTCGGCCCTGGCGAGCCTGGCGAGCGCCGCCGGCGTGAGGTGCGCCAGCGTCCCCTCGTCCAGCACGCGCAGGACGGCCAGGTTGATCATGGGCACGTGCGCAAGGCGCTCGCAGATGGCGTTGTCCGCGAGCCGGGCGCTGAGCTGTCCGAGACGCGCGAAGGTGACGAGCCGGGGCGGGACCTTCTGCAGGATGCGCCGCACCCGTTCTGTCGGCGGGAAGCCGAGCCGGGCGAGCAGATCCCGCTGCGGGTGATAGGCCATGAGCTGGCGCTTGCGGGCGAAGTTGACCGGCGAATCGAGCGCGGTGAGATTGGCGCCGGAGGCCACCGCGAACGCCAGCGCGGGATTGGACGCAAGCAACTGTTCGGCCGCGGGCCCGCCGCGCGTCAGCCAGGCGAGCAGGTGCCAGTGACGCTCCGGGAACGCGCCGACAGCCGCGCGGATGTCGGCGGGAATCAGTGCGCAGAACTTGCGGAGTTCAGCCAGTCCCTCGTAGTCGGCGGCTTCGCCCGCGTGCCCGGCAGCTTCGCCCGCGTGCCCGGCAGCCACGTCAGGCTCCGCGCAGCCGCGGTCCGGGACGAGCGCGAGCGGAGGCAGGCACGCGGCCCACGCGGTTCCCGGGCGCGTCGATCGGAACGCCGACATCACAGGCCACGGCAAGAGCACCGTCAACGACGGCGGTGCGTCGTGGATCAGCCGACCCGTGCGATCGTCGAACCGGAGCGCCATGACAATTGGAAGACGCAAGCGGCCCACTCGGCGTGAGCCGAGGGCCCCCTCACAACCCGCCGCCTCGATTGTCGAGACCGGCCGGGATCGCGATCCTAGCGCTGTCGTCGGCGGTGTCAATCTTGACAAACAGACACGATCTGCCCCGCCTCGACGCCCCCTTGCCCAACGTGGCACGATAGACCTGAGATGATCACGCTTTCCGGTGTTTCCAAGACCTTCGACGGGCGGCGGACGGTCACGGCCCTCGATCACCTGGACCTGACGATCGCGCGCGGCGACATGGTGTCGATCGTCGGGCCGTCGGGCTCGGGCAAATCCACGCTGCTCAACCTCATCGGCGCACTCGACCGGCCATCCACCGGCTGGATCGATATCGACGGCCAGCGCCTCGACGGGCTGTCGGACGATGCGCTGACGAGGGTGAGACGGGACAAGATCGGGTTCATCTTTCAGTTCTTCAATTTGCTCCCGACGCTCAGCTGCCTGGAGAACGTCGCGCTGCCCCTGCACCTGCGCGGATGGGCCAGAAAGAAGGCCTCGGACCGGGCGCGCGAGCTGCTGGACCTGGTGCAGCTCACCAAGCGCATCGAGCACGTGCCGGACGAGCTGTCGGGCGGCGAGCGCCAGCGTGTCGCCATCGCCCGCGCGCTCGCCATCTATCCGCCGATCCTGCTGGCCGACGAGCCGACAGGCAACCTCGACTCGGCCACCGGCGCCGACATCCTCGAGCTCATCAAGGACCTCCACCAGCGGCTGAACGCGACGGTGCTCATCGTGACGCACGACCAGCACGTCGCGAACAGCTGCTCCCGCACGATCACGCTGCGCGACGGCCTCATCGTCGGAGACGAGCGGCGATGAGACTGCTGCGCCTCATCACCTGGCCGTACGTGCGCCGGCATCGGCTTCGCACGGTGCTCACGACGGTGGGCATCGTGCTTGGCGTATCCGTGTTCATCGGGATGCACACGGCCAATCAGTCGGTGCTCTACGCGTTCTACAAGACGGTCGACCGCATCGCGGGCAAGGCGGAGCTGCAGATCACCGCGGGCGAGGGCGGGTTCCCGGAGGACGTGCTCGAGCGGGTGCAGGCGCTGTCCGAAGTAAAGGTGGCAGTGCCGGTCATCGAGGCGCCGGTGGATACCGGGCTGAAGGGTGAGGGCAACCTCCTGATCCTCGCGGTCGACATGACCGGCGATCGATCCTTGCGCGACTACGACCTGGAGAGCGGCGAGGATGCCGTCATCGACGACCCGCTGGTCTTCCTGGCGCAGCCGGACTCGCTGATGGTCACGCGCGAGTTCGCCGAGCGCAACGGCCTGTCGATCGGCACGAAGGTGCCGATGCGGACCATGGACGGCGAGAAGCAGTTCACGGTGCGCGGCATCATGAAATCCGGCGGGCTGACGCAGGCCTTCGGCGGCAACCTGGCCGTGATGGACATCTACGCCGCGCAGATGGTGTTCGGCCGCGGGCGCACGTTCGACCGCGTGGACCTCGCGCTGACGCCCGGCGTGACGATCCAGCAGGGCCGCACGGCCATCGAGATGGCGCTCGGGCCGGGCTACCAAGTGGAGCCGCCCGCGTCCCGGGGGCAGCAGATTGACTCCGTTATCCGCGTGTACGCGTTCACCGCGAACATCAACAGCGCGTTCGCGCTGTTCATCGGGATGTTCATCATCTACAACTCGTTCTCGATCGCGGTGGCGCAGCGGCGGCGCGAGATCGGGATCCTGCGCGCGCTCGGGGCGTCGCGGAGCCAGATCCGCAACCTGTTCCTCATCGAGAGCGGTCTGTCGGGGCTGGTCGGATCGCTCATCGGCCTGGTGTGCGGCGTGCTGCTGTCGCGCGGGCTGGCGATCTACATCTCGAGCCTGATCGCCGGCGTGTACGGCATCGCCGAGCGCACGACGGAAGTGGCCCGCGACCCCAGCCTGATGATGGTCGGCCTCGTCATGGGTGTGGTCACGAGCGTCGTCGCGGGATTCATCCCGGCGCGAAACGCCTCACGCGTGGATCCCATCCAGGCACTTCAGAAGGGCCGCAACCAGGCGGTCAGCGCCGGCGAGAACCGCCTGCGCCGCATCGCCGCGCTCGTGCTGGGCGCGGCGTCTCTGACCCTGCTCACGCTGGGCCAGGGCACGATGCCGATGTTCTACGCCGGTTTCGGGATGGCGATGATCGCCCTCCTGCTGCTGAGTCCGACGGGCGCGCTGTGGCTCACCCGGGCGCTGCGGCCGGTGCTCAAGTTCCTGCGCCCGGTCGAGGGCGCGCTCGCGGCCGACAGCCTGATCCAGTCGCCGAGGCGCACCTCCGCCACGGTGACTGCGCTCATGCTTTCGCTGGCGCTGGTCGTCAGCCTGGGCGGCATCGCGACGGCCAGCTACAACTCGATCATGAACTGGACGACGACCGCGCTGAACCCCGACCTGTTCGTGACGGCGTCGCAGAGCCTGACGGAGCGCAACTTCAGGTTTCCGGCGGCGCTGGGCGGTCAACTGGAGAAGATTGAGGGCGTCGACGTCGTCCAGCGCGTGCGCAGTCACCGCATCAACTACCGGGGCACGCCCGTCATGCTGGTGGCGGTGGAGGCGCGGTCGCTGGCGGAGCGCGCGCGCCGGCCGCCGGTGGAAGGCCCGCCGGAGATGTACGAACTGGCGGCCGAGGGGAAGGGCGTGATCCTCTCGGACAATTTCGCGAGGCTGCGCAACCTGCACTACCGCGACGTGATGGAACTGGCGACGCCGACGGGCGTCCACCAGGTGCCGATCGTCGGCCTGGTCGTCGACTGGTCGGATCAGCAGGGCGCCATCCTCATGGACCGGGCGACCTACATCAAGTGGTGGGGCGACGACACGGTCAACATCTTCCGCATCTACGTGAAGCCGGGCGCGCCGCCGATGGAGGTGCGCCGGCGAATCGTCGAAAGGTTCGCCGGAACCCAGCGCCTGTTCGTGCTGACGAACAAGGAAGTGAAGTCGTTCATCTCCGGCCTGACCGATCAGTGGCTCGGCCTGGCGTACGCGCAGATCGCCATCGCGGTGCTTGTCGCCATCCTCGGGATCGTGAACACGCTGACGGTATCCATCATCGACCGGCGCCGCGAGCTCGGCGTACTCCAGGCGGTGGGCGGGCTGCGCAACCAGATCCGCCGCACGATCTGGATGGAGGCGCTCACGATCGGGGTCGTCGGCCTGGTGCTGGGGTTCGCGGTCGGGTCTGTGACGCTGCACTACATTCTCGAGATGGCCAAACGCGACCTTACCGGCATGGCCCTGCCCTACACCTTTCCGTGGCGCATTGCGGCGCTGCTGGTGCCGCTGATTCTCGGCTCTGCGTTCGTGGCGGCGCTCTGGCCGGCGGAGTCGGCCGTGCGCGGCTCGCTGGTGGAGGCGCTGGAGTATGAATAGCCGCATCGAAAACCACTCCCGGAGTTGTTTTCTCGAGCTCGAAAACTACTCCCGGAGTTGTTTTCTTGGGCGTTCCACGGTACGGAAGCACTCCGGGATTGGTTTCTGGCGGATCGCGGTAACGCTGGTTGCCATTCTGCTCGCCCCGGCGATCGCCCGTGCCCAGGACGCCCGGCAGATCATGGAGGAGGCGCAGAAACGCACCGACGCGAAATCGCAGCACTACGAGGGGCTGCTGCAGGTCGTCGACGCGAAGGGCAAGGTTACCGACAAGCGGTGGTCGTACGACCGGACCGGCTCGCACGGCCGCAGCAAGTCGGTGCTCACCTTTACCCAGCCGGCCGAAGTGAAGGGTGTGGCACTGCTCGTCATCAACTATCCCGACCGGGCCTCCGACCAGTGGATGTGGACGCCGGCCATCCAGCGCGAGCGGCGCATCGCGATGCAGGACCGCTCGACGCGGTTCTTCGGCACCGACTTCAGCTTCGAGGACCTCGAGGAGCGGGACACGGAGCAGTACGACTACGCGATGGTCGGCGACGACACCATCGAGGGCGTGGCGTGCTGGAAGATCGAATCGAAGCCGCGCAAGACGAAGTCGTCGCAGTACACGTCGTCCATTGTGTGGGTCCGCAAGGACAACTACGCGTTTCAGCGCGTCGAGAACTTCGTCCAGGGCGCCATCGCACGCCGGCTGAAATACTCGCGCATCGAGAACGTGCAGGGCATCTGGACAGGGCGCGTGCTCGAGATGGCCGACCTGCGCCGCAACAGCCGCACGGTCCTCACCTTCGAGAAGCTCGAGTACAACGTGCCGATGAAGGACGAGAACTTCACGCTCCAGGCGCT
>Ga0315276_10002306_pt1 | contig 17414 bp, 21 predicted proteins | sample YL17G05_0_MG_FD_204542 | JGI IMG/M metagenome (GOLD analysis project Ga0315276, IMG submission 204542) | Sediment microbial communities from Yellowstone Lake, YNP, Wyoming, USA - YL17G05_0 | ecosystem: Environmental > Aquatic > Freshwater > Lake > Sediment | place: USA: Wyoming | collected... | reverse complement strand
CTCTCCTGCTTTTTATTCCCCCTCTCCTGCTTTTTATTCCCCCTCTCCTGCTTTTATTCATAATACAAATAAAATAAAATGAACGTTTATAAATATGGTATTTATTATAAAAATTATTTATTACTAGTATAACTGTTATAGCTTACCACCACCTTGTTCATGAAATAAATCCCGTTCCAGTATGTTATTAGCGCCGTCAAAATGTAACCGAATTGTTCAAAATAACCGGACAACAGCGTGTCCTTGTACAAATTATATACTAAAAGCGTGAGGACCGAATGAGAAATGCAACCTGGCGCGCGAATCCATAAATTAATATAGTTGTTCACCTTTTTTTCAGAGAGATAATCCAATTTATCATTCTTAACTAAAAATAATAAAAAATAATCCACCATGCCAGGAAGACCCGTTGTAAAAAACAGCGAATAATTGATCAAACGCCCCGTTTCAAACTGGTGTGCCAACAATAGTGCTAATCCCATCAAAACGTGATGTAACCAATCATCCGTTTTAAAATACTTGTAATAACAATACACGTGATATGTGTGAAGCGATACCGTTACAATTGATGGCAAAACGCTTACATTTTCCGTGAGAATATTCTTGAAATCTGTGAATGTGCTTATGAAATCGCCACATGTCAAATAAACGATGAATACATTGTTTACTCCATGAATTAAATAGTATTTTCCCTTGTATTTTTGTCCAATGATATTATCAACTCCGACATATATTCCAAAAATTCCAATTAAATATAAAATATTCATAAATATTCCTGTTTTTTCTTCATTTTCCTGATTCTGATTCAGTTGCATTTTATTATGTTATGGATGGTCGCTATCAGCGTTGTCTTATTATTATTTTACTTATGCATCTAAATGGTTTATATAAATTTTATAAATAAGTAAATACATACACCACACATATTTATTTATAAAATTGAATAATTATTATTTAAAATGACAAATTACAACAATACACAACAATACACAACAACACATATAAAAAATGAACCCAGCCAAACTACTGCCAAGTTTGACATTCGGATTCTTATTTGTTGCATTCGCACTTGCATCCAATGCATCCAATGCAAATTCAACAAATCCAAATAATAGTAACAACATTTCAAATACTTATTGTGACAACGCGGCGGACGTGGAGACATGTGATGCCGTCGCTATGCTGAAAGCGAAACGAGAAATGTCCGACGCACCCACCCTTTTAATGTATCTTGCAATTGCTGCAATTATAGTTATTCCTCAAATACCGCAGATTGATATTTGATAGATATACTATTGATACTATTTTCATTCATTAATCCTAATCGCTAATCGCTGAATCCATTATCTTCTCCTATGATTAATTTTGCAATTATCGGGTCATCTCTCCAACTCGGAATGCGCGTTTTTAATTGAAGGTGCAAATTTATCAAGGTGTCATAGTATTCCGGTTGCGCCATGAATGTCCCCGTAAAGCGCAGAGCCCACCCGAGCGGTAAATAAGGATTGCCGTTTGCCATTTTTTTTTGAGATTCGCGATAAGGAGGAACGTATAAACAATGATAGTGTGTTGAGAACCATTTCGCCAAAGTATCACATTCCTCTTCCGTTTTATTTATTTCATTCAACCTATTCTTTTCTAGAAATTCATTTGCCAATTTTACATAACTCAACATTGATTTTATAAAGTCATCGTTTCGTTCCAATTGAAGCCACCGTTTTTCTTTTTCATCCATTTCATCAAATTTTATCAACGAGAGAGCACTCACACTCATACTGATGTGTATTCTATGTAACTGTATTATGTTGTTGTTTTTATTACATTATTATTATCTATTTATAAATTGGCACATCATTTAATAACAATAAAATAAAAATTTATATATAGTTATATATATATTGCAATGTTTTCATCATCTCCTTTTAAATTTTTGGTTCGAGGTGATCCTGATCCTCCTGCTGCTGCTTCTGCTGCTCCTTCCGTTCGGCCTACTGCTGCTGCTCCTTCCGTTCGGCCTACTGCTGCTGCTCCTTCCGTTCGGCCTACTGCTGCTGCTCCTTCCGTTCGGCCTACTGCTGCTGCTCCTGGTCTTTTTAAATTTATGACGCGTGGTAATGCTGCTGCTCCTTCCGTTCAGCCAACTGCATCCATTCCACTCCCATTTGTAAAGTCTGAAACTGATTTAGGTAATACTCCTATACAGTCCACGATTTTAGAACAGTTTGAAAAAACGTCTGTAGTTGATTTCATTAATGTATCAAATGAAATTGATAACTACATATATGGTAATGATTTTGCAACAGCAACAGCAGGCATGACACCCGACCAAATAGAAAACTACAGAGTTGCATGTTGGTATAGGTTCCAAGATACGCTTTTGGTTCCTGCCATGAATCGCATGATGTTAGCTTCCGGTGATCCTGCCATGATTCAATTGTCGCAAATGGCGAGAAGTTATACACAGGCTGCTGCTGATGCTGCTGCTGCTGCTGCTGCTGCTGATGCTGCTGCTGCTGCTGCTGCTGCTGCTGCTGCTGCTCCTAATCCTCCTCCTAATGCTGCTGCTGCTGCTGCTGCTGCTGCTGCTGCTGCTGCTGGTTTACAGGACGTGCATGACAAGTTCAAGTTGTTGTCTCATTTAGAATATTTTGCCACAAATTTATACACAAAAAATTCTACAAATCAATGGCAGCAGTTTTTCAGAGTATTAAATCGCACACTGTTACAGCCAGTTCAAAATGCGGGACCAGAAATACTCGTCAATAAACTACCATATGACGATGATAAAAAAATATTTAATGTGTGGTTTTTCTTGTTTTTGAGTGGATTGCAAAAACTGATTGTGTCTGTTCCAGCCATGTTCACAGATCCAAGTAATCCACAAAGAAGCAGTGTTCGTTTGTATAGAGGTATGGGCATAGGTGAAACATTGAGCCAGACTTTATGGCAGCCTCCTGTATTGCAGATTTCTACGAATCAATCGCTTTTTGCAACCAAGCGTGACGTCGTTGCCAATGTTCCAATTCACACAATAAATGAATACGAGACACGCGGATTCTCAAGTTTTTCATCAACCATTGATAATGCTTGTACATTCGCATTAAACAAAGATCCAACCATATTTGTTTATGAACCGGCAAGAGGAAGAGTCGAAATGTCAGATTTGAGCATTGTCACCGATTTTCCAAAAGAAAATGAATTTTTGATGTTTCCTAAAAAAAAAATGCTTGTTGTTTCAAGAGAAGTTTCTATAAATTTTTCAGGATATAACGAAACGTGCGGTGTGCAGAATCAGGAAAATGTACCAATAACTTGGTTAGGCCTAATGGATGCCCAAATCGTTGACGGTGATAATGGTGCGCCCGAATACGACATCCGCACAGGCATTGATGTATCACATACGACTAGTGGTGGAAGGCGCAAAAAGCGCAGCATCAACCATGTGCATAAATATATTACTCGTCGTCGTCGTCGTCGCCGCAATCATAAAAAAACTCAGAAATATCGCGGTCGCAAATATAAAAAATAAAAATGTCAAAATAAAAAAAACGACAACTTGAAAATAGCAAATATTTAGAACATCTAGAAAAAAATTTATTAAAAAATGTAAATAAAATTTTTCAGAATAATTATTATATTTACACACTATATAAAAGACTATATAAAAGAAAAAATGGCAAAAAGATGTTCTCACTCATGTAAAAAGCACTGCAAAAGCAAAAGCAGCAAACGTGGTCGTAGTCGTAGTCGTAGTGCCAAGCAGCGCCGCTCTCGCACTCGGCGTCATCGCGGAGGCGCAATGAAAGCGTTGAGCCCTAGTCCCGTTTGAAAGAAAAGGTGAGTGGTCCCCGCGCAAATTATGCAAACTTTACATTCATTTGTTCTCTCAGCATTGTAGAACTAATGTTTGGCGTTCTCGGCAAATATATAACGCAGCAATCCACCCAGTCAAATTTATCTTGCCAGTCATCCCCCATTATAAGTATATTTGCGCTGTAAAGCTTAATGTATTCATTCTTCAATTCCATCGACGTCTCCTCAAATACTTTTTTTACAAACTTGCACCTTTTTACATTTTCTAAACGCGTTTTTAAATCATCTCTCGGTAATATTTGCTTTTTCTGAAATGTAAACTCGTCGCTTGACACGCCTGCGCAAATATTTTCCGAATACTTGCAACATCTCGACAATAAATTCGAATGACCCATGTGCCACATGTCAAATGTTCCAAATGTAATTACTTTTATAATGTCAATTTTCGGTTTATTTAAATACACTATGTCGGGGTCATTATAAAACATTTCAATGAATGAATTGTAAACGTGAAGCTTATCCACATAATTCAAATACAAAATTACTTCCACTTCTCTGGCGTACGAAAAATATTCAATTACAACATTTGGAAAGTAAAACTTAATGCACGCCGAATGCTGTATAATAAAATCAACTGAAAAAACATAAATCCTTCCTATCTCTTTTTCTCCAATTTCGGATAATAATTCAACTTGATTTTTTGTATATTTATTATCCATTATTTTCATAACATTGTTCTTATTTCCGGCGGATTTTGTAATATTTTGATTTTGATTTTTATTGTTGTTTTTATTAGTGTTATTATTGCAGATTTTATGCATGGTATTTTGGATTGCTTTTGATTTTCTATTTTCAAATTCGTCATATGCAGAGCGCCACGACCCCGTTTGAAAATGAGTTTTTGTTTTTATAACGGCTTCATCTGTATTTCCATACGTTTTATAAACCTCTAAATTTACATTATTGAAAAATGGTAATGGAAGCCCGTCAAACATGCGCCTTCTAAACGGAATTACATCGCGAATGTGTAAATTTTTCATGTGGTACAAACCCCACAACCCACTGTTTCTTAAAAAACCATTTTTATCAACGTATGAATAATATACATCACACGCAAACCCAGAACGTTTATGGACTTGGTCTTGGTCTTGGTCATAGTCATCAGGTTGGTTTCCATGCGTAAATTTGTGAATTTGAGAATTAATGCTGCACCCTCCATTCGTATACTCGTTTGTAAACTTATTTTTATTTTTTACTATTTTAAATCCATTTTTTCGCAAAATTGGAAAAATTTCAAATAGCAATGTAAGGTGACTATTTAAAATAACAACGCTGTAACCATCTGACCACGGAATCGTTCTGCTATTTCTTAAAAGACCAATCGAACTCCCTGCAAAAACGGCATACGGCACGTTATACCTGTCTAGAATCCTGAAATATATGGTTGCATGATCACGTTTCAATTCATTGTGTTCATTCAATTTACAATTTGTCATTCCAACCGTAGGCAAATAATAACCGCCGCATACAACGTTCTTGTCGTCAGTATTCTCAATGTCGTTATCATTGGTTTCATCCTTTTTATTAAAAAAACAACTCATATTGTTTTCAAACAAGTCCGATGATGTCGTCATATTAGGGTTTCGAGGCATTGTTATATAATTATAATTATTACGTTTCATTATTTATTTATTGTTGATTTATTTATTGATTTATTTATTGATTTATTTATTGCAAGGTTTTATTAATTACTTTTTACCTTATAATAAATTAATTTCATTTTTTACAAGTATTTCACAAGGGACATAAGGATTCAATTATTAGAATTCATTCTTGAGCGCCTCAATAATAGACCTTTCAAGCAACCTTTGAAATCATAAAGAGAACTGATTCGACATGGTAATTCGCATATCCCTTTTGCCCTTTTACTATGGGTTTGTCCATAAAATAGCGACAGTTCAAGCATTCTTATAACAATGCGCTCTTCGTCGGTTAAAACAAAAGCTTCGGCGGATGCTAAATTCTTGTCATCAGACAAATCCACCCTCACCCTTCCTTCATACGTATAACGGTTATAATTCCCACAACTATATATTTTATTACATTTAAAAGGAGAGTTTCGCACTAAACCCAAACCAATGATTCTGTTAATGTCATTGTGCATTTCCAATACAATGACCCATTCGTCTTTTCTTACCGTTTGCTTCAGCGCAGATGGAGCACCATAAACACAATGAGTTAATTTATTTGTTTTTTTCCTCCACTCTACATTCTCATTTAGAGTAGTTTTATTGAATCTTGCAGTGCAAATTTTTACCATAAAATAATTGGAAAATTTGTTCTGTGTTCTTGCTTGCTTTTTATAAACCACGCATTTTATCAATTTTTTATATATTATTTACTTCACAATTTAGAAAAAGGTTCAATAAAATAAAAAATAATGTATTGTATTTATATTATTATATCGTAATATCATTAACAATGCTTTTTTCATACACCCAACCAAAATCACAAGCAATACGCACAGCACTAGCACTAGCAGAGAAACTTGCACGATCAAAATCTTTGAGAATGAACAGTGTCATAAATAAAAATGTAATAAATAATTTAACAAAAAAAATATACAATAACACTTATCATGAACCAACTTCAAGCACCAAAAAAATACTTGTTCTGTTTGTGTATCATATTTACAACAATAGAGTAAAAAATTTTATTAAAAAATGTATTTTTAATGATAATAATGTTGATTTTATTATAATATCAAACACAAAAAATCAAAATAATAATAACGTATTGAATGCAATTTCAAAAAGAAAAAATGTGAAAATATTATTTCGAGATAACGTGGGTTATGATTTCGGAGGATGGAGTGACGCTTTGTTCAAAGATAACTTGTATGAAAAATACGAGAATTATATTTTTGTAAATTCTTCAGTAGTTGGTCCATTTTTTAAACCCGATTTTAAAGGTAGATGGACCGATATCTATATAAATGGTTTGAAAGATAATGTAAAATTATTTGGAAGCACAATTAATACAATAAAAAATCCATTACATTCGGCACACATCCAATCATATATTTTTTCAATGGATAAAAACACATTAAAATATTTAATTGATTGTTCTATATTTAGCACCACCAATTATGCAAAAAATTTTAATAGCGCTATATTTGAGAAAGAAGTTTTAATGTCTAGAAAAATAATTGAAAATAATTGGAATATAGGTTCTCTTATGAAATACTATGAAAATGTAGACTTTACATTTCGTGATAAAAAACCAAACGACTATAATATGATATTTTTAGATGATGTAATGTATCCACATAGTAGAAACATAATATGGAATGAACAAGAAATTACATTTATAAAAGGAAATAGATTTGGAATGTAAATGAAACTTTTTTTATTGTTTTAAAAATTAAATTAAAAATATAATATGAAAAAGTATAAGTTGCGATATTATATTATTATTACAACTTATTGAATTGTAATAATTATGAAACTATACTTTGACAAGAATAAGAATAATAATAATAATGTCGGAATAAATAATATAATTATTCGCATGCCGCATAAAAAAAATAAATACAATATTCCTCTACACATATCAGACAGATACATTTATCAAATGGAATACAATATTGATACAATAAAAAAAAGAGTGCCTTCTTTATTTATTGATAAAACCCAGAAAAATTATTATTTTGCTAGCACCGGCATAACCAACTTGACGTTGACAACATACAATGAGTTTATTCACGACCAAGCAATATTATTTTTCAATATATTGAGCAGGTACTGTCTTGATGAGACATTTGAGTATGCAATATTTGCTGGTAATTCTGTGGGACTGCTCCGGAATCAAAATAATTTGCCTTGGGGAGACGATTATGACATTATTATTTTTGACAAACACGTTCCAATTTTATTAAAAACGATTGCTCCAGAACTTGAAAATTTTGGATTTAAAATAGAATCTAAAATCGAACATGGTGTGACTTGTGGTATTCAATTTTTTGGACCTACTATCAATTTTAATAATCATTCCACTCCAACTAGCTCAAACTCAACCAGCGTTTTTCATTGTGATGTGTTTTTTTCCTATTTTGACAAAAATAATTTTTTGAAAAATAGAGGCGGTTGGGGACTATATCATGAAAAAAATATTCCCCACAATGTTGTTGTTCCATTCAAACGGCACATGTTTCACGGAATGTTGTTACCATTTTTCAATAATCCAAAAAAAGAAGTAGAGATTTGTTATACAAATGTCGATAAATGTTCAATCTTTTCTCATCATTTACAGAAATCTCAAAATAATTTGTCTGGAACTATCTTTTATAACAAATGGGAAAATGCATATCTAGATTTCAAATATATTGTTAAAAAATCTATTGAAAATACCAAAAATGCCATTGGTGCTGCTACCGCACATTCGAGTGACCCATTATCATTATGTAAAAATAAAAATAAACTAGTGCTGAATGCAGACAATAAAAACAATCTATTAGGACGCAGTTCGTGCATATTATCAAAACTGAACTTTTTTTGTTACTTGTCTGAACACAATATTGGCTCGATCGTCGCACACGCAGACGCATCCGAATTCATATGCGAACACGCCGCAGACGTGAAATTCTATTTTCCGGAAATTGATATTACATATATTGACGATGGATGCAAACCAAGCCCTGTTGTTCCCATTTTCTACACTTACATTGATACTTTCATTCAGGAAGCAGAAAAAAAATGATTTCATTTTCATTTTCATTTTCATTTTCATTTTTTTCACGTGAAAAAAATATAAATTGAAAACTTAAAAACTATACTTACATTCATCAGTTTCCAGTTTCATCAATCAGACAAATCAAATCGAATAATAATGGCTCACTTCAATCAACAACGCGGCGACAATAGTGGTGAGTATAATAATAAGGAAAATGTAAGAGAAAGAGACAGTCGAGACAGTCGAGACAGTCGAGACAGTCGAGACGATCGTGACAGTCGAGACAGTCGAGACGATCGTGACAGTCGTCCTCAGCAACAACAGCAGCAGCAGCAAGAGTTTGTGGTTCCAAGTTTGTGCATTCCGCGCACACACGCCAACATTCGAAGGGAGCGACTGTTTGCAGTGTTCCGTTCGCTCGGTTTGGGGTTTATTGGTCGAATCGATGTGGTTGAAAAGACTGACGAACAAACTGGAGCCCCTTTCATCAGAGTGTTCATTCACTTTACGAAATGGTTCAGAAATCCCCAAACCCGCCGGTTTCTTGACCATCTTGAAACACAAAAATCTGCAAACATTGTGTATGACGAACCTTGGTACTGGAAAGTGACCAAGAGTTTTGTTCCTGCACCCCAGCCGCAGCAACAGCATCAAGAGCAACCTTCAAGGTTCCCCAAGCCTCGCATTGATTTGGTAGGACATCCTCCTCCTACTACTACCGTCGTTTCAGTTTCAAAACCCAAAACACCTTCCGGCGCTTCCACTTCCACTTCAACTGACGCAGCCACAACTGCCGTTTCTGGAAAAGGCAAAGAAGTTGCCAAACGCATGGGCTATGAATCCGGAAAAGGTCTTGGAAAGAAAGCCGATGGACGACTTGTACCCGTTCAAATCAAAAAGAACGTTGGCAAGAGTGGAATCGGTTTCGGCGCTGCTGCTGCTGTTGCCGATGTTGCTACCAGTGCTGATGATATTCCCTCTTCTGAAGAATACTGGACACAAGTTGCAGAAGCAACGGCTGTGGTAACAGCAACAAGACTTTCCGTCTCTATCAGCCCTCCCAAAATTGAAAGAAGGCTGTTTTGCTGCGACAATGATGATGTCGTTGCATCAGTTGCATCAGCGCCTGCCAAAGCAGCATCTTCTCATGATGCCTCTATCGCGGCGGAAGCGATATGGAAAGCCGCCGCTCTCAGCAAAAGCACGTAAATATCAAGATTTACTGTTGTATTTGTGTTGTGAAAAAACAAAAAACAAAAATATTTTTTATAAATATTTCTTATAAATATTTCATATTAAATATAGTATTTTGATAAAAGTAATAAAAGTAAATAAATAGTATATATCAATTATATAAACAAATAAAATGAGTCAGGCAGCTTCCTCAAGTATCTACTTTACATCAACGCGAAACATAAAAGAAAGCGACATTATCAATACATTCGAAAATAAACTACGTCTCGGAAAAATAGTTGAAGGAATTGTAAACATTGTTCCAGTTTCAAAACAAGACTATAATCATGTTTTTTTTTATATTGAATGGAACGAAACGCCAGAAGCGGCAAAATTTGTTAGTGAATTAATTTCAAAATCCTCTATAAAAGTTTATCATAATAAGGGATACTGGTTGTGCAGAATGAATCGCAATCCCTTGAAACTGCGGAACAAGACGGCGGCATGCATTAAATTTGCGTCTATTACAAATCCGAATCCAGTTCCAGTTCCAGTTCCAGACATAAATAACTTCAATGAGGATGATTTTTATGTAATCAACTAACTCCAAATCCCCTATGCATTAACCTATCGGGTAAACGGGGACTGGGGAGATATCTATGCGCATCGATATGATAACGTGAAGTATCCCATGTCCAAGCGCCGACTTGTCTGTAGACGGGTTGGTGGGGAAGGGTATCCGGAAGTTGATCTTCAGGAAAAACCGCATACACACATGCGGCGGATGCACTCTTTTCTTCAGCAGAAGCGGCTACAGCAGGAAACAGAGGTTTGGGCGGCGACTCCGGAAGTTCGTCTTCAGGAAAAACTGCATACGCGCATTCAGGTGACAGAGGCGGGGCAGATGGAGGAGGCGGCGAAAGAATCATCACCACAGCCACAGCATTCACATTCACATTTATACAATTCATACAAATAATATGAGGAGCAATGTAACTCTGCAAATTTGCAAATGTTACTTCATTGTCGCCGCAGTTTAATAAATTCTTCAATTTTTCATCCGGCTTAACAGTTCTATGATCACGAAGCCCGTTTGTTTCAATGTAACTGTCAATCAACTTTGTAATTTTTACGCGAGAGATTCTCTCGCCATTTTGTGAATAGTTTAGGTTCAAAAAGTCAGCAAGTTCTTTTGAAATTGTACAACTCATTTCATTCGCATGAATGGATGCTATTTAATTCATCTCTTTATTTTTCAATTTTATTAAAAAATATAAATTGAAAACTTTTTATCATATGTTGTAATGCACAGTAATACGTGCAATCAAACAAATCGAACACAATATGGCATCCGCATCATCCGCATCATCCGCATCGTCCGAATCGTCCGAGTCGTCTCCCGGTTGGAATAAAGTTGAAGGTAAACGAAGAAAATCAGGAAATTCAGGAAAATCAGGAAATTCAGGAAATTCAGGAAAATCAGAACAACTGCCACTCAGCATTTGCATTCCGCGTGCATACAAAAATATCACTTCCCAGCGTGTGCGGGATACATTTCGGCGCTTGAATTTGGGATGCATTGACGACGTCGATGTTGTCTCGAAAACAACAAAAGATGGCGGCGAACCTTTTGTTACCATATACGTTCACTTTTCAAATTGGAACCATGACAACCCAGAGGCAAAGAAGTTTCGTGAGAAAATCATGAAAGGAGAACAAGTGAATATATTCTATGATGAGCCAAAAACATGGTTCTGGAAATGTTCACTGAATCGCCTTCGCAAGTCTCACAAATCTTCAGAAGTGCCCGCGCCCGCGCCAGTAGCCGCACCTCCACCTCCTCCTCCTATGTCTCCTCCACGTCTACCTCGATGGGGCACTGCTGAATATATGAGCCTGTTTAGCATTGTCGACACAATAAATACAAAAAAGTAAAAGTAAAATAATATAATATTCGAAAAAATATAAAATATGAACTTGAGCTTGAACAATGATGAAAAACAGATTATCGCAAATAAAATAAAGTGTATTAGCGAAACAGATATGAAAAATGATTATGAAAAGCTAAAAAAGATGGCGACGGAGGCAAATGCCGTAGATTTCAACGAACGGTGCCTAGTTGGAAATAATGTTGTTGATTTTTTTACATTTAGAGAGAGGTTGGAAACGCGAGGTAAATATAATATAAATTTTTATGACTTTATTTCCAATATTGAAGAATTCAAAAAAAAGAAATTTATTCAAACCATGCTCACTTATTACGAAACAACAAAAAATGCGCGAGGACTGAAAAATGAATACATTGTTTTGAAAGAAGTGTACAACATTTGCATTAGCGCCATCAATATTTTTCGACCGCTTGTTGCTGTTGAAGTGTACCAACGTTTCAAACCGACGCGAATACTAGACTTTAGCGCTGGATGGGGCGGTCGCGCAGTTGGCGCTGCAATCTGCAATACAGCATACATTGGACTCGACATCAATGCGGGACTGCGCGACGCTTACAATAACATGTCCGCATTCTTGAATTCTTCTGCTTCTTCTGCTTCAACAAATTCTAGTGAAAATTTAATAAACATGGTTATTGCTGATGCAGTGTCATTCGATTATTCAACGATTTCGCCGGGATATGATATGGTCTTTACGTCACCCCCTTACTATTTCATCGAAAAATACAGTCATAATGAAAACTACGCATCAAAAGATGAAATGGACCAACAATTTTATATTCCTGTTTTTTCAAATACTTTTAAACATTTATTGCCCGGAGGACATTTCGTGCTGAATGTGAATAAAGAAATTTACGAGCGTGTTTGTCTTGCACTTTTTGGACCCGCCGAACAAATAATGAACTGTAAAAAAAGCAGTCGTCAAAATAAGTACAGAGAGATGATTTATATATGGAAGAAAAAATATTGAAAAATAATCCTACCTTTTTATTTTTATGTTTATCTCTCTGTTTTTTCTATTTATATTTAAAAAAAACTTATATAAAATGATTTATTCATATTTTATTATATTTTATATAAAATAATAAAATAATAAAATAATAAAATAATAAAATAATAAAATAATAAAACAATGAACAAACTTGGTAATTATTTTTCAACAACAACAACAACAACAATATCATTTTTTAAAAATACATTTTCGAGAGACAGCGAGGCGGCAGCTAAGTATTTGAAATTTGTTTACATTGGAATATTTGCATACTCTGCATATTCAACGTATCGTTTTTTGCGGGTAAGGAACAAAAAAGAACTTGTGAAAAAAGAACTTGTGAAAAAAGAACTTCCTGAACACGTAAAATATGACAACGGTTGGTATGCCGAATTTGATGAATTAAAAAAAAGGTTAATGCCGACGCCGCCGATCTTGTTGTCGGAACCACCCCCCACGATTCAAGAAGTCACCCCTAGAGGCGAAATTTTAATGTATTATAATGTAAATAATAAAGCATTTGATTACTATTCTAATAATAAGAATTTGCCGTATAGAACTCTTGACGCTGTCGCGCGAAAATATGTGTGTTTGCACAATGTCCCGTCAATATATGTCGACATTCGCGAAGAAGTGAAAAAAGGAATAGATAAATGTTCTAAAAAAATCAAAGACGCCAAACACGCAGACGCATCTGTCGATGCCACGAAACCGACACCTGCTTCATCCATCTTTGCTGTTTACAAAAACTACAAGAGCGGCGCAACAGCCGCAGCTGACAGCAACGGTGGTGTAGGAAATAATTCTAAAAAGGTAATTCTCAAAGATAACGTAAATAAGTTCATTTTTAAAGGACGAATTGATGATTATGCTTTAGATGTAAAAGCTCGCGAAAAAAAAGAAAATTCATCTAATAAAACAAAAAATGAACAACAACAAAAAGATGGTGAACAACAACACGATGATACAAAAGAAGAAATCAATATTTCATATTCAGAATTTAAAAAAAGGAATGTCAATAAAGAGTAGAGAGAAACAGGAAAAATAAAATTGTAAAAATAAAATTGTAAAAATAAAATATATTCATATAATAGTAATAAAAATTAATATTTTGAATCATCATATGTCATCGCCAACTGCTGAATTAAAACAAGGAATAGGACAAGCTAGTGCCGCCAATCCTGCTACTGCTACCGTTGCGCCTGTTGTTGCGCCTGTTGTTGCTCCTGTTAATCGGGTTGCTAATAGCAGCGACGTCGCAACTGATGATGACAAGTATAAAATGTTTACGCGCGCTCAACTGAATGATTTATACGGAAATGAAAAAAAAAGCGAAAAAGGATTTTCATTGAATAATGGTGCCATTGAACACATTATGATGATGTTTCAACTTTGTATTGCGCTCATTGTCTCTTTGAGCCAGCTCGGCAAGAATGCCGCGAGCATGAGCGCTTCTTTTCTTTTTGGAAATGAAACGCTCATCAACATGTTTTCTATTTTCCTTGAAAATGCGCTGAACCTTATTTTGAACAGAAAAGTCGCCGACATGTCATTGGATGAACTACAACAGTGTCTTCAACAAAATAAACAAAAACTACAGCAAATGTCTGCACTACTTATCAGTGCAATATCCACCCTTGCTTTAGGTCTTAGTGACGTGTGTTCAAGAATTGCAGCGGACTGGGTGGAAAATGTTTTACCTGGTTTACTTAAAAGTTCGGCAACAACAGCAGCAAACGCCGCTAAAGCTGGAATTAATGTTGCAACCGTTGGCGCGTCTGACGAGATTCTTGACATATTGTCCGCTGCTACTAATATTGTTGGAGGAATGACTAAAGTTATTATGGGACTTTCGAGTAACGTTGAAAACTTTAGCGAAGGGTTCAAAACAGTTAAAACTGCGTACAATGAGTTGAAAGATTTAAAAGAACTTTTCAGTAAATCTCCTAGCGAAATAGCTGCGGCTGCAACCGCCGCTGTACTTCCTGAGTCTCTACAAAATGTTGCAAATAATATTGTAACTAAAGGAATTGACGGATTAACAAGTGCGGCAAATCCTTTTTTGAATAGTGCTGATGCGTCTCTTCTCCCTGCTGGCATAAATCCTTCTTCTGCCACATTTAATGATCTTGTTGATATAGGAGTAAATAAGGGCGTGGATGCAGGGGTAAGAGCAGTGAAAACTATCGGAAACACAATAAAAGGAGCAGTAACTCCTGCTCTTGCTCCAGCTCCAGCTCCTGCTTCTGCTCTTGTTCCTGTTCGTAATCGTGCTGCTGTTGGCGGCGGTTTCACAAGAAATAAAAATAAAAGTATGAAATATAAAAATAAAAATAAAAATAAAAAACATTTCAAAAGATACATGTCGAATCTTCGACGAAAAACCGCAAAAAAAGAACTTGATTTATTAAATGGAATTCGTGATTTCAAAAGCATGATTAGTTAATAATTTGTTTGTTCATTTTATTCTTTTTATAAATTATTTGAAACGCACATGGTAAGAAATGCATCTTTCCCGTTTTTTGCGAGATGTTCCATGCACCTCATTGTCCATCCATACGAACTGCCGCTGTGGCCATCATACCCCAGTGTAACCATATTTCGAGAAATTTTGCCAATCATTTCATCATTTGAAAACATGAATGATTCGCCCTGAAAGTTTTTCATCCAGTCCCATGCTTCTGCATTCGTAATCGCCTGATACGCATTCTTCAGCATCATGCGGTTATTCTTATCATAAATGTTGTAATTGAATTCAGCATCAGTTATCTTAACGTCGGTGGTGGTGGTCATTGTTGGTTTGTTTGTTTGTGGCAGTTGTTGCTTGCTTGCATGCTAGAATCAACATATTCATATTAAATTTTCAATTTTTTTATAAACATGCTTATAAAAAAATAAAAAATAAAAATAATAAATGATGCCCATTATTCATCTAATAACATCAACGCCATTGCAGAATAGTTGTGTAAATCTATAAGCGTATCTCTAATTCCCTCATCATTAATTAAATTTGCACCATTTTTCGTTATAGACATAGAACGTTGTAATTTATCTTCTATTCTCATTAAAACGCCGATAACTCCATATTTTGCGAATGCGTCACCATAATCTATATTTTTTTTAGTAAATAATTCTAATGCTTCATTTTGAATTTTTTTCATTTGTTCTACTCTATTCATTTTTGATAAATTCGATAAATTCGATAAATAGTATAAATTATTATGTTTATATTATTTACACTATTTATCAAATGGGCGTTTGATTGAAATATAAAAAAAGGTGTAATCATATTAATATTCTTTTTTATTTTTACTTTTTACTAATCCATTTTAAATATCCGTTGCTTTTTTTCAAACTGAATGACGAACCCAAATGACTTTTCGCGATTCGGTGCGCCGACTGTTCAAATGGCGTGAGTTGTTTAATATAATCTTCAGCGTTCTTGTTGTTGTGCTCTTCTTGCTTCTGCTTTTCGTCCATCGGGCTTTTACTTTATGTTTACTTTATGTTTAATAGTATTTTTAAACATAAAATAATCAATTTATTATAAATGATAAATGTTCAAATGTAGTTAAATTACCTCCAAATTATGTCGCTTCCTAATATTTTCTGCGTAATTCACAAAATATTTCCCTTGTTCTTTATAAAACTTCTTCTGATTTTGAGTATATTTTGCACGCGTGCTTAAATACAAGTATTTTTTACCCAACAACAAATTAAACTCGTATTTTTCATGCGATTTCATTTTTTTAGGATGAATAAGATTCAATTTATCAAACCGAGCTTCTTGCTCCTTTGTCAAATTTTTTATACTCATCTATATCTATATTTTATATTACTATTTTTATTATTTTATAAATTAAATGTCATCTACATTAATTTCGACCTTGCACATTTTGTTTACGTTTGATTTTGATTTATCGGCGTAATACTTTTCTTGACTTTCTTCTTGGTCTTCCTCTTCTTCCTCCTCTTCTTCGCTTTCTTCTTCCTCTTCTTCTTCCTCTTCTTCTTCCTCTTGGTCTTCCTCTTCTCCTTCATCTTGGTCTTCCTCTTCCTCTTCGCTTATGCGTTCATCGTCGTCGTCACTAATATCATCTACATCTCCATACATTGCCTGCGGATTTACCATGTTGTTTTCCGGAGCCAGCTTGAATCCCCTCTTCATTTTTATTGTCTCCACTGATGATGATGACACAATTTTTTGATAACGCAGCGTGTCTGCATCGACAAACTCATACGAATCCTCCACATCCGCCGTCGAAAGCTCAGACTCCTTCATAAAAATTCCGTGCGTTCGCTTCAGCGCATCCCTTTCACCCGAAGAATACACTTCCAACAAATCGCACATCTCCATTTCCTTCTTACCTTTGCTGTTACTTTTGATCGCATTTTCACCGGGTGCTTGTTGAAACTCGCGGATTCCTATAAGAACCCACTTGTCAACTTCAATGATGTTATCGCGCTTTCCTCTGCCTTTGAATTTCCCGCGAATGAAACAGCGGCGCTCCTTATCATCAATGCACGTTACGTCAAACGTGTTTCCATTTAATCGTTTTACAGTGCCATAAATTTCGCTCTTATTTTGCGATATTCTTAGCCCGCTCTTTGTTGACTTTACAGCGTGTTTATGCGCTACTTTTTTTCCATTGCAACCTCCTTTTGTATTTTTTACCATTTTATTTTATCTTTCTTACTTTATTCCGTGTGGGTGTGTGTGTGTGTGTGGGAACCAGTTATTGATTAATCCAATTATA